>JAEEGL011159815.1_pt1 | contig 71679 bp, 55 predicted proteins | sample 9134231 | NCBI WGS metagenome assembly JAEEGL01 (sample SAMN16246548, study PRJNA631951) | gut metagenome | biome: gut microbiome; feature: rumen; material: fiber-attached | host: Bos | place: Iran: Karaj | collected 2018-10
AGCCCGGGGGATGCCGCCGCAAGGCGGCCCCTGTGCCCCGGGCGAGAGCCCGGGGGTACGTGGGGAGCGGGATGCCGCCGGAGGCGGGAAACCGCGCGCACGTGCAGCCCCGCACCGATGAAAATGCCAGTTGGAGTTACATTAACCGCATATCGTCGAATCCGTCTCCGTCCGTTTCCATCCTGCAGCGGATTGGAAGTGTGGATGCCGTCGGGCCCTCGGATTCAAGCAAAGGCCCCCGCGAAATGCCTGGCTTCGCGCCAATTCCGCCCAAACCGAATCTTTGGAAGCGGCAAATCCCATGACGAACGCCCCAGTCCATGCCAAACAAAGCCTCAGGGACCACAAAGAGGAAAGTGAACAATGAAGCCTCCTTCCTGCGGGATGTTTATTCCGGCCTTGTATCTTTCTTTCGCGCTAATCCCGTTGCTTGGCATAATCATCGCTTTCATCCAGCGATCAAAAAGAATCACGTGTTCGATCATTGACCTGCTATCCCTCGCGTCCTTGGAAATCCTCACCGTTGTCATTGGTGAAATGGCTTCCAGATCTTGTATTGTCTCGTTCGGCAACATATTCATGGCAAGTTTGTTTTTAGGCCTCATCCCGCTTTCCGTAGTCGGCCTTGCCTCCTTTTGCACACTGCGAATCGTGTCAAAGACGACGCTGAAAAAAGACTTCGCGGTCCTATTCATTTCCGAACTCTGCATTTTTGCCTGCTTCCAAATGCCGCTCCTGTCGCTTCGGGTGGATAGCGTTGCCTCTCACGACGCAAAAGAACCATCCATATCGAAAACGGCCCCCCTTCGCATTTTTCATTATCCGTTTGGCGGATTGGCGCTCTTCGACGGCAGGGAAAACCATTATGTCAATATTCAGACCACATTCTACCGTTGGCATGAAGTGAAATACCTCATCCGGGACAACGGTATCGTGCATATACGCCATCAGCGAGATTTCTTCATATATGACATGAAACACGAAAGACTTGCATTCGTGTCGGATCAGGATTCCCAGAAACGACTCTTGAAGGAATGGAATGAAAAGAGCCAGGATTTTTCAACCGGGCTCAATGTTTATGCGTTGGATGACCAATCGTTGCGGCAAAAGACACACGAGGCATTCTTGAAAGGAAATGGCAAGAGCGCCCAAGATATTTTCATGTACTATTTTCTGGCAAGATTAAACCATGACGGGCAAACCGGAAACCGTTGGTGCTATATAACCGCCAAACTGGGGGATCCGCATGGATTGCATAACTGGCATTATATGGGGTGCAAGAAAATTGTCGTCTTTGCTTTGACAGACGAAGAGGCCAACCGGCCCCCAGAAGACGAATACGACCATTACATTCGATTCATTGCGGCTTTGCTGCGCAATGACGAGGCTGAGGCGGCACGGCATCTCACCCGTCTGCGGGAACTCGGCGTGACCAAGAAACTACTGGAAAACCCGCTCGAACTCCCCGACATGTAGCGCGCCAGCGCGGCCCCCGTGCCCCGGGCGAAAGCCCGGGGTTGCCGCCGAAGGCGGCCCGGGTGCCCCGGGCGACAGCCCGGGGTTGCCGCCGTCAGGCGGCCCGGGTGCCCCGCAGGATTCGGATTTACACATGCAATTGATTCGATTCCACACATCAAACATATCGTAAAAGAGATATCCCGACAATACATTATTCGCGTCTGTCCCATCCGGCCTGTTTTGGCAGATTTGCAACAAACAATCCCCTAAGACATCCTATGTACGCGCCTCGCCGCACCTTTCCCGCCATTGCCCCGTTTCGCCACGGCTTTCAATTTGACCTCGGCCGCCAGATGGAGCGGCCGGAGCGCATCGCCGCCCATTTCAGGCGGCTTGGCGAGGCCGGATACCGCCTCGCCCTGTTGAACCTGGAGGATGCTCTCGATTTCCCGTCCGCCCCGGGCATCGGGCGCGCGCACTGCTGGAGCATGCAGGATCTCGCTCTGGTCGCGGACGCCGCCCATGATGCCTCATTGGAACTCGTTCCCATCATCCCCTCTCTGGGACACGCCCTCTACATCACCGGCAAGCCCGGCTACGCGTCATACGACGAGCTCCCCGAATCGCCAGTCGGCTCGCTGCGCATCGATGAAGAGGCGACATACGATCTGCTCGGGCGGCTCTTCGACGACTGGTGTGCAGCCGTCCCGGACGCCCATCTCCATACTGGCCTTGACGAAAGTCCATGGCTCGGCGCCGCCCGAAGACGGGTGGGTCTCCCCGTCAATGCGCCGCGCCTCTTCGCCGAGCATTGCAACCGGCTCGCCGAAATGCTGCGCGCCCGAAGCCGCCGCATGGTCATCTGGGGCGACATGCTCTATTATTTCCCGGAGGCCATCGGTCTCCTGCCCAAGGACATCATCGTGATGGACTGGTATTACTACTCCTTCACGGACACCCCAAAAGTCGAACTCTTCAACTTCGCGCCCGTGGACCTGACCAGTGCCCTCCGCAGCGCCGGCCTGGAAGTCTGGCACACCCCCTCCGTCTGGCCCAACGCCCCCATCGGAGACATCCGGGACCGCCTCGCGAATCTCCGCGACTATGCGCGCTACGCTCTGCAGCGCCAGCCCACCGCCACCCTCGTCAACACCGACTGGAACAACTGGTGCGGATGGAGCGACTTCGCCGAACTTCTCTGGCTCACTTTCATCCGCCTCGAACCGCACTTCCATGACGAGGACCTCGCCGACGCCCTCGCCGACAGCCTCCGCCGCGACTACGGCCTCCCGCACCCCCGGCGCTGGGCAGACATCCTCCTCGAAATGGGTTCCCTGCATCTCACCGGAAGCCATGCCCGCCAAACCGCACAACGCTCCCTCGCAGGCTGGCTAATCCGCGACTTCGAGCGCCGCGCCGAAATCCATGCGCACGCCATCAAGGCCGCCCGACTCCTCCAGAATGCCGCCGCACTGGCACAGGCCTCCCCGAACATCCTCGCCGCAGAAATCCAAGCCGCCCTCCGCCTTCTCTTCCACTTCTGGAACATCCAAGACACCCTCGCCCGCCTCGCCGACGCCACTGGCCCCGACGCGGCCGACACCTTCGACCAACTCGCCCGAGACCTCGCCAAATACCAGCGCGACTACGACCGTCTCTTCGGCCGCATCCGATTCCCGAACGACTACCGTCATCCCCTCCAGACCTTCGCCGGACGCCTCTCCGACGAAGTCGCGGCACTCGCGCAACGCCTCCGCGACGACGCCAAGACGACCCCATCCACGCTGCTGCCGCGCATCGAACTCTCCATCCGCTGCCCCCATCCCGCCATGCCCGTCCTCGAACTGGATCTCCAATATGACGACGGCACCCGCGAAACCAGCCGTGAAATGACCCTGAAATTCGAGAGCGCCTATTCCCGCCCCGATGCAGCCTACCGCCACGTCGCCGCCATCCCCATCGCGCCGGGACGGCACCTCGCCGCCCTCCTCGTCACCAACCGCGACTACGATCTCACCGAAATCCAGTCCATCACTCTATATCAGGACGGCGCGGCCGCTCCCATGACACTCCCTGACGGGCGCACCTCCGCCGTCATCGGCGTCCTCGCCGCCGCCCCGGGCGCCCCCACCATCCGCGATGGCACCGACAGGCTCCGGTTCACGCCTCCTTGCCGATAGGGATATTCCCCCCTCGCTCACTCCTTAGGGGGTGGATAGACGGCAGAGCATGCTTGGAATTACCCTTTTATATGTTTCGATTCGCAACATCTATGTCATTGCATTCGATGGAATTGATGGTAAAGTAAGACCGTTTCGCATTTCCGCCACACGACCATCATCCATACAGGAGAGACACAAACATGCGAAGAAAACTCCGCTTCACGCTCATCGAGCTGCTCGTCGTCATCGCCATCATCGCGATTCTTGCCTCCATGCTGCTACCGGCCTTGGGAAAGGCCCGCGAAAAGGCGCGCGCCATCCATTGCATTTCCAATTTGAAGAACAACATGCTCTATCTGCAGATTTACGCAGACGAATACAATGGCTTTATCCCAACCTACTGGAATGCGCCTGCCAGCGCGTTCTATTCCGGCAAAACTGCCGGCTGCAGCTGGGCAGACGCCCTGTGCGGCACCAAAATCAGCGAGGATCTCCCGAAGGCCGCCCGCTGCCCCGCCATCGGCCACCTGCTGCGCGACGATGACAATTCCATGTCCAAGCCCATCAACCACTGCTATGGAACCTACGTGGACGCCGGCGCATCCGCCAGAGTCTGGGGCGATTTCTTCTACGCCTTGACAATATCCTCCGCCACGGGATCAAGCATCAGCTGGCGCGGCGTCAACCTCAAGCGCGTCACCTCCCCCAGCAGTTTGGGAATCCTTCAAGATTCCTATTATTCCGACACCACTGACCAGTTCTATGCCACATCCAACAACGCCGGCCAGAAGTGGAAGACCCATTTCCGGCATGGCGACAACGCCAATTTCGGCTTTGCGGACGGACATGCCGAGTCGCTGCGGGTTGACGCAGCCGTCAACAAGTTCAGCCACTCCCGGGACTATTCGTTCACGAGCTACTCCTTTTATGATCGAAACAAGGTAGCCAGAACCGTCACGCCGTAAACAAAAAAGGGAGATAAAACAGATGTTCTTTTGTGTTCCGCGTTCTGTCAAGGCAATGACTGGCATGGCCATGGCATTGCTCTGCCTTCTCTGTCAGGCGTCCCTTGCAAAGGAGGCGAAGCGTCCGCTGGTGGCCACGACCATCGACTTTCTGGACTACGCCATGGGGGATGACGCTGCCATTGAGCCGTCCTTTTATCCGCTCTCAAGTTACGAGAGACGTCTGGAGGAGCTGGCGGCCTGCGGCATTCGGAAGCTCTATCTGCGCGTCAATGTCTGCGGCCTTTCGCATTATCCAAGCCAAGTGACTTGGCAATATGGCGAGCATGGAAACTACCACTATCGGGTGCCAAAGCACAGCCGACGGGTGATGGAGACGCTGAAGCGGTACAATCCACTGCGGGAGACCATCCGCATCGGGCGAAGGCTTGGCATGGAGGTCTGGGCATGGGAAAGCGTGTGGGATGACGCGGGCGCCTCCGGTGGTGTTGTAACCGCCAGCGAAGCCTCGCCGGAGTGGTGTGCCAAATACGGAAACTATTTCCTGATGGATCCCTTTTTCCGGAAGAACTACCACTTCTACGCCATGAAAAAGCCCTCCGGAAAACCGCTTTCCGAAGAGCAGGTCGCCGCCATCAATCAAAGCGCACGCGGACGCGGCGTCGGCCGCATCGAGATCCTTTCCGCCGACCGCCACGCCCCCGCCACCTTCACGCGCAAAGAACTCATCATCGCGGTGAGTCAGGACAATGTCCATTTCTCCATCTACAACGGTCCCTGCGAGCTGCGGCATGACCTGACGGCGGAAGGACGCCCCCGCGTTACTCTGGACAAATTGCAGATGGACGCGAATTATGTGCAGCTCATGTTCAAGACGCCACGACCGAAGGATGGCAAGCTGTGCGCAATTATCCACCGGAAGGCGCGGGGCCAGCATTGCGTCTATGACCGGCAGGGGAAACCTCTGCCGTCCGTGTGGAGCTGGAGCACCGCCCCGGACAAGCGTGGAGCGTCTGTGCGGTCAAGCGACACGCCGGCCGCTTGGGACTTCGGTGACCGCGGATTGGGCTTTCTCGTGGGCGAAGAGGAGCCTTCCATCGGCGACGGGACCTATCTTCTGGGCGTTTCCGAGTTCGCGATTCCGGAGGTGATGACCCACAAGCTCGCACGCTTCGAGGAGCTGGCACGCTATGACTTCGATGGCTTCATGCTGAACCTCCGAAGCCACGTTCTCATCAATCCCAAGGCGGAGTATGGCTTCAATCCGGAAATCCGCGAGGCGCTTCTGCGAATGGGCGCCGGAGACATCTGGAGCAATCACTTCAACCGGGAGGCATGGCTCATGTTCCGGGCAGATGCATTTGACCGCTTTCTTTCCGGCTGCAGGAAACTCACAGGCGGACGCCCGCTGTATGTCAGCGTCACCGACTGGCGGCAGCCAAAGCGTCCGGGCAGGTACTATGGGACATGCGACTATCTCAAGACGCTGAAGCTGCCCTGGCATTGGGACAAGTGGTTCGCCACCGGCAGCGTGGACGGCGTTTCCATGTATGGGGAGTTCTTCCCGGAGGAGTTCTCCGGCAAAAGCGCGAATGGCCATCCAGTCGTCATCTGCTGTTTCCGCGAGATGCTCTTCCCGCCGCCGGGCGCCACTTTGCAAGGGGATTTGCAGCGCTGGGGAAAGGATGGCCGCATTGACGAAATCGAGCTGTATGAGGCGCAGGCCATCTCGAAGAGCAAGGAGGCACAGGGGATCATCCGGGAATTCGCGAAACCATGAACTTCGTTGAGATCAAGCATCAGCCGGAGCGCTCACGGACCTACATCGGAAGCCCGAGCATCGTCCGCCTGCCGGACGGGGCGCTGCTTGCCAGCCATGACTACTTCGGGCAACTCTTCACGCTGGAAGGCGAAAATGGCCTGACCAGCATCTACCGCTCAGAGGACAACGGGCGGACCTGGGAGAACATCACCCACATCATCCATGCTTATTGGGGAACGATGGTCGCCTTGCCGGATGCCGTCTACCACATCGGCGTCACAAGGGAGTATGGCGACATCGTGGTGCGCAGAAGCACGGATGGCGGCTTCACATGGTCCGTCCCGAAAGACGACAAGACGGGAATCGTCATGCGCGGCACGCCGCCGGGAATGCCTCCGCAGTTCCGCATTGAGACCTCGGGGACGGAACTGGTCCATGACGGACGCATCTTCAGATGCTTTGACAAGCACATCATCGAGCCCGGTGGCCCCGTTTGGCGGGCGGACATGTTTGCCACGGGGGTGATGTCCGCCGACATCAATTCCGACCTCCTGGACGCCGCAAACTGGACAATCTCGAATCTGCTCCGTTTCGATTACAGCAAATGTCATGACCAGAATCTGGCTGGCTTCGGCAACGGCTGGCTGGAGGGAACGCTTGTGCCGGCGCCCGACGGAACGCTCAGGGAACTGATCCGAATGCATCTCAAGAAACCAAACAAGGCGGGAATGCTTGCACTCTCCCAGGACGGACGCGAACTCTCCTTCGATTACCGGGACGGCATCATCGACTTTGTCGGCGGCGATTCGCGCTTCATTGTCCGCCGAGACTCGAAGACAGGGTTGTATGTCACCTTCTCGAATGCCATCAAGATGGAGGACAATGTGCCTGTCACGAACCGAAATTGCCTAAGCCTCTCCGTGTCGGAGGATCTGCGCCATTGGAGACTCGTGCGCGATGTCCTTGTGGAGGACACGGGGCTCACGCCGACATTCTCCAGACAACTGACGGGCTTTCAATATGCCGCATGGCATTTCGACGGGGATGACATCATCTTGTTAAGCCGCACTGCCTACCGGGGCGCCAATACCTTCCATAACGCCAACCGTCTCACTTTCCATCGCTTCGAACAGTGGCGCAACTGGCTGTAGATCCGCACGGCAGACATCCTTTGCGGCATTCCGCAGGCGAGAGACCGTAGACACGACGGAACTGCCGCGTGAAATTCGAGCGGTCGGCGAAGCCGGAGAGATGCATTGCCTTCATGACGGTCATGTCAGGAGAGGCCAGCAAGTCTCGCGCGTGCTGAAGGCGCAGCTGCATGAGATATTGATAGAGGCTGCAATGGCATTTTTTGCGGAAGATGCGGTTCAGGCTCTGCGACGTGCGCCCTGTGGGCTCCGCGATTTTGGCCAGTGTGAGGGAAGGTTCGGCAAAGTTCCTTTCCATGAACCAGCGGGCTACGTCTTCCGGCGAGGTCCTGTTCCAGGTCTGGTTGCCGAGTTTGAGCAGGACATCGGTGAGAGCTGACAGCATCAGTTGTGTCAAATCCTTGCAAAGGACGGTTGGCAGATTGTCGTCCGCCTCGATGTAGTCCCGTATGAGATTCACGATTTGATAGATGCAGGGGATGTTTCCAAGGCTGGACACATTCGGATTCCCGCCCAGGCCGTGACCGAAAAAAAAGAACTCGACACTGGCGGGAAGCAAATTGATCACCAGAGCGAGCCGATGCCGATGGCGTTCAACCACCGCATGTCTGACGCCAGGGGGCGTCAGGATGATTTCAGAGGGGCGCCCCTCCTTTGCCTTGTTTTCACGGGCCAGAAAACGAATTTCCCAGAAGTCATGGCAATGCAGTGATTTCCCTTCGCCATTCCCGTTGTCCATGCGGAAAAGATAGTCGCCGTGCTGATGCGCCTCCTGCAGATAACGGATGATGGAAGAGATGGCTGAGTTCATGACGGTTGCTCAAATGACGCCTGACCCCGGCTGTGCCAGTGGTTCTACTCTCCCGTACTCAAATGAAGACATGGCAGAAAACAGTTTGGAGGATGTTTTGTTATTGTGTACTATAATTCGCAATGCCGCAGTCTACCAGGAAAGGGCATTCGCCACTGCCATGCTGAACCTTCAGACTCGCATTGGCTGTCCCTATGATGCCAATGTCCAAAGAATGCACTGCAGTTCTGAAAATGCCTGAGGGACTGCATCACATCCGCCGTGCGAGAATCGGCTCGTCGATGGTGGAGAGCGTCAGCCCCTGGTACTGCTCGCGCGGCTGGTTCCGCTGGCAACAGGCCAGGATGACGAACCCGATGAGACTGACGGGCAGATGGAAGGCGAAAGAGCGCTCCCGGGGCAGCGTCACATCCCCCGTGTGGCTGTAGATGAACCAGATCGCCATCACCAGCGCGACGCCCAGAATCGACAGCCCGGCCGCCTCCGCCACCCGCCACGGCCAGCGCCGCGACTTCGCCAGCCTCGGCGCGGCGAAAAGCGCCGCGCCCATGGCGAGCGGCACCAGCACGCACGCAGCCGGCAGCGGGCCGCCCCAGCCCAGGTCGACGCTTCGCCCTTGGATGAAGTCCATCACTGCCCGCCGGGAGAGAATGTACCAGAGATTCCATGCCAGTTGCTCGCCAAAGACGAAAAAGGTATACCCCCATACCATCCGGCTACTGCAGCTTCGGGTCAGAACCCCGCACAAAAACGCCGGGAAGGTCGCCTGGTTCAAAATCCAGAAAAGCGTCCCCACCTCCGCCACCGACTGCGCCAGCCATTTGCCCGACACGTTCAGCAACAGCCCCAGCCCGATCGCGAAGACGCCCACGATGCCCGTCGCCCACTTCGACACCCGCACCTGCTGCTCCTCCGTCAAATTGCGCTGCAAGAAACGCACATGGAATTCCTTGAGCCAGACCGTCGCCATGGAGTTCATCCCCGAATCCAGCGTCGACATGATCGCCGCCAGCAGCGCCGCCATGAAAAGCCCTGGCAGCGGCGGCGGCAGCCGCGTCGCGATGAAGTGGAAGAAAGCCACGTCCCCGCCCTCCCGCGCGACCACCTCGCTGGGATTCTGATGGTAATAGGCGAAGCAGCAGCAGCCGATCAGCAGCAGCGCCAGGCAAACGCCTATGCTCAGCGCCGCGCTGCAGCACTGCGATTTGAAGCCCGCCTTCCAGTCCGTCGTCGCCAGCAGCCGCTGGATGGTGATCTGGTCGCTGCAGGCGCTGGAGAAGGGCCCTGTGCAGGCGTTCCACAACTGCAGCCAGAAAAGCAGCCGCACGTAGGGCGTGAGTCGGTAGAAGTCGGGGTCGGCGAAGCCGTTGAAGCCATGCCCTTCGCGGAAAGTGCAGGCGACCGCCTCGGGAAGCCCTCCCCGGATGCAGACGTAGAAGGCGACGAAGATGGCGGCGATGCCGACCGCCAGCACAAAGAACTGGAGCACGTCGGTCCAGATGACCGCCTTGAGGCCGCCCAGCACCGTATAGACGACGCCGCACACCCCCACCAGCAGAATCGAGAACCACGCGGGCCAGCCGTAGGCGCCCTGGAAGATCTTGGCGGTCGTGTACAAGACCATTCCCACATACATCACCCGCGCATAGAAACTGCACACCGCGACCAGCAGCCGCACCGACTTGTCATAGCGGTATTCCAGATATTCGTAGGGGGTGCAACTGCCCAGTTTGAAATAAAAGCGCGTGAAGACCAGATAGGCTGGCACCGACAGCATCTGCGTCAGCGGCATCGCCCAGAAAAGCATCATCCCGTGATTGATGATCTCACCCGTCACGTTCACGATGGAAATGGAACTGAGCAGGCTCATCATGCACGAGATGCCCACCGCCAGAAACGGCACATTCCGGCCGCCCATCAGATACTGCTCCGTACTCCTGTCCTCCTTGCAGAACCGGAAGCCAATCGCGACGACAGCCCCCAGATAGACGGCAATGATCGCGTAGTTGCACAAATTGGCAGGGCTGAACATCATCCGCAATGCTCCTCTTCTGTTTGTGAGTCTTCTGTCTTTGATGCCGCCGCGCATGTCATCCGCACACGCACTTTGCGCACTCTCGGCGTGCGCAACGACGCGCGCGCGCCAAGCGCCAGACGGTATTGCAGCAGCGCGCCCGCCGATGCCTCCAGCCCTTCTGGAGCGCGCCAAGGCGCATGCTCCAGCTCCGCCTCGGACATGGCGCAGCGCATCGTGCAGTTCACCCATGTTCCCGGTGGAATCTCGGCATCGATCTCCACCGCCTTGACAGTGCAGGCCCGCCCGCACCGCCGCCACTCGGAGAGGTAGTACTCCTCGTCGCTGCGGTCGAGGATGTTGCCGGGATTGACGGAGCACATGCCATGCGGGCCGCAGGTGGGCAGCCGCGTGGTGCGCTCCTCGCTGAAACCGCGCTCCCCGTTCCACCAGACGCACGACCAGCCCAGATGGTCGACGTCCACCTTGTGGTTCGCGACCGCCAGATCCACCCGTCCGTCCCCGTCGAAGTCGGCGGCGATGCAGCCCGAGGCGGAGTGCGTGAAGAGCAGTTGCCGGTCCAATTCATGGAAATGTCCGCCGCGGTTCCAGTAAAGGAACGAATGGATGTCGCGGTCCACGCCGCCGTGATAACTTCCCGCGAAGATGTCGAGGAAGCCATCCCCGTTGAAGTCCGCCACCGCGATGGAGCACGCCGCGTCCGCGCGCAGCATCGTATGGCGACACTCGGAGAGGCCCAGCGGACCGTTCCAGTAGATGTGCAGCCAACTGACATGCGGCTGATGCGGCGCGAGTTCTCCCTGGCGCGGCGTCTCGGTGTGCCCGCCGACGATGAGATCCGGCCACCCGTTGCCGTTGAGGTCGGCCGCCGTCGCGAAGACGCCGTGGTTGACCGCCAGTTCAAAGCTGCGCTCCACCGAGAAGCCCTTCGGCCCGCCGCGCAGCACAAGCGTACGGTCGGAACTGATCAGCGGAACCACCAGATCCAGCCAGCCGTCGCGGTTCAGGTCGACGGCGCAGATCCAGCGGGCGCTGCCTTTGCCGCCAAGTGAGACGTCGGTCCACGTCCGAAAGCCGTCCTTTCCGTGGAAGATTCGCAGATCCCTCCATTGGTGGCAGGGGGTCGCCAACTCCAGATACCCGTCGTGGTCGAAGTCCGCCGCCACCACGCCCCACCCCACGTCAGTCTGGATAGTCCGGCTCCGTTCTGGCTCGAAGCCGGACGGCCCGAAGTGATGGATATGATGCCCGGGATCCAGATGAACCGAGTTCTCCGAATTGTTTGCTATCACCAGTTCCGCCCAGCCGTCGTCGTCCAAGTCCGCCGCCAGGGAATCGACCCCGCACCAGCAGGGCACTTCCGTCCGCCGGGAGGCGTCGTATCCATCCGATCCGCCCCAATAGATGTATGCGCGGTCATAGCCCAGCGCCGAGCGCGAGAAGTGGTTCTGAAGAAAAGCGAGCGTCTCACCCTGCGGCGTGGCGAAGAGCACCACCCGCCGGGTGTCCTCCCCCGCAAGGCGCATCGGCTCTGGCGTCAATCTTCCGTCGGCGAAGGTGTACAGCAATGCGTCGTTCGTGTAACTGCTCAGACGACTGCTGCACCCGAAGAGCACGTGATTCCCCAGCATCGCCACGTCGCACGCCTCCTCCGTCGGCACCGCGATGCGCGCCGACGCCGGAAATGCGCCGCCCCGGTTCAAGAAGAGCCAACTGCGCTGGCCGCCGTCCGACGCGTCACGGCACGCGAATGCGAGATCCTCTTGCCCGTCCCCGTCCACATCCCCGACCGCGACCGCAAGTGCCATCGGCACCTCGACCGTGAAGTGCAGACGCAATTCCCGTCCCGGCGTCGCGGTGTAGAAACGCATCTGCCTGCCCGTGGAGAGCGTGAAGCACTCCTTTCCAGCCCACGTCACCTTCTGCAGCAGCCTCGGCGTGTCGATGCGCTCCTCCAACTCGCTTTGCCGCCCCTCCAGGGCGATGGGCTTCACAACCTCCGCCTCCGGCAACGCGGCCAGAACCGCCTTGCGCGCGGGATCCAGTCCAGCGGCGCCCCCCCAGAAGACCGTCGTCTCCGTCGCCCTCGCAGCGCGGAAGATTAGTTCGTCGCAGCCATCCCCGTCCAGATCCGCGGCGATGACAAGCGACGCCTCCGCAGGCAGATCCACAAAGCGCCGCCACTCGAAGCCCAAATCCGACTGCGTGAAGACGCGAATGCAATGATAGTACGGCAGCGCGAAGGCCAAAGCGGGACAACCATCCGGCGTGAAGCGCCCGCAGCAGACATCTGTTGCAAACGGCGTCGGAATCCGGATGTGCCGGTTTTCCGAGTAGCCCTCCGGTCCGCCAAAATAGATGTCGGTCGTCGCGAACGGCGCCGCCATATCGTAGTAGCCAGCCACTACCAGATCCATCCATCCGTCGGCAGTCAGATCCGCCGCCAGCCCCGACAGCGCCCCCTGCCCCGGCAACTCCGCCCGTCGCCGCCCCGTCATGTCATAGACATAACTCCGTGCCGCCTCGTGATGGTTCTGACAATTCGCGAACACCAGGTCAAAATGGCCATTGTGATTCAGGTCAAACTGGTAGATGCGCTGCAGCACCCCCTGCCGCGACACATACAGGTTCTGCCCGCTGTTCCCGAAGGCACCGCGACGGAATGCGTCAAAGCCTTCCGTTGTCCATGATTCCATGTCCGTTGATTTCATGTTGCAAATCCACGCAATCCACGCTTACCTTTTTTGTTAGTATATCCCCATCCAACGTTTCCGACGAATGTAAATGGTGCCGAATCAGCGCAAATGGACAGGTAAATCCGAACACGCGGTCCTTTTTCCCTCCCGCGACGGAATCCTACATGTTATAGTAAGCCTATCGTCCAACCAAGCCTATTGGGCCGTCAACTTCGGCCCGCTTTTAGGCTCCTCCATGATTTTGCCGTTTCTTCCTGTAAAGTCCGGCGTCACGTCTCCTTGAACGCCAGTTTCCGCCGTTTCCGCCCATCCCCCTGCAAATATGCGAATCACCGCCGTCAAGACCTTCGTCTGCAACGCCTATCGCACCAATTTCGTCTTTGTCAAGGTGGAGACCGACGCAGGCCTCCACGGCTGGGGCGAGGCCACCCTCGAATACAAGGAGCAAACGGTCGTCGCGGCCATCCACGACCTCGACCGCTACCTCGTCGGGCACGACCCGTTCCGCATCGAGGCCTTCCGCCACGACTGCTACCGCGACGCGTACTGGCGCGGCGGCCCCGTCCTGATGTCGGCCCTGGCGGGGGTCGAGATGGCGCTGTGGGACATCAAGGGAAAGGCGTTCGGCGTGCCCGTCTACGAGTTCTTCGGCGGCAAGGTGCGCGACAGCGTGCCAGTCTATGTCAACGGGTGGTTCGCGCCCGCGAAGGCCCCGGAGGAGTTCGCCGAGAAGGCGCTCGCCGTGCGCGACCGCAAGTTCTGGGGCTGCAAGTGGGATCCCTTCGGCACCGCGTGGCAGCAGCTCTCCAAGGCGGAATTCGCCCGCGCCATCGAGTGCATCCGCCAGGTCGCCGAGGCCGCGGGTGCCGAGGTGAACCTGCTCATCGAGGGGCACGGGCGCTTCGACATCCCCACCGCCGTCAAGGTCGGGCGCGCCCTCGAGGTGTTCGACCTCTTCTGGTTCGAGGAACCCATCCCGCCCGACGACTTGAACGGCCTGCGCGAGGTCAAGGAGCGCGTGCGCGTCAGCCTCGCCGCCGGCGAGCGCCTCTACAACCGCTATGAATACCGCCGCCTCTTCGACCTCAACTGCACCGACTACATCCAGCCCGATGTCTCCCACGCCGGCGGCCTCGCGGAAATGCGCCTGCTCGCGGGCGAGGCCGAGGCACGCCACATCGGCTTCTGCCCACACAATCCCTCAGGGCCCGTCGCCAACGCCGCCACCCTCCAGCTCGCCGCCTGCGTCCCCAACTTCATCGTCCTGGAGATGATGATGACCGACGTCCCCTACCGCGCCGACCTCTGCGACGAGGCGCTCGTCCTCCGGGACGGCCGCATGGTCATCCCGGAGCGCCCCGGCCTCGGCATCGAACTGGACGAGGAGGAACTCGCCAGGCATCCCTACGTCGAGACCTCGCTTCGCCACTACCGCGGCGACCTCACCAGCATCCGCCCCGCCGACGCCAGGCCCTACTACCGCATGGAGAGCACCCAATGAAGCGCTTCGAGAACAAGGTCGCGCTGGTCACAGGCACCAGCCGCAACACCGGCGTCGCCATCGCCGCCCTCTTCCTGCGCGAAGGCGCGCGCGTCTTCGTCTGCAGCTCCACTCCAGAATCCACCGCCCGGGGCGCCGCCCGCCTCCGCGAAATGGGCCTCGACGGCTTCACCGAGGTCCCCGCCGACATCGGCGATCCCGCCCAGGTCGAGCGCCTCTTCCAGACCATCCGCGACACCGCAGGGCGCCTCGACATTCTCGTCAACAACGCCTGCGACCAGGGCATCGGCGCGCCCTTCGAGGAGATGACCATGGATTACTTTCTCGGAGTCGTTCGCACCAACCTTGGCGGGACATTCCTCGTCTCACGGCACGCCGTACAGATGATGCTCCGCCAGGAGAGCCGCGGCGTCATCGTCAACCTCGGTTCCAACGTCTCCACGCGCGCCATCCGCAACCGCACCGCCTACGTCGCCAGCAAGGGCGGCATCGACGCACTCACCCGTTCCATGGCCGTCGACCTCGGCCCCAAAGGCATCCGCGTCAACGAAGTCGCCCCCGGTTATATCTACACCGACCGCTGGGACCGTCTCGACGCAATCGTCCGCGACCGCCGCCGCCGCAACTGCCCCCTGCACCAGGAGGCCACCGGCGACGACATCGCGCAGGCCGTCGCCTTCCTCGCCTCCGACGCCGCCAAGAACATCTGCGGCGAACGCCTCGTCATCGACGCGGGCTGCTCCGCCCAGCACATGCCAGAGGACGTCGACCGCTGAACGCGCGCCGCCCCCTGCGGTGGCACACATTGCTCTGCCGGGGACATCAGTTCGCCGGAACCAGGCAGGCAGTGCCGTCCTCAAAAATGGCGGCAACTTTCAAGCGGCAGATCGTGCAGGATTCGTAAACGTCATCCATAGACTCCAAATATTCCAGGGCGATATCAAACTCTTCGTCGTCCCCGATGTCGTCCAGACTGGCGGCAAGCTCGTCCACGCTGACTTTCACCAAACGAATCTCATCTCCGCATTTCTCCAGGCGGAGAGGATTCAAGTCGTCTATCACAACGACCCCCCAGGTTTCATCTGGTTGCACGAGATAGACTATCGCGTAACAGGGATGCCATTCACACGCGCTCTCCAGAGTGCAATCCCGCTTCCTCAACGCGTCAAAGTCAATGTCTGCCTTTTTCATGGAGCCTTGCCTTCCAAAATCGCGCTTCTCACGCAGAAGATGAACGCAGGGAAGTACTCCGGCCCAGCACATGCCAGAGGACGTCGACCGCTGAACGCGCGCCGTCTACTGCGGCCGCGCCGCGTCATTCTGCGGCGTCACGGGGGGAGGTGGCGGGGGCGGCACCGCAGGCCGCGCCGCCAGATTCATGGAGATCTCCTGCAGGCGCATCAGCAGCGCATCCATCTTCTCATTGAGTTTCTCCAACTGCGCCAGCCGCGCGTTGATTTTCCAGTACCAGCACAAGATCTCCCGAATAATCAGGAAAATCACGATGGCGACGACAATGCTGATCAGCAAATTCCGCTCAACGTTTGGCATTTCGGTCTCCCTATTGGCTATCGGTGGTTTCTTGAGTTCACCCCATTGGCAGGCATTTAGCGATGACCAGCAGGGGCCTGGATCCTGAGTCACTTACCGGCCCAAGAATGGGCCGGCACAGAACGCTGGGGCTTGGGTCCTGGGTCCTGGGGCGGGGGTCGCGTGTCCTGGGTCCTGGGTCCTGGGTCCTGGAAAGCCAACCGCAACGCCGTCCCTTCGGCCTCTGTTATTTCCACTTGTCGCGGGTATCGGCGAGGGGGCGCAGCGGGCGCGAACGGCCGACGTCGGGGCGCCTGAAGGCGCTCGCAACCGCGTTGGGCAGGGATGCCTTCGCCCCCACGACCTGGGCCTGCATGCCCGTGGTTCGGGCCGTCATCTCCTGCGCGTTCGCGACGGCGCCAGCGCGGCGCTCCTCGGCGCGCGCCTGGGCGATGCGCTTGTCGGTCTCGGCCTGCAGGCTCTTGAGCCGCGCCGCCACATTGTCGACGATGCTGACATCCTCGATGTCCAGCGACAAGATCTCGAAGCAGGTGCCGCGGTCGAGGCCGCGCTCCAGGATCGCGCGTGTGATCACGCCTGGATCCTCCACGATCTCGCGGTGGGAGTTCGCGCGGCCGATCGTCGCCACGATGCCCTCGCCGACACGCGCCACGATCGTGTCCTCCATCGCCCCGCCGATCAGCCGGTCCAGGCGCGTGCGCACCGTGATGCGCGCGCGCACCGCCAGCGCGATGCCGTCCTTCGCGACCGACACCAGCCCGTGCGCGTTGCTTTCGCGCCCGCGCTGCGGCACCTGCAGAACGATGGGGCGGACATGCTGCTCGACCGCCTTGGCGACGTCGCGTCCCGCCAGCGCCAGCCGCGAGATCTCGCTGAAGCCGATGTTCAGCCCCGCCTTGTCGACCGCGATCGCCGCGCGCTGGACGCTCTGGAGCGTGCCGCCCGCCAGCACGTGGTCGGCCAGTTCGCTGCAGTCCACCTCCACCCCCGCCTTCCGCAGCACCTTCAGCGTCTGGAAGATCTCCCCTCGGTCGAGCCGCTGGAACTCCAGCACGAACATCCGATAGTAGCCCATCGGCACCCCCGCCGCGCGGCTCTCAATCCACATCGGCGTGAAGCGCCAGACATTGCCCACCACCCACACCAGCAGCAGCACCAGGCACACCCCCAGCAGCACCGCGCAAGAAATCCCGAAAATCACCAGCGCATTCATCGTCTCACTCCACAGTTCTCCGATTCGCCTTCAACTCCGAACGACGGCCCTTCTCCTCCCGCCGCTTCGCCTTCTGCGACTTCGGCACACTCGTCCGCCGACGCTTCACAGGCGGCGTCAGCGCCCGCGACAGCAACTCCCCCAGACGAGCCAGCGCCGCCTCGCGGTTCCGACGCTGGCTCCGAAACTCCGTCGCCTCGATCACGATCTCCCCGTCCTGCGTACACCGCCGCCCCGCCAGCCTCCGCAGCCGCGCCCGCACCTCCTCCGAGACCAAAGCCGATTCCGCGAACGCCCAGCGCAACTGCACGCCGCTGTCGCTCGTGTTCACCCCCTGCCCCCCTGGCCCCCTGCTGTGCATGCACGCAAAATGCAACTCCTCCCCAGGAGGCAGCAACTGCCCTCTCTCGTTCCCTTCCATCTCACGCGCCGCAGTCATAAAAAAAGCCTCCCGGCCGATGCGGTGCCTGCGCACCAACCACCCGCCCGGAGGCCTTCAGCGTCAAAACAGCCGCAAGCGACTATTTCTTGCCTTTCTTCGCGCCCTTCAGATAGGCCTCGGCCTCAGCGGCCTTGACGAAAACGGTCAGCGAACGCCCGTCTTTGGTCGCGCCCTTGAAAGCGTAGCGGCCATTGTCGAACTTCACGCAATCGATCACTTCGGCGTCAACTTTCTTGCGGGCTTTGACATCCCAGAAGGTCTTCTTCATTCTGGCGGATCCTCTTGTTGGTGGATTGGTTGGGGAACGCCCCCTATGCCGCAGGCAAAAACCAGACACCTGGACAATCCCAAATGCCCTTTTTTGCGGCTCTGTTGAAAAATGTATCCCATGTTTTCATTTTCGCAAGCCGTTTTCAAGCATTTATGACACTTTTTTTCGTTTTTTTTCCAAAAATCCCCGAAAATCCCCGTTTTCCAGCGTAAAACAACCCGCGCCGCCCCACCGCCCCCCCGATGTTTCAAATGCCAGTTTCAAACAAGTTTTCCAAGATGCGGTATATTAACCGCATTTCCCCACCACTTCCCCCCTCACCAGACGGAGCCAGATGGCCAGAGCAACCGTAAAAGAAGATAGGAACGACGTGCGCAAGCGGCTGCTGCGCACGGGGCTGCGCCTTTTCTCGCAGAAGGGGTTTGACGGCGCGACCGTGCGCGAGATCTGCGACGAGGCGGAGAGCAACCTGGCGGCGATCAACTACTACTTCGGGGACAAGACGGGCTATTTCCAGTCCGTGCGCGCCTACGCTCGCGACCTGCTGCACGAGATCACGCGCGACATCCTGGAGGACCAGGTGGACGCGGATCCGTGGGGAACGCTGCGGCGGCACATCTCCGTCCTGCTCAGCAGTTCCTACGACAACACGCTGTTCCAGGCGGCTCGCCTCCGCATGCGCGAACTGCTGGACATCGAGCGCATGGCGCTGTTCCCGAAGGACGACGCCGAGGAGCAGCAGAGGGTGCAGTTCGACGGGCAGATCACGCGCCTGATGTCCGCCCTCCTCGGCCCCGAGGCCGCCACCCCGCGCAACCTCACCCTGCTGCGCTACACCTATTTCAGCATGAGCCTCTTCCTCATCATCCAGAACCACCTCGACGAGCATTTCCAGGGCGACGAAGGCATCCGCCTCAGCGCCCTGGTCACCCGCGACGAGCTGGCCGACTTCATCCTCGCCACCATCCGCCGCTCCGTCCACGAAATGCAGCACCCCTCTCCCGCGCAGCCACCCCTTTCCTGACACAAGTCCCCGACACAATTTTCCAGTCCAACCGCCGTTTACTTTACAACATCATGAAACACCTCGCCCATATCCTGCTTCCGCTTCTGCTCCTCCTCGCCGCCCCGCTGCCCGCAGGCGACAAACTCAAACTCACCCTGGATGAGGCGAAGGCGATCGCCCTCAAGAACAACCCGACGCTGGCCCGCGCGAAGGCCAGCATCGAGGCCGCGCGCGCCGCGATCGAGCAGGCCACCGCAGCCTACTATCCCTCCGTCGACCTCTCCGCAGGGGCAACCCGCCTGCGCGACTATCCCACCCGCCCCAACCGCGACTACGACAACACCACCCAGTACTCCCTCGGCCTCTCCGCCAGCTGGCTCATCTACAACGGCGGCGCGCGCGAGTTCAGCTACCTCATCGCGAAGGCAGGCGGCGAAACCGCCCTCCAGGAGCACGCCGACGCCCGACGCACCCTCCTTGAAAACGTCTCCTACGCCTTCTATATCGTCGTCCAGTCCCAGAACGCCATGGACATCGCCAAGCAGGACGCCGAGTTCAACCGCCAGCTCCTCGAAGATTCCAAGAAGAAGCTCGACCTGGGCGTCGCCAAGCAGAGCGAGGTGCTGAACTTCAAGTACCAGGTCGAGAAGGCCGAGATCAACTACATCTCCTCCGAGGAGACCTGGCGCAACGCCTGCATCGCCCTGGGGCAGCTGCTCGTCATCGAGCAGGAGTCCATCTGGGACGCCATCGAACTGGCCCCCGCCACCGCCGACCCCGCCAAGGTGCCGCCCGCCGACGTCAAGGCCATGCTGCACTACGCCGCCGAGCACCGCCCCGACCTCAAGCAGGCCGAGCAGGAGGTGCTCCGCGCCGAATACGGCGTCTCCCTCGCCAGGTCCACCTGGCAGCCGACCGTCTCCGCCTTCTACAACTACGACTTCCAGCGCACCCACTCCGCGCGCTTCAACACCCACTACGACCGCGGCGTCACCTTCGGCGTCTCCGCCTCCTGGAACATCTTCGGCGGCGGCGCCACCACCGCCGCCGTCTCCGCCGCGCAGGCGCAGCTCGACGCCGCCCGCGAGGCCCTGAACACCATCCGCCTGGCCGTCAACGCCAATGTCCGCGAATGCTGCATCCGCCTGGAGACCAACCGACGCACCCTCGAAAAGCAGATCCAGCTCCACGAGATCGCCAAGCAGATCCGCGACCTCGTCCACGAGGAGTACCTCGGCGGCACCGCCACCATCACCCGCCTCAACGAGGTCCAGACCGACCTCACCAACGCCGCCAACGCCAAATCCATCGCCGAGGTCAGCCTCCTCAACAGCATCGAGCGCCTCGCCGCCGCCACCGGCCAGAACCTCCAAGCCAAATAAACTAATATGAAAGCAATCCGCGCCCTCCTCGCCATCCTCTGCGTCGCCGCCATCCTCGCAGGCGCCGTCTACGGAATGCGCCGCATCGCCGCCTACCGCGACGCCGCCCAGAAGAGCGCCGCGGGCAGACGCTCCACCGCCGTCACCGTGCGCACGGGGAAAGTCGGCCAGGCCGACCTCCGCAACGTCCTCACCTTCAACGGAGACATCGAGGCCATCCGCACCGTCGACATCATGCCGCGCGTCAGCGGACGCCTCCTCAAACTCGAACTCGAGGACGGGCGCCCCGTCGAGGAAGGCGTCTATTTCAGGGAGGGGACCCTCATCGCCCGTCTCGACGACCGCGAATACCACGCCAAGCTCTCCAGCGCCAAGGCCGCCGTCAGCCAGGCAGACGCCGCCGTCAGCCAGGCGCAGGCAGGCCTCGCCTCCGCCAAGGCCGCCAAGTCCTCCGCCGAGGCCGCCCTCATCGCCGCCAAGGCAGAACTCGAACAGCAGCGCTCCAGCCTCCTGAGCGCCAAGGCCGCCGTCGCCTCCGCCCAGGCCAGCTTCGCCGACAAGGAGCGCGAGCGCAAGCGCCAGCAGAACCTCGTCGACAAGAAGGCCGCGACCCAGCAGAGCCTCGACCAGGCCATCACCGCCTTCGACCAGGCCGTCGCCGCCCTCCGCCGCGCCGAGGCCGACCAGCAGACCGCCGAGGCCAGGATCGCCTCCGCCGACGCCGCCATCGCCAAGTCCGACGCCGCCGTCCAGCAGTCCGACGCCGCCGTCCAGCAGGCCGCCGCGGGCCTGAAGCAGGCCGAGGCCGCGCGCGAGAAGGCCAAGGCGCAGGAGGAGGAGGCCCAGCTGAACTACGACGAGACCCGCATCTACGCCCCGATGAACGGCATCATCAGCAAGAAGCACATCGACCCGGGCGCGATGGTGTCGAGCACCACGCCCATCGTCTCGCAGGTCTCCATCGCCACCGTCAAGGTCGTCATCTCCATCCCCGTCAACCACCTCTCCCACATCATCCCGAAGGACGTCCGCCTCCGCGACGGCAAGCCCGCCGCCACGCCCACCACCGCCACCCTGCGCACCGCCGCGCTGCCTGGCCGCGCCATCGACTGCACCGTCGAGAAGATCTATCCGACCGTCAACGCCGTCACCCGCACCGCCCAGGTCGAGTTCCGCGTCCAGAACATCCGCGGCGACCAGGGCATGTTCATGCTCCGCCCTGGGATGTACGCCACCGTCGAACTCCTGCTGGAGGAGCGCAAGCAGGTCACCGCCGTCGACATCGCCCTCCCCGTCCGCAACCGCGACCGCCAGCTCGTCTATGTCTGCGAGGGCGACCATGTCAAGGCCGTGCCCGTCAAGCTCGGCGTGCGCTTCGGCGACCTCGTCGAGATCACCGAGGGGCTCAAGCCCGGCCAGGAGATCGTCACCCAGGGGCAGCACCGCCTCACCGACGGCGCCGCCATCCAGCGCGTCAACGACTGACCCCCATCATGGCCTCCACCCTATAGCCGCACTATGAAACTCCCAGAATTCGGTGTAACCAGGCCAGTCGCCACCTCGATGCTCTTCCTCGCCGTGCTGCTGCTCGGCGTCATCTGCTTCTACAAGCTCGGCATCGACCTCATGCCCGACATCGAGCCCACCCGCATCACCGTCATGACCACCTGGGAGGGCGCCTCCGCCGAGGACGTCGAGACCAAGGTCACGCGCGTCCTCGAAAAACGCCTCGGCTCCGTCTCCAACCTCGACGAAATCCGCTCCAACAGCTCCGAGGGCTCCTCCACCATCAACTGCACCTTCACCTGGGGCACCAACATCGACGAGGCCTCCAACGACGTGCGCAGCAAGGTCGACATGGCCGAACGCAGCCTCCCCGACGACGTCGACAAGCCCACCATCTTCAAGTTCGACTCCGCCGACATGCCCATCATGACCATCGGCGTCACCGCGAAGGAATCCATCGAGAAACTCTATGACATCGTCGACGACGAGGTCGCACAGCCGCTGCAGCGCCTCGACGGCGTCGGCTCCGTCCAGGTCTTCGGCGGCCTCAACCGCCAGATCAACGTCATCCTCTCCCGCGAGAAGCTCGCGGGATACGGCCTCACCCTCGCCGACATCGAGAAGGCCATCGCCGACGAGAACAAGACCCTCCCCGCAGGCACCCTCAAGCTCAGCTCCGTCGAATACACCATCCGCATCCTCGGCGAATACGTCGACCCCGCCCAGCTGCGCGAAATCCCCCTCCTGCGCCAGAACGGCTCCATCCTCCGCCTCAAGGACGTCGCGGTGGTCGAGGACGCCTTCAAGGAGGTCACCCAGTATGTCGAGACCATGAGCCGCGACGGCCTCATCATGATCGTCCAGAAGCGCACGGGCGCCAACTCCGTCGCCGTCTGCCAGGCAGTCCGCGAGGAACTCAAACGCCTGGAGGAGGTCATCCCGCGCGACATCAAGTTCTACGTCGTCAACGACTCCTCCACCTTCATCACCCAGTCCGTCAACAACGTCAAGGGCACCGTCCTCTGGGGCGGGCTCTTCGTCATCATCGTCTCGTTCCTCTTCCTGCGCTCGCTGCGCTCCTCGCTGGTGATCGCGCTCACGATCCCGTTCTCGCTCATCATCGCCTTCTGCTTCATGTATTTCATGGGCTGGACCATCAACATGATCAGCCTCTCCGCGCTCGCCATCGCCATCGGCATGGTCGTCGACAACGCCATCGTCGTCCTCGAGAACATCTCCAGCCAGATCGCGCGGGGCGTCCGCGTGCGCGAGGCCTCCATGTTCGCCGCCTCCGAGGTCGGCCTCTCCCTCATCGCCTCCACCGCCACCACCATCTGCGTCTTCCTCCCACTCGTCTTCGTGCAGGGGCCCACAGGCATCATCTTCCGCCAGCTCGGCGGCCTCGTCACCGCCACCCTCCTCGCCTCCTTCTGCTGCGCCCTCATGCTCACCCCCATGCTCTCCAGCAAGCTCCTCCGCCCCGCGGCGCCAGACACGCCAGGCGAGAAGCCATCCCCGATGCGCCGCCTCTTCCGCTGGTCCGAGAACCTCTTCCTGCGCGTCGAGGGGGCATACGGCTGGCTCCTCTCCTGGTGCCTGCGCCACCGCTTCCTGGTCATCCTCGCGGGCACCTGCATCGTCGCCGCAGGCCTCCTCGCCATCCCCTTCGTCGGCACCGAGTTCACCCCCGACCAGGACACCGGCGAGATGGAGATCCAGTTCCAGCTGCCCGTCTCCACCCGCGCCGAACTCACCGCCGAGACCGCGCGCCGCATCACCCGCCTCGTCTATGAAAAGGAGAAGCTCCTCCTTGAAAAATACAAGGGCAGGGGCGGCATCGCGCCCGACGAGTACGGCGCGCCGCGCACGACGGGCATCCGCTACGACAACTGGCGCGCAGGCAACTCCTCGCGGGGCTGGGGCAACCGCGGCTCCCACAGCGGCCGCGTGAACATCCGCCTCATCCCGCGCGAGGAGCGCCCCTACGGCACCGCCGAGCTCGCCAACGAGGTCCTCAAGGAACTGCGCACCTGGCCCTCCCTCGACCGCATCTTCCTCTCCACCTCCAACCGCCTGATGAACATGATGATGGGCGGCTCCAACGAAAAGCCCATCATCGTCCGCGTCCTCGGCTACGACCTCGACACCACCCTCAACATCGCGGGGCAGATCAAGGACCTCTGCCACGACATCCGCGGCGCCGTCGACCCCACCATCACCTTCGACAACGGAAACCGCGAAATCGTCATCAACATCGACCGCGACGCGGCCGCCGCCCTCGGCGTCAACGTCAACGAAATCGTCTCCTCCATCCGCACCCTCTTCTACGGCCGCACCGCCTCCGAGTTCCGCCAGGGCGAGGACGAATACGACATCTTCATCCAGCTCGGGGAAGGCGAGCGCCGCACCGTCAACGACCTGCTCAACTCCGAAATCACCGTCGGCGGCAACCGCATCCGCATCGACGCCTTCGCCACCATCACCGAGGAGCTCGGCCCCGTCACCATCAACCGCATCGACCAGGAGCGCTGCGTCACCCTCCAGGTCGACATCTACGGACGCTCCCTCGGCGAGGTCGCCAACGACCTCAAGCACGCCATCAACACCCAGATCCTCCTCCCGCAGGGCGTCTCCATCGACTACGCGGGGCAGATCAAGGAGCAGGACAAGTCCTTCGGCGACCTCACCCTGATGCTCGTCCTCGGCGTCTTCCTCGTCTACATGGTCATGGCCGCCCAGTTCGAATCCCACACCGCCCCCTTCATCGTCATGTTCTCCATCCCGTTCGCCTTCGCGGGCGCCATCTTCGCCCTCGGCCTCTTCGGCCTCACCCTCAACATCATGAGCTTCATCGGGCTCATCATGCTCGTCGGCACCGTCGTCAACAACGCCATCGTCCTCATCGACTTCATCGACATCCTCCGAGCCCGAGGCGAAAAGGTCCTCGACGCCATCTCGCACGCAGGCCGCGCCCGCCTCCGCCCCGTCCTCATGACCACCCTCACCACCATCTTCGGCATGCTCCCCATGGCCCTCTCCCAGGCCACCGGCGCCGAAATGTGGCAGCCCCTCGCCGTCTGCATCATCGGCGGCCTCGCCCTATCCACCCTCGTCACCCTCGCCTTCATCCCGACCCTCTACTCCTTCTGCATCAAGGACAGGTAGGCCCGCCATGAAACTCGTCTTCATCGTCTTCAACATCTCCATCCAGGAGGACGTCGAGCAGCGCCTCCGCCAGCTCGGCATCGACTGCTACACCCTCTGGCCCCGCCTCCAGGGCAAGGGCGTCTCCACAGGCCCCCGCATGGACACCAGCATCTGGCCGGGCGCCAACGCCGCCATGATGGTCGTCACCGCCGAGGACAAGGCCAGGGAACTCCTCGCCGCCGTCGACGAAATGCGCCGCACCATCGGAAAAAACGAGGGGATCAAGGCCTTCCTCCTCAATGTCGAGGCCATGACGGGCGACATCTAGCCCCGCGCCGCGCCCCATCTGATTCCCGACTGCGCCGCCCGACGGATTGCCATTGACGGCTTATAGTATTGCATTCGCCACATCCGTCCGTTCTCCCAAAGGGCTATTCCGCATGCGCTATCTCCTGCCACTTTTCGCCGTCTTCGCGCTCGTCTCCTGCTCCACGCCGACCGTCGTCCAGATCGCCGAGGAAAAGGCGCCGTTCACCCTGCACGGGAACTTCTGCGACCACATGGTCCTCCAGCGCGACGTCCCCATCCGCCTCTCGGGCACCGCCAAGCCAGGGCAGACCATCATCGTCTCCCTGAGCATCTTCAAGAAATACTGCTACGCCCGAAGCAACGGCGAGTGGGAGGTCACCATGAGCACCCCCGCCCCTGGCGGCCCCTACACCCTCACCATCGACGGCGCCGCCGACACGCCGCCCCAGGTCATCCGCGACATCATGGTCGGGGATGTCTGGCTCTGCGCGGGCACCGGGCAGCTGATGATGCCCGTCTGGTCCGACAAGCCCGACTGGCGCCTCCCCGACGGCGAGGCCATCGTCCTCGACAACCGCAACACCAGCCAGATCCGCTTCTTCGACTGCACTCCCGCGCGCTTCGGGTCCCCCCTCGGCCCGCAGGCCGACCCGCGCGGACAGTGGATGGTCCCCGACCCCCGCATCATCTCCGGCTCCTCCGCCCTCGCCTACCTCTTCGCCCAGAACCTCCAGCAGAGCCTCCACGTCCCCATCGGCATCATCCTTTGCGCCTGGGACGGCACCCGCATCCAGCCGTGGATCAGCGAACAGGGCTTCATGGCGGGCCGCCACAAGGAGGAGCAGCGCACGATCCAGGCGCTCCGCTTCAAGACGCCGGAATCCCTCGCCCGCGAGGAAGCCCTCCGCAACCAGCTCATCGCCTGGCGCGTCACCCTCAACGGCCTCGAAAGCGAGGACGACCGCCTCGCCGCCCAAGAGTGGGCCTCCCCTGAACTCGACGACAGCGCGGCGCCGTGGCAATCCCTCCCCGCCGAGCAGACCGTCATCCCCGACGGGCGCGTCGGCTTCCACTGGCTCCGCTACCGGATGGACAACCTCCCCACCTCCTGGCGCCACCAGCAGCTCACCCTCCAGCTCGGCATCATAGACGGCCTGGAGGAGGTCTATGTCAACGGCACCCTGATCGACGCCGCCGACACCTCCATCCTCCCCGAGTGGAAATACCCGCGCACCTACCTCATCCCCGGCACCCTCGCCACCACCAACCAGCTCGTCATCGCCCTGCGCATCGCCAACCTCACCCCTGGCGGCGGCCTCGTCAGCCACCCCTCGGAGCGCCGCCTCAGCCGCACCAGCCACCCCACCACGCGGATCCCGCTCAACGGCAACTGGCGCTACCGCCAGGAGTGCACCTTCAAGCCAGACCAGATCCCCATCCGCCCCGACAAGGACCTCCCCCTGAGTTCCAAGAACTTCCCCGCCACCATCTTCAACGCCATGATCGCCCCCTGGACCAGATACCCCATCCGAGGCGTCCTCTGGGCGCATGGCGACGCCGACCTCAAGCAGGCCGACGAATACGTCTACTATCTGCGCACCCTCGTCAACGACTGGAGAAGCGCCTGGGGCAACAAGTCCATGCCCTTCCTCATCTGCCAGCTCGGCTCCAATCCCGAGGCGGGGGAGGAATGGGAGAAAATCCGCACGGCCCAGGAGAAGATGCTTGACTTCCCCCAGGTCTACATGCTCGCCAACGACTTCCCCCACTCGAAACTCGCCGACACCTGCTCGCAAATCGCCCAGAACCTCTCGGGGAAGGCGTTGTCCCTCAGCGGCGCGCAGGTCGAGACCATCGACCAAGGCCCCACCCCCATCATCGCCACCCGCGAAAACACCGGCCTCCGCATCCGATTCTCCAACGTCGGACAGGGGCTCGTCATCAGCAGGGGCGACGCGCTCTTCGGCTTCGAAATCGCGGGCGAGGACGGGCAGTTCCACGCCGCCAAGGCCGTCATTGACGGCAACAGCGTCCTGCTCACCTCCCCCGAAGTCCCGCAGCCCCTCCAGGCCCGCTACGGCTGGCAGGGCCAGAGCGAGAAACTCAACCTCGCCAACCAGTCGGGCTTCCTCGCCGAGCCATTCCGAATCGACACCCGCAAGAAGTCCACCCGATGACGTTTCCCCCCGCTTTCACCGCCCCTTGATGCGTGCATCCCTATGCGTCTGCTTGTTGCCATCTATGCCTTCCACGCCGGCACCGCCCAAAGCCAGGACGCCTGCGGACTTCTCACCGAGGCCCCGCAGCACGGCCAGGAAGTCACCCTGCTGACTTCCCCAGGGCAGCAACTGCCTGAATGCACCAGGGGCCTCCGCATCCTCCAGCCATCCCTCGGCGGAGCCCTCGTCCCCCAGTGGATCCGGTTCCGACGCTTCGCCGACGCATTCGCCCAGGCCGCCGCCTCGGGCGAATACGACCGCACCATCGCGCTGGACGAACTGCCTGGCGCCGATTGCCACATCTCGCTGGTATACAACGAGACCGATCAATTATTCCCCGAGGGCTTCGCCGCCTGGTTCTCGCCCGCCGCACGCCTCCGCTACACCCTGCGCCAGCAGCTCTATCTGCCGCCGAGCGCCACCCGCATCTGCTATCTCTCCCGACAGCAATACCACCTCCTCCAGAACCGCTTCGGGCTGCCGCAGCAGCGCCTCTTCCCGCTGCCGCCAGGGCTCCCCTCCCACTGGAATCCGCCTGAATCCGAAGAGGAGACCAGCCAGTGCCGCGCGAGCCTCCTCAAACGGCTCTCCCTTCCCGCCAGCGCCCGCCTCATCCTGCAATGCACGGACCACTGGAAGGAACACGGCGTCGACCTCGCCCTCCAGTCCCTCGCCCACATGCCCGCCAAACTGCGCGCGCAGTGCCACTTCCTGCTCTGCTCCTCCATCGGCGACGACAACAGCCTCGCCGCCCTCGCCAACGAATGCGGCTTCCCCTTCAGGCAGGTCCATGTCATCCCGCGCGACGGCAACCTGCGGCCGATCTTCCTCGGCGCGGATCTCCTCATCCATCCCGCGCGGCAGGCCACCGCCACCCCCGTCCTCCTGCAGGCGCTGGCCTCCCACCTCCCCGTCATCTGCACCTCCCTCTGCACCTACAGCGCCTACGTGCAGAATGCGGGATGCCCCGTCATCCCCGCCAACCCCATCCACCGCGAGACCATCGACGACGCCCTCGCCTTCACCCTGCCGCAGCTCGCCGTGCTGCGCCACGCCGTCTCCGAATACGCCGCCCGCCACCGTTTCGGCGCCCGCACCGAGGCCTTCCTCGACATCCTCGCCAACCACTGCCCGCGCCAGCACTCGGGGGCAATCCACCTGAAGCCCGACCACCTGGAACTCATCCTTGAAGAGCACCGGCGCCAAATCGACGCCTCCAGCGCCCTCAAGAACCAGGCCAAGCGCGCCGTCACCCGCGTCAAGACGCCAAAGGGCTCCTTCATCGTCAAGGAATTCCGCCCGCGCTGGTTCGGCCACCACAAGGCTCTCTGCCAAGAGGCCTGCGACGCCACCCGCCTCATGCGCGGCTATACCCCGCCCTGCACCGACCCGATCTCCGTCCCGAACTCCAGAAGCGCATTCCTCGTCCTCCAGGACTGCGGCGCGGGCAACTTCTACGAAACCGCCTACAGCCAACGCCCCAACTCCACGCTGCTCTACCACGCCTGCGGCGCGCTGCTTGCCGACCTGCACACCTCAGGGCTCTACCACGCCGACACCAAGCCCACGAACTTCGTCGCCAACGACCTCTGCCAGAACTCCTGCAACCGCCCCGTCTGCCTCGTCGACTGCGACCACGTGACCCGCTACCAGCCACCCGTCCCCATGAGCCTGCGCATCCGCAACGCCGCGCAGTTCCTCGCGGGCACGGGCAAACTCGCGCGCATGGACGAGAAACTCTGGCACACGCTCCTCAAGGCCTTCTGCAAAGGCTACGAGACCCACGCCAACCTCAACGCCGCCGAAATCGAGCAGTTCTGGCACCAGGTGCGCCTCCTGATCGTGTCCCCTGGCAAGATCGAGGTCAACCTGCCCCCAGGGCTCATCGCCCCGCCCGTCGCCCCGACCGAAATCGTCGCAGTACGGTAGCCCCTGCTTATGTTCGAGAACGCCCTGCTCTCCCTGGATTCCCGACGCCGCGTCACGGCCGGCTCCCCAAAAGCCCTCCGCGACGCCATCCGCCGCGGCGGCGATCTGCGCATCTATACGGGCTTCAAGCACAACGAGCATATCGACGTCCATTCCGACAACCCCGAACTGATCCACGAGATCTCCGATTTCCGCGTGACCTGGCTCCTCGACGACCGCTGGGTCGCGGGCGCCATGAACCTGCGCATGCCCGTCGTACCTCCTGGCATCTTCGGGCCGCGCCCGTCCTGGTCCTTCTTCCTCTACAACGAGGACGGCTCCCAGGCCATCGCGCGCCCGTTCCTCGACGGGCAGACGCGCGTGCCCCCCACTGGCGAGTTCCCCGCCGTCTCCCCCGCCGACATGCCCAAATACCACACTTTGAGCGACTTCGACCAGGGGACCAACGCCCCTTCCCAGAACTTCGTCTACGACTTCGAGGCCTACCACTTCTTCGTCAACGACTGCTGGGAGGAGATCTACGCCCATGACGCCCAGGGCACCCCCCTCCTCGGCTCCTACGACGACCTCACCTCCGCCTTCCTCGCCAACCGCGAACTCAAGGCCGCCATCCGCGACTTCGGCCGCGCCCCTGGAGAACCGACCTGCGAACTCTTCACCCATCTCGGCTCGGGATACCAGAACACCGAAACCCGAAACTTCTGCATCAACTCACAGCCCGTCGTCGTCGTCCAGCCCGCCATCCCCCTGCGATATGCCAGCGGCAACTGGTCTTTCGGAAACATGATCCTCCGCTCCAACGGCGAAGTGACCTACTGGAAGTGCGACCCCTATCTCATGCAATACTCCAAGGTCACCTGCCGCTGCCCCATCCGATATTTCGCCCGCCGCTGACCCGCATAGCCACGCCCGCCATCCTGGCGCGGGAAAGGCACGCCCCGCAGTGCAGCCGGTCTGTGCCGCGCCATTCCTGGCTCGAGCGTCCTGTGCCGCGCCATTTTTGGCGCGGGAAAGGCGCGCCCCGCGAGGCGGCGGTCTATGAAGTGAACTGCGCGCGCCGTTTCCAGCCGCCCGAGCGGTATCGCCAGACAAAGCAGGTGACGCGCACGACCCAGTCGGCGATCATGGCGGACCACACGGCCAGGGCGCCAGTATGGAAGATCGCGGCGAGGAGATAGCTGCAACCGATGCGCACCGCGAACATGGAGACGATGGAGACGATCATCGTGAACTTGACGTCGTTCGCGGCGCGCAGCGCATTGGGGAAGACGAACGAGGCGGGCCACAGCAGCACCCCGAATCCCAGGTGGATGCACGCGAGCGTGCCGCCCAGGTTGAGCACCTCGGGCGTCAGTTTCCCGTAGCATTTCAGCAGCAGCGGCATCACCGCCAGCACTATCAGCGCGTTGACGGCGCACACGGCATACGCCCACCGCATCATCTTGCGGATGTAGTAGCGGCACTGCCCCTCGTCGCCCGCCCCCACCGACTGCCCGACCACCGTGATCATCGCCAGCCCGAAGCCGATGCCGCACAGGATCGTCAGCCCGCCGATATTGTTGCCGACCGCGTTCGCCGCGATCTGCACCGTCCCATACCCCGCGATCAGCCCCACCACCAGCACCCGCCCCAGCTGGAACAGCCCGCTCTCGATCCCGTTGGGCACCCCGATGAACAGGATGCGCCGCACCAGCCCCCAGTGGATGTGGAAGGGCTCATGCCAGTCCACATAGACGGGGCGTGTCCGCTGGCTCAGGATGCACAGCACCATCGCCATCGCGGCGATGCGCGAGAGCAGCGTCGCCGTCGCCGCACCCGCGACGCCCTGCTTCAGCACGAAGATGAAGATGTAGTTCCCGATGACATTGAGCACATTCGTCACGGTCGAACTGTACATCGACCACTGCGAGCATTTCATCGCGCGCAGCAGCGACGTGCAGGAGCAGTAGACGGCGATGACGGGGTAGGTGCACGCCGTCACCCGAAAATACGCGACTGCCTCGTGGAGCACGTCTGGCGGCAGGTTTCCGAAGACGAGGCGCAGGAGATGCCTGTTCCCCAGTTCGCAGCCCAAAGTCAGCAGCAGCCCGAAGACCAGGTTCAGCACCAGCAGCTGCCGCGCGCTCGAACGCGCGTCCGCCTCCTTCTTCGCCCCCAGGAACTGCGCCGCCACCACCGCCCCGCCCGTCGCCAGCGCGAAGTAGATGTTGCCGATGAAGTTGTTCACCATGTCCACCAGCGACACCCCCGACACGCTCGCGTCCCCCTGCGACGAGATCATCATCGTGTCGATCATCCCGACGCTCACGAACAGCATCTGCTCTATGATCATCGGGATGACCAGCTTCACCAGGTCGCGGTTGCTGAACAGGGTGTATTTCGGCGTCTCCATTCGGGCGGGCGTTCGCGACCTCGTCTCACCGCTTCAACGCGGCGTCGATCTCCGCCTGCAGGGCGGGGAAGTCGACGGTGGAGGGGGCATTGGGATCGTCGGTGAGCACGAAGGAATCCAGCGACCCGAAGTCCAGCAGCACCTTCGCGCCCTGGATGCGCGGCCTGCCGTTGCCGCCAAGCAGGCGGACCTTGGCGGCGTCCCCGCCAGGCCACGCGATGGCGACCTCGCCCAGTTTCTTCTGCGTGACGTTCACGAGGAAGACGTAGTTCGCGCCGCCGCAGTCGAGGGTGATCTGGCGGACATCCTGGTTCGAGACGGCCGCCTGGACGCGGGCGCGCGGCGAAAGCAGCGCCGCCTCCAGCGCGCGCAGTTCCGGCATGATGCCCTTGAGGTAGCCGAGGCGCATGTTCGGATCGCTGAAGATGCCCGAGTTGGGGACGGTCTCGCCGTACTTGACGGCAGGGTCGCCGAGTTTGTACGGCATCATGCCGCGCACGCCCGCGGTGACGCCCGCGAAGACCGAGGCGCGCAGTTCATGGCAGGTCATCGCGCGATGGTTGCCGCGGTACTTGGCGAAGCTGTTCCGCTCGAAGGCCATCGGCACATAGCAGACGGCCTCGCGCCCGACCTGCTCCACCACCGCCCGCAGCTGGTTCGCCAGCGCCACGATCGGGATGCTGAAGTAGTCGCGCGGGTTGGCCAGCGGGCTGGGGTAGATGTCAGGCCAGTGCACGTCGCAATGGCCCTTCTTGCTGATGCAGCCCGCGCCCGAGTTGTCGCAGCCCATCACCAGATGCCAGGGGTCGTGCTCGCGCAGGAACTCGTAGACGGCCTTGAGATTGCGCACCGACTCGGGGCCGCGCGGCTCGTCGTAGAGGTACCACCCCAGCAGCGCGGGATGCTTCCCCACCGCCTTGATCAGCGCCAGCGTCCGCGCCTGCAGTTCTCGGTCGAAGCTGGCGTGGCGCCTGCCCTGCAGCAGGAAGCCCTTGTCCTCCTGGCGGATGCGGTGGAAGGGCCGCATCACCACCTTGAGCCCGTTCGCGTGCGCCTGGTCCAGATAGGCGACAATGCCAGGGATCTCCCGCATGTTGACCGTGTACGAATGCACCGTGTTGCAGCCAGATGCCGCCAGCAGCGCGAAGGCGTCCTCGTGCACCCCGTAGAAGCCCCGCATGTAATACGGCTTCCCGTTGAGCACCAGCCGCCGCTCCGCGTCGATCCACACCTCGTTGCCGCCCTGCGGCGCCACGACGCGCACCTCCTTCTCCAGCCGCCCCAGCACCTTGCCGCCGCGGGACATCGTGACCACGACCTTCACCCTGCCAGGCTTCACCCCCGCCAGCGGCACCTTCCATTCGGCGCAGTCGGCAGGCGAGAGCACCCGCCGAGGCGCCAGCACCGCCCCGCCCTCATGCCGCGCCTCGGCCTCGATGCGGCACGCCTTCAGCATCTCCGCGCCGACGCGCGGCGTGATGCGGAAGCGCGCCGTCTTGTCCGCCATCGCCGATAGGACGGCGTCCCGATGGAACGGCCACAGCGTCTCGACCGTGCATGGCGCGACCTCCACGGGACGCTCGGCGCGCCCCGTCCAGACCAGCCCCCGCCCGTCCCGCAGGAACAACTGGCAGCGATAGAGGCCGCTGCCCGCGATCTTCAACGGCAGCCGAAAGGCCACCGCGCCGTCCTTGACCTCGAACAGATCCCCGACGAAGTCCACCTGCCGACGCCCCGCGTCCAAGACGCGGCAATGCAGCGACACCTTGCCTGTGAGTGCGGTGCGGACGGCGCCGACCAGCTGGCAGCGCACCGCCTCGCCGTCCATCTCCGTCGCGATGTCGAGGGCCGCGAGGGAATTGAGGAAGCGGTTTCCCTCCAGTCCGAGGCCAGTCAGGCGGGCATAGCTGTCCAGTTCCTGGAACTTCAGCGACGCGGGGAAGGCGGAGCGCTCCGCCTGGCTGCCGTTGTAGTTCTCGCGGCCGCAGAGGAACCGCCATTCGTCGGGATGGCAGTCGGGAAAGGCGGCGAAGGGGATGTAGAGCTCCAGCTGCCAGCCGCCGTTCACGCGCCGCCCCGCCGCCTTCGCCAGGGAATCCCACTTGCCGTCCGAGGATCCGCCGCGCGAAAAGGTGTCATAGACCGCGCCGTCGGGATTGACGATGATCTGGTAGTATTCGCGGATGTTGTGGTCGGGGCTGACATCCGGCGCGGTCGAGAAGAAGACCTCGACGCAGTCGTCGTGCCACACCGCGTCGTCGTGCTGGCGCGGCTCGCTCTTGACGGCCGCGTCGCGGCAATCCCAGAACATCCAGATGCCTCCGTCGTCCCGCAGCATCTTGAACCGCGTCGGCTCGGCGGCAGGCTCCGCGCCAGGGCCGAGGCGGGTGAAGCCCTCCGCCCAGGGGGCCTGCCGCCAGGCGGCCTCGTCGGCCTTCCCGTCCAGCACCATCGCCTCCTTCGCGCGGACGAGTTTCCATTCCGGCAGCGCGGCGGCGGCCAGCGCGGCGCACAGCATCATCCAAACCAGCAGCGTCTGCTTCATCGTCATTCCTCCCGTCATCGCATTTCCGCCAGGAACGCCTCGGCGACCTCGGCCGCGTCGAGCGCCTTCCCGTAGATCTTGAGTTCATCCAGGGCGCCCTGGAGCGGATAGGTATAGCCGTTGTTGTAGCTGCCCACCGAAAGCAGCCCCTTGCCCTGCGTGAAGCGGATCGCCCCCTCGGCCTTCAGCACCGCGTCGAGGTAGATGCGGCACCGCTCGCCGTCGTAGACCACCGCGACCTGGCACCAGCGCCCGGACGGAACCACCACCGTCGAGGAGTTGGTCCCGACCGATACCACCTTCTTGCCGTCGCCAGTGCGCGCCCCCAGGGAGTTGTAGAAATAGGTCAGGCGGAAGCCAGGGCCGCGCCCGCCCCCCAGGAACAGCAGTTCCCGGAACTGACGGTAGTCGCGGGTGTCGTCCAGTTTCATCCACAGCGTCACGGTGAAGGGGGCCACGAAGGTCTGCGGCGGCACTGGAATCGTGACGCCGCAGACCGCATGGTGCGCCTTCTTGTCCGTCTGCGGGAAATAGAGCGCCTTGCCCGAAAGCCCCTCCGCCTGCGCCAGGCGCACCGCCTTGCCATTGCAGCTCCCGACGGCGTCGACGATCGCCGTCCCGTCAAAGCGGTAGTGGTGCAGCGGCTGCACCGCCATCACGCCCCCTGCCGCCGCCAGCCAAAGCACCATCCACCCCATCCGCCAACGCATAGCAAACTCCTTCCCCCGCTCCTGTGCCACGACTCTTTTGCAAACTGCCCTTATTGTAGCACCGCCCCGCAGGATTGCCCGCCGCCCGCGCCATTTTCCGCCTTCCCGCCTTCCCGTCCGCCGACTATATTATGCCCGTCGCCGCAAACGGCAATCGTCCCTCCCCGTCCCCCGTCCCAGTTCCACCGCCATGAGCAAGCCCTCCAAATTCCCGCTGATCTACCGCATCCTCGCCAGCTTCATCCTCGGCATCCTCCTCGGCCTCGCCGCCGAACGCTGGAGCAGCCCGACCGCGCTGGACACCATCCTCACCATCGTCATGCCCTTCGGCAATGTCCTCGTCGCGATGCTCAAGATGGTGGTCTACCCGATCATCTTCTTCTCGCTCGTGCTCGGCGCGGCCTCCCTCCCCATGAAGAAGTCCGGCAAGGTCGGCGCCGTCGTCATCCTCTGGTATTTCGCGACCTCCCTCTTCGCCACCCTCTTCGGCGTCGGCCTCGCCTACCTCATGAACCCCTCCATCCAGGCCGCCGACAGCCTCGCTGGCAACTACATGAAAGGCGCCCAGGCACTCTCAGGAAACGCAGGCGCCTCCACCGTCTCCGACTTCTTCGTCGGGCTCTTCCAGAACCCCTTCCAGGCCCTCGCCAGCGGACAGTTCCTCCCCATCATCATATTCGCCATCGCCTTCGGCCTCGCCGCCCGGTGCATCCTCGACCGCCCCCAGAGCCAGGACACCGCCCTCGTCCAGAAGATGATCGAGGTCTTCGACGGCATCCAGAAGACCGCCTTCCAGCTCGTCGAATGGGTCATGCTCTACTTCCCCTTCGGCATCTTCGCCCTCACCTTCTCCAACTTCGCCTCCCACGGCACCCTCCTCTTCGGCCCCTATCTCCGCATCGTCCTCTGCGTCATGCTCGGCGTCGCCGCCATGATCCTCCTCATCTACCCGCTCGCGCTCCTCCTCTTCTGCCGCGAAAACCCCTACCGCATCCTCCTGCGCATCCGACAGGCACTCATCACCGCATTCGTCACCCGCTCCAGCGCCGCCACCCTCCCAGTCTCCTTCAACGCCATGCGGCAACTCGGCGTCGACAGGTCCCTCTCCAGTTTCTCCCTGCCCCTGGGCGCCACCGTCAACATGGACGGCGTCTGCGTGCACCTCCCCGTCTTCGTCATCCTCGCCGCCAACCTCTTCCACATGCACCTCACCGCGCTGCAGCTCGCCATCCTCGTCACCTCCATCCTCTTCGCCTCCGTCGGCGCGGGCGGCGTCCCAGGCGGCTCCGTCTTCCTCCTCTTCATGGTCCTTGAAAACCTCGGCCTGAGCCCCGAGCAGGTCGCCACCATCGTCGCCCTCGCCCTCGGCATCAACCCCATCCTCGACATGTTCGAGACCTGCTGCAACGTCGCGGGCGACAACATCTGCACCTACATCGTCGCCAGACGCAACGGCCTCTGCCACGACACCCCAACCGCGCCATAGCCCCACGCCCATGAGCCACTCCCCCGCCCTCCTCCACGAGACCATCCTCGCCCCCGCCGCCCATTGGTGCGCACCCGCCGTCGAATGCGGCATCTTCCCAGGACTCTGCGCCAGGCCCGACGGCACCCTCGCCCTCCTCGCCGTCTGCGGCTCCGACTTCGAATCCGCCGACCAGCGCGTCGTCGCATACCAGGGCTCCCCCGACGGCACCCAGTGGACGCCCTGTGGCGACTGGGGCGAAATCCGCTCCCGCGGACACCTCTTCAACGCCGCCGCCAAGCCGACCCTGCTCCCAGACGGCACCATCCTCGCCCTCGGATACGGCTACGAACGCGACCAGCCCGACCTCTCCATCTCCGAATACACTGAAAAACACGGGCGATTCCCCACCGTGCGCAACTTCGTCGCCTACAGCCACGACGGCGGACAAACCTACACCCCGCCCGAATTCCTCGACCTCCCCCACGGCGGCATCGAATTCTCGGGACCCGCCGTCGCCGCACCCGACGGACGCCTCCTCGCCTTCGGCCCGCCCTTCAGCGTCGCCGCCGACGGCCAGCAGGGCATCTGCTATGAAAGCGCCGACCAGGGCCGCACCTGGCGCGAAAAGAGCGTCTTCCACCACGGCGGCAGCATCACCGCCTGGGAGACCCGCGCCGCGTTCCTCCCCGACGGGCGCCTCGCCGTCGTCTTCTGGGCCTTCGACCTCCACGCCCAGAAGCACCTCACCAACCGTCTCGCGCTCTCCGACGACGGCGGCGAATCCTGGACCATCCTCGACACCGCCCTCCCTGGCCAGGCCGCCAACCTCCTCCCCAACCCCGACGGCTCCCTCGGAATCCTCTACGCCAAGCGCGAAGGCGACGCCCCGGGCGTCTACCTGGCCACCTGCGACCTCCGCGGAAACACCCTCGCCCTCCGCGACACCGTCCAACTCTACGATGTCCAGGACGGCGCCAACGCACTGGGGCGCATCACCACCCAGTTCTACAACCTCAAGTTCGGACAGCCCTCCCTCACCCGCCTCGCCGACGGCGCCTCAATCCTCCTCTTCTGGCGCAAGTCCCCCGACGGACGATACGAAATCGTCCTGCGGAAATTCGCCCGGCCATAGCCGCGCGGACAACGGCCGCACCGCAAAAAAACACCCTCGTTCCGCATGGAACTCGCCGCCACGCCTTGCGGTCCGCGAAAACAAGGCTATATTAACGAACTCGCACCTTTACCCACTTTTTGTCTGTTGCCGTATCATCCGATAGCACCATTAGGAACCCCGTAATGTCAGTCAAAATCAGACTTCGTAGAACTGGCGCCCTGAGCGCCGCCTGCTGGCGTGTCGTCGTGGCCGATGCCCGCTCCCCGCGTGACGGCCGTTTCATCGAAAACCTCGGACTCTACGACCCCCGCCACGACACCGAGAAGATCAACCTCGAACGCGCCAAATACTGGCTCTCCGTCGGCGCCCAGGCCAGCCCCACCGTCCAGGCCATCATCAAGCGCCAGGAGGAAGGCAAGCCCTTCCCGAAGCGCCGCGAACCCGTCAAGAAGGCCGCCCCCGCCCCCAGAGCCGTCAAACCCGCTCCCGCCGAGGCCGCCGAGGCCGCCGAGGCAACTGAAGCCCCCAAGGCAGAAGACGCCCAGTAATCGTCCCGCATCACGTTCCCTTGTCTCAATATGGGTATCTCCTTCCTTAAACGCCTCTTCGGCGGCGGCGCCGAAAGCACCAGCCAACTCCCTGAAATGACCGACGCCCCCGCCGCCGAGGCGCAGGACGCCGCTCCCGCCGAGGAGCCCGCCCCCACCGAAGAGGATCTCGCGGCCTTCGAGAACTTCATCCGCTACGTCGTCTGCGCTCTCGTCGACCAGCCCGAGCAGGTCTCCCTCACCAAAGTCCAGAAAGCCGACCTCACCGTCCTGCAAATCCATTGCTTCAAGAAGGACGTCGGCAAGATCATCGGCAAAAGCGGCAAGACCATCAGCGCGCTGCGCACCCTCGTCAAAGGCGCCGCGGCCCGCAGCGGCCTGCGCGTGACCGTCGATGTGATGGACGACTGAACCACCCGCCCCCACCGCCCCCCACCATGCAGATTGACATCGTCAGCCTGTTCCCCTCCATCTGCCAGGGCGCCCTCGGCGAATCCGTCATCGGGCGCGCCTGGAAGGAAGGCATCGTCGACATCCGGCTCGTCGACCTGCGCGACTACACCCATGACGCGCGCAAGACCGTCGACGACACCCCGTATGGCGGCGGCGTCGGCATGGTGCTCCGCCCCGAGCCGCTCTTCGAGTGCCTCACCGACCTGCGCACCCCGGATTCCCACGTCATCCTCATGACCCCGCAGGGACAGCGCTTCTGCCAGGGCACCGCGCGGCGCCTCGTACAGTGCCCGCACCTCATCCTGGTCTGCGGACACTACGAGGGCATCGACGAACGCGCGCGGCAGTGCCTGATGGACGAGGAACTCTCCATCGGCGACTACGTCCTCACCAACGGCGCCCTCGCCGCCTGCGTCGTCACCGACGCCATCGTGCGGCTGCTTCCAGGCGCCCTCGGCAACGACACCTCTTCGGACGAGGAGTCCTTCGGCAACGAGCCCCTGCTCGAATACCCGCAGTTCACCCGCCCCGCCGCCTACAAGGGCATGAAAGTCCCGGAAGTCCTGCTCTCGGGAAACCATCAGGAAATCGCCGCCTGGCGCCTTGAACAGCGCGTCCTGCGCACTGTCGGCCGCCGCCCCGACCTGCTCTGAGCCAAAGATTTTTTGTCATAACCAATCCGAATCCAATTGTTAGGAGGTTCAACCGCCTTATGAACACCATCGAGAAAATTCGCCAGGAGAATCTCAAGACCGACCTGCCGACCATGAAGATCGGCGACACTGTCCAGATCGGCTTCAGGATTGTCGAAGGCGGCAAGGAGCGCATCCAGAACTTCACGGGCACCATCATCGCCATGCACGGCACTGGCATCTCCAAGACCATCACCCTGCGCCGCGTCGTCAGCGGCTCTGGCGTCGAGCGCATTGTCCCCGTGAACTCCCCGCGCGTCGCCTCCTTCAAGGTCCTCAAGTCCGCCATCGTCCGCCGCGCGAAGTTGTACTATCTGCGCCATCAGGTCGGCAAGGCCGCCAAGCTGCAGACCGTCAACGTCAACGGCTGACATCCCCGCATCCCGTCTTCTCCTACCCGCGCGTCTGCGGGCGCACTGCAAAGGCACGAACCCCGTCAGGCTTTCGTGCCTTTTTGGCTTTTTCCGCCATGCCACCCAAGGGCATCCAGCATCCGTTTGCATTCGAGAACGCCCTCCGCGAGGAGGCGGGGCGCAATCTCGCCATCGCAGGCATCGACGAGGCGGGGCGCGGCCCCCTGGCGGGCCCCGTCGTCATCGCGGCGGTGATCCTGCCCGCCCCGCCCGAGGTCTTCGACCTGCCCGTCAACGACTCCAAGAAACTGACGGCGCGCCAGCGCGAGGAACTCGCCGCCGCCCTCAAGGCGGATCCGCGCGTCTCCTACGCCGTCATCCGCAAAAGCCCCGCCGAGATCGATCGGCTGAACATCCTCCGCGCCACCCAGGAAGGCATGCGCGAGGCCGCCCTGGCGCTCCCGACCCCGCCAGACTACGCCCTCGTCGACGGCCTCGCCTTCGCGCCATTCCCCGTCCCCGTGCGGTTCCTCACCCACGGCGACGCCCTCTCCGCCTCCATCGCCGCCGCCAGCATCCTCGCCAAGACCGAGCGCGACGCCATCATGGTCGAACTGGACCGCCTCTACCCGGAATACGGCTTCGCGGACCACAAGGGCTACGGCACCCCGGCGCATCTCGCCGCCCTCCAGAAACACGGCCCGTGCCCCGAACACCGCCGTTCCTTCGGCCCCGTCGCCCAGCCGCTGCTCTTTTGACACCTCGCCGCCCCGCGGATACTGCCAGCACAGGACTCGCCGCCCGATTCCGCGCCAGGCCCGCCAGCGCGCGATCCGTCCCGCGCTTGGGCGCGATTTTCGGAATCCCCATCGAGACATGAGTTCCCATTCTACGCCAACTGATTTGGAATCCCTGCGGAAACTGCTGGATCCAGTCCCGTGCCGCCTGGTCCGGCAACTCCACCAGGCAGGGCATGAGGCATATATTGTCGGCGGAGCCATCCGCGACCTCCTCCTCGGCCACGCCCCCAAGGACTACGACATCTCCACCAGCGCACGCCCCGAGGAGGTGCGCCGCGTCTTCGGACGGCACCGCTGCCACGTCATCGGGCGGCGCTTCCGCCTCGCCCACGTCTACGCAGGCGGGGACATCTACGAGGTCTCCACCTTCCGCCGACGCCCCGACGCCCAGGAACGCAAAGGCCGCAAGCCCGAAGACGGCCCCATCATCTGGAACGACAACTGCTTCGGAACCCTTGAGGAAGACGCCCAGCGGCGCGACTTCACCGTCAACGCCCTCTACTTCGATGTCGTCGGCAACCAGGGCATCCTCGACTTCTCCAACGGCCTCAAGGACATCCGCGACGGCGTCGTCCGCTGCATCGGCGCCCCCGACGAGCGAATCGAGGAGGATCCCGTGCGCATGCTGCGCGCCCTCAAACTGGTCGCGCAGTGCGGCTTCACCCTCGAACCGCATCTGGAACAGGCCATCCGCCGCCAGGCGCACACCATTCGGCTGGCCTCGCCCGCGCGCCTCTTCGAGGAACTCCTCAAACTCCTCAACCACCCCGCCGCCAGCGAAACCCTCGAAACCATGCACGCGTTCGGCTTCCTCCGCCACTTCTGGCCCACCCTCGACGAGGCCTGGGAGGAAGTGCCAGGGCAGATGGCGAAGAAACTCCTGCGCCTGCGGGGCGCCGCCATCCGCCAGGGCGGATACTCCGATTCCCGCCGCCTCGCCCTCTCCACGACCGCCCTCCCCTTCCTGATGTTCGCCCTCAACCCCGCCCATCCCGCCGAGTTCTGGACCCGAAGCCCCCACACCGCCGACATCATGCACCGCGCCCTCCTGCTCCTCTTCGACGGCTTCAAGGTGCCGCGGCTCTTCCTCGAACGCATCCCGCAAGTCGTCGGACTCGTCCCGCCGCTCCTCGCCACCCCGCCCGACAAGCGCGCCCTCAATCACCCTGAGTACAGCTATGGACGCGCCCTCGCCGCGCTGCTCGTCCAGCTCTTCGGATGGGACTCCGCCAAACTCGACGCCCTGCCGAAGTTCGCCATCCCCGACGACGACAACGACCTGCCCCCACCCGCGGAATGGGACGCCGTCGTCGTGCCGCCACGCCAGGGCCGCCAGCGCCCATCCGTGCGTCAAGAAGAGATCCCAGGCCTCGTCCCGCTTCGCCCCGCCTCCGACACACCGCCGCCGCCGACATCCGCCAGCCCCTGTGCCTTCTTTGAAGAGCACCCCGCCGCCGCTGCACCCTCCGTCATCACCGATTCCATCACTTTCACCCCGGATTCCGCCGACGACGACAAGACGCAGTCCCCCGCCGACGCGCACGCCGCCGAGAAACGCCATCGCCGCCGCCGCCGCACCTCCACTCGCAGGGCCGAGGCCTCCAACGGAGCAGAATCGTGAGCAACCCCGTGTTATCCATCATCCAGCGCTTCTTCCAGCGGAAGTGGACCTCCTTCCTCATCGCCATCGTTCTATTCCTCCATCTCCTCATCGCCTTCCTGCTGTTCCGCTGCCCCGAAGACCATCCCTACCCGCCAGAGGGGACGAAAACGCAGGCCAGCTCCGAAGACGGCCAGGAGAATGACACCCCCGAAAAGAAGCCCGATCCAAAAACCGACGCCGCCCCCCCCGCCCGCCAGACCAGGCGCTATACCGCCACGCACTACCATCGCGCCGACCCCAAGAAATTCACGGGCCGCCTCCCCAAGGGGCTGGACATCATCCGCAGCGGCGTCGTCATCGACATGGACAGCCATGCCATCCTGTGGGCGAAGGACGAGAACAAGCCATATCCCATGGCCTCCATCACCAAGTTGATGACCGCCATCCTCCTCCTCGACCGCATCGAGCAGGATCCGCAGCTCACCCTCGAAACCACCGTCAAGGTCACCAACGAGGACTTCAAGAAGATCAAGGGCAAAGGCGGCGTCTATCTCAGCGCCAACGAAACCTTCACCCTCCAGGAATACCTCAAGTGCATGCTCATCAAAAGCGCCAATGACTGCGCCTATGTCGTCGGCAGGTTCCTGGGGCAAGGAGATCCCGCCAACTTCGTCCAGGCCATGAACCGTCACGCCGCCGAACTCGGCCTCGACACCCTACGGTTCCTCAATCCGCACGGACTCCCCGTCGACCGCGCCGACGGAAAACGCGAGGAGAACCAGGGCTCCGCCCTCCAGATCGCATACCTCGCCGAATGCGCCATGCAGAATCCCGAAATCATGAAGTGGGCGGGCACCCCGAAGGACTGCATCCGCGAAACGGGGAAGCGCTTCGACCTGCACTCCACCAACCACCTCCTCCGCGACCGCGTCCCAGGCATCACTGGCCTCAAGACCGGCTTCACCAACACCGCGGGTCACTGCATCGTCGTCACCTGCACCCGAAACCAGCGCACCATCCTCGTCCTCGTCATGGGCGTCCAGCGCAGCGACCGCGGCAAGGCCCGCGACAAAGCCGCCCGCGACCTCCTCGAATGGGCCTTCAAGCAGCCCGCAGGCCTCTAACCCCGTCCCAGCGCATGAAACTCTCCGTCATCATCCCCGCCTACAACGAGAAGGACACCATCCTCAACATCCTGGAGCAGGTCCGCAACTGCGGCGTCCCCGACCTCGAAATCGTCGTCGTCGACGACTGCTCCACCGACGGCACCACAGACATCCTGAAGGGGCTCCCCGCCGCCCCGGACCTCAACATCGTCCACCACGAGCGCAACCAGGGCAAGGGCGCCGCCATCCGCACCGCCCAGCAGCTCGTCACGGGGGACGCCGTGATCATCCAGGACGCCGACCTCGAATACTCCCCCGCCGAGTTCCCCGCCATGCTCAAGCTCATCGAGGAGGGCAAAGCCGACGCCGTCTTCGGCTCCCGATACTCGGGCCGCGTCATCCTCGTCGACACCTTCGTCCACTATGTCGGCAACAAATTCCTGACCACCGTCTCGAACTTCTGCTCCAATCTCCATCTCACCGACATGGAGACCTGCTACAAGATGGTGCGCCGCGAACTCTTCCAGAGTTTCCACCTCGAATGCAACCGCTTCGGCTTCGAGCCCGAAATCACCGCCAAACTCTCCCGCTCCCGCGCCCGCATCTACGAAGTCCCCATCGCCTACACCGCCCGCGCCTTCGACGCAGGCAAGAAAATCGGCTGGAAGGACGGCGTCGCCGCCATCTGGTATATCCTCAAATACAACTGGTTCAAGCGCAAACTGTAACTCCTTCCAGAAGGGCCTCCGCCATGACGCTTCACCGCCTGCTCCTCGCGTTTGCCTGCCTGCTCCTCTCAGTCCATCCCCTCGCCGCGCAGTTCCAGAAGGGAAGACTGCCCGCCTGGAAGGAGGCCCCCGCCGACTACAAGGGGAAATACCAGTGGGGCGTCCGCGGCGTGATGAAGCCCGCCGACCAGTTCCCTGAACTCGCGCCGTTCCTGAAGGAACTGCCAGGGAATCCGAAAGTCGTGAAGGTAACTGGCATCATCCTCGGCGGCACGGGCGCCGAAGACGGCCTCCAGCCTGGCGACATCATCCTCGCCGTCAACGGCCGCCCCGCCAGCGCACCCATGAAGGAGGAAGAAGACCTCCTCCTGAAACTCTGGCGCCCCGACGGCGGAAAGGGAAAGATCCTCGAACTCCGCACCCACCTCGGGCACTACTACCACACCATGCGCGACCAGTACCGCGACGCCCCAGGCGCCCGCGAGTTCCAGGACTTCGTGCCCGTCTGGTGGGACGAGGTCTGCGCCATCCTCTCCCAAGACGACCTGGCGCCGCACCTGGCGGACACCCTCCAGCGCCTCGTCAAGGTCGACACCCTCGTCGACCGCTACCGCCTCCCCATCTACCGCTACACCGCCCGCAATCCCTTCAAGATCGAGGCCGTCGCCGCCAGCGTCGTCCGCCGCCTGAAGGCCCCCGACGGCGCCGACGACCACGGCCTCCTCCGAGGCACGCTCGACACCGCACGATATCTGCTCGACTTCCAGGAGGCGCCCGCCTGGCCGCAAGACGCCCGGGCGCCCGACCTCCAGACCATGGACGCGCTCCTCGCGCACATCGAATCCGTCCTCGCCAAGGCCGCCGCGCACCACGCTCGCGCCTTCGCCGCACTCTCCAACGAGGAACGGGACTTCATCCTCAAACATCGGGACGGCCTGATGCAGTCCTTCCTGAACCACCACATGCTGAGCTACGAACCAGACCTCAAGGCCATCGAGAACTATGTGCGGCTGCTCGAACTCATGGCGAAAATCGACCTCGCCGAACTCTTCGCCCAGGCCCGAATCGCCTCCACCCTGACCACCCCCGCATTCCTCGACGCCGTCCGACGCCTCGCCGCCAAGGACGCCGCAAAGCCAGTCGTCGCCGCCAGGCAGACGCCCTACGGGAAAATCGTCGTCGCGGGCACCGCCGACAACCGCCACACGGACGACGCCGCCGTCCTGATCGACCTGGGCGGCGACGACCTCTACCTGAACCGCCAGGGCGCCAGCATCCCCGGCCAAGTCCCCACCGCCATCCTCGTCGACCTCGGCGGCAACGACCGCTATGAAAACACCGACAACTTCTCCCAGGGCTGCGGCGACCTCGGCGTCGGAATCCTCCATGACCTGGCAGGAGACGACATCTACATCGGCATGAGGGCCGTCCAGGGCGCCTGCTTCGGCGGCATCGGCATCCTCCTCGACACCGCAGGCAACGACACCTACCGCTCCCTCTCCTTCTCCCAGGGATGCGCCCTCTTCGGCGCGGGCCTCCTCCTCGACCGCGCGGGCAACGACCGCTACGAGGGCCTCTCCGCCGTCCAGGCCGTCGGCTCCGTCAAGGGCGTCGGCATCCTCTCCGACCTCGCGGGCGACGACACCTACTACTGCAAGGGCGGCAGCCAGACCTCCTACCAGACCCGTGGACACTTCGAGGGCTGGGGACAGGGCATCGGCTTCGGACTGCGTCCCTACGCATCGGGCGGCTTCGGCCTCCTCGCCGACTGGAACGGCCGCGACGCCATGGAGGGCGGCGCCTTCACCCAAGGAGGCGGATACTTCTACGGCTTCGGAATGCTCTTCAACGGCGGACACGACGACGACTTCTACATCGGAACCCGTTACGCGCAGGGCTTCTGCGCCCACCAGGCCGTCGGGGTCTTCATCGAGGAAGGCGGCAACGACAAATACCGCACCACCCACTGCGTCGCACAGGGACTCTCCTGGGACGAAACCGTCGTCCTCTTCCTCGACCAGGGCGGAAACGACGACTACGACGCAGGCACGGGCGGCTTCAGCCTCGGCGCCTCCGCCCACAACGGCATCCTCATCTTCCGCGACCTGGAGGGGCGCGACCAGTACGGCCCCTCCAGGGCCGCCTCCGCAGGCGGCAACCACTATCACGGCGGACACTCCCTCTCCATCTTCATCGACGAGGGACACGCCGACGACACCTACCACGGCCGCAAAAACAACTCCACCGAAACCGGCCCCGACGACTTTATCTTCATCGACAAATAGCCCCACGCGGAACGGGGGGCCGATTCCGCCCCGCCCCCGCATCTACCCGGCGTGTGCCAGCGGGCTTGCCGATTCCGCCGCAAGAATGCGGCGGCACGGCACCGCGGAGGATGGCGCATGGGGCGGGCGGCGCGAAAACACCGGGGGCGGCGCACAGGCGGGAGCAATGGGGCTTGGCGGCGGGCACCGATCACCCGCCCATATCCGCGCGGGCCGCGATCGGCGCCCGGCGTGTGCCAGCGGGCTTGCCCGCTGGCAAAGCCCCGCCGCCCCGCATCCGCCCCGCCCGATACCACATCGCCGATTTGGCGTATGGTGGAGATTGGCCGGCCGCGCAGAAGCGCGGCCCTCCCACCGCCCACAACTCGCCCCGCACCCGCTGAGCGCGGCGGGGGGGGTGCGCCCCCGATTCCGCCCCGCCCCGCATCCGCCCCGCTGATTCCCGCCCATTGGTCCGGCTTTCGCGGGAGAAGCCGCTATGGGAGCACGAGCGCGTCGCCTGGGGGGATGGTGACTTCGGCGGGGAGGCCGGGGAGGCCGAGCCTGGCGGCGTCGAGTTTGACCTTCCGCGGCTTGGTTCCTGGATTGAGAAGGATGAGCAGCCAGTGGCCGTCGCCGTCGTGCAGGAGGGCGTTGTCGGCCTCGGGAAGGCCTGCGGCGGCGAGTTTCTCGGGATGGTTCTCGGAGCGCAGGAAGAATGCCTCGTGCCTGGCTAGGATGCTGGAGGCGCGGGCGATGGCGGTGAAGGAGCGCGCGTCCATGCAGGGGAAGGTGTAGACGAAGAACCCGTTGTTGGCGTCGATGGCGCGCCGCATCACCTGAGCGAGGGTGCATGGGGGGACGGGGCGCTTGTTCCCATATTCGTAGGGACGTAGGATGGCGCCGAGTTGGAACGGCGTGCGCTTGAGCGCGGCGCGGGTGGCCTGGAGGGTGGCCAGGTCGCGGCCATAGCCGAGGACGGCCAGGTCGATGCGCCCGTCGAGCTTACGCCAGTCGACGCCGTATTGGCTGTGGGTGTCCTCGCATTCGTATCCCGAGTAGACGGACAGGATGACGCCAGGGAGGGTCTGGTGGATGGAGTCGCGGAAGAGCTGGGCGAGATCGGCGAAGCGCGTGGTCATGAAGTCGGTCCAGGCGGGCAGATGCCGTTCGGCGATTTCCCGCGCGGAGGGGACGCCAGGGAGCTTGGCGCCCTTGGCGAACTCGGCGCGGCAGTCGTCGCAGAAGCAGGCGATCTGCGAATGGAGTACATTCTCCTCGAAGTCCCAGTTGATGTTGGTGACGTAGCCGAGTCGTTTGTGCCATTTGGGGAGGGTCGCGAGGATGAAGGCGCGGCACTCGGGGGCGCCAAGGATTTCGCGCGGGCAGACGAGGAAGTCGGAACGCCTGCCGCGGAGGTCGACGAGAGCCTTGCGGGGATGCGCCTTGACGTAGGGCGCGAAACTGAAGTTCCACTCCTTGAAGTGGAAGAAGGTGGACTGCGGAAGCAGGTTGCAGTGGTTGCGGAGGGCGGCGTTGACGCAGGTGAGCCCCATGCCGCGGAAGAACTCGACCAACGGGGTGTAGAGCGATTTGTCCCGCAGGCTCGGCAGCCACCCGGTGCTCATGCGGACGCCGAGGCGCCTGGGCTGGCTCCCCTGGATGCGCGGCAGCAGCACGAGCGGGACGCGCTGCGGCGCCTCGGCAAGCGCGTCGGCGGGGCTTTCGGCGTGGAAATAGAATGCGTCGCCGCCTGCGGCGTCTTCGTCGACGGCGAGGAATGCGGCGAGGTAGTGGTGGCCTGGAAGCGCGGGCTTCCACGGGCGCGGCCCCGCGATTTCGATGCGCCATCGCGTCCAGCCCTTGCCGAGGGGCGAGGCGGGCATCTGGCGGTGCTTCACCTCGTAGACCTCGTAGTATCCGCTGGCGCCGAGGAGGCGGATGCCTGACGGCAGGTCAAGGACGACGGCGTAGTCGCGGGCGGTCCTGCCAGGGAAGCCGCGCGGCGCGAAGAGCAGTTGCTGCAGGCCGCCTCTGGCGACATGGAGCGCGTCGGCCTTCCAGTTGGGCCAGAGTTCGGTGGCGCCGTCGGCGAGGGTCAACTGCCAGCGGCCAGGGGCGGCCTTCTTCCAGCCCTCGGGAAAGGGAATGGGCGCGCCCGCCACGGAGAGGCGCGCGTCGGCGCCTTCGGGCGCCTGGAGCTCCAGTTCATTGAGGCCGCTGGCAAGGGCGGCGCCCTGCGGGGCGGGACGCCCGTTGACGGCAAGGCGCACCCCCCTGGGAAGGCGCGCCTCCAGACGCTGGGCGCTGAGGGCGAGGCGGTATTGCGGGGAGCGCAGCAGCGGCCGCAGGGCCGCGTCGGCGGCGTCCCACTGGAAGCGGAACGTGCCGTTGCCGTCGAGGTTGAAATTCAGCGCGCTGGCGCCGCCGATGACGGCGGCGGGCTGGCGGTCGAAGGCGATTCGGGCGCCCAGCAGCAGCGGCGCGTCCGAGCGGAGGGCGAGGCGGTTGGCGCCTGGAATGAATTCAGGCCAGGCGGCGAAATCCGCGGTGGGGACGGCGCCGACCAGGCGCGCCTCGAAGAAGTCGGCGTTCTCGTGGAGGCCAGCGCCCTGGATGGGCTGGTAGCTGCTCTGCTCCTTGGCGGGCTTCTCGAAACGGCCCAGTTTGATCTGAAGCGGCGCGTCTGGAAGCCCGCCGAGCGTCTTCCACGGAACCGCGACCTCGGCGGCCCAATGCCCGTCTTTCTCCACGTTGTACACGGCGACAGCGGCCCTGGCGCCAGATTCCCAGCCTGGGTCGCGCCTGCCCCAGAGATCCTGGAGGGGGCTCTTGCAGTCGAGAATCGCGCCAGTGGCGCTCACGAGGAGCTCGAAGGCATGGCCAGGGGCACTGGGATGGCGCAGGAGCGCGACGACGCAGTCGTCCTGGGAGGCCTTGAGGTCGTCGTGCCTTGCATGGCCGCGCTTGAACTCATGGAGGCGGTTGGCGGAGGGGGCGAGGGCGGATTCCTGGCAGCGGAAGGAGAGGTACAGGCATTCGTCGTCCCAGAGCAGCCGCGCGGTGGTCTGTTCGACGGCGAAGGCGCTGCGGCCCTGGAGGATGAAGGGCGCAAGAGGGATGCTGTGGCGCCAGGCGTCGTCGTCGAGGCGTCCGTCGATGGCGGGGGTGCCGCGACCGACGGCGACGGAAGCGGAGGAGGGGACGGGGATGGGCGGCGGGAGGGCGTCCAGTTGCGCGGGGGCAAGAGAGGCTTCGGTGGTGATGACGATGCGGTCGAGGAAGAACTCCGCCTTCGGGCTGCCTGAGAACTGGAGGACGGCCTCGGGGAAGGCGGCGAAGGCGGGGACGGGGCCGAAGTGGAGCCACTGCCAGTCGTCCCCGTCGGCGAACTTCACGTAGGGGGTGACGCGCTGGCGGCTGCCGAGGTGGTACAGCACGGCGGAGGCCTCCTCCGCCCCCTGGCGCCGCATCCGCGCATAGTAGTGGACGGGGCGCGTGGTGGCGGGGACGGGCAGGCGCGCCCCGTAGTACCAGCGCTTGCCCCAGACGACCTCCTGCCCGTCCACCTTGCGGACGCGGGCAAAGGTCCCTGGGCGCTCGGCGCCGCGCAGGCAGACGGGCGGGACGGCGAGGTCGGCGAGCGCGGGGGCCTCCTCGACGGCGGCGGTGAGGTTTCGCACCTCGAAAGTGGCTTCATTGGCGCCGCTCGGGAGGAAGAGGCTGAAGGTGGAGGCGGGGGCGGCGTCGGCGTAGGAGACCGCCATCGTCTGCCATTCGGCGGAGAGTTCAATGGGGGCCTTGCCGTAGGACCAGCCGAAGCGCCCGTTGATGCCGCATTGCACCTTGCCCGCTCCGCGCACTTCGCAGCGGTAGACCGTCCGGCGCCCTGGCGTCGCGGGCACGCTGACGCTGACGCCTGCATGCCTTCCTGCGGCCTCCACTTTCAGAATGCCATCCTGGAGCCTGCATTTCGAAGCGTTGACGGGGCGGAACTCCCGCAGCGGCAGGTCGGCGGCGAAAAGGAAGGCGGCGGCGAGCAAGGCAAGGCAGGCGGCGTAGCGGTTCATGGCGTTCTTTTCCCTTTTGTTCCTGCGGAGGCAGCGGGTTCAGGCCGGATTGTTCAACGCGGACGGCGGGTCATTGTGTCAATGTAACGCACTTTTCCCAGATAGGACAGTTCCATCGCCATTTCGTCATGCCAAGCTGGCGTGTCTGCATCCTCGAAGGCAGGCACGCCGACTGGAGATGGAACGTCCAATTACTTGTTCTTGCGGATGCAGAAGTTCAGGTTGGAGAGTTCAGTGCGGGCGACGGCGGCGGCGTGGCCGTCGCCGAATACGGCATTGGCCTTCTTGTTGTGCAGGAACCAGATGCCCTTGCCAGTGACATTGAAGCCATCGGGGACGCAACTCTTCCAGGGGCTGCCCCAACTGCAGCCGTCGTAGGTGAAGTCGGTGTAGGTGTCCTTGCCGTAGTTGTCGGCGAAGCAAAGCAGGTCGCTGAGGCGTTCAGCCTGGGTGCGTCGCAGCGCCAGGGTTTCCGAACTGGAGAGCACGGCCCTCGCGGCCGGCATCTGGTTGTAGCCGTAGTCGGCGTATTTCCAGGCCATCTTGCGCCCGTAGGGATTGGTCGGGCAGTTGAGGATGGAGCTGGGCAGGTTGGAGATGGAAAAGACTTTGGTGGGGAGGTACTGGGTCTTCAGGTAGTCGCCCGCGAAGGGGTGCTGCTTTTCGTTGCACCAGTAGTAGGAGCCAGAGGTCGGCTTGGGGACGGTGGCGGGGAAGAAGAACTCGTCGTTGTCGGTGAGGTAGAAGTTCAGGGTGAAGCCCAACTGCTTCAACTGGTTCAGGCAGGAGATGGCCTTGGCCTTCTCGCGCGCCTGGTTGAGCGCGGGCAGCAGCATGCTCGCCAGGATGGCGATGATCGCGATGACGACAAGCAGTTCAATGAGCGTGAACAGGTTGGTCTGGCGGTTCATGGTGGTTTCTCCGTGGGTTATGCGGTTTCGCGAATGACGAGTTTGGGTTGCAGACGGGAGCGATCGACGGGACGGTCCTCGCCTAGAATCTGGTTGAAGAGCAACTGGGCGGCGACGGCGCCCAGTTCGCGCATGGGATTGGTGATGCTGGTAAGGCGAGGGTGGAGGTGGTCGCAGTACGGCAGGTTGTTGAAGCCTATGAGGCGAATCTCCTGGCCGAGCATGCCGCCCATGCCGCGGCGGCAAAGTTCGCCGTGGACAAGCATCGCGCGGCTGTCGTTGGTGGAAAGGCCGACGGGATAGGGGCCGTGGCTGAGTTCATCCATAAGCGGCGGCAGGGCTTCAATCGGGGAGGCGGGGACGCCGGAAGTCAGGCAGAAGGAGCGGCAGGGAAGGCCCGCCGCATCAGCGGCGGCCCGGAATCCGCGCAGGCGTGCGCCGAATTGGTGGCTCACGGCGCTGCCCTCGGTCAGCAGTCGCACGCACCCGGTCGAGATGAGGCGCTCCGCCGCAAGATGGCCGCCCAGTTCGTTGTTGATATCCAGGTGCGGCAGGGAGACGCCCGCTGGCAGCGGCGAGTTGATCACGACCACCGAAGTGCCCTGGCGCGTCAGCCGCTTCAGCAGCGGCGGGATCGGGCTGCGCGAGACATCAGCGGGCAGATAGGTCACGATCCCTACGTTCTTCGTGCGCTCGGTCTGCGTCAGCAGTTCGAAAAGGCGCTCGCCGCTGATGTCGAAGGAGACGCTGTAGGAAAAGCCCTCCCGGTTCGCCTCCTCCGTCAACCCCTGCAGCAACGGCTGCACCAGTTCCGGGTTGTAGGTCGGCAGGAAAAAGCCCAGCGACGGCCCCAGGCCGCGCTTCAGGCAACTCGCCATCCGATTCGGAGAATACGACAGGCGCGCCGCCACCTCCCGAATCCGGTTGCGGGTCTCCTCCGCCACAAGGTGGCTTGTCCGCTCACCCAGCGCCCGACTCACCACTGTCACCGAAAAGCCCGTCGCCTCCGCTATGTCCCGTAATGTCGCCATGGTCACAACTCCCTTTCCACCTCTTTGCAAACGTTTGCTGTACTATAATGCGGCATGGATGGTTTGTCAAACGAAACTGGCGTGGCAGACCAGATGCCAAGGTGGGACGCCCTGGGGAATTTTGCGGGCGGCGGCTTGACAATGGGCAATGAGCCGCTATTTTAATGTAGTTTTCAGCAATCGTTTGCAACGTGTGACACACAAAGAGTTGCGGCAACTGTTTTTGGGGCGAGGAGGTCTGGATGACGAGACGAGTGATGTGGGTTCTGCTGGCTGGGGTGGCGTTGGCGTTGGCGGGCGACCAGGTGTTGTTCCAGGACGGCTTTGCGAACTACGTGCTTTCCAGCGGTGCGCCGAACTGGCTCATCCACAGTGGGAAATGGGAGTTCAAGGACGGGGTGGTGCGGCAGATTGACCCGAAGGCGAATGGGGCGCTGCTGTTCCTGGACGGCAAGTCCTTCAGCGATGTCCGCCTGAAAGTGCGTTTTCATCCGGACGGCGGCGCGTCGCAGGTTCGTGCGGCGGGGCTGGTGTTCCGCGCGAAGGACAGCCTGACCTACTACTGGGTGCATTTCGATGTGCGGAACTCCCAGGTCGTGCTGGCGCGGCGCACCCCCGAGAAGGGGTGGATCATCGTGCGGCGGGCCGGGGGCGTCCAGATTGCACCCGGGGTGTGGCACGTGGGCGAGGTCACGGCCGTCGGGCAGAAGATGAGCGTCAAACTGGACGGCAAGGCGATTCTCACGGCGGAGGACGGCGCGCTGTCGGCGGGGCGGGTCGGATTGCGAACCGGGATGGGGATCATCGGCTTCGACGACTTTGAGGTCAGCGGTCAGCCGGCCGACGATTCCAAGTTCGTGAGGCACACGGCGCCCCCCGAGGACGGGAAGACGCGCCGCCTCGCGGTACCGCGTGTGGTCTCCTCCCGGGACTGCGGCTATTTTCCGGTGCTGCTCCACCTGGGCGGGCAGAAGTTGGGCGCCGTCATCCGGGCGGGCGCGCCGCATGTCGGCATCGGCGGGCGCCTGGACTGGATATGCAGCGAGGACGGCGGGAAGAGCTGGAGCCAGCCGAGTGTGATCGTCGACAGCCGCCATGACGACCGCAACCCTGCGGCGATGCTGACGCGCGACGGGCGGATCATCGTCATCTATTCCGAGGCCAGCACCTACAATGAGAAAGGCGAATACAACCCGAAGTACGGCACCTTCTCCCTCTTCCTCACTGAATCCGCCGACGGCGGCAAGACCTGGAGTCCCAAGCGCCCGCTCGTCTTCGAAGGATACCAGACGCAATGCGTCTACGGGCAGGGGATCACTCTTGCCAACGGCGACCTTCTCGTGCCCTGGTACACTGGAAAGACGGTCGGTGGTTTCATCCGCTCGAAGGACGGGGGGCGGACATGGCGGCAGCCGAAGGTGATCGGGCCCTGCTGTGAAATCGCCTTCGCGGAGGTCGCCCCGAAGGAGATCGTCGCCGCCGGTAGAACCAAGAGCGGCTGCCTGATCCTGCGCTCGACCGACAACGGCGAGACCTGGAGCAAGCCCGAACGACTCACTCCCAAGGGGATGCATCCCGCCACCCTGATTCGGCTGGCGGACGGACGGCTCTTCCTGGCCTACAGTTGCCGCATCCGCCCCTTCGGAATCAAGGTTGCGCTCAGCCTGGACAACGGGAAAAACTGGAAGGAGGAAAACTCGGCCTACATTTCGTGGGACAGCAGCAATGGCGACAGCGGCTACCCGTCGGCCGTCCAACTGGCGGACGGCAGCGTCGTGGTCGTCAGTTATGCCGTCGGCAGCGGGATGCTGCCCGAGGCGATCCAGTCGCAGTGCGCCATCCTCTCTCCTGAGAGCCTGAACCAACTCGGCGCCGCCGACCCCATTGTTACCAAACCTTGAATGGAGATTTCCGCAATGCGCATTTCCCTGGCATGCCTGGTGGCGTTTCTTGTTAGCGTGGTGTTCGCGGCGCCGCATCCCGGCCTGGTCACGGCGGGGCGCGGCACGCCAGTCATCGACGGGCGGCTGGACGAGGCGGCCTGGTCGGGGGCGATTGCGCTCAAGCCGTTCCTGTTGCAGAAGGCGGGGCGGCCGGCGACGGAGGAGACGGAACTGCGCATCCTCTGGGATGACGAGGCGCTCTATTTCGGCTTCCAGTGCCACGAGCGTGCCCTGAACCCTGTCGACAACCGCCTCCATGCTTTCAAGCGGTCGTGCACCACGCACGATTCCGATGCGCTCTACAAGGACGACTGCGTGGAGGTACTGCTGGTGAATCCCACAACGCCGAAGCGCGTCTACGACCTCATCGTGGGCGCCAGCGGCGCGTTCAAGGACAGTGTGGCGGCGCGGACGGAGGCGATGTGGGTGAAGCGCGACGCGGCGTGGGAGTCGGGCGCGAAGGTGGCGGTCGTCGTCGTCGAAGGGGCGGCGGGCGCGTGGACGGCGGAGTTCGCGATTCCGTGGAAGTCGCTGGGAGGCCGGTGCGGCGGGGCGTGGCTGTTCAAGGCGGCGCGCTTTGAGAAGCCGTCGCAGGAGAACAGCGCGTGGCAGCCGATTGAGATAGGCATCCATCTGCCGGGGGAGTTCTCCGAACTGCGTCTGGCGGATTCGGTGCCAGGGGTGGCGTTGGAGGCGTGGCCAGAATTCGTTCCAGGTGAAAACACGATGGCGTTCCAGTGTGACGGAGGGATGGCGACCAGCGTTGAGGCGACGGTCGCCTTTTCCGGGGCGACGCCGAGACATTTCCGCGCCGCCATGCCGGGGACTGGGACGGGACGTCTACCCTTCCAACTGGAGGGGCGTGGAAACTTCATCTTCCACTGGAGCGTGGAAGGCGCCGCCAACTTCGCGGACGTCTTCCGTTCTCCAGACTATTCGCTGGCCGCCAGCGCACAACTGCTGGAGGTGGAACTGAAGGGGGCGCGGCTGATGGTAAACGGCCACCCCGCCGCGAAGGCGGCGGCACTCCGCAGCGGCCTCAACGAACTGCGGCTGTCTGGGGCTACGCCGGGTGTGCGGATGCAGGCGGGCGGCTACCCCCTGGAATTCCCCGACGGATGGCGGACGGAAAAGGACGGCACCCACACGCTGAAATTGGCATGCGGCATCTCCTCGGTCTGGCCGAACTGGCAGGAGCAGGGGCTCTGGGTCAACCGGGGCGGCATCCAGCAGTTGCTGCTGGCGCCGCACGGCATTCCGGGACACGCCGTCTCCGACTACGGCTGGACGGTGGAACTGCCGGCGGGAATGAAACTTCTGGGGGCAAGCGGATACTACGATCGTTATCCGCTTGAGACCACCGCTCTAACGGGAAACCGCTGGCGGGTTACAGTGAAGCGCTCCCTCAAATGGCGGGAGGCGCTCCAGGGACATGAATACATCGCGCTGGTGCTGGGAATCGACGAGAAGGCGCCTGGACATGGCGGGCAGTTGCACTTCTGGGCCACCAGCGCGTCGGCGTGCGTGCGGGAGGTCCCGCAGACCATCGAGGTGCACTACCTGCCGCCGGCGCACGGCGGGCATCCGCGGAAATTCTTGGTGCAACTCTGGTGTGGCTGGCTGGCGAAACTCGACCGACGCGACCTTTTCCCGCTGTATCTCGACTACATGTGCGGCGCGGGGACAACGCAGGTGCCCTTCCTGCCAGGCGCGCCGCATGAGGTGCCGAGTTTCTTCTGCATCAACTTCAAGACCTGGAACCTGAACCTGTCGGAGTATGCGGCGGCGCATCCAGCGCGCCAGCGCGTCACTTTTGCAGGCAAGGCGGATCCGACGATGGTCTGCCCCCATGAAATGCTGGCGCAGGGGGATTTCCGCGCCGAACTGAAGCGGCTGCTGCCAGTCTGGCACGCCGCGCACGGCCGCTGCCAGGAGATCCAGTGGGACTTCGAGCACGGGGTTTTCGGGGATTCCCCCATCTCCTGCTACTGCCCGCGCTGCCTCGCCGACTTCGCGAAGACCGCGAAACTGTCGGCGCCGCCGAAACCCGCCGACTTGCAGAAACACCACGGCAAGGCCTGGATCGAGTTCATGACCCAGCGGCAGGCCGACATCGCGGCGCTGCTGCGCGATGCCATCCACGAGGCGCTTCCGGCTGGCACGGTCTTTTCGGTCTATTCGGGCTACGAGTGCGAAGCCACGCACCGCGTCTACGGCGTCGACTGGCGCAAACTGGACGGCAGAATCGACCGCGCGTCAACGGGCTACGGGCGCAATCCGGCCAATCTGGAGGCGACGCACGCGGCGCTGGAGAAGACGCCGCTGGTGCTGGGCGCCATCATCCACCCATATCGCTTCACCGAGCGCTTCCCCCCGCGGGTCTTCACCGCCGCGCAGTTGATGCGACGCGCCTGCGACGCCACCGCCGGCATCCTGCTGTACTACTACCCCACCGCCGACGGCCGCAGTTTCTCCGCGCTGGCGAAGGCCACCACTCTCATCGCCGCGCACGAGGAGTGTTTCCTCAATCGCCGAAACGAGGTCGCGAAACTGCAACTCCAGGGCGGCGGCGAGGCGGAAGCCGCGCTGCTCTCCGATGGCCGCGGCAGGCAGTTGGTCGTGCTGATGAACGGCGGCACCGCCCCGCGGACCATCACCTGCGGGCTTCCTGGCGTGCGCGGATTCATCGACTCCTTCACTGGGAAACCCGCCCCGAACCCCGTGGCCCTGAAACTCGCTCCTGGCGACATCGCCGCATTCACCGTCGCGCCGTAGTCCGTGCAGAAGCGAGCACGCTACTGGCAGACGGGGCGAGGCGGGCTACATTATTGGGGATGCGCGGTTCTCCATGAGGGGCGCTTTCACGCCATCTCGTCATGACGGCATGGCGAGATGCAGTTGTCGCCCCTCAAGGGAAATTGCGCAAACGGCAAAGGTCGCCCGCAGTGGGGCGACGCCAGTTTCCCATGGGCGGGCTGCCGCGCCCGGGAAGCCGTCTGCATTTTTGCGGCAGCGGGAACAGGGAGTGCACATCGCCATGGCTGCAAACGACACCTTCCAGAAGAAACTCATCGCGGGACTGCTCGGGATTTTCCTGGGCGGATGGGGCATCCACAAATTCTTCCTCGGCTACAAGCAGGCAGGCATCACGATGCTGGTGGTATGGCTGGCGGCGGCGTTGCTGGCAAAGTTGATCTTCGGGTTCCTAGGCATCATCTGCAGTCTGGTGTCCCTCGTCGGCCTCATTGAAGGCATCCTGTATCTGGTGAAGCCGGACAGCGAGTTCGAGGCGACCTATCTCCAGGGAAAGAAGGAGTGGTTCTGAACCGACAACCAAAAGAGGCTGCATGAACATGAAGTCCACATTTCGCCTGGCCGCGCTGCTGGCGGCCTGCCTGTTGTTTTCCTCGTGCGCGCTGATTTCGCAGGGCGGCAAGGCCCCGGAGACGAAGATTGCGCAGGTGCTGCGCAAGTACATCGATTCGGGGGAGTTGCCGCACGCCATCGACATCCTCTTCAACAACGGCAAGGAGGAGATCACGTGCGTGGGCTGGGCGGATGTGGACGCGCGGCGTCCAGTGACCATCGACGATCCGTATATGCAGTGCTCGCAGACCAAGGGCTTCTGCGGCGTCACGATCGCGATGCTGGTCGAGGAAGGAAAGTTGTCGCTGGACGACCCCGTGTCGAAGTATCTTCCTGAGTTCAAGACGCTGTGGGTGCTTGAGTCGGACAAGGACGGCGTGCGCACGCTGCGGAAGGCGAAGAACACGCTGACGGTGCGGATGGTGATGAACCACACGGGCGGCTTCCCGTTCGAGATCCCCGCCAAGCAGGCGGCGATTCCAGGCGGCGGCTGGTCGGGCGGCATGCCGCTGCGGTCGGTGGCGGCGACGGCGGCCTCGCAGCCGCTGCTCTTCGAGCCAGGCACCAAGGTGAAATACTCCAACACGGGCATCGACATCGGGGCGGCGGTCGTCGAGGCGATCACAGGCAAGAAGTGGGAAGTCTTTCTCCAGGAGCGCGTGCTGGATCCGCTCGGCATGAAGGAGACCTGCTTCAAGCCCTCCGACGCGCAGCTCGCGCGCCAGATCGAACTGTATGTAGTCAAGCCTGGCACCAAGGCGAAGCGGATTCCCTTCAACGGCTGGCAGCAGCGCCCGTACAACGACGACCATGTCTTCGCCTCCGCGGGGGCGGGCCTGTGGACCACCGCGCGCGACCAGATCAAGTTCTACAAGATGCTGATGAACCTCGGGGTGGGCGACAACGGCGTCCGCCTCCTCAAGGAGGAGACCGTGAAGACGCTGCTGGCGACTTCAAGCCGTCCTGAGGCCCTGGGAAAATACTCGCTGGGGCTGAACATCTCGAAGGACGGGTGGTTCGGGCACGGCGGCGCGTGGGGGACGGGCTGCTGGGTGAATCCCGCCAAGCGCCAGTTGAAGTTGTGGGCGGTGCAGTTGAACGGCACCCCGCGTCCGTGGGACAAGGAGCGCGTCCAGGCCGAAAACGAGTTCTTCGCGGAACAGTTGGACAATGCGTCGCAGGACGCCTATACGGGCCGCACGAACTAGAGACGAGGAGGCTTGCGATGATTGCGTTGGTTGGCGGCACGGTGAAGACGATGGCGGGGCCCGACATTGTGGACGGGCAGGTGCTGGTGGACGGCGGCAAGGTGGTCGCGGTGGGGAAGCGCGTGCGGATCCCGAAGGATGCGGAGCGGCTGGACTGCCGCGGCTGCCTGGTGACGCCGGGGCTGATCGACGCTCACACGCATGTCGGGATGCAGGAGAACAGCCTCCGCTGGGAGGGCCTCGACCTCAACGAGAACACCACCAAGGGGGTGACGCCTGACATGCGCGCGATCGACGCCGCCGACCCGCGCGACGAGGAACTGGGTGCCGCGCTCGCGGCGGGGGTGACGGCCGTGTGCATCACGCCAGGCTCCCGCAATGTGGTCGGTGGCGCCGCCTGCGCCATCAAGCTCCACGGGAAGTGCATCGACGACATGGTGATCAAGGAGCCGGTGGCGATCAAGGCGGCCTTTGGCGAGAACCCCAAGGGCCACGGCCAGGAGGGCCATTCGCCCAAGACCCGCATGTGCGTCGCCGCGATGCTGCGCAATCTCCTCGCCAAGGCGCGCGAATACGCGCGCCAGTTGGACGAGGCGGCGAAGGACTCTTCCAAGACCCCGCCCGCCTTCGACGCCGAATTGCAGGCGATGCTTCCGGTCGTCCGCGGCGAAATCCCGCTGAAGGTGCACGCGCACCGCGACTACGACATCCTGACCGCCCTGCGGATCGCCCGCGAATACGGAATCCGCCTGACCCTGGAACACTGCACCGAGGGGCATCTGATCGCGGACAAACTGAAGGAGGCGGGTTTCCCCGTGCAGGTGGGCCCCTCCTTCGGCCACAAGAGCAAGCCCGAACTCCGCGAGAAGAGTTTCGCGACGCCGGGCATCCTCCAGCGGGCGGGGCTCCAGGTCAGCATCATCACCGATTCCCCCGTCGTGCCGCTGCGCTACCTGCCGCTATGCGCGGGCCTCGCCGTCCGCGCAGGAATGGACGAAGCGGAAGCCTGGAAGGCCGTCACCATCAACCCCGCCAGGGTGCTCGGCATCGACAAGCGCGTCGGCTCCATCGAGCGCGGCAAGGACGCCGACATCGCAGTTTTCGACGCCGACCCACTCTGCTCCATCCAGGCCCGCGCCAAATATGTGCTGGTCGACGGCGAGGTCGTCGTGCGGCAGTAGGCGGGAAAGGCAGGGATACAAGGGATTCAAGGGATTGCGCTGGTGAAGCCCCATCCCTCTGGTCCCCTTGGGTCCCTTGGGTCCCTTGGGTCCCTTTGGGCCCTTTGGCCCCTTTGGCCCCTTTGGCCCCTTTGGTCCCTTGGGTCCCTCTGGTCCCTCTGGTCCCTCTGGTCCCTCTGGTCCCTCTGGTCCCTCTGGTCCCTTTGGTCCCTCTGGTCCCTTTGGTCCCTTGAATCGCTATAATTCCGCGATGAGAGCGGGCTTGGCGCCGTGGAAGGCCACGGCGATGCGGTGGAGTGCGACGGTGCCCTCGGGGGCGAGGCACCACTCCGTCTGGACTGCGTGGGCGGCGGCGTAGCGCTCCAGTTGCCCGCGCGCATCGGCGAGGATCTGGCGTTTGAGCGCGGCGGTCACCTTCGTCTTTTGGGGAATGTACTTGACCTCGATGATGGCGGCGTGGCGGATATCGGGGAAGATGGCGAGGCGCGGCGCAAGCGCGAGGTCGGCGAAGCCGTCACCCGCCTGGTGTTCGGTGCGGGCCATGAAGGCGGTGCCACCAGCGAGGAAGGCGGCGAGGGCGGCCTGGACGGCTTTCTCGCCGTCGAGCAGGTCGCGCGCGGTGACCGCCTCCTGCACCGCCTGGGCGGCGAGTTCGACGGCGGGGCGCCAGTCGCCAGTGCGCGCGAACCGCCCCAGCAGGGTGGCGATCTCCTCGGTCTGCGGACTGACGCGGCAGATGTCCCGATAGCCGTCGCGGATCATCCCGGCAATGGTATCGCGGATGATCTGGTTGGGAACGGCGAGGCGCAGCCCCTCGAAACTGAGGCCGCCGTAGGTGACAAGGCCGTAGTAGTAGAGGAGGGAGAGGAAGTTTCCAGGCTCATGGAGGTCGCGGGCCTGGAAGGTCTCCTTGAGGGAAGGGGTCAGGACGGCGCCGTCGACGGCGAGGCGCTCGAGCGCGCGGAACTCGCCGTTGAGTTTGTTCTCAGTGGTGACGAGGTAGCGCAGTTTCGTATAGTCTGTGCGGGCGTTCTGGTCGAGCATTTCATCTGGCAGTTCCCCGTTGGCGACACAGTGCTTCAGGAAGCCGAGGAAGAGGATGGGGTTGCAGATGGTTTCGGCCTTCTTGGCAAAGCGGTAGTTGTCGTACCACTGGAGAAGGACGCGGAAGGTTTCTTCGCGGTCGGGGAGGAAGCGCCCGTCGGCGGCGAAGTGGTCGAGGCAGGCGCGGATGTCGTCGTGGGTGAAGCCGCAGATGGTGGCGAGGCGGGGGTCGAGGGAGATGTTGTCGGCGATATTGAAGCCGCTGGTGACGTCGTCGAGAGTGACCGGGGAGACGCCTGTGAGGAAGATGCGGTCGACTGCGGGCGAGGTGCCGCCAGTGGCGGACTTGAGCTGCGCGAAGAAGCCCTTGAAGAATCCCTTCCCGTGGCAGAGGGCGTTGTAGAACTGTTCCCCGTTCTCGGCAAGGACGCTGTTGGTGAAGTTGTCGTATTCGTCGATGAAGATGTAGATCTTATGGGTGGCAGTGCGTAGGCCATCCGTCAGGACGGTGAATCGTGCGGCGAAAGTGGAATGGGCCGTCAAGTCCTGGAAATAGTCGGGGAGCCATTTGGCATATTGCCGACAGAAGTCGTCGAGGCGGAGCAGGCAGTACTCCTCGAAGTTGCACTGGAGTTCCTCGACGGTGGCCCCGCCCACTCGGGAGAAATCGAAATGGAGAACCAGGTATTGCCCGCGCTCCTTGGTCGGGCAATCATGGATGGCGGTGCCGCCGAAGAGTTCGTCGAAGCGTTCGGCGAAGTTCACGTCGTAATAGCATTCAAGTATGGAAAGGAGCAGGCTTTTGCCGAAGCGGCGCGGCCGCAGGAATAACTGGTAGCGCAACTCTTCCAGCACTGGAATGAGACGGGTGCGGTCGACGAAATAGCCGTTGCTTTCGCGCAGTTTTGGGAAACTGCTGATGCCGTATGGGATGGTGTGCGATGTATTCATGGTCATGGGTTCTTCGGTGGTTGCGGCGATGTCCATACTGTAGCATCTGATTGTCGGATTGCGGAGGCAAGCAGGAGCTCCTCAAGATATATGTGGCGGCCCTTGGCGAAGTGGCTCAGGTCATGGGAACCTCCTTTCGCGGACGCGCTGTTCCCCATGCGGGGCGACCATCGTGGGGAACCGAACATTCGCGGGAAATATGCCACCCTCGGCGGTGGCGGCTTTGGCATTCCTGCATTATTTTACCAACAGCGTCCATTTCTGGCGCAGGTTGTTCTGCAAAGAGGTAGGCATGAAGCACAAGGTGATTTTGATTGGCTGCGGGTCGATGGCCAAGCAGCATGCGTCGCGGCTGGAGGCCGTGCGGGACAGGGTCGAGATTTCGGCGGTGGTGGACATTGAGCGGGAGCGGGCGCAGGCGGTCTCGGATCTGCTGCCGGAGCATCCGCCGGTCTTCACCGACTACCACGATGCGCTTTCGCTGGGCGAGGCGGCGCTGCAGGTCGTGCCGCATCATCTGCACGCCGCCGTCACGATCGACTGCCTGGACGCGGGGCTGCACGTGCTGGCGGAGAAGCCGCTGGCGAACTCGGAGGCGGAGTGCCTGGCGATGATAGAGGCGGCGCGGCGGAACCGCCGCACGCTGATGGTCGCCTACTGCATGCGCTTCCACCCGCTGGTCCGCGAGATGCGTCGGCTGATCCATGAGGAGGCTTTCGGCAAATGCTTCCAGCTCTCGATCTGGACGGAGCAGTTGACGCTGGCGCGCTCGCCGTGGTTCTCGAAGCGCGAGACGCTCGGCGGGGGGCAGTTGTTCAGCCATGGCTGCCACTACATCGACCTGATGCTCTGGATGATGGGGCGGCCCGTCTGCGGAGCCCACTTCGGAACCAACTTGTGCACGCCGTGGATGGACCGCGAGGGCACCAGCAATGTCTGCCTCCAGTTCGAGAGCGGGGCGCTTGGCTACCACTTCGGGACTTGGGGCGCGCGCGGCACGCGCATGGGCTACGACTTCCAGGCCCACTGCGAGCAGGGGCTGCTGGAAATCGCGCTCCGTGAAGGGAAACTCACCTTCCGCTGCAATGACCCCGAGCACGTCCCCGGCCGGACCCTCACCTCCGTGGAGACCGTGCTCATGGAGGCCGAGGCCGCCAAGCCCACCGCCCTCGAAATGGCCCATTTCATCGACTGCATCGAGACTGGCGCGACGCCAGAGACCACCCCCGAAGAGAGCCTCGCGGGACTCAAGGTCATTTGGAAACTCTACGAGGCGGAGGAACGGAATGCCCTCGCGGATCTGCGCGGCATGGGATTCTGAACGAGAGGAGCAAGGGATATGCGTGGATTCTTCAGCGTGTGGGCGCTGCTGGCGGCACTGGCGGCGGCGGCGGAGTTCGACTTCGGGGCGTATGTCTCGCGGAACTGGGCGGTGTGGAAGACGCATCCCCCCGTCATGAAGGTGAATGAAAAGGAAAAGCCTGCGACGCGCGCCAAGAAACTGGCGATCCATCGCGGCTACGTCAAGAAATACGCGCCGCACTGGCTGAAGGAGTATGCGGCGATCGACGCGGCCTTCGGCCTGGCGCCGGGGACGGCGGAGCAGTTGCTCTTCTACGGATACACGCTGCCTGAGAAGGGCCATGAGTGCACCAGCTGGGTCGTAATGCCAAATTTGACTGGCGGCAAGTGGATGATGGTCCACAAGAACCGCGATTCCTCCGCCACGGGCATCGCGCTGAACCGCCTCGCGGTTCCAGGCAAGCACGCGTGGACGGGACTGGGGACCTTCGGCTACATCAACCCGACGATGGGCGTCAATGAATGCGGGCTGGCCGTCCTCATGAACAGCGGCGACAACAACGGCGAGCGCAATCTGGCGGGCCTCGGCACCCCCGAGATCGCGCGCGTCCTGCTGGAGGAATGCGCGGACGCCGCGGCGGCGGCGAAACTCCTGCAGAAGATGATCGCGGACGGCGCGTATTCGCACTGGGACAGCGGGTCGATCTGGTTCATCGGCGACGGGAAACAGGCGTTTGTGGCGGAGAACTCCGCGAAGCATTTCGCGATCCACGAGGTCCCAGGCGGCTTCGCGATCCGCGCGAATGCCTGGCATTATCCAGAGATGGTGCCCTACAGCCAGAACACGCACAAGGGGCTGATGAGCAACCATCACCGCGAGTTCGCGGTGCGCAAGTTGCTGCTGAAGAAAGGGCAGGTGGTCACGCAGCCGCTGGTGGCGCAGGCGTCGCGTCTGCGCGAGATCTGGGAGAAGATCTATCCGCTGTGCGGAAAGCGCACCTGCGCCGCCGCGACCTTCGCCATCCATTGCCGCCACCCCCGCGAACTGACGACGGCGTGGATGGCATTCGGACCGCCAGCGCACACCGTCTTTCTGCCAGTGCCTCTCACCGTCACCGAATTCCCTCTCCCCCTCATGGACGGCACCTTCGCGACGGGGGCATTCCGGCGCAAGGCCGCCGACATGATGGCCGATGACGCGCCATTTGTCGCGCTTGACGCGAAACTCCGCGCGAACCACGAGGCCGCCCTCCTGGAGGCCGAGGCGCTGCTGGACGCGGGCAAGCGCGCGGAAGCGCTCGCCGTCCTCGACGCCGCATTCCGCAAAAACTGGCGGCTGGTCGAGGCGAGTTCCGCGCTGAAGTAAGGCGGATGGCTCCCGAAACGGGCGCGGATTCCACAGGATTTTCGAGAATCCGCGCCCAGATATGGCAAGTTCGCTGATTCGCCACGCTTTTTTATAACAGTGGGTGGCGTGGGTGGAAGGTTATGCCGAGGCGGGGTAGAATAGGCGCGCCGCCCGGATGGCGAGAGGCGTCTTTCGGCGCGGCGTGTGTCCAGAACCGCAGAGCGATCTGCAAAGCAGAGGAAGGTTTTGCCTTATGCCGAGAAAGAAGAAGGAGTGCCCCGCGACGGATGCCGCGTCCGAGGGGCGTGCGGTGTTCACGATTTGCGCGAAGTCGAATGGAATGATAGTGAATACAGGGGATGACTTGCCGCCTGGGGAGCGCCCGACGGGCATGAGCGTCCCCGAGAAGACGCTGCTGTGCCACCTGATGAAGCCCGCGCCTGCGCTGCCGTATCCGCTGGTGCCGTTGAAGATGTTCGAGGGGCCGGATGCGCTGGAGTATCAGATCCCCGAGGCGGAACGCGCGAAGGTGCTGGAGGAGGTCTATCCGTTCATCGGCTGTCCGAAGATGGACGACACCCTCTTCGACCTGCACGAGCAGAAGCGGTTCACGGTGCGGGACTACCGCCTCATTCGGGAGTGCGGGCGTAACTTTATCGTGAGCCCTTACTACCCGCATTCTGGCGGGATGGTGGTCGACTGGATGGACGAGGGGGCGGAGACCGCCGCCATGCGATACGAAAAACTCCAGCCGAAGGAGAAATGATTCCGAACGCGGGATGGGAGCAAGCCCCCGAACGGGCGCCATAAACGCAAACGCCGCCTTCCCCGATGACGGGGAGGCGGCGCAGGGAGGAAAGCGCCCTCGGCGGTCACGCCGAGGGCGTCTGGATGCGTCAGGGGCGCTTCAGAAAGCGGTGAAGTGGATGGTCAGCCTCTTGGTGCCGCACGTGAAGACCACGCTGGTCTTGCCAGGGCGCAGGGCCTTCATTTCGATCTCCGCCTTGAAACGGCGGCGCATGCGTTTGCCGTCGCGGTCATGTTCGAGTTCGACGCGGCAGATGCGGGCGTCATAACTGGCCACGCGCCAGAGCAGGTTGCGGTTCGGATCCTCGCCCAGGTCGAGGTCGATGTCCTTGCCGACGGGCACGGAGACCGCGAAATGCTCGTTGTTGCCCAGGGATTCCAGGGCGAAGAACTGGTCATCCGCAAGCGGCTTGTACTGGTGGTGGCCAGCATGGCCATGCGTCGGCGGGGCGACCACGGCACCAGGCGGCGGCGGGGCGACCACGGTGCCAGGCGCGGCAGGCGGCGCGGCGATGGTGCCAGGGGCGGCGGACGGGACGCCTGCGACGAGGTTGGAGACCTCGGCGTCGACATCGCGGAACATCGCCCGCGAACCCGCCTCGGCGGTCAGGCGGATGCGGATGTAGGCGGCGGAGGCATTGATCGGGAAGTGCCGTTTGACCTCCTGCTCGTAGTTCGACAACTGGACGAGCTGGCGGTCGGCGGCGACGAGTGTCTTGCCCGTCTGGTCGAAGGCCTCGTACCCGATGGCGGCCGTGCCGACGCCGCGCAGATGCACTTCAAGTTTGAGGGTGCGCCCTGGAAGCGGATGCAGATTGGTGACGACGGACTGCGAGCGGTTGGGGGCCGCGATGAGTTCAAGGCAGAAGTCCTTGCGGTCGGAGGTCGGATGGATGCGGGAGTTGCCGCCGTCGGGCGTCAAGGTCCAGCCTGGAGCGGGGGAGTAGCCGACGGGAGAGCCTCGGAAGTCGCCGTTGATGCGCAGGTCGATGTCATTGTCCGCGATGGCGCGGATGGCGAGGCACATTGTCAAAGTGAGGGACAATGCCAGCAGGAAATTCCGTGTCTTCATGGTCAGGTGGAGTTTTGGAGGTTGATGAACAAGGACGCCAGCGTCTTCGCCGACTTTTCAGAACGTTGATTAATATAGAGGCGAAATCCAGATGCGTGGACTGCCTCCCATTTCTGATGCACTCCGCTATTTCCGTTCGCGCGCCTTGCAATGGAAGTCAAGGAGCGCCGAGACATCGTCGAAGCCGTGCGGGTGGTGCCCCCAGGCGCCCCTGCGGACGACCTTCCAGAGGACGCCGCCTGCGGCGCGGAGGTTCTTCTCCACGACGTCGAAGTTCGTCGCGTGGTTGACGACCAGGTCGTCCTGCCCGATGGCGGCGAAGACGGGAATCTTCGCGTCCGCGATGGGCTTGAGGTTGTTGACGGGGTTGAGAGGAGAGCTCTTGAGTTGCTCGACGGACAGCCCGAAACAGCGGGCGATCTGCTGGTTGCGGCGGCTGGCCTGCGGCCCCGAGACGGGGGACGGATCGGGGTCGGCGGCGTCGCAGACGGGCGCGTCGAGGTAGATGGCGCAGACCTGGGCGGGGTTTTCCTCTGCGTAGCGCAGCGCGAGGAAGCCGCCCCAGCTCATGCCGATGAGGTTCGCCTTGGGGGAAAGACCCATGCCGACCAGTTTGTCCTGGAAGCGGCGCATGATGGCGACGCCCTCGGGGCTGGCGCGGTACTTGAAGACATCGATGTGCACGTGGTAGAAGCCGTGCTCCAGGAGCGCCACGGTGCCGACGCGCGGCACGAAGGCCGTCGCCCACTGGGTGCACCAGCTCCAGCGGTGGTCGGCGGCGGGCTGCGGCGGCTCCACAATCCAGGCCTTGCAGCCCTCGAAGGTGAAGTGGTGGCGGGTGAAGCCGTACCAGGTGTCGGTGCGCCAGTCGGCGGGGAAGACGACGCGCGCCGCGGGGGACGGCGGAGCGGCGAGGACGGCGGTGGCGAGGAACAATGTCGCCGCGGCGGTAAAAAACAGGGGAAGGCGTTTTTTCATAATCGCAGGGAATGGGAAGGACGCTGGCGGGGGATATTGCTGGCTTATTCTGGCGGAAGCCAGCCTTGGGAGACGGCCTGGTCGATGCAGCGCTCGGCCCAGGCGTGAAGGGCGGGCATGAATTCGCGGACGATGGCGATGCGCTGGCGCACCTGCGCCAGGGTCACGGGACCGAAGCGCCGCCAGGTGAAGCCCTCGGTGAGGGTATTGTGATAGAAAGGCTGGATGCGGTCGAGGCAGTTCGCGTATTTGGACGCGACGGTGGACATTTCCTCGAACTCGCGCCAGAGGGTGCGCAGCCAGGCTCCCTGGTCGGGCGGGAGGATGGCATAGAGGCGGTCGGCGGAGGCGTTTTCGCGGGCGGCCTTGTCGCGGTTGCCCGCGGTGTCGAAGGCGAATGTGTCGCCCGCATAGACTTCGACCAGGTCGTGCACCAGCAGCAGCTCGATCGCGTGGGCGACGTCGGGCTTCTCGACGGCGTATTCCGCGAAGAGCATCGCCATGACGGCGATGTGCCAGGAGTGCTCGGCGTCGTTTTCGGCGCGGCTCATGTCAAGCACGCGGGTGCGGCGCTTGACTGCGGTCATGCGGTCGATGACCGCAGTGAAGCGCAGCTGTGCGTCCAGCCTGGAATTGCCGCTGGGGACGAAGTCGCGCAGGGGATCGCGGGCGGGTTCGGGGGGCATGGGCTACTGCTGGCGGCCTTCGATGGCGGCCAGGAGGATGCCGCCGGCGAGGATCAGCATCGGGGAGAGCGTGTTGTTCGGCGCCAGGGCGACATCCAATTTGAAGACGAATGGATTGAAGTGCTGCTTGTAGGTGGCGACTGTCCCCTGATCCAGGTAGGTGAGTTCGTAGTCCTGCGGAATCCAGGTGCAGAGGAAGCGGCGGAAGAGCGCCATGCCCATGCTGTCCTCCTTGATCTCCCCGATCTGGTTGCCGTCGGGCGAGAAGAGGAGCCAATGGTCGCGGAAGATGGAGGAGAAGCCCTTGCGCTGCCAGGTGCCGAGGAGGGTTCCCGAGGCGGAGTCGAAGACATCGTATGCGGCGCTGAAGTCGATGATGTGCCTGGCCTGGATGTTGAGGAATTCCTGGCTCTTGCTCTCGTCGGTGTAGATGCGGATGTCCTCCTTGAGCTTGAAGGCCTTCTGGTGGCAGAAGCCGATCAGCTGGTCATTCGGGTCGTAGATGTGGAAGGAGGCCCCGAAAAGCGTCAGGATCTTTTTGCGGATGAGGTAGGAGTAGTCGGCCATGGCAGTGTGTGGGCTTGCTCAGTTGGTTTCGCGGGCGCGCCAGTGGAAGTCGAGGAGTTCGGAGACGTCGTCGAAGCCGTGCGGGTGATGCCCCCAGGCGCTGCGGCGCACCACCTTCCAGAAGACGCCCCCCGCAGCCAGGAAGTTCCGCTCGACGACGTCGAAGTTCGTCGCGTGGTTGACGACCTGGTCGTCCTCGCCGACGGCGGCGTAGACGGGGATCTTCGCGTCCACGATGGGCTGGAGGTTGTTGACGGGATTGAGGGGGGAGGTCTTGAGTTCGTCGAAGGAGAGGCCGTAGCGCTCGGAGATCTCCTGGTTGTGGCGGGCTGCGTGGATGATGGAGGCGGGCGTGGTGTCGTCGTCGGCGGCGTTGCAGAGCGGCGCGTCGAGGTAGATGGCGGCGACGCCCTCTGGGTGTTCCGCTGCGTAGCGCAGGGAAAGGTATCCGCCCCAGCTCATGCCGATGAGGTTGGCCTTCGGGGAAAGCCCCATCCCGATGAGCTTCTCCTGGAAACGGCGCATGACCGCGATGCCCTCGGGGCTGCCGCGGAACTCGAAGGCGTCGATATGCGCATGGTAGAAGCCGTGCTCCAGCAGCGCCACGGTGCCGACGCGCGGCACGAAGGCCTCCGCCCACTGGGTGCACCAGCTCCAGCGGTTGTCAGGCGCGGGCAGCGGCGGCTCCACAATCCAGGCCTTGCAGCCATCGACGGTGAAATGATGGCGGGGAAAGCCGTACCAGGTGTCGGTCGGCCAGTCGGCGGGAAATTGGATTCGAGGCATGGGTGGCGGAAAAGATGGGAATTGGTGAACGGAAAACCGGGCCGAAAAACGGCCCGGCACGGAACAGATTGCGCTAAGCCCCCTGGTTATCCAGAAGCCCGGAAGACCCGGCGCCTTCGCGGACGTAGCCACGGCGTCCCGCCGTGGCGCCCCCGCCGAGCAAACCAGCACCCGCTTCCGAAAAATCCGGAAACTCCGGAAAATCCGGAAAATCCGGAAAATCCGGCGCCTTCGCGGACGTAGCCACGGCGTCTCGCCGTGGCGGACCGCCGAGCAAACCAGCACCCGCTTCCGGAAAAACCGGCGCCTTCGCGGACGTAGCCACGGCGTCCCGCCGTGGCGCCCCCGCCCAGCAAACCAGCACCCGCTTCCGGAAGACCCGGCGCCTTCGCGGACGTAGCCACGGCGTCCCGCCGTGGCGCCCCCGCCGAGCAAACCAGCACCCGCTTCCGGAAGACCCGGCGCCTTCGCGGACGTAGCCACGGCGTCCCGCCGTGGCGCCCCCGCCCAGCAAACCAGCACCCGCTTCCGGAACCTCCGGAAACTCCGGGGGCTTCCCTATTCTACGGCATGAAGAGTTTCTGGAACTCTTCGACGGGGAGCTGGCGGGAGTAGGCGGATTGCTCGAAGACCTCGGCGTACTGAATGGCGGCGCCCTTCTTGGCGCCGTAGACCTTCTTCAGGAGGGCGCGGTTGGCGTTGGTGACCGCGCGGAAGCGCTCGCACCAGTGGAGCAGGTGCTTGCGCTTGGCCTTGGGGTCGCTCATCTTGGCGGGGTCGAAGTCCTTCATGCCGCCGATCCAGGGCAGCCATTCGTAGAACTGGGACTTGTGGCTGTCAAGGACGTGGAGCTTCTCGTCCAGCACGGAATCGAACTCGACGATGGCGTCGACGCGCAGCGGGCGCGGATCCTGGAAGGCGTCGTAGCTGAAGGCGTAGACGGGAGCCTGGTCGGGGATGGGGGTGTCCTCGCAGAAGTGCGGGACCATCAGGACGTAGGCGGTGTCGGCCACCAGCTGCGCGGTCGCGCGGTGGTCGGGATGGTAGTCGCACGTGCGGTGCGAGATGACGACATCGGGGCGGAAGCGGCGGATGAGCCGGATGAGTTCGCGGCGGTTCTCGACGGAGGCCTCGACGCCGCAGTTGTGGTCGAGCACCTGGTATTCGACGAGGCCGCCCCGCTTGGCGGATTCGAAGGCCTCGAGTCTGCGGATGCGTGCGGTCTCCTCGCGGGAGAGGGTCTGGTGCCCCGTGTCGCCGTTGGTGACGGAGATGAACTTGACGAGGTGCCCTGCGTGGGTGAGCTGGTAGGCGGTGCCTCCGAAGAGGATGTCGGCATCATCGGGATGGGCGCCGATGTAGAGGACGCGGCGTTGCTGCATGGGATTGGCTTCCTATTTTTTTGGGGGGATTTTTCCGTCGGTGCCGGTGAGGACCATCTGGAGGATGTTCTCCTGCTGCCGGCCTTTCCACGGGGTGGTGAAGTTGATGGAACTCATCGTCTCCTGCATCTTCCCCGAATCGGAATCCGAGAGGTGCACGTCGACGCCGAAGACCATTCCGATGGCGACGGGCTTGGTGACGCCAAGGACCTTCCAGGGGATGCGGGCCTCCAGAATGTAGCCGTCCTCGGTGATGGAACTGCCCACGTCGATGCCGGACCAGTTGATCCCGGGCGGCGAGACGAGGCAGGGCTCGGGCTCGACGTCGGTCACGGGGTCGCCCGTGGGATCGACGCTGCCTGGATTGAAGCCGATGATGCGCAGTTTGCCGCCCTTGTGGGGGCCTGTGGCGGCGGGGCGGTAGTCGGCGGTGAAGTCGAGTTCGATGTGGTCGGCGTTGAACATGCCGCGCCCGGAACTGGTGACGAGCTTGTCGTCCACGACCTCGACCAGGAGGTAGAGGTAGTTGGCGTCGTAGCAGAGGCGCACGGTCCCCGAGATGTCGTCCTCGCCAGTGTAGTTGTGGCGGCCCCAGGTGACATGCTTGTCGCCGATGGCGATGGCCCCGGGCAGGTTCGCCCATTCGCGGGGGTCGCCGTCGATGACGGGCGGCGGATCGGGCTTGAGCGGGCAGACCACGATCGGCTTGGCGGGCTTGGGGGCGGGCGCGGCGGGCTTGGCCGCGGGCGCGGCG
>JAEEGL011233779.1_pt1 | contig 71644 bp, 48 predicted proteins | sample 9134231 | NCBI WGS metagenome assembly JAEEGL01 (sample SAMN16246548, study PRJNA631951) | gut metagenome | biome: gut microbiome; feature: rumen; material: fiber-attached | host: Bos | place: Iran: Karaj | collected 2018-10
TACCTCTACGAGCAGAAGAAGAAGGAGAAAGAGCGCAAGGCCAATTCCACCAAAGTGGTCATCAAAGAGATACGCCTGAGCCCGCAGACGGACGACCACGACTTTGAGTTCAAACTGAACCACGCCAAACGTTTTTTGAAGGAGGGCAACAAGGTGAAGGTGGACGTATTCTTCCGCGGACGCTCCATAGTGTACAAGGAGCAGGGCGAGGCACAGCTGCTGAAGTTTGCTGAAGCACTGATGGAATACGGCAAGCCTGAGGCAATGCCGCGACTGGAGGGAAAAAGGATGCTGATTATCATAGCACCAAAGAAATAGGATGAATGCATGAATGTGTGAGTGGCTTGCGCCGTCAAAACATTCAAACAATCAAGCAATAAAACAATCAAGCAATAGTAAACAGAAACCAGATTATCGTACCATATAGTCTAACTTAAAAAAAACAGTAAAGTAATGCCTAAAATGAAAACAAAGGCCGCTGCCAAGAAGCGTTTCGCCTTCACCGGCACCGGCAAAATCAAGAGAAAGCATGCTTATCACAGTCACATCCTGACCAAAAAGGAGACGACTCAGAAACGCAATCTCGACCACACCGCACTGGTGAGCCGCGATGACGAACCACGCGTGAAACGTATGCTTCTTCACTAAGACGTGAGTCTTAGGACAATCAATCGGAGTTATTAACCATTATTTAAAGCACCAAAGAGAGATTCAAGAATGTGATGATTTGATAATCCGTTAACGTGTTAGCCCGATTTACACCACCACAGAGTCTCCGCTTAAATGAAAACAAATTAAGAAAACATGCCAAGATCAGTAAATGCTGTAGCTTCAAGAGCTCGCAGAAAAAAAATCCTCAACCGTACCAAGGGTTATTGGGGTAGAGGTAAAAACGTATGGACCGTTGCCAAGAACAAATGGGAAAAGGGCCAAACCTATGCATACCGCGACAGAAAGAATAAGAAGAGAGAGTTCCGCGCACTGTGGATCAACCGTATCAATGCCGGTTGCCGCATCAACGGTATCTCCTATTCTGTGTTTATGGGCGAATTGCACAAGAACAACATCGAGCTGAACCGCAAGGTTCTCGCCGACCTGGCGATGAACAACCCCGAGGCTTTCACCGCTGTTGTGAAGATGGTTAAGAAATAAGCCAAAAGAAACTGAGTGATTAACCTTTAAAACTACTATGTCATGGGAAAAAATGAAATAATGCAATATGTGGAGAATTTGGTCGAGCGTAAAGACCTCCCCGAATTCAAGGCTGGCGATACCATCACTGTCCATTACAAAATTAGAGAAGGAAACAAGGAACGTATCCAGAACTTCCAAGGCGTTGTGCTGCAGCGCAGCGGAAGTGGTTCGACTGAGACCTTTACTGTCCGTAAGATTACCAACGGCGTGGGTGTGGAGCGCATCTTCCCCATCTGCAGCCCGTTCATCGAGCAGATCGACGTCAACAAGCATGGCGCCGTCCGCAGAGCTAGAATCTTCTATCTCCGTAATCTCACCGGTAAGAAAGCCCGTATCAAGGAAAAGAGACGCTAATCGATTTTCCACCAGCGATAATCTGGCAAAGCGGCGGTCTCTTTCAGAGGTCGCCGCTTTTCTGATAGAAAATAAATTTGGTCATGTGGGTGAAACTTCGTATCTTTGCATATTTGAAAAAACACGAAAATTTCTAATAACTTATTATATATAAAGGAGAAACAAGTAATGAAAGTAAATGTCAAAAACTTCGGTGTGGTGTCGCCAGAGCAACCTTGCTCGATTATTGACATCATCAAAATGGTAAATCCTGACGGTTTGAACAACTATTGCGCCGCCAAAGTCAACAACAACGCAGAACTGATTGACCTCCGAACTACCATTGCAACCGATTGCGACATTGAGCTGTTGGACACCACCAACAAGGAATGTCTCTCCGTGCTGCGCCACACGACAGCACACATTATGGCAGAGGCTGTGCAGAACCTATTCCCTGAGGCAAAGATAACTATCGGTCCCGCCACCGAGAACGGCTTTTTCTACGACTTCGACTTCCGCCCATTCAGCCGCGAAGACCTTGATGCCGTGGAGAAGGAGATGAAGTCTATCATCAAGAAGGCCACGCGTTTGGAGCGCAAGGAGGTGACCCGCAACGAGGCACTGGAGATTATGACCCAGCGCAACGAGCCCTACAAGGTGGAGCTGCTGGAGGCCATCCCCGAGGGTGAGACTATCACTATCTATCAGCAGAACAATTTTGTGGACCTCTGCCGTGGCCCGCACCTGCTGAACACCCGTCCCATCAAAGGCTTCAAACTGCTTTCCTCTTCGAGCACCTATTGGCGCGGTGACAAGAAGAACAAGTCGCTCAGCCGCATCCACGGTACCGCTTTCTTCACCAAAGAGGACTTGGAGGGATACCTGCAGTATCTGGAGGACGTGAAGAATCACGACCACAATAAGATTGGTCGCGAGTTGGAGCTGTTCACCACCGTCGACGTTATCGGTCAGGGCCTACCACTGCTGATGCCCAAAGGCGTGAAGGTGGTGCAGACCATGCAGCGTTGGATTGAGGACGAAGAGACCCGTCGTGGCTATATGCGCACCAAGACCCCGCTGATGGCTAAGAGCGACCTGTATAAGATTTCTGGCCACTGGGATCACTACCGCGACAAGATGTTCGTCATCGGCGACCCCGACGACGAGAAGGAGGTGTTGGCACTGCGTCCCATGACCTGCCCGTTCCAGTACTTCGTATACAAGAACAGCCAGAAGTCGTATCGCGACCTGCCCTGCCGCTACGGTGAGACCTCTACCCTCTTCCGCAAAGAAGACAGCGGCGAGATGCACGGCCTTACCCGCGTGCGCCAGTTCACCATCTCTGAAGGACACCTCATCGTGCGTCCCGACCAGATGGTTGAGGAGTTCAAAGGTTGTATCGACTTGGCCAAATACTGCCTCACCACCCTCGGACTCCAGAACGATGTCACTTGGCACCTCTCTAAGTGGGATCCTGAAGATACTGAGAAATATATCGGCGATGCCGAGACTTGGGAGCAGACCCAGCAGCACATCCGCGACATCCTCAATGAGCTGAATATCCCCTTCGTGGAGGATGTCGGAGAGGCAGCCTTCTACGGCCCCAAGGTGGACATCAACGCCAAGAACGTCTACGGCAAGGAGGACACCATGATTACCATCCAGTGGGATGCATTGATTGCCGAGGCCTTCGACATGTATTACATCGACAAGGACGGCAGCCGTCAGCGCCCCTACATCATCCACCGCACTAGCATGGGCTGCTACGAGCGCACGTTGGCATGGCTGATTGAGAAATACGAAGGAGCCTTCCCCACCTGGCTCGCTCCCGAGCAGGTGCGCGTGCTGCCCATCTCCGAGAAGTTCCTCGACTATGCAGAAAAGGTGACCGCCGAGCTGCAGCGCAACGGCATCGATGCCACACTCGACCGTCGCAGCGAGAAAATTGGCTACAAACTGCGCGAGACCCGTATGCAGAAAGTGCCTTACGCCCTCCTCATCGGTCAGAAGGAGGAGGACGAGCAGTTGGTGGCCGTGTGGAACCGCAAAGACGGCGACCTCGGTCAGAGCGCCCTCGACACCTTCATCGACGCCCTCTGCAAGGAAATTCGCACCAAGAGCGTCGAACTGACCATCCGCAAGAAAGAAGAATAAAATACCAGAATCATGCAAAGCGGGCGGACACCTCTTGTAGGTGTCCGTTTTTTTTGTCTAGTCTCATAACAAAAAAAGACAGGACTCTCATCCTGTCTCTAACTACCTGAGCGATAGACGGGGTTCGAACCCGCGACCTGCGGCTTGGGAAGCCGCCGCTCTGCCAACTGAGCTACTATCGCCTGTCGCTGCCATCCCTCTTTATTGGGTTTGACAATTATAATAACACACTTTTTTATTTTTTATTGTATAAAAAGTAACTTTTTTTATCTGCGACGTTCGCCGTCGTTGTGACGGCGGGCGACACTTATGCGAAAAATGCCACAGGCAGGACTTTTTGTTCACTCGACGATGTCTGTTTTATTATTCCTTAACTAGTTTCTTGACAACTGTTCCTTCAGCGGTGGTCACGCGGACAAAGTAGGTACCGGGGGTAACTGTTGATATGTTGATGTGTTGATACGTTGATATGAAGGTCGGGGGAATGACAGCGCGGCCTATGAGGTCAAGCATAGTGAGCGTGGCGGGACACCCAACGCTCACGGTGACATCGCTATGCGCTGGGTTAGGATATATTTCGAATATTGAATTTTGGACATCCCAAATACCAACGCTGTCGGCCACCCACTCGAAGAGAGCCACAATGGCGGTGTCGGAGGTGACGAGTATGTTTCGCGGATTTTCCGTGGAGCCATCGTCCCAGCCTAAGAAGTGCCAATGGCCTCCTGTAGCGGCAGTGTCCATCACCATGTAGCCTATCTCAATCATGCTGCTGTCGACATAGGTGCCGCTGCCGTAGGTCTCGCAGGAGCCAACAGGGCTGGCCGACACCGCTACGCTGTGCCATACGGTGTCGGGTGGCAATGGCGGTGTAGAGATGCTGTCGAAGTAGGCGGTGAGCACGGTGTCGCTCACCAATAGCAGGTTGCGCAATGCGTTGGTGTCGCCGTCGCTCCAGCCAAGGAACCTAAAACCATCGTAGGGTGTGGCATGGATGGCCACTGTGCTGCTGTCCTCATAGACTCCTGCACCAGCGACATTGCCCATTGCACTGTCGCATAGGAGCGTGATGCTGTGCCAAACGGTATCGGGGGTTGGCGGCACTTGCAAGGTGTCGACAAGTTCCACCCGGAAGTCGTCGAGAGCCATGTAGTCAAACCCGCCGCCGGGACGACCTGTGCTGATATTGCGGAAGGCTATGCGAATGGTTTGGCCAGCATACTGGTCGAGCCACACATTACGTTCACTCCAGTTGCTTTGTCCGCTTTCGGTGTAAATAATGTCAGTGCAAGCAGCTGTGTCGTAGCTTCCCGTGGGTGAGACTCGTACCTCATAGAGTGCGTTACTGCTGTTGGTAAAGGTGTGCCAAGTGAGTTTAGGGACGATACTGCCTGTTGCAACAGGGAGCGACAATGCGGGCGTAAATAGCCAGTTGTCGGCGGTATTGCCGTAGCCGTAGGGCAAAGGGGAACGCATGAAGTAGTTGCCCGTGTCGGTGCCACCGCAGTACCAGTGGTAATCCCATTCATTATCGCCGTTCGCACGTTCCCAGCAGGGGGGATTGTTGTGTTCGCATGTGTCTACCCAGGGGAACACGGTGATGGGCGGGCAGGGGCCGACAAGGGTGTCGTGGTTTTCCCCCTCCCAGATGCACACGGTGTCAATGGCCACATAGTAGCCGTTGTTATGTGTAGCATCGGAAGCAGGACCGGTATGGACAAAGGCGAAGTGGATGGTACTGCCAGCGTATGCCGAAAGGTCTACGGTGCGCCGATTCCACATACTGTTGCCGGTCTCGCTGTAAAGGGTGTCGGTAAAATAGCTCAGGTCGATATAACCGTCAGAATTCACCACATATTCGGTGGGCGACACAAGGACATGGTAGGTGGTGTAGTAGCAAGTAGCATTCCAGGCGAGGGTGTCGCTGGTGCTGTCGGGCAGGTGTATGGGAGGCGAGATGAGCCATTCGGCTCCATTGCTCACCATGCAATTGCGACCTGAGTGGTGGCTGGTGCCCTCAGGGTGCCATCCATCCCAATTGAAACGGAAACGGCTGCCACGCGGATAACATATCCGCTCGTTCTGCCAATCAAAGAAATGGGCGTAGATATTGCTGCCCCCTTCGGTGAGCGTGGCCACGAAGGGCAGCGTATCGCGCACCTCGCAGAGGATGACACGGGTGGTGACTGTCGCCGAGCGCCATCCAAGCACGTTGGAGGCTACGACGGTGATGGTGTCGAAGTTGATGGCAGAATAGGCCACCTTGAGACGGTTTCCCTCGGGATGCAATGTAGCTTCGCCTCGGTCGGCTTTGGCCGAGTGCCATGTGTAGGAGAGCCCCGTGGTGTCGCCATCGAGGAGCGTCACTTCGAACGAGGCGGTGTCGCACAGGGTGGCGTAGGCATAACCTCGCAGACTAATGACCGGCGAGCCAGGCTGCGGCACGTATGTCACGTTGACCACGATAGTGGCCGTGTCGGAGCCAAGGAGGTTGTTGGCAACGACGGTGAGCGTATCGGTGCCACTGATAGTGTAAACTATCGTTGCTATACTATCTGTAGTTACTATGGTGGTGTCCAGCAGGGTGCTATGCCATGTGTAGCTGAGTCCGGCAGTAATGCCAGCCACGAGGTTGGCGGTGTAGACATTGGTGTCGTAGGTGGATGCTGTGGAAGGTCCCGTGACAGTCACCTGCGGCAAGCCCACAACCGTCACGACACGGCTGTCGCTGTTGCTGCCGTGGCTGTTGGTTGCCGTCACGGTGACAGTGTCGATACCCACAACCGGATAGACAAGTTTCCAGCTTGCAGCCGCAGGCATGGAGCCGGCGTACCAAGTGGAATCCAGCAATGAAGAATGCCATGTGATGCTGACACCTTCTAAGCTGCTATCTTGTAGCATGGCTGTGTAGGTGACTGTATCGTAAGCATTGACAGTGGTCGGACCTCCAAGGGCTACATGTGGCAGCAGCAAATCCAAATCGGTGTTGAACACCGTGATATTGTCAATAACCACGCCCCACCAGCTGTTAGAGCTCCAACGCAAAACCATCTGGCCGTCGGGCACAGTGGCAGAGGCAAAAATCACGGTGTCGCGCTGATGGCTGCCGGAGTGGCCTGCAAGGGTATCCACCACGGTGAAAATGGTATCATCGTAATGGCCCACCACCAGTGTGCCCTGACCGGCATTCTCGTAACGATAGTCCAGTGCAATCGAAATGTTCTGCAGGCTGTCGTCAAAACGGGGCAACACCACTTCGGCCTGGGTGCCGCTTGCCAGACCTGATACCATCAAAAGGGCATGGTCGGGTATGTCGCTTATCCATGTGTAGCCGCCGGTGGTGACGACATGCGGCATGTAGGTGGTATCGCTGCCGTTGTAGGCCGCCGTCCAGCAATGAGGCAGGAATCCGGCAACGTTGTAGGCGGTGGCAGACACTCTTTCGAAGTTCTCGGTGTATGGTACCGGCGGGGTGCAGTCAAACACTTCAACCACCGAGGTGGCGGTGTCGGCGCCGTAGGCATTGGCAGCCACAAAGGTGACAGTGTCGATTCCCGCTGTTGAATATTGAAGTTCGAGATTCGAAATCCGAGCCAAGGAACTATCAATCCACGTGGTGTCCAACAGCGACGAGTGCCAGGTGTAGGTAAGGCCTGTCGTGACGCAGTTGTTGATGGTGGCAACATAGCGGGTGGTATCGTCCACCAAAACATCGCCGACTGAGAGTGTCGCCTCTGGTCGATATTGGCAGTAGATGCTGAGGCTGTCAAGTTCGATGCCATAACTATAGTAGGAGATGCCCGTATGCACAAAGGCCAGATGGATTTGTTGTCCCGCGTAGGCGTTGAGCGAAAGGGTCTCGGTCACCCATTCTTGATAATAGGCATTGTGCAGAAGGGTATCGACAAAGCATGTGGTGTCAGCGGCACCTATGGTGGAAGCCAGTATGGTAAGATAGGTGGTGCTGGTAGTCGAAGAACCACCATACACTTTCACTTTGAGGTTCACGCCAGTGGCACCCGCAGGGATGTCGATGGCAGGGCTTACAAGCCAGGCATTGATGTCGGAGTAGTAGGTACCGGCCTCTATCACATGATGGGTGTTGTCTGCATAACTAAAACTTATTCTCCAATCGCCCGTTTCGGGAGCTGAATAGTAACCCGACTTGCGCCAACAGGCGAGAGTGCTGTCGCTTTCGAAAGGTTCGTCGAAGGGTATGCTGACAGCGGTGCAATAGACTGCCCGCACCACGACGGTTGCCGTGTCGGCCCCGTGGGCGTTGGTAGCTACTACGGTGACGGTATCTATGCCGTCCCATACTCCATAGCAAAGGCGCAAGGTGTCGCCTGCTGCGAATGTGCTGTCCAGCAGGGAAGAATGCCATGTATAGGTGAGGCCCGAAAGACTGCCCTCCTCTATGGTTGCTACAAAGGTGGCCGTGTCGCCGTAGTAACAGGTGTTCCTGTCGGCTGCAACCGTCACTCTGGGTGCAATCGTGGCACGCACCTCCACATCATCGATAAGCAACGATGCGGAACGGATGACAGTCGGTTGGTTGCGGAAGGCTATGTATATTGTCTGCCCAGCATAGGTAGCCAAGCTGACACTGCGCAGTGCCATGTCATCCAAACCCGTCAGCGCGTTAGTGTCGCAATAGAGCTCCTCGTATGCACTAGTGTCGGTACGGTCGAAGGCGGTGCTCACCATCACGCGATATCGGCTTGACTGGTTGTTCCCCGTCGACAATCCAACTTTCCAAAAGAGACGCACTGCCAATGCCGTGTCGGCCGGAATGGTGACAGCCTTGGAGACAAGCCATGCATCAGCAGTCGTAGTAGTGTAACTGCACTGCGAACTTGCAACCCAATTTCTAATATCACCTGAACCGCTATAAATACTTCTCCACTGATAGTATGTGGCGTTTTGTGTCAGATACCAACAACCTATGCCATACGAGAAGTCGTCTCTCCATGGCAGGACGAGAGCCGGACTACAGTCGGCCACTTCGACAACCCGCACAGCCGTGTCGGCCCCATAGGCATTGGCCGCTATTACGGTGATAGTGTCCAACCCACCGACTGTATATGTCGCATTAAACACACTCGTCCCGTTATATCCCGTGTCGATCAATGTTGTGCCCGTCAGCGAGGATTGCCAATAAAAAGTCAGGCCGTCCAGCGCCCCACGCCGCAGCTCGACGCTGCAGGTGATGGTGGAATCGGTGCGGCTTCTGTCGGGAGCATCCATCGGATCCAGCACCGGCAACAAGTCATAATCCACGCGCACACAGTTGAGATTAGCCTGATAGCCATCCCTGAATAGTCCCACGCGGATGGTCTGTCCAGCGTATGCCGAGAGGTCGAAGAGATGCCACCTCATGTCGGTGGTGTTTGCGCCAGTACACAACGTGTCGGTATAGTCGGCCGTATCGAGACTGGCCGTAGGACTGATGCGTATGGCGGGCATTCTGCGGCACTGCACCCACAACCGCAGGTTCTCATAATCAACAGTGGGGATGCTTATGGCTGGAGAAAGCATATAGTTGCCGTTGCTTGAATTCGAAGGGGTCATCAGTTGAGAGTATCTTGTGGTTACCCCATCCTCGTCCACAATCGACATACTGCTGCTATTACTCTGGTGTTGCCAGCCGCTGATTGCCCAGCATGCATTGTAGGTCGCCGTGTCGATGCCATCGAAATCCTCACGCCATGGGAACGCGGACACTGTCTGGCAGTCGTGCACGCGCACCGCAGCCATACGTATCAATGTGTCGTAGGAGTTGCTGGCCGTAACGGTCAGGGTGTCCCATCCCGCCATGGGATAGATCAGCTGCAGGGTGTCGCCACCCGCAAGGTCGCCAAGCATGGTGCTGTGCCAGCTGTAGCTTATCGGGGCTTGCCCACGCGTGAGACTGAACACTGCCTGCACGCTGTCGCCGACAGCCGCCACTTTGGGCGCCGACAGCGTTCCCAGTGGTCCATATTGTGTATAGATACCTATCTGCGAGAGGGTGCCACGATAGCTGTAGCCTCCGGCTGACAGCCTGACCTCGAAAGCAATGCGCACCGTCTGGTTTGCGTAGGCGGCAAGGCTTACGCTGTGCTGGGTAAGTGTCGACCCCATGTCGGCCGTGTAGAGGGTGTCGCGCGTGCCGTTTTCTTTCAACACCATAACCCTCAAGTTCGGGTACAGGACATTGCGCTGGTCCTTCCACCAAAGGCGCAGCCCTGTAGTGGAATTGCCAAACTGCAAGACTGGCGTAGTGATGGTAATATACCCCGTGGATGTGACGCTGCTGTTCAACTGTCCGTAGATAGCCTGTGAGTTGGCAGCTGTCCAGTAGCCGTTGCCACTCTGCTGCCAGCATCCAAGGCCGCCGGAGAAGTTGGCCTCCCAGGGGAAACTGCTAATCGTGTCGCACGTCTGTGCCCGCAGGCCTAGTCCTGCCATACAGCACATCATGACTGCGAGAATAGTTCTTTTCATCTTTATAATCTGGTATAATTAATAACGCGATAATTATATTTATATTGTGAGTCTAACATTTCAATTCTCAAAACAAAAACAGCTGCTGTTCTTTATATGTAGCAAAAAGGAATCGTTTTGTTACAGCCCTTGTAACTTTTTTTTCATGCACTGAGTCACCCCCTGCGCCCAGCACTGGCGCATACTGGTTTCTGGAACAACTATCCATCATATAACGAAACCATGTAGAAAACAGACATGGGTATCCAATTGGACACCCATGTCTGTTATGTGATTGTTGCCTTGCAATTATCTACGGCGTTCTCCGTCGCTACGACGACGAGGGCCTCTGTCGCCTTCACGGCGCGGACCACGGTCACCGCCTTCGCGGCGCGGACCACGGTCGCCATCTCGGCGCGGGCCACGTCCGCCACCGCCACGACGCGGACCGCCTTCGCCCTCGTCGACCATACCTTCGGGCTTGGGCAGCAGAGCCTTGCGGCTGAGCTTAATCTTGCCGGTCTTCTCGTCGATGTTGATGACCTTCACTTGGAACTCGTCGCCTTCCTCAATCAAACCCTCCAGTGTCTCGGTGCGACCCCAGTCGTACTCGCTGATGTGCATCAAGCCTTCCTTGCCGGGAAGAATCTCTAGGAATGCGCCAAACTCGACGATGCTGACCACCTTGGCATCATAAATCTGTCCCACTTCGGGAACGGTGCAAATCTCTCTAATCCATTTGATAGCGGCAGCGATGTCGTCCTTGTTCTGAGAAGCCACGTCGACAATACCCAGGTCACCCACCTCTTCGATATTGATAATGGTGTTGGTCTCCGACTGAATCTTCTGGATAACCTCGCCACCCTTGCCAATGACGGCACCAATGAAGTCCTTCGGAATCTGGATCTGCTCGATACGGGGCACGAAGTCCTTGTAGTCGGCACGGGGCTCGGGAATGGTCTCGCAAATCTTGTCGAGGATATAGAGACGACCCTGACGGGCCTGCTCCAATGCCTTGGCGAGAACGTCATACGAAAGGCCGTCGACCTTGATATCCATCTGGCAGGCGGTGATACCGTCGCGGGTACCGCAGACCTTGAAGTCCATGTCGCCCAGATGGTCTTCGTCACCCAAGATGTCGCTCAACACCGCCCACTTGTCGCCCTTGCTGATAAGACCCATGGCGATGCCGGCGACAGGTTTGCGAATCTTCACGCCAGCATCCATCAGTGCCATACAGCCTGCACAGACGGTAGCCATCGAGCTTGAACCGTTACTCTCAAGGATGTCCGACACCACACGGATGGTGTAGGGGCACTCCGTCTCCGATGGCAACACTTCTTTAAGGGCGCGCCAGGCCAGATGTCCGTGACCCACCTCGCGACGACTGGTGCTGCCGGCACGCTTCACCTCGCCAGTGGCGAAACCGGGGAAGTTGTAGTGCAGTAGGAAACGGCGCATATCCTCTATGACGGCACCGTCGATCTTCTGCTCGTCGAGTTTGGTGCCCAGCGTGCAGGTCGACAGCGACTGAGTCTCGCCACGGGTGAAGATGGCACTACCGTGAGCCGAAGGCAGGTAGTCTGTCTCGCACCAAATAGGGCGAATCTCATCTAGCTGACGGCCGTCCAGACGTGTGCGCTCTGCCAGCACCATGTCGCGCATAGCCTCGCGCTCGGTGTCATGGTAGTAGCGGTCGATCATAAACTGTATCTCGTCCGTGAGGGTCTCCTCGGTATAGTTGGCATCGATAAACTCCTGCTTGATAGCCTCGAAACCCTCTTCGCGCTGATGCTTGTTGGCGATGCCCTGCTTCGAGAAGTCGTAGCACTTCTGGTAAACGGCATCGTGGATGCGCTGGCGCAGATCCTCGTCGTTCACCTCGTGGCAGTATTCGCGCTTCTCGGTCTTGCCGGTCTCGACGGTGAGCTCGTTCAGCACACGGCACTGTATCTTGATAGCCTCGTGGGCAGCCTTCAAGGCACCCAGCATCACATCCTCGCTCACCTCCTTCATCTCGCCTTCCACCATCATAATATTGTCCTCGGTGGCAGCTACGATAAGGTCAAGGTCGGCACGGTCGATGTCGGCCATGGGGGTGTTGATGACATAGTCGCCGTCGAGATACGACACGCGCACCTCGGAAACGGGTCCGTTGAAGGGGATGTCCGACACTGCCAGAGCCGATGCCGCCGCCAGGGCTGCCAGTTGGTCAGGCATAGTGTCGTGGTCGCCCGAGATGAGGGTAATCTGCACCTGCACCTCGGCATGGAAGTTGTCGGGGAAGAGCGGACGCAGAGCACGGTCCACCAGACGGGCAATCAAAATCTCATGCTCCGAGGGGCGTGCCTCGCGCTTGAAGAAACCGCCAGGGAAACGGCCCATGGCGGCATACTTCTCTTGGTAATCTACGGTGAGGGGCATGAAGTCGACATTCTCGCCCACCTCTTTCTTTGCGCATACGGTGGCAAGAATCATCGTGTTGTTCATACGTACTACGGCAGCGCCGTCGGCCTGTTTGGCCAATTTTCCTGTTTCAATTTCAATCATGCGGCCGTCGCCGAGATCAAATCTTTTTGTGATAATGTTCATTTTTACCTTTATTATTTCCTTATTTCCGCTACGTGCCGCACCGTGCGACACGCATTCTGCCAGGCATAATCATCTATATGCCAAGGCTATTCATTTATTACTTAGTCCTCTTTCAAAAAAGCCGCCCCAGAGAACCTAGGGCGGCCAACCATAACCAAATAAATTATGAAAAACTATTACTTTTCCTAATTATTTTCTCAAGTTCAACTTCTTGATGAGGGCACGGTAACGCTCGATGTCGGTGGCCTTCAGATAGTCCAGCTGGCGACGACGCTTACCGACCAAACCCACCAGCGCGCGCTCGCTGACCTGGTCCTTCTTGTTTTTCTTCATCAGCTCCGTGAGATGCTGGATTCTGTAGGTGAAGAGAGCAACCTGTGCCTCGACCGAACCAGTGTCCTGAGCGTTTTTACCGTACTCGGCAAATATTTCTTCTTTTTTCTCTTTTGTCAGATACATAATTGTTTATACTATTTTTTATCGTTCTTTATTCTTTCAAAATCGAGTGCAAAATTACAACTTTTTTTTCAATTACAAACACTTTTTCGTCAAAAATGCAGCTTTTAACTCTTATTAGGAAAGTTCGCACCCATACAAAGGCACCATCGGAGCACCCTCCCCAGCCCCCTCTCGAATCGCCGTCGCCCATGTCGCCAAGCCACTCGTCCCACACGGTTCATAACAAATGAAATCTTTTTTCTATATATATGGAAAAATGATTGTATATTTGCATGACATTTCCACATTGTAACAATTGCATGAATATTGGAGACATTCTACTGATTATCATTAAATTCGCAGGTGCCATGATGGTATTCATCTATGGCATGAAACTGATGAGCGAAGGTCTCCAAAAGGTCGCTGGTGGCAAAATGCGCAGCATTATGGGCCGCATGACGACCATTGCGACAAGCGAACGCCATGCCCTCCAAGGCCAAAGCAACGCCGCAAAATGCAACAACCTCTTCCGTGGCATCCTCACCGGCGCGACCGTCACTGCCGCCGTCCAGTCGTCCACCGCCACCACCGTCATGGTCGTCAGCTTCGTCAACTCGGGGCTGCTCACCCTCGCCGGTGCCATCGCCGTGATTATGGGCGCCAACATCGGCACCACCATCACCTCGTGGATTATCCTCCTCGGCATGGGCGGCAGTACCCCGCAGTTCCTCCTACCCCTCGTAACCTTCGCCATCGCCACCCCCTTCATGTTCATCAAAGGCGACAAAGCCAAATCCGTCAGCGAGTTCGTCATCGGATTCGGCATCCTGATGGTCGGCCTCCAATTCATGCAGTATGCCATGCCCGACCTCATCTGCCACGCCTCCATACTCCAAACCCTCCACCGCTGCTCCGCCTGGGGCATCTGGTCCATACTCATATTCATCGTCATCGGGGCCATCCTCACCATGCTCATCCAAGCCTCCTCCGCCGTCATGGCCGTCACCCTCATCATGACCGCCAACGGATGGATCGGCTTCGACATCGCCACCGCCGTCATCATCGGCCTCAACATCGGCACCACCCTCACCGCCAACATCGCCGCCCGCGAAGCCAACACCGCCGGCAAGAAAGCCGCTCGCGCCCACTTCGTATTCAACATGGTCGGCGCCATCCTCACACTCCTAGTCCTCTACCCCGAGCTCAACCTCATCGCCTACCTCGCCGAGCTCCTCACCGGCCGCCCCGCCACCTTCGACCACAGCCTCCTCCCCGTCGCCATCGTCCCCCTCGCCATCACCATCTTCCACACCCTATTCAACGTCACCGGCACCGTCATCCTCTCCTTCTTCATCCCCCAGTTCATCAAGGTGGTCGACTGGATGGTCCGTCCCTCTGCCGAAGACAACGAAGACGAATTCCGCCTCCGCTTCATCAGCGGCGGCTTCACCAGCACCGCCGAGCTCAACATCCAGGCCGCTAAAAAAGAAATCGAAAACTTCTCCACCCGCGTCCTCCACATGTTCACCTTCCTCCCCACCCTGCGCACCGCCAAGGACGACGACGAATTCAACCGAACACTCCAACGCATCCAAAAATACGAAGGCATCACCGACCGCATGGAGATGGAAATAGCCCAATTCCTCACCAAGACCGCCGCCGGCGACCTCTCCCAAGAAGGCTCACGACGCGTCTCCTCCATGCTCCGCATCGTCGACAACCTCGAGAGCATCGGCGACACCATCTTCCAAATCGCCATGACCCGCAAAAACAAGCGCGAGACCGCCGTCCACTTCGACCAAGGCCTCAACGACAACCTCAGCCACATGACCGCCCTCGTCCAGCACGCACTCGACATCATGGACCACAACCTCAACAGCGACTACGACCACATCGACCTCCACGCCGCCTATCAGGCCGAGCACGACATCAACCGCTACCGCGACACCCTCCGCTCACGACACCTCGACGCCCTCAAACTCGGCGTCTACAACTTCGCCGTCGGCAACGCCTACAGCAGCCTCTACGCCCTCTACGAAAAACTCGGCGACTACATCATCAACGTTTCCGAAGCCATCGACAACAGCGTCAAAGCCGCCGAAACCCTCGGCGACAACACCCCCAATTAATTTTCAACTTTCAATTTCCAACTATCATGGACACACTCAAATACAACCTACGTGGAGTCTCCGCCTCCAAAGAAGACGTTCACAACGCCATCAAAAACATCGACAAAGGCCTCTTCCCGAAAGCCTTCTGCAAAATCATCCCCGACATCCTCGGCGGCGACCCCGACTACTGCAACATCATGCACGCCGACGGCGCTGGCACAAAATCCTCTCTCTCCTACCTCTACTGGAAAGAAACGGGCGACCTCAGCGTCTGGAAAGGCATCGCCATCGACGCCGTCGTCATGAACCTCGACGACCTCCTCTGTGTCGGCGCCGTCGACAACATACTCCTCTCCTCCACCATCGGGCGCAACAAGCAGCTCGTCCCCGGCGAAGTCATCAGCGCCGTCATCAACGGCACCGAGGAATTCCTCCAACAAATGCGCGACCTCGGCATCGGCATCCACCTCACCGGCGGCGAAACCGCCGACGTCGGCGACCTCGTCCGCACCATCATCGTCGACTCCACCGTCACCGCACGCATGCGCCGTGCCGACGTCATCGACAATGCCCACATCCACGCCGGCAACGTCATCGTCGGCCTCGCCTCCTACGGCCAGGCCTCCTACGAGACCGCCTACAACGGCGGCATGGGCAGCAATGGACTCACCTCCGCCCGCCACGACGTATTCTCCAAATTCTATGCCCAGCACTACCCCATGTCCTTCGACCACAACTTGCCACCCGAGGTGGTCTACTGCGGCAGCCGCCGCCTCACCGACCCCACTGAAGTCCCCGGCATCGACACCGGCCGCATGGTACTCTCCCCCACCCGCACCTACGCGCCCATCATCCGACGCATCCTCGACCAATACCGTCACGCCATCAGCGGCATGATCCACTGCAGCGGCGGCGCGCAGACCAAGGTGCTACACTTCATCGACCACCTCCATATCGTCAAAGACAACCTCTTCCCCATCCCCCCACTCTTCCGCATGATCCACGACGAAAGCGGCACCGAATGGAAGGAAATGTACAAAGTCTTCAACATGGGCCACCGCATGGAAATCTACACCGACCCCGACACCGCCCAAGGCATCATCGACATCGCCCGCAGTTTCAACGTCGACGCCCAGGTCATCGGCCACGTCGAAGACCATCCCACCCCCCAAGTCACCGTCGCCACCCCCAACGGCACCTACGTCTACAACTCCTAATTTTCATTTTCAATTCTCAATATTCAATTTACACCATGGCCTCCATCTTTTCCAAAATCGTAGCTGGCGAAATCCCCTGCTACAAAGTAGCCGAAACCGACAACTGTTTCGCATTCCTCGACATCAACCCCGTAGTACGCGGCCACGTCCTCTGCATCCCAAAACAAGAAGTTGACTACATCTTCGACCTCGACGACCCGCTCTACGACGAGCTCTTCGCCTTCGCCCACCGCGTGGCACGTGCCGTCAAGCAAGTATGCCCCTGCCGCAAGGTAGGCATGGCCGTGCTGGGTCTCGAAGTGCCACACGCCCACGTCCACCTCATCCCCATGCAGAACGAAGGCGACATGAACTTCCACCACCACGTGCAGCTCACCCCCGACGAGTTCAGCACGCTCGCCGACCAACTCGCAAAAGCCTTCCAATAGCCCCGCCCCACCCACTTTAGAGGGCAGCAAACATCCAGTGAATGTTTGCCGCGAGGTTGGGGTATGTATTAAGTTGAAAATTGAAAATTGGATATCCAGCGTCACGCGCCAGCAGTCCCCCCTTTAGAGGCCGGGGTATGTATTAAGTTGAAAATTATATCCAGCGTCACGCGCCAGCCGTCCCCTCTTTAGAGGGGTGGCCGCTAGGCCGGGGTATGTTCTAGAGGGGCACTGCGAAGCGAGGGGGTATGTCTAATTTTCAATTTACTTCACCACCAGCCACTGCGTGCGGGTGCCGTCCTTTGTGGTCAGCGTCACGAAGTAGTTGCCTGTCGGGTAGTCCGCCACGCTCAACGCGTACGTCACCGTCCCGGCCGCCACGTCGCGCAACGCCAGCACCGTGCCGCCCCTCGCGGCCTCCGCCAGCGTCACCGTCACCTCGCCGTGTGCCGGATTGGGCGTGAGGGTGAAGAGCCCTTCGCCCTCCGCACGGTGTCGATGCCCTCGCCCTCCCGGACGAAGTGGGCGGTGAACGCCGTGTCCTGACCATAAAAACCAACCAGTTAGAACGGCATTTTTTTCAAAAAAAGAAGGTTACCTTCGGAGACGTTGCTTTGGCTCGGCAGAATGAGATTTTTGTTCTCCGCTTCGCTATCGAAACATCCACTGGATGTTTCTTCACCTCTGCTCTCACCCTGCCAACGTTGTATACAATTGTTTTGTCCATTTTAACTCCCACTTTAACTACCCCTTTAATTTCCCCTTTAACTCCCCCATTTAACTCCCCATTTAACTCCCCATTATTGTATGTTATTTTTTTACTTTTTGTTAGTGCAAAAATAGCACTTCTTTCCCTCCCAGTTACCGATTCCTACCGCATACTACGGATTCGTACGGCTCCCTACCGATTTGTACCGATTCTTACCGATAGGCGGACCCTTATAGGCTACTACGGCAATAAAGGAGCAATGATGTAACGGATGAAAATAGAGAGCTCGAGGGAGCCAGGAGGGGCAACGGAGGGGCACACCAGGGGTGTAGGAAGTCAGACCGCGGGAGGGAGGCCCCATCCGGCAAAATAGAAGAGGAGCGTCCAGCAGAGGAAGCGGAGGAACTTGCCCAAGAGCATGAAAAGCCCGCTGCGGAGGGGCGAGATGCGGTAGAAACCCAGCGCAATGGCAAAGACATCGCCCACGAAGGGGAGCCAGGTGAGCAGGGCGAGCCAGGCGCCCCATCGGGCGATGCGGCCGCGCTGCCGTTCGAGCGTCGGCTGCGAGACGCGGAACCACCGCTCGATCCACTCCCAACGGCCCAGCCAGCCGATGGCATAGGAGGTGAGCCCGCCCAGCCAGTTGCCGAGGGTGCCGACAAGAAGACAGGCCACCGGAGGGCATCCGGCCAGCAGGACACCGGCATAGAGGGCATCGGACGAGAAGGGGACGACGGTGGCGGCCAGGAAGGAGCCAAGGAAGAGGCCTAGGACGCCGTAGGACTGGAGAAAGGAGAGCATAGGAGGGAATGGTTGGCGGGGAATAAGAAAGCGGCGGAGTGGGGCCGTAGGGCCGTCGCTCCGCCGCATGGCTGATGCCCGCAGTGCGAGGGCGCGCTAGCGCTCGACTGCGATGATTTCGAACTGCATGGTGCCGGCAGGGACGACCACGTCGACCACGTCGCCCGCACGCTTGCCCAGGAAGGCCTGCGCAAAGGGCGAGGTGACGGAGATTTTGGCCTGCTTGAGGTTGGCCTCGCTCTCGGGGACGATGGTGTAGACCTGTCGCGCGTTGTTCTTGACGTTGCGGATGGTGATCTTGGAGAGGAGGAGGACTTTGGAGGTGTCGATTTTCGACTCGTCGAGCAGACGGGCATTGGCCACAAGCTCCTGGAGCTTGGAGATGCGAGCCTCGAGGTGGCCCTGCGCCTCCTTGGCGGCGTCGTATTCGGCATTCTCGGAGAGGTCGCCCTTGTCGCGCGCCTCGGCTATGGCGGCGGCGGCGGCGGGGCGGTCGAAGGCTATGAGGTGGTGCAGCTCGTCCTTGAGCTTCTGGAGTCCCTCTTCACTGTAATAATTTATTTCAGACATAATGGGTGTTGATAATAACGGTGTTTAAAAATTAGGAAAGGCTTTGTTGAGCCTTTCCTAATCTTAGATTATGTGTGCTGACCAACTAGAACCGGAAGGAACCTCCTATGACGTGGGTGCCACGCAGATTGTCGTTGGTGCGGTAGGCGTAGTCGATGGTGAGGCTGGTATTGCCATCGCCCTTCTTCTTGTTGAGGGGGACGTTGATGGAGGCACCTGCACAAAGACCAGTGCTGGAGGTGGTGCGGGCAGCAGCGTCGAAGATGTCGGGCTCGTAGACATAGCCGCAACGGAGGCGCAGGATGTCGAGCAGGCCGTATTCCAGACCGATGGCGTAGTTGTCCTTCAGGAACGCATTGGAGGTGAAGGCCAGGGCCAGGGTGAGGTACTGGTTGGCGGAGTTGAAGAGGAAGTCGTAGGAGAGACCAATCTTAAGGTTGGTGGGCAGCTCCATCTCGGCGGCGGGGTATTCGCCCGTCATGTTGTTGCCGGAATGGTTAGTGAAGGTGAAGGCCATGCCGTTGCCGCCATAGTAGAAGGCGGGGCCCCAGTTTTTGAGGGTGATACCGAACTTCAACTCGTCGTCGGCACCGGTGACATACTGGATGCCGGCATCGACAGCGAAACCGGAGGCATTGATGTCGGCCGTGGACTCGTTGATGATTTTGATGTTGACGCCACCATGGATGGAGGTGGTGAAGGAGTGGGCGTAGGCCACATTGAGGTTCATCAGCGTGGGCGAGTAGGTGCCGTTGATAGCCTCGGGGCTTTCGACGGTGGTGATGTCGATTTCGCCAACACTGGAAGTGACAACGCTAAGACCCAGCACACCGCGGTCGAACATGCGGACTGCCAAGCCGAAGGCGTTGACGGTGCCGCCGCTGTTGAGGCCGCTGTTGCCACCATAGAGCATGGTGTTGGAGTAGGTGGCTTCGATTTTGTTGATGAAGCTCAAGCCGGCGATGTTGGAGTAGAAGGCATCGAGACCGCGCACGTTGGCGACGTTGACACCGCCCCAACCATTGCTGCGAGCCCACGGGTTGATGAGCAACTGGGTGGCTCCGGCAGTACCTCTACGCTTATCGTTGCCAGCCCATGCGGACTCGACCGACAGCAGCATGACGAAGGCTACTACTGTGATTATTCTAAATATGTTTTTCATTTCAGTCATTTTTATAGGTTATCAAACAATGCTTAGAATTGATAGTTTTGGAGGTCGACCTTACGCATGGTGCCAAACCACTTGACGACGCGCTCGCCGATGCCGGGTACCTTGAAGTGGATCAGATAGACACCGCCGGCAATGGGGATGCCGTTGTGGTTGTGGAGATCCCAGTCGAGGGTGGTGGCAGTGCCCGAGGTGGGGCCGAGACGACGCACCAGGGTGCCGTCAAGAGTGTAGATGGAGACGGTGGATCCGGTGGGGACGTTGATGAAACGCACCTTGGTCTCGAGCTGGCTGAGGGACTCGTAAGTACTGGCACTGTAGTAGGGGTTGGGAACGACGCTGATGAGGCTGAGGATGGAATCCTGATAGCTCTTGCGCGAAGCATTCTTAGTGGCCTGGCCGGTGAGGGTGGCAATCTCGGGAGTGATTTCGAACATGTACATGGGGTAGTTGGCATTCTGTATCTCGGAATCGCCAAAGAGACGGACACTGGTGCCGTTGGGCGAGAGATAGCGGCCATAGGGGGAGGTAACGTCGATGTCGACAGTCACATCACACGGGATGTTGATGGGGTTGTCGAAGAGGAAACGCTGGTTGACGAAGGGGATGTTAACCCACGCGGTGGAGGCAAAGAAGAGTGCCGCCGAGTCGCGCTGCGGGATTAGCGAGGTGCTCTCGCCGCTCAGCAAGCCATGGTTGACACGCAGGCGGTCGACATCGGTGGAGGGAACGAACTCCATGAGACGTTCGAGCGAGCCGAGCATCTTGACTGCCCAGCGACCAGCGTCGTAGGAAGGTGTCTTGTAGGAGGTGACAACCGAGTTGCGACCATTGACGATGTCGTAGAAGATCTGGTCGGTGGCGTTCATGACATAGATGAAGTGGCGGCCGCCCATGACGTAGTTTTGCGTGCCTTCCATGAGGTCGGCCATGCTGGTGGGGTTCCAGAGCATGTCGGCACCGTTGAACTGGACGTAGCGCGAGTCTTCGCCAAAGAGGACGTTGAGACGCTCGCCGGTAACGGTGTTGATAGCATAGCCGGGGAACCAACCCATGCCGGTGGCATTGATGTAGTCGGGATTGCTGGGATCATCGACATCGGAAGCAACACCAAGCTGCTCGGCGGTGCGACCCAACTTGTCGACAGAGGCGTGGTGACGCATCTGGAAACGACGGGCATTGCCTTCGGACTGGGTGTTGTCGTCGCACATCTCGAGGACGGGGCAACGGGTCCACTTGGAGGTGTCGCTGGTGAAGACGATACGCACGCTGGGAAGCTTGGACATATCGTTAAAGTTCAACGACTTGTTCCAGTAGTTATCCATCGTCTGACGAAGGATGTTCCACTTGTTGTAGTTGCGGGCAAAGAGGGAGCTAATGGAGGTGACGCTGTCGATGATATGGTCGAGAGCAAGATAGTAGCGATAATTGAAGGCGGGGTGGAACGGAAGTGTGGAGGTGACACCGTAAGGAGCCCAACCACCTTCGAGGCCTTCAAAGGTCTGGTAGCGGTCGACACCCACATAGGAGGGGTTCTGATACGGGTCGTCCTGATAACCTCTGTATAAGTCTTCGTCGAGATAGATTTCGGAGAGGCTGACTTCGCCAGTGGTGGTGAGGAACTCGCCACGAGCACCGTCGGAGAACTGGCTGCCCGAACGAATCCAGTTGTAGGTCATGTAGCTGTCGTCGTCGGGGAGATAAGAGAGCCAGGGCTTCGAGTTGTCGGCATAGGTGACAGAGGAACGGAGCACAACCTTCTCGTTGACAAAGCCACCGTAGTAGCGCGAAACGAGGTTGTCGCTGTTCTGGGTGGTGATGATAAGAGGAGTGGCCACGGGCTGCGGGTTGCTCATGGCAACGGCAATGCCGAGGTCGAGGAAGAGCTGCTCGTTGTAGCGGCCGAGGTTGAAGTCGGAACGTGCAGTGAGGACATCATCGTAGAGATAGGGGTTGTCGGCATAGGTGGGATCTTCGGGCGACTTGGAGATGGTCCAACCGCAATCGTCGATATCCTCTTCGTGGTCGAACTTGATGATGTATTTGCCAGCCTTGACATTCAGGGGGTCGATGACTTCGACATGAATGGGGCCGTAGTTTTCCTCGTAGTGGGGATTGAGAATCTGACAGGGCTGGGGAGTGGCGAGCATACCAGTGCCGTCGGCCTTGAACTTACCGGCAGGTCTGCCCGGCACACCGGGAGCACCCATGAGTTCCTGGATGGAGGCCTCGGTGAGACGGAGGACGGAGCCACCATTGCCATAGCCTTCGATACGCGTAATGTTGGGGCACATGCCGAACTCAGCCTGCACGACGGTACCGCCGTTCTCGGTAGCGGGGTCGTGGGGGATGGCGGTGACGGCAGTGATGGTCTTGCCAAACTCGTCCTTACGACCGGCAAGGTAGGGCTCTTTCTGACCATCGAGGAACGCGGCCTCGGTCTGAGAGTATTCCTTGTAGCGGTTCTGGGCGTAGGCAATGCAGATGAAGTAGTATTCCTTGTTGTTCACCAGACCGATGTTGCGGCCTTCGGCGAAAGCATCGGTGGTGATGCGGAAGACGTGCTGGATGCCCTGGTTGGAGCCTTCGACCATGATGTTGGGCTGGAGAAGGCCAGTGGTGCTGTTCTGAGTGTAGTTGACAAGGGTTCCGATGGGCAGCTGGGGGTTGGACTCGGTAGAGTCGTAGAAGTTGCGGATGTCGCACTGGGCAACGAGCTGGGCCTTGGTTATGTCGCGGATGTCAGCGATGGAGACGCTAGCATCTTTGAGCTGATAGATCTGGTAGCCCTCGAACTTGTAGCTGCGCTGGTCGTCGGTGTAGACATATGTGGAATCGTCAAGAGTGTAGGAACGGACGATGGCGGGGTCGATTTCGGAGTAGTGCTCGCCATAGTTGTTGCTGTTGGGGTTGTCGTACTTGATGTAGAGGATGACCTCGTTGTTCATCTCCTGGACAACCAGCGAGGGAGCATCAGGACCATCGAGGACCTTGAAGCAGTTCTCGAAGAGGGCCTGGCAGACATCGTCGATTTCGCGGAGGAGGTCGACGGAGGACTCAGCCTTGCCCGAAGGAGCCTGTGCAAAAGGAATACCTACGGTGACATAGTTCAGAGCACCAGGTTTCAGGGTGAAAGGACCAGCAGACTGCATGAAACGACGGTCTTCAGGGCTGTTGCCAGCAGTGACCTCGGTCCAGACATCGACCTGGTTGCCGTCGGTACCCCAGTAGAGAGGATCGCTATCGCCAGGGAACATGAAGTCGCAGTCGAATTCGGTGGTACCGTCGTTGCTGCCGTTTCCACCATATTTCATGCGCTGACCGTTCTTCCAATAACCACGAAGGTAGTTGTAATAGTCGGTAGCCTTGGAGGGCTCGCCGATGATGGCGTCGTTACTATTGTTGTAGTAGACGAAACGGCGCATACCGAAACGCTCGTCGTCGACGATGTTGTTACCGAAGTTCACACCGTTGATGGCGCAGTTGCCAATGGCATCGCCAGGGGTGAAATACCAAGCCTGGGGATAGTATTGGTCGGCGTCGTCGGTGAGGGAGATGGTGTCGTAGGTGCCGTCAGGCAGCAGATAGCGCTGGAGCTGAGAGGGGAAGTAAGCACGCATCTTGCCAATGTCGATCTTGGGGTTGTCCTTGCCATCGGGATCCATGTAGGGGCCCTGGAAGAAGTCGATACCTACTGCAGGGGGAATGCCCGTGTAGGAACCCGAACCGGGACCGTCGGACTCGTCACCATTGTAGCAGTAGCCGAGACCACGCTTGACATCGCAACCGACAAAGTCGTCGCGGGCAAAACCCAAATCGGGGTCGACCCACTGGCTGAAGTAGGTTTCGCGAAGTTCGTAAGTGGAACGGTTGATAATCTCGTAGGAGTAGAAGGTCATGTTGTTGATTTCGTCGTTGGTGGAGAAGGCGAAAGCCTGGGCACGGATTTCCATACCGATGGGCTGGCCTTGGGACTCGAGGTGGACGTTACCCATATCGTTGAAAATCCACCAAATGGTCTGGTCGCCCTTCAGCACCTGGTCGGAAAGGAGACCGCCTGTGACGATACCCGCCTCGGTCTCAGCAGTGACGGAGACATGGGAGGTGTATTCGCGACCCCACTGGGCCTTCAGGGTACGAGGGCAGAGGTCGTTGTTGAAATCGTAGTAGGGATAGTCACCGTCTTCCCATTTGTAGACACCGTCGTGGTTGGCATCGAAGAAGGGGGCCAGGTAGGGAGACTGGTTCTCACCGCCCATGGCTGGCCAGTTCTTGATGGTTGCAGAGATGGCTTCGGGAGCAAAAGACTCGTTGGGAGTAGCACCGTTTTCATCATAGTCGAACATGGACATGAAGTCCAAGACCTCGGTCTTGGTGATGATGTAGTGCTTGTCGTACTGGTTGCAGACAGGGAGGTCGACAGCGGCGGTGGTCAGCTCAAGGGGACCGGGCCAGTAGTCGTCACCGTCCTGACCGAAACGCAATGCGGCAATACGGAGCTGCTCGTTCACATCGGTACCACCAATCCACAATGCGGCACAGTAGAGAGGGCAGGTGTTGCTGTTCTTGGGCAGGTGGTACTGGGCCACGCTACCGTCATACCACATGTTGCCATAGCCGTTAATAAGAGCTCTGACATTGTTGACATTCAATTCAGCGGTACTTTGTGCTCTTTTGCATCGGGCGGCTTGTGCCTTCACAGCCGTCTGGTTCGAACGAGAACGCTTGCAGACCTTGCAATCCTCAGCGTATGCCGTCCCTCCCAACATGGAGCATAGGCAGGCCACCAATACTAATTTGCTAATTATATTCTTCATATCTTTATTATTTTTTCTCGTTAGTGTAATTAGAAGGAGTAGACCAGACTGAGTCTGAACGTGCGCGGGGAGCTATATCTCCAATAGCCGTTGACTAGAGAGATGGCATAAAGGTCGCGGTAGGATTGGGGGTCAAGATAACTGTTGATGACGTTCTGGGTCTCAGGATCGGTGAGGTAGCCATCGTCCTCGGTGTTACCCGTGATGGGGAAGACACTCGTGGTGTTGCGGATGTTGAAGAGGTTGTTGATGGTCAGAGCCAGAGTCAAGTTGGACTGACGCTTGCCAACCTTCACGGGGAAGGACTTGTCGATAATCACGTCGAAATAGAAGCCCCAAGGCAGACGAGCGCCATAGTAGCTACCGACGATGGTAGGCTGCGTGTGGCTGAAGGCCTTAGTGTAGGGACGGCCCGACTGGGCAACGGCAACGAAGTTGACACCGAAGTTCTCGAGAAGCTTGATGGACTCGCTACGCTCTTCGCCAGTCTCCTTGTCCTTCACAACACGGTCGATGGTGGGTCCGTTGTACTTGGTGCCGCCAAGGAGACGGTAGTCGAAGTTCAACTTGAACTCGTGACGACGGTCGTCGTTGATAGGATTGAGCATCTTAAGAGTGGTGTAGCCTTCCTTGATAAGCTCCTGCATGGTGGTACTCGACAGACCAGTACCCTCGGCATACTGCAGGGTGTAGTTGGCGGAGATACGGATATTCTTCGACTGGCGCAGGTCGTAACCCACGGTGAGACCCTTGATGGTCTTGAAGTCGAGGTTGTCGTAGGAGTAGTAGTTCTGGTTGGGGTCGGCACCGGCATACTGGACCAGCTGGATCAGGTCGCGCGTCTCCTTGTAGTAGGCACTGATGCTGATAGCGGAGTTCTTATTAAGTGCCTGCTGGAAGCCGAGCTCGTAGTTGGTAACTCTTTCGGGCTTCAGGTTGGGGTTGTTGAAATAGTTCTTCTGAGACATGTAGAGGTAGCTCAGATAATCGGCACGCCAGCTGCTAGACGGGCGGCGGGCAATAATGTCGTAGTTGGCCTTGAACTGCGAATTTTCACCGACGGGGAAGGAGAATGCGATACGAGGCATCACCACAATCTGGGTCTTATAATCCTCGAAGGCCTCCTCGCCGACAGAGTTGTCGGCCAGAGCCTTCTGACCCTTTACAGTGCGGTAGGGAGTGGGTTTGCCCGACTTACCAGCCAATGAGCTTGGAGAGCTGAGCTCGACACCATTAGCATCGTACCAGACAGAACCATTACGGTAACCATAGATGGTGGGCTCGTCGGCATCGGCAGCATCAACATAGACCACCCAGTCGTCGCCAGCACCCGCATAGATGTCGCCCTGATAAGGAGCGGAACCGTCTCTCAGGTCGCGCACAGTATGGGACTCATACAGCAGATAGGGGTCTTTGAGCACATACTGGTTGCCATCGAAGAAGTCGACACGCACACCCACGTTGAAGATAAGGTCTTGGAAGTAGAACTGATCCTGGAGGTAACCAGCGTAGTAGGTAGGAGTGTAAGAAGGAATATAGCGGTACTTGGGATTCGAGGGATGATAGAAATCGCTCAAACTCCAGTTGCTGCTGTTGTACTTGTGACCGGCATGGTCATAGCCATAGTAGCTGACCAGCTGCGAACCATTGTTGAAAAGTTCGTCGGACGAGAACATGTCCAAACCACCAGCCTGAACATAGAGTTCGGGGTTGTATCTGTCGACATCAATCCACGACTGGGCATTGACATTGGGGTAGCCGTTGCCAATGAGGTAGTCGCGCAGAGCTCTGTCGAAATAGGTCTGACCAGCGGTATTCACCAATCTGTCGTAGTCGACATAGAGGGTGGTACCTTCCCAGCGGTAGTGCGGGTTGCTCAGATCCATCTGGCTGATATGGGCGTTGGCGTTCTGGCGCATGATGGTCCACAGACCAGTGGCATCGACACCATAGGAAGACTGGTCGACACGGTCATACTGGAAACCAATTTCAATTTCGTGACCCTTGATTTCAGCCTTGGCCTTAGCAGCAAGATAGATGTAGTCGCTCTGGGAGGAACTGAACGAACCGTCCTGATAGCCGACATTGTTCAATAGGCCGTAAACATTGCCAGGGGTGTCGCCATTGGCGAGACCTTTGAAGAAACGGAGATTGTCGATATTGGTCAGCAGCGGAGCCACATCTGGAAGGCTGAGGAGCTGCAAGTTGTAGTTGGCATAAATCTGATTGCCGGCAAAAGGCTGATAGGTACTCCAGTCAATCACATCACGCCAGCTGTTCTGCACCATAGCGGTGCGCGAAATACCATTGTAGTTGAACGAAGGAACAAGCTCGTAGGAACGCTCCTGATTGGTCTCGACAGAACCATTGAAACCATACTTGAAGACATCGTTGAGCGATCCGCCGAACACCTCGTTATAGGTGTGAGAGCGGGCGCGGTTGAACATGGCGGTGATATTGTACATCACATTCTTCACTGCCTTGCCCTCTTTGCTGGTACCATCGGTGTTGTCGGCCGAAGGAGCGTCATTGTCGGGGAAACGCTGGGTGAAGTCAACCGTGACGTCCCAGTTGATATACTTATAAATGCTGTTGGCACTACGGCTCATGTTGAGAGGCATCAGGGCGACCTGAGGCGCATACTGATAGTCGAAATCACCAGTGACGGTCAACGTGGCAAAGTCGGTGAAACGCACGTCGAAAGCCAACTGAGAGTTGAAGGTATAGGTACGCATGTTAGGCACACGGCTGGCATCGCCACCGAAGTCATTCTTCGTCAAGTTCTTGATTTCGACGAAAGCATCTCTATACAGACCTCTCTCAGCAGAGTAGTTGACAGAACCCGTGACAGGGTCGTAGCTGATGGGTGCCTGCTCATACTGACGCACCAAGGCATCGTTCACCACGCGGTAGCGATAGCCCTTGGGGCGGTAGAGCGAATTGTTCCGATAGCTTCCTTGCAAAGTCAAACGGAATCCAACCAAGGTCTGGTCACCAGTCTTCTCACCGTTCTCGTCCAAGATATCTTTCTTCACGGCAGGACCGGTCAGATAAATCTGCAGCTGGTTATACATGCGGTAGTCCAGCAGAGCGTCGTAACGGATAGAACCATGGAACTGGCTCGTTGGCGGTTTCAGTGTGATAATCTGGGTGCCGCCAATAGCCTCACCGATGCTGGCGGGCGTACCACCAAGGATAACCTGGATTTCGGCGATAGCCTCCTTAGGCACATTGACACCCGTACGCTTACGAACACCACCCGTCATCGTCACCATGCCTTCCTCACCACGGGCAGTACTGGTACCACCATCGTTATAACCGACACCACCCACAGCGGCGACGATGCTCTCGACCGAGGTACCTGGCATGTGGGCAATATCGTCAGCCGACATACGCTGGCCAGTCTCAGCAGAACCGATATCAATAATCGGGTTCTTGGACTCCTTAATCTCGACCACCTCCAGTGTCGTCGACGACGTGGTGAGCTCGATGTTACAGGGCGAGATACCGGAGGCTTTCACGTTAAAGCCTTCACGCGTATAGGTGTTGTAACCCACGCATGATGCCTGGATGTCATACTGACCCACAGGCAGCGGCTTAATCGTAAACCTACCCTCCATGTCTGTTTGCGTACCCTTGATTTGTTTTCCGTCTTGCTTGGCAACGACGTTGGCAAAAGGCACAGGCTCTTTTGTCTTCGGATCGGTAATGGTACCTACAATAGCACCCTGCGCCAGGACGACATTCGCCATCAGCAGCAGACCGATTGTCAGTAGTACTTTTCTAAACATACTCATTTAGGTATTATTACTATGATGAATTAATTAATTATCGTATGATTCCGTATTGGAAATATATTTGTTTGTAAGAATAGTCTGATAGATAATGGCCTGACGCAGGTCGAACCCCGTTGCGTCAGCCTCCACGTTCCGCTCGGCGACTGGCATTGCCACCCGCGCATGCGGCGTCGCGTTGGCAGCCGCACGGCTCTTTGCATTGCTGGCCGTGCTCTCGTAGCTATAATAGCCAGCCGAAGCCGCCTCGTTGGCAAACGAAGACGAGCGACCCGTTTCCTCCACCTTCGTCGCCTCGTCGAAAAGCGACTCGAAGGCATTCTTCACAGTGCCTGCCGTGGAAGCGGTTTCGCTCTCTAGTTCGGACACCTGTTTGCGATACGCCTTGCGTACCGACAGCCCGAACCAGAGAGCCACTGCCAAAAATATGACGAAACCGTTCATTATATATCTTTCTTACCTTTCAAAATACATGTTATGCGCGTCAGGCTTTCAGCGCCTTCTGCTCTTTGCGGGAGATGTCGTACACCACAGAGCAGGCAATGCAAATCGACGAGAACACACCGCAGACGATACCGATTAAGATGGCGAACACGAAACCACGAATCACCTCACCGCCGAAGATGAACATCATCAATAGCGTGAAGAAGGTCGTGCCGCTGGTATTGATAGTACGGGCCAACGTCGAATTGATTGCATCGTTCATGTGTGTCTTGATGTCGCGCTTCGGGTAGAGCTTGCGGTACTCACGCACACGGTCGAAGATAACCACCGTGGCATTGATGGAGTAACCGATGACCGTCAGCACGGCAGCAATAAACGACTGGTCGACATCCAGGTTGAACGGCAGCAGACCGTGCAACAAGGCAAACACACCGATAACCAGAATCGTATCGTGGGTCAGAGCAGTAACACTACCCACACCGAAACGCCAGCTGCGGAAACGGAGACCGATGTACACAAACATCACAATCAGACCGCCGATAACAGCCAAGAAGGCGTTGCGGACCAAGTCGTTTGCAATAGTTGCACCCACCTGCTCCGACTGGATAATACCCAGCGGGTTGGTCTCGGTGCTGCGGAACTCGTCTTCCGTAATTTCGTTAGCGAAGAAACCCTTTGTACCATTGTAGAGCATCTGGGCAATCTCGTTGTTCACAGACTCACCGTCCTCGTTCACCTTAAACTTGGTGGTAATCTTCAACTGCGAGCTGGGACCGTAGGTCTTCACCTCGGGCGACTCACCAAACTGCTCGTCTAAAGCAGAACGCACATCCACAGCATTCACAGGCTGGTCGAAACGAACCACATAGGTACGTCCACCCGTGAAGTCGATACCGCGGCTCAACCCGCGACCGATAATACCGATAAGGCAGATAGCGATGGCGCAGCAGGCGATAATGTAGAACATCTTACGCTTGCCGATGAAATCGACATGGGCATTACGCATAAAGTTCTCCGAGAAGGGGAACGAGAAGTTCATAGCCTTCTTATGGTTCAACATCCAGTCAATACAGAGACGGGTGATGAAGATAGATGTGAACAGTGAAGTGGCAATACCAATGCAGAGGGTGACTGCGAAGCCCTGGACGGGACCCGAGCCAAACATAATCAGCACCAGACCCAACAGGAAGGTGGTCACCTGACCGTCGATAATGGCGGAATAGGCATTCTTAAAACCTTCGTCGACCGAATTGACAAGACTCTTACCCGCACGCAATTCTTCTTTGATACGTTCATATATAATAACGTTACCGTCAACAGCCATTGCCAATGTCAGCACGATACCTGCGATACCCGGCATCGTCAACACCGAGCCAATCGAAGCAAGCACGCCCATTAGCAAGAAGATATTGGTGATAAGGGCAACAACCGACACCCAGCCGCCACGGTTGTAGAACACAACCATATAGACCAGCACAATGATAAAGGCAAGGATGAAGGAGATAAGACCCTTGTGGATAGACTCTTGACCTAGCGAAGGACCAACAACAGCCTCCTGCACGATAATGGCGGGAGCAGGCAGCTTACCCGACTTCAGAATGTTTGCCAAGTCCTTGGCCTCCTCCAACGTGAAGCTACCCGTGATAGACGAACGTCCACCAGCAATCTCGCCGTTGACCACAGGAGCGGAATAAACCAAGTCGTCAAGCACTATGGCGATGCACTTGCCGACATTCTCGCCAGTGATACGCTTCCACTCACGCGCGCCTTCATTATTCATTGTCATCGAAATCTCGTTGCCGCCGGCATTGCTGAAGTCCTGACGGGCATCGGTAATGACGCTACCATCCAGAAGAGCCGAACCGTCGCGAGTGTTGATACGGATAGCAAACAGTTGATAGATGTCCGAGCCGTCCTGCACAGGCTTGGCACTCCAAAGGAACTTCACCGTGCGGCTGTCGAGCACCTTCTTTTCGAAAGCCATATTGATCATGCGGCTGATAGCATCGCGGCTCTTGGCGCGGGCATATCCGACCACGGGACCCTGAAGCAGGCCGCCCTTCTCGTTAATGTTCGGCATCAACATATTCTCATTAAAGAGCGGGTGGTCCTTGGCAATCTCGCTCATGGCCGACTCCACATCGTCCTTCTCGCCCGCATTCAAGGCGTTGAGCAGAGAGTCTCCCTCGGTAGCAGCCTGAGCCTCGGCATCAGCAGCCTCGGCCACCTCCTCGGTAGCGGGAGTCTCTTCCGTCTGACCGTCGATACCGCCAACACCGGCAATATACTTGTCGGCTTTCTCTAGCATCTGGTAGGCCTCGGCGTTATCATAGGTCAGCCAGAACTCCAACTGGGCAGTACCCTGAAGGAGCTTGCGGACACGCTGTGGGTCCTTCACACCAGGCAGTTCAACCAAAATGCGCTCGGAAGCGCGGAGCTGCTGGATAGTGGGCTGGGCGACACCAAACTTGTCAATACGCTGGCGGAGGATCTCGTAAGTGCGGTCGTAGGCACCGGCAGCCTCCTCCTTTACCACTCGGATGACTGTCTCATTGTCATCGTTCAACTTGATACGATCGCGCAACTGGGTGTTGAAATACGAAGCCAGCTGCACGTCGGGATTCACCTGACGAATCGCATCGTAGAACAGCGACACAAAGTCGCGGTTAGTGGTCTTCTTCTGTGCGTCCACAGCCATGTCGATAGCGCGGTTGAACACAGAATCCTGCGTGTGTCCAGCCAATGCCCGCACCACGTCGACCGTGGAAACCTCAAGCATCACATTCATACCGCCCTTAAGGTCAAGGCCGAGGTTAATCTCGCGAGACTGGCACTGACGGTAGGTGAAGCCCAGATACACCTTCTCACTGGCCATGGAATCAAGATATTGAGCTTCGCGGTCAACCAAGAGGGAGTCCTTCAAGGTCTGGGCATACAACGCATCCCCCTTGGCCTTGGCGTTAATTAAATTTTGTGCTGTTTTACTCTCAACATAGGCATTTGCCGCCGCCGAAGCGTTCTTCTCTACCCTGCTCGTAACAAATGTAAACGACAATTGATACAAACATACCAACACAAACGACCATGTTAGAAATTTGATAAGTCCTTTATTCTGCATGTTTTACGTGTTAAAGTTATATTTAGTTATTACTCTATTTGAACATGCAAAGATAAGAAAAAATATCGACACAGCAAGGTTTTTCCAAAAAAAATATTTTTCTATATAAATGCAGCCACCCAAATGAAACAAGTTGTGGCAGTCCCAAACACACCCACAAACAGACACTTTTCATCACATTTGTAACACCTTCTACCACCTCGAAGGCCAGAGTCCGATTCTGACGCCAAAAAGAATCAAACGAAGACAAAATGACAACAAGAAAATAGATATTACAAACCCGAAAAAGACAACACGGTCTATTGTCCAAACAATGCACGCAATCATCTCATAGTATGATATCTATATGCAAATCCAAAACATTTTGACCCATATTTCTATCTTACTAAACAGTCCAAGCAATTTTTTTTGCGTACCTTTGCAAAAAAATAGCACTCCATGGACAGCGAAAACGACAGTCTCGGCCCCAAGACACTCCCCATCACCCAATGGGAGGAAGCAGACCGGCCAAGAGAAAAAATGCTTGCCCAAGGCAAGAAAAGCCTGACCGATAGCGAACTGATCGCCATTCTTTTACGCACTGGAATAAAGGGAACCACCGCCATAGACCTCGCCAAGGCGATACTGCAGCAGGCCGGTGGGAGCCTAACAGAATTAGCCCGCCTCGAAGTCAACGACCTGCAGGGAAACAACAAAGGATTGGGTATGGCAAAGGCCGTCACCGTGCTGGCGGCATTGGAGCTTGGAAACCGGATGCTGAAGGAGAATAACGAACGTAAGGAAGACATCGTGAATGACAGCGACGACCTATTCCGCCTCGTCGCCCCAAGCATCATCGACCTGCCTCACGAGGAGTTTTGGGCAATATACCTCACTCAGCGCAACAAAATATCATGGAAACAGCGTATTGGGTCGGGTGGGCTGACACAGACAACCGTCGATTTACGCATCATCTACCGTGCTGCGCTTGAGCACAACGCTGTGGCGATAGCCGTGATGCACAACCACCCTTCGGGCCGCCTGCAACCGAGCCAACCCGATAAGGAACTGACCCGACGCATAGCCGAAGCCGGACAACTGTTGCACATCAAGTTGCTCGACCACCTCATTGTGGGCATCCTGCCCAGCGGCAAACGCGACTATTTCAGCTTTGCCGACAACGGTCTTTTGTAATCTCAACAGACACGGCATCAAGCTGGCCTCCCAACGGAGGTGCCAGCTTCGAAACTCTCACCCTAACACTTTCAATGGCAGGGTATTCCTTCAGCAATGCCTCTCCGATGCGGTCACCCACATGCTCCAAAAGATGCGACGGTTGCTGCATTTCCCTTTTCACGGTCTGATAGACATTCAGATAGCTCACCGTGTCGGCTATATTGTCCGACTGCTGTGCACGCAAAGTATCGGTCTCATACGTCACGTCAAGCCGGAACCTCGTGCCTATCGTCCGCTCCTCGGAAAAGCAACCGTGGTGGGCATAGAAATACATATTCTCAAGCGTGATAGCACTCATGGAATCAACACATTGTTACAATAAAGCCTGCGGCACGCCGCAGGCTTATCCCTTTACACTATGGTGTCGAACTGCTTCAGGAAACGGAGGTCGTTCTCGAAATAGAGGCGCAGGTCGCGAATCTGGTACTTCAGCATTGCCATGCGCTCCACGCCCATTCCCAGCGCAAAACCGGAATATTCGTTGGGGTCGATATTGCAAGCCTTCAGCACATTGGGGTCTACCATGCCACAACCCAATATTTCCAACCAGCCTGTTCCCTTGCAGATGTTACAGCCCTTACCGCCACAGATGCCGCAGGAGATATCCATTTCCGCCGACGGCTCTGTGAAGGGGAAATAAGAAGGGCGCAGACGTATCTGAGTCTGCTCGCCGAACATCTCCTTGGCAAAATAAAGCAGGGTCTGCTTAAGGTCGGCGAAAGAGACGTTCTTGTCCACATAAAGGGCCTCGACCTGATGGAAGATGCAGTGGGCACGGGCGCTGATAGCCTCGTTGCGGAACACACGCCCCGGCGCTATGATGCGGATGGGGGGCTTGTTGTTCTCCATGACGCGCACCTGCACCGACGAGGTGTGGGTACGGAGAGCCACCTCCTGCTTCCCCTCCTCCTTCTCTACGAAGAAGGTGTCCTGCATGTCACGGGCAGGATGGTCAGGTGGGAAATTAAGTGCAGAAAAGAGGTGCCAGTCGTCCTCAATCTCAACCGATTCCGCAACAGTAAAACCGATACGAGAGAATATCTCGGCTATCTCATTCATCACCACAGAGAGCACATGGCGGCTTCCCATTGTCACAAAGTCGGTGGGCATGGTGAGGTCACTGGACTTGTCCTGCTCCTGATGTTCTTCAACAAAGGACTTGAATTCCTCCACCTTGTCCATTGCAGCCACCTTTAGCATATTCAGGGCCTTGCCCAACTCTTTCTTTTCCTCGTTGGGGACGGTCTTAAACTGCTCGAAGAGCTCGCTGATGATACCTTTTTTTCCCAAGTATTTGACGCGGAACATTTCAACCTCCGCCGCCCTGTCTTGGAACTTCTCAATCTGAGTGGCGCGTATATCCTCAATATACGCCTGGATTTTGTCGTTTAGCAAATTCATTGTTCTATAATAGACATCTTCATTTTTACATCTTCAATCGGTCGGTCCATCGGCCCGCATTGCACGGCGGCAATCTTGTCAATCACCTCCATGCCTTCCACCACCTCGCCAAAGACAGTGTAGTCACCGTCGAGGAAAGGCGTTCCACCTAAAGTGGCATAGACTTCGGACTGCTCTGGGGTGAAACTCTTGCCCATGCGCTGTTCGACCATCTTCAACCGGTTGGCATCCCACTTAGTACCCTGGACAATATAGAATTGGCACGACGACGAGGCCTTCTGCGGGTTCACCTCGTCGCCCTGACGGGCAGCAGCCAAAGCTCCCTTCTTGTGGAACAGGCCCGGCACAAACTCGGCAGGGATAGTGTAGCCCAGCTCCCCGTCGCCCAACATCTGCCCAGGTTTGGCATCACGCGATTTAGGGTCGCCGCCCTGTATCATAAACTGGTTGATGACTCTATGGAACAAAAGCCCGTCATAGGTGCCATCTTTTACCAACTTTATGAAATTATCGCGGTGAAGAGGGGTCTCATTGTACAATTTTACCACCATATCGCCATACGAAGTCTCAATTTTGACATGGTATTCCTTATCGGCATTTCTCTTCTGTTTATCAGTTTTTTGCGCAAAAGAAAAAACAGAAATAACTATAAAAAATAATAAAAATAAAACTTTTTTTGTCATCATACCGTGATTTTTTGTTATTTTTGCAGTTGCAAAATTAGTCAAAAAAAATCAAATACTCACAAAAATAAACAACTTTTTATGAAGAAAAAATGCCTTCCCCTCATCGGAATTCTGTTAATCAGCGCATTATCAGCCATCGCATTTTCTGCTTGCGACAAAGACACATGGTGCTATTTGGACGTCACAGTAATCGATTCCAAGTATGACAACGCCCCAGCTGGCGGTGCTTGGGTGAAAGTTCAGTACGTAAAGAAGAACGAAGCCGACCCCATGAACAACATTGTCGGCACCATTTCCGACACCGGCCAGTGCAACGAAAACGGCATCTACAAGACCCGCTTTGCCGCCCCCGCCATCTTCACCATTATCGCCCGTGTGAACGAGCCCGACACGCTCAACAATAAGTTCTACTATCGCGAAGGAGAGAAATCCGTCCGCCTCAAAGAGGGCGAAGTGGTCACTGCCACGGTTAAGATTATTGGCGACAAGATTCTGGGCCGTGCCGACTTCCAAGAAATTTAATCCTTTTCACTCCCCAAGCCTATGTCCATCCAATTTTCTGACAAAGACCGCAAACAGATTGCATCGCTCGGACTGACCGAAGCCGATGTCAGTCGGCAAATCGACAATTTCCGCAAAGGATTTCCCAAGACCCATCTAGTGGAAGCCGCCACAGTCGAAAATGGCGGCATCCTGCGACTCGACGACCAAGCCATCAACCGCTACACCAAGTTCTACCAACAGACCTCCAAGGGAAAGAAGATACTCAAATTCGTTCCTGCCTCGGGTGCCGCCACACGTATGTTCAAGGAGTTGTACTCTTTCACATCCACTTATTTCGGTGTCGACTACACCATCGAAAAGGAGCACCCCTCGGTCAAGGAGTTTCTTGAGAAGATTCGCACCTTCGCCTTCTTCAACGACCTCGTGGCCTGCATGGAAAAGGCCAATGCTGATTTCGACGACTACATGAACCGCGGCGACTACAGCACAGTCATCAACTTTCTGCTCAAAGAGCAATACATGGGCTACGGCAACCTACCCAAAGGACTGCTTAAGTTCCACAAATACGGACATCTGCAGCGCACCCCATTGGAAGAGCACATAGTCGAGGGAGCCGAATATGCCCGCATGAGCGACGGCACGGTCAACCTCCACTTCACCGTCTCACCCGAACACCGTGCCCTTTTCCGCAAGAAGATTGCCGAGGTGAAACGCTACTACGAGGAAGCCTTCCACATCAAACTGAACATCAGTTTCTCGGAGCAGAAACACTATACCGACATCATTGCCGTCGACGAGCAGAACGTACCCATCCGCGACGAAGAGGGCAAACTGGTCTTCCGCCCCGGTGGACACGGCGCACTCATCGAAAACCTCAACGAGCAACGGGCCGACCTCATCTTCGTCAAAAACATCGACAATGTGGTGCCCGACTGGATGAAGCACACTACCATCGTCTACAAGAAAGTCCTCGCTGGATTGCTCCTCAGCCTTCAGAAACAGACTTTTGAGTATCTACAGGCCCTCGACAAAAGTGTCACCGCCAAAGAGTTGAAAAAGATTGAACAGTACGCACAAGAGCAGTTGCAGATCAACCTCGACGAGGATTACCGCAAAGGCGATGAACGCCAACGCGCCCAACAGCTTCACGACCTCCTCAACCGTCCCATGCGCGTATGCGGAATGGTCAAAAATCAAGGCGAGCCTGGCGGAGGCCCATTCTTCACGCTCAACACACAAGGCGTTAAGAGCCTACAGATTGTCGAAACCGCACAAATCAACGGCAAAGACCCCGAACAGGCCGCCATCCTTGCCAACGCCACCCATTTCAACCCTGTCGACCTCGTCTGCGCCACCAAGAACTACCGTGGTCGCTACTTCGACCTGAGAAAGTACATCGACCCTGCTACCGGCTTTATCAGCAAGAAGAGCAAGGGTGCCACTATCCTCAAGTCGCAGGAACTGCCCGGTCTTTGGAACGGAGCCATGGCCAATTGGACCACCATCTTTGTAGAAGTGCCACTTGCCACGTTCAACCCCGTCAAGACTGTCAACGACCTTCTTCGCAAAGAACACCTCGAAGGCTGACCACAGCCTCATCTATTATTATCCTAAAAGGCAGAGCTACACGCCCTGCCTTTTTCCATCTAATAAACCCAATGAGCAACACAGGTATTAAAGAACTTGACATACGTCATTGCACCGAAGGAGACCTCGACAAGGTCCTTGCATTGGAGGCAGAAATAATGGCGCATCTAGAACGTCCCGACCTACTGCGACGCAACACCGAAACGATGTGGCGCACCTGTCTCCTACCTCCGCATGTATGTCTTGGGGCATGGCATGGAGATGTCTTGGTGGCATTGGCAGTGCTGTATGTGCCGCAAGAGGGCGACGATGAGGCTTTGGCACCTCTGCTGCAGACCATCAGCATAGAGGGACACCGCGCAGCGCACTTCAAGATATGCCTTGTGCATCCCAACTGGCGAGGTCACCACCTTCAAGTGCTGCTAGGTCAGCGGTTGCACGACGAAGCCCGCCAACGGGGCTACAACCTGCTGTGTGCCACCGCATCGCCACACAATGCCGCCAGCATCCGAAGCCTGCAGCGGCTAGGCTACCACGCTGACCATACATTGCAAAAATATGGCTCGGAACGCATTATTTTCTATTATTTCAATTAAAATGCGTAATTTTGCAGCGTGATACAATCTACACAAAGGTTTGCTCACTCTTACACAACAACCACATAATGAAGCATCTGGCTGCAAAGATAGCAATCACTGTGGCTTGTGCAATCATCTTGTTGCACGCCATCGTACCGCACCACCACCACGATTGTGCGGACGAAGTGGGGTTTGTTTTTGAGACCGAAATCAACTGTCATTGCAGCCACCAGCATCACACACACGATTGCGACGAGCACCATTCCGACCACCCCTTCGACATCTGCCGCCTTGCCGACATGCTTTCGCACCTAGTGCTGAACACCAAGGAAGACGAGCATCTGATGGCAACGGTGGTGAAGGCCGAAGTGCACGACCTAATGCAGGCTTTCCTACCCACACAAGGCATTGCCATCCAAGCTGTCTCGAACGGAGCTGATATCCTTGCCTACTCCGACGTGCCGTGGGTGCTGCCACTACCGCCACTCTCCGGTGGCAATCCCCTCCGAGCTCCGCCTCAATGCGTCTGACTCTCCACGTGGCACCCATGTCGTGCCACACCCCCATTCATTTTTATTTATTTTGGCGTATTTGCCACAATTATTCAATTTTTCACAATATGAAGAAGATTCTTTCTATCATGGTAGCCGTCTGTTATATCGGAGCCATGATGTCATGCCATCATAATCACGAGCATGTCCACGAACATGAGCATTCCCATGAGCATGAACACGAACACGATCATGGGCACAGCCACGACCACGGCCCCAACGTTGTGGCTTTCTCCAACGCCCAAGGACTGAAGGTTGGACTCGCACTAGAAAAGGTGTCGCCCCGTCCTTTTGGGCAGATAATCAAGACCTCGGCGCAGGTGCTGCCTTCGCAAGGCGACGAGCGTGAGACCACCGCCCCCGCTTCGGGAGTGGTCGTATTTACCAACCCCAACCTTGTGGTCGGTGCCGCCGTGAAAGCGGGTCAGCAACTCTTTGAAATAGAAAGCAGCGGCCTAGCCGACAATAATATGAGTGTGCGTCTCCAAGAAGTTACCGCCAGATACAACGCTGCCAAGGCCGTCTACGAGCGCAAACAGAAGTTGGCGGAAGACAAAATCGTGTCGCTGGCCGATTTGGAAAGTGCCCGCACCACGTATGAGAGCACCAAAGCCGAGTACGACAACCTGAAGGCCAATTTCTCAAGGAAAGGTGCCGTAGTGCGCGCACCCATAAGCGGATACGTGCAGCGTATCCATGTCAGCAACGGAGGCTTTGTGGAGGCAGGGCAGTCAGTAGTGACCGTGTCGCAGAACCGCGACCTACAGCTTCGCGCCGAAGTACAGCCCCGCTACTACGGCTGCCTCAAGAACATCAAAGGGGTCAACATCCGCATCCCTGGCGACAGTCAGACCTACACACTCGACGAACTGGGCGGCTCGCTGGTATCCTACGGCAAGGCCACCGATGCGGACTGCCCGCTGGTGCCCGTCACCTTCCGCATTCGCAATATAGGCCAACTGCTGAGCGGTAGCTTCGTAACCGCCTACATCGTCACACAGTCCGACAAAGAGGTCCTTACCGTTCCCAACGAATCGATAGTCGAGGAAATGGGCAATTACTTCCTTTTTGTCAAAGTGCACGACGGAGAGTATGAAAAACGGATGGTAACGCTCGGCACTACCGACGGCCTTCGCACCGAGGTGACATCGGGTCTCGCTACTGGCGAGGTTGTGGTGGCAAAGGGTGCTTCGATGGTACGCCTTGCCCAAAACAATGCTGCCCTAGATCCTCATGCCGGACATGTTCACTAACCCCATAGATTCCTCATACCATGAAGAATAAGCATTATATCGCCATATTTGCACTTCTCCTCCTTGCCACCACAGCTGTGGCACAGCCCCGCTACAGCCATGTGCTGAAGCACGCCGAAGAGCACAACCCTATGCTTCAGGTGGCTGCCAAACGTGCCGAAGCCGAAAAGACGGCGGCCCACGTTGGCACCCTTCTGCCCAATCCCGAGGTGGAGGCCGCTTACTTTTGGGGTGCGCCCGCGGAGATAGGCATTCGCTGGGACCTCAGCATTTCGCAGTCGTTTGAAATGCCCTCAGTGCTGGTACGCAAAGCCCGCCTGCGCAACCTACAGGAACATGCCGCCGAAATCAACTACAGCGTGATACGCAAGGCTCTGCTCCTAGAGGTGCAGCAAGAGTGCGCCGACTGGGTATACTACCACGGCGTGTCGCAAATCTACGCCCGCCACTGTGCGGCAGCAAATCGGCTGGCACAGCTATTTGAAAGACGCTACACCACAGGCGACTGCTCAATATTGGAATACAACCGTGCACAAATGCACCATGCCAGCATGCAGAGCAAATCATCCCAAGTCTTTATGCAGGAAGACCATGCCGCCCACGACCTTCATATCTTAGTAGGCGACGAGTCTTTCTCATTCTCACAACAAGAATACGAACCCGTCATTGTCGAACCCAGTTTCGAGGACTGGTACGAACGATTTGAAATGCGCAACCCCGACCTTCAGATGCTTTCCAACCAAGTGGATGCCAGCCAACAACGACTTCAACTAAGTCGCGCCGAATGGCTACCCACAATGAGTGTGGGCTATGCTTCCGAGAATCTTGTCGGCGAAAACTTCCGAGGTGTCAAGGTCGGACTGACCCTGCCTCTCTGGAGCCAGCATCGTGCCGTGCGCGCCGCCCAACTTGAGGCCGAAGCCGCCCAGCAGGCTCTGACTACCGAACGCGAAAAGCTTTTCGACCACCTCCGCTGCATGTTCCACCGCCACGCCGCGCTGATGCACAACGTAGAGAACCTCAAGGCATCGTTAAGCCAATACGACAGCCAGGAATACCTCGAACGGGCGTTGGAAGCTGGCGAAATCACGCTGGAGCAATACTTGCAGCAGGCCGAATTCTATATGGAAATTGAGCTCCAAATCTGGGAAGTGGCGCACGAATTGGAACTGCTCCACCTCACCCTCTATGCCGTGGAGCTGTAACCCATCCTTATCACCTTAAAAGACTACTACTATGTTCAACAAGATAATCCGTTTCAGTCTAGAGCACAAGCTCTTTATCATAGTGGCGGGAATACTGCTGATGGTGGCAGGGCTTTGGTCGGCCAACCGCACCGACATCGACGTCTTTCCCGACCTCACCGCGCCGCAAGTGGTGGTGATGACCGATGCCCACGGCATGGCCCCCGAGGAGGTGGAACGCCTCGTCACCTTCCCCATCGAAACCGCCGTCAACGGTGCCACCAACGTGCGCCGCGTACGCTCCACCTCGTTACAGGGCAGCAGCTTTGTCTTCGTGGAATTTGACTGGGGCATGGACGTGTTCCGCGCCCGTCAGATTGTCAGCGAGAAGATGGCAACCATCGCCGAGCAACTGCCCGAAGGCATCACACCCGTCATGGCTCCGCAGAGCAGCGTCATGGGCGAGATACTGTTTGTCTCGCTCCAAGTAGACACCTCATGCCAAACCTCCTCCCCCACCAATCAGCAGGAACTGCGCACCCTCGCCGAATGGGTGGTCAAGCCCGCCATATTGGGCACGGGAGGCGTGTCCCAGGTCACCATTATCGGTGGCGACTACAAACAGTACCAAATCATTGCCGATCCCATCCGCATGCAGGCCTACGGGGTGACGATGTCCGACCTCGAAGAGGTGGGCAGCACACTCAGCGACAACTCCGTTGGCGGTGTCATCCGCGACTACGGCAACGAATATGCCCTGCGCGGCATGGCCCGCACCCACGACATCGACGAACTGGGCGGCACCTTCGTGACCATGCACAACGGGCATCCCGTGCGCCTCAGCGATGTGGCCGAAGTGCGCGTCGGCTCTGCACCCAAACTGGGCTACGCCTCATGCAACGCCCAGCCCGCCGTCATCCTCTCCATCTCCAAGCAGCCAAACATCAACACTCTGCGCGTCACCGAGAATATCGAGGCCAATCTGGCAAACATTGCCAAGACCCTTCCGCCCGACGTGAAGATGAATACCAAGATATTCCGTCAGGCCGACTTCATCGAGTCGTCCGTAGGCAATGTCGGCAAGGCACTGCTCGAAGGGGCCGTCTTCGTCATCATCGTCCTCTTCCTCTTCCTTGGCAGCTTCCGCACCACCCTCATCTCCATCATCGCCATCCCCCTCTCGCTGTTGGGCACGGTACTCTGCCTCTACCTGTTAGGCTATGAGATTAACACCATGACCCTCGGCGGCATGTGCATCGCCATCGGCTCGCTGGTCGACGATGCCATCATCGATGTCGAGAACGTCTACAAACGTCTGCGACAAAATCACCAGCTCCCGCCCGACCAACGTCGGCCCGCCATGGAGGTGGTCTTCCAAGGGTCGTCCGAGATTCGCAGCTCCATCATCCACGCCACCTTTATCATTATGATAACCTTCGTACCCCTCTTCTTCGTGAGCGGACTCGAAGGCCGTATGCTCAAGCCGCTGGGCGTTGCCTACCTCATCGCGCTAGCCATGTCGCTGCTGGTCGCCATGACGCTGACACCCCTGCTGTGCAAACTCATTCTTTCCGACGACACGTACCTCGACCGCCAACAGAAGGACAGCCGCGTCGCCTCATGGCTTGCCAAAGGCTACCGCCGCGCCCTCCAGTGGGCGTTCCGCCACAAACGGCCCGTCGTCGGCACCACCCTGCTGCTCATGGTGGCAGCCATAGGCCTGCTTTTCACCATGGGCCGAGATTTCTTACCCACCTTCAACGAAGGCTCCCTCACCATTGCCGCCGTTGCCAAGCCCGGCATCTCGCTCGACGAGAGCAACGCGCTGGGCAACCTCCTCGAGAAGGAACTCCTCTCCATTCCCGAAGTCACTTCCACCTCGCGCCGCACCGGCCGTGGCGAACTCGACGAACATTCGCAAGCCACCAACGGTGCCGAAATCGATGTCAACTTCACCCTCTCCAACCGCAGCAAGGAGGAGTTCATGGCCGATGTCCGCGCCCACCTCGCAGCGGTTCCCGGCGTTGTCACCAGCGTGGGACAGCCCCTCGGACACCGCATCGACCACATGGTCAGCGGCACTACCGCCACCATCGCCATCAAGGTATTCGGCACCGACCTCAGCCAACTCTATCTTATTGGCAACAAGATTAAAAATGCCGTCTCCGACATCGAAGGTCTGGTCGACGTGAATGTCGAGCAGCAGACCGAGACACCCCAGCTGCAAGTCCGCGCCAACCGCGACATGCTGGCCCAATACGGCATCACCACGGCGCAGTTCAACCGCTTTGTCGAAACCGCCTTCAACGGCCTGACCGTAGGCAGCATCTACGAAGGTCAGCGTAGTTTCGACCTTGTGCTCAAACAGCAGCCCTCCACCACCGCCCTCAGCCACACCGGCACCCCCACCATCGACGATGTCCGCGATGCCCTCATCGACACCTACAACGGTGGCAAAGTGCCGCTAGGCATTGTGGCCGAGGTGGTCTCCGTCGGCGGACCCAACACCATCTCGCGCGAGAACGTGCAGCGCAAGCTGGTCGTCTCAGCCAATGTCAGCGGACGCGATGCCATCGGTGTGGTGGACGACATCAAGTCCACCCTCGACAGCCAGCTGCAGCTCCCCGAAGGCTACCGCATCGAGTATGGCGGACAGTTCGAGAGTGCCAAAGCCGCCACCCGCACCCTCATCCTCGTATTCCTCATGGCACTGGTTATCATCTACCTGCTGCTCTTCACCGAGTTCAAAAACCTCTCCCTCTCGCTCATCGTGCTGCTCAACCTGCCGCTGGCCCTCATCGGCGGCGTACTTGCCATCAAGCTCGGCTCCAACATCCTCAGCATCCCCGCCATCATCGGCTTCATCACCCTCTTCGGCATCGCCACCCGCAACGGCATCCTCCTCATTGCCAAATACCAAAACCTCCAGACCCACTCCGACAACTCCTCTACGAAACTCCGCGACCTCATCATGCAAGGCTCTGCCGACCGCTTCAACCCCATCATCATGACCGCCCTCACCACTGCCCTCTCGCTGGTGCCCATGGTGCTTGCCGCCGACCACCCCGGCAACGAAATCCAAGCCCCCATGGCTGTAGTGGTCCTCGGCGGGCTCATCACCTCCACCCTGCTCAACATCTTCGTCATACCCATAGTCTACGAATGGTATGCCACCAAACAAACCAATCGAAACAAATGAAACAGACCACACTCTGCTATCTGGAGCGCGACGGCCAGTACCTGATGCTCCACCGCGTCAAGAAAGAAAACGATGCCAGCCACGACAAATGGATTGGCGTAGGAGGCAAATGCGAGGCCGACGAAAGCCCCGACGAATGTATGGTTCGCGAAGTCCGTGAGGAAACCGGACTCACCGTCCTCTCTTGGCGCTATCGTGGCATCGTCACCTTCATCAGCGACATCTGGCCTTGCGAATACATGCACCTCTTCACCGCTTCGCATTGGAGCGGTGAAGAGTCAGCATGCGACGAAGGCGACCTAGCCTGGATCGACAAGCAACGGCTCTTCGACCTCACCCTATGGGAAGGCGACAAGATATTCCTGCGCCTGCTCGCCGACCCCGACCAGCCCTTCTTCTCACTCAAACTCGAATACCGCGGCGACGACCTCGTCGCCGCCAAGCTCGACGGTCACCCTATTAATGTGTGAACGTATGAATTCTAAAAGTGTGAATTCCTGAATGTGTGAACCCCGACGCGCCAGCCTCTCCCCCCTTGAGAGGGGAGAGAAACATCCTGTGAACGTTTCTCCGAAGCGGGGGGGGTATGTCTTACTCCACCTTTACTCTTTCCTCCAGCGTGACGTGTATCGTGTCGCCAAAGCTCTTGCCAATCTTTTGGCGGATATCCTTGCGCACGCCTATGATATGACAAGGCGTGCCCATACGCACCACCTGCCCGTCGTAAGGCTCGCCGTCGAAAGTGGCATGCACCGACAACCGGCCCTTGCCAAACAACGCCTTGATGTCGAAAGGCACCTCCACATATCCGGCATCCATCGTGCCGTTCTGAATAATCACAGCATCAAACTCCAACATTTCCATTTTATAACGAATTGAAACCCTTGACGCGTCAGCCCTCCCCTTCCCCTCTTGAGAGGGGTGCCACGAAGTGGCGGGGTATGTCAATTAGAATCTTCCGTGCGCACCGCCGCCGCCGAAGCTGCCGCCGCCGAAACCGCCGAAGCCACCTGACGAGCCGCCGCCGAAACCACCAAAGCCGCCACCGCTACGCGGTATGCCGCCCCAGTAGGTCCAGCCGCCGTTGTTCCGACGATTGGACGAGCTGTCCCCGTCGGTGAAATTATCGTGGTCGTGCGGATGCTTCTTATTATATTGGCCGGCCAATACAAAGCAGACAACCGCCAACAACATCATCACACCCAACGCCACAAACAACGCACGACGGTCCTCGCGCTTGTACTGCTCATAGCTGTACTCCCCTCGGCACACAGGCTCTATCACCTCCAAGGCGTTGCAGATAGCTTGGTAGTAATCGCCCTCCGACAGCGGCGAAATCATCTCGTCGTCAATGATATGCTTGCAGAATGCGTCGGGCAGCGCCCCCTCCAGGCCGTAGCCCGGCAGCAGTGCCACATCGCCATAGTCGTCAGCCTGCTCGCGGTTGCGCGACTTGATCAGTATCACCAGCCCGTTCTTCAAATCCTTCTGCCCCACGCCCCACTGGGTGCCGATGCGCGTGCCCAGCTCCATTATCTCGCAGTCGTGCAGCGAGGGAAGGATGATGACCAGAATCTGGTTCGACGTGCTGTCGTCGAAAGCCACCAAGCGTTGCTCCAACTCGATGCGTTCCTGCGACGACAGCACACCCGAATAGTCGTTCACCAACCTATTGGTCGGTTCCGGACACCATAGTTCCTGAGCCGACAACCAAAGCGGCAGCAGGAACAAAAATATGATTACCCGTTTCATCAGAAATCAAACTTCACCTCCACAGGCTCTTCGCTGCCTTCGGGGGCGGTGAAATAACCCTTCTTCTCGAAGCCGCAGATGCTGGCAACGATGTTGTTGGGGAACACACGAAGCTTCCGGTTGTAGGCGTTCACCGCCTCGTTGAAGCGGCCGCGCTCCGTGGCGATGCGGTTCTCCGTGCCCTCAAGCTGCACCTGCAGGTCCTGGAAACCCTTGGTGGCGGTCAGCTCGGGATAACGCTCCACAATCACGTTTATCGAACGCGACAAAGCACTCGACAAGGCATCCTGTGCCTGCTGGAAACGGGCCACGTTGGCCTCGCTCAAGTCGTTGGCATCCACCTGCACCGACGTAGCCTTGGCGCGAGCCTCTACCACCTCGGTCAGCGTGCCCTTCTCGTAATTGGCAGCACCCTGCACGGTGTTCACCAGCTGCGGAATCAGGTCGGCACGACGCTTGTAGGCATTCTCCACCTGGGCCCATGCCTGCGACACGTTCTCCTCGCCGTTGATAAGTTTGTTGTTGATGCCTATGCCCCACAAAAAGGCCACGGCAACAATACCGATAATAGCAATCCAAACAATGCTCTTTTTCTTCATAACGATTATAAAATTACCATGTTATTAATACTATCGGGGCATACCGCGCCCCACTTTCAAAATGCAAAGATAATCTTTTTTTATCACATAACAGTTTTTTTCATCACACAAAAATGCAAAAAACATTTGCAAAAGTACGACAAAAATCTGACCCCCTTACCGATTCGTGCGGATTCCTACCGATTCGTACCGATTTCTACCGATTGACAGACACATCTTTGCCTCTAGAGCGATAATCGATACAATGAGTATGCCCAACAAATCCTCCTTTGTCGGGAGCCACGTGGGTGGCGGGAGGTATTCTGGCGGGATATGTGAAAGAAAATAAAAAAATGAACAAAAAGTTGTGTATATCGGAATAAATGTGTAATTTTGCAGAACCTTTTTCGAGAGGTATATTCAAATTACGAACAATAAATCAAGAGGTTAAACATAAAAAAATATTGTGTCATGGGTATCAATGCTAACAAAAAAGTCAAAAGACGCAAGGTAAGAATCAACGGCAACAAGAACTCCACCAACAACTGGGGCATCACCGCCGCTGGCTGGAACGCCGTCCACAAGGCCGTCATTAATGCTGAATAAGCATTAATAGCGCCGCAGGCGTGGCCGTCATTAATGCTGAGTAAGCATTAATAGCGCCGCAGGCGTGGCCGTCATTAATGAGAGTCGCGCCCCACTCGTAGGCGGACCTGCCCGATGGCCATACGAGTTGGAAAGATTTATTCATAATGAATGTTTTTAAAGGGTTAAGACGAGGGTGCCCCCACAAAGGGGGCATTCTCAATTTATGCACCCACCTCCCCCATCGGGAACTAGGTAAGCAGCGAAGCATAGTTTAGCACTTCGATGTACGCATCACGGCGTTCTTGAGTGCCACAATAGACTACAGCCCGGCGGGAGAGTCGGGCATCCAACCGATCCGTAACGTTGCGGGAATTAATTCAAGATTCTAATCTTCTGTTTATCATAACAAACAAGTTATTTTATGCAATTTTGCAATACGACTGCAAAATTACATAAAATGTTTGGATTGACAAAAAAATGATTGGCCATACTTAGGCAAATGAGGTTTTTTCTTTTCAATTCAAAAAAAAATCGTACTTTTGCACAACGAAATAGAACAATATTAACGAAAGAAAAAAGAATCGAAGAAAGTAAATAGAAATACATAATTAACATAGCGTTTGCTGTTTGTTCCGACCTAACTGAAACGTCGAAAACTTCAAACATGAGGGAAGACAAAGGCAAATGCTCGCAGATGTGCGAGCGTTTTGTCTATCCCTCAAAGGTAAATTTCGACGACCTCAGTTAGGAGACGAGATGCTCGCCTCCTTTTTTGTTTGGGGTCGTTGGAAATAGAGGGATAGGTGGCAAACTGCTAAAAAACAGCAGACCTATGCCCATAAAGAGTCTTATTGGCGAGTTGCCGGAGATTGTGCGTGACGGCAACCGCGAGGCGGCGGCGATTCTCGACCGCCTCAGTTCAGCTAACCGTATCACCCTCCAGACCAACGAGGTGGTGCTGCCTGCCAAGGCGAGCAGTGCCATGAGGTTTCAGAGTGGTCTGAATAATCTGAATGGTCTGAATAATCTGAGTAATCAGAAAGACCTTAATCGCCTAATCTATGGCGACAACCTGCTAGCGATGCAGGCACTGCTGGCAGGCGACCCGCAAACGGGGTTGCCCTCGCTGCGCGGCAAAGTAGACTTGATCTATATTGACCCGCCTTTCGACAGCAAGGCAGACTACCGCACCAAGCTGACCCTCCCCGGCGGCGACATCAACCAAAAGCCTACCACCATCGAGCAGTTTGCCTACGCCGACACCTGGAAGGACGGCACTGTCAGCTACCTGCGGATGCTCTACCCCCGCCTTGTGTTGATGCGCGAGTTGCTGAGCGACCACGGTAGTATCTATGTTCATATTGACTGGCACGTCGGGCACTATGTCAAAGTGCTGATGGATGAGATATTTGGAAAAGATAATTTTAGAAATGAAATTATATGGTGTTATAGTGGTCCGACCCCAACAAATACTACATTTGCACGAAAACATGATACATTATTGTTTTATGCTTTGGGAGAAGATTATACATTTAATATGCAATATCTCGAACATAAAAGCGGGCTACACAATACTGGACAAGTATTTGGCAGTACAGATGGGGATAGTGATGCAGTAAACGCAATGGAAGAAAGGGGGAAAAAGTGCGAGGACTGGTGGATTGACATTTATACAGGAGATCGATACCGTTCAGAACAAGTTGGTTATGCCACCCAAAAACCCACTAAATTGTTAGAGCGAATCATCAGAGCCAGTAGCAATGAAGGTGACTTGGTGTGCGACTTCTTTGGAGGCAGCGGGACTACGGCGGCGGTGGCGGAGCGGTTGGGTCGTAGATGGATTACTACGGATATCGGCAAGCCTGCCACGCTGGTGATGCGTAAGCGGTTGATTGACCAAGAGGTGAAGCCGTTCCTTTATCAGGCCATTGGAGACTACCAGAAGGAGATGTTGCATGGTACACGGCTGTTCCGCTCAATCGGTGATTTGAGCCAAGTGGTGATGCAGCTGTATGGTGCACTGCCTTTCACTCCCGACCAGGTGAGCGACCGCAACTATGGTTTCATCAAAGACGAGCGCACGCTGGTGTATGTGGACAGTCCCAACAAACTGACAGGACGTGCCACCCTGCGGCGTGCCAGCGAAGCGACACAGAGCCTCCTTGGCGGAGGGTGGAAGAAGGTGGTGGTGCTGGCTTGGAATTTCAGCTACGACATCAGCCAAGCCATTGAAGAGTACAAGAACACGGTGGAGGTACTAGTCATCCCACCCGACTTGATGGACAAGCTGAAGAAGCAGGGTTTTGCCAAGCTGGTGCAGAGCGGCACGGTGCGCTTCAGCGGATTGCAGTACCTCACATTGCACCCCATTGAGAAAAAAGTGCTTGACGGCAAAGATGTGCTGACCATACGACTGCGGGACTATGTGCAGCTGTCGCCCGAGAACATACCCCTTGACGAGAAAGACCGCGAAGCGGTGCGCAAGGTGATGGACGAAGACCCATTGGCACTGATAGAATACTGGAGCATCGACCCCGACTACGACGGGCAGACCTTCCGCAGCCTGTGGCAGGACTACCGCGAGAACACCGCCATGGACCACGACCCGCTGCACTGCATCTACCGCGCCGACCTCACCGTCCCCCACAAGGATAGCCGCGCCATCTGTGTCAAGGCGGTGGATGTGTTCGGATTTGAAAGTGTAGTTGTAGAACGGATATAGATGAATACGTATATTACATTTGAGAGCGCGTGCCATCGGCACGCTTTACAAGGAGCAGCGTGTTACCCCACACTGGCGTGCGGGGTTATCGATAGTGATGCTCTCCGAGCCTTTGTCAACCATATTGGAAGATAATAGGCTCCCCGAGGGAGCCATTCTCAATAACCCCACATGGAATGTGGGGATGGCGACAAGGATGGTGGTCAGCGTGCCGGAGGCACGCGCTCTCAAATAATAAAATAGCAAAAAAAATGAGTAATATCATGTCGTACAATCAAGATAATATATCGCTGTTGCTGGCGCAACGGCTAAGCGACACAGTGAATGAGGCATGGGAGAGTGGGGAGATGATGGAGGCGGTGACTCCTGTGACACGCGAACTGTTGCAACACTGGTTTTGTGAGCCGTTCACACAGGAACGGACTGTTAATTTCCATACGGGACAACGACAGGCAATATTGAATGCCATTTACCTGCATGAAGTGGCAGGCGTGAGGACGGTGGAGGATAGTTATGATACCGTGATGCCCGACGAGATGGGGCCTGTGGACATGGCAATGCTGACACAGGAGAAGTACCAGCTGCCCAAGTATGCCATAAAGATGGCAACAGGTACGGGCAAGACATGGGTGATGCATGCGTTAGTATTGTGGCAGATGCTGAATGCGCGGCATACGGGTGGAGAGCGCTATACACAGCGGTTTCTGTTGATAGCCCCAGGCATCATTGTGTATGAGCGGCTGCTGGATGCCTACCTCGGAAAGGTAGAAGATGGTGTACGGAGGGTGGAGAGTTCGGACTTGCACAAGTATGAGGACTTGTTTCTGCCACCACAGTACCACGAGGAGGTGTTCAACTTTGTGCAAACCAACACCGTGAGCAAAGATCAAGGCATCGGGCGCAAGGCCACGGGAGAGGGCTTGATAGCCATTACCAACTGGCACCTGTTCCTACAGAAAGACGATGAGGAGAAGAAAGGCATTGTGGATGAATTGTTGCCATTGCGTCCCGGCATTGCATCGGGCAACGCACTGGAAGCATTAGACCGACGATACCTGCGTGGAACGGAGGCTGAATATTTGCATGACCTAGACAGCCTAATGGTCATCAACGACGAGGCGCACCACGTGCATGAGAACGGAGGCGACGAGGAGGATGTGCAGTGGCAGCAAGCACTGGACTATATATTGCAAGACAAGCGATGCCGTGTGCAGGTGGATTTCAGTGCCACGCCCTACGAGCAACGCGGCAGCGGCAAGCGGACACGCAAGATATATTTCCCCCACATAGTGGTGGACTTCGACCTGAAGGATGCCATGTCGCACGGGTTGGTGAAAACACTGTCGCTCGACCAGCGGCAGAGCCTTACGGAGCTGGCAGACTTGGACTATAGTGCAATACGCGAAGGGCGGTCGGTAATTGCCCTCAGCGACGGACAGAAACTGATGCTGCGCGCAGGATTAGAAAGACTGAACAGGTTGCAGGCCGACTTCGCAGGGCTGAAGTACCCAAAGATGATGGTGGTGTGCGAAGACACCAAGGTGACACCACTGGTGGAGCAATACCTCATAGCAGAAGGATTGAAGCCCGAAGAGGTACTGAGAGTGGACAGCGACGCGAAAGGCAACATGAAAGAGGAGGAATGGAAGCGTGTGAGCGAGCGGCTGAGCCATGTGGACCAACATGCAGAGCCTCGGGTGGTGGTGAGTGTGATGATGTTGCGTGAGGGATTTGACGTGAACAACATCTGCGTTATCGTGCCATTGCGCAGCAGCGAGTCGTCGATACTACTGGAACAGGTAGTAGGACGCGGCTTGCGGCTGATGTGGCGCGAACCAGAATACAGCGAGGCAAAGAGAGAAAACAGACACCGTCTGCTAGTGGAGAAACGTGAGCCGCTGAACTACATGGACATCCTCTTCATCGTGGAGCATCCACGATTCAAGGAGTTTTACGACGAACTAATCAATGGCGGACTGGCTGTGATAGACACCGGCAATTCGTCCGCCAGCGGCATGGGCGACATGGTGATGGTAGAACTGAAGGAAGGTTACGAAAGGTATGACCTAGCATGGCTTAACATTTTGCACGACAGCGAGGAGATACTAGAGCTACCCATGCCTGACGTGAATAAGATGGAGGTGTTTACAGTCTACACACTTGACAAACTGCGCAAGTATTTAGCAACTGACGGAGAGACTTTTGTGTCGCAGGCAGTGGCAATGAAAACCACATTTGGAAAGTTCACGGTCAAGGCAGACTTGTTCACTGCGGAGAGCTACCATGAGTACCTGCAAAAACTACTGCGGACAGTGACCCGTCTACACAACATGCCATTAATACAAGTGGGCGAGGCAATGCTGATGCAAACGCTGGACAAATATATCCGCACACGGCTGTTCGGACAAGCATTTGACCCATTCAATGGAAACGACTGGAAGATATTGCTGGCGCAAAACGGTGTGGTGACACAGCATATCGTGAAAGTGATGGCTGCAGCACTCTATGACCTCCAAAACCAGGTACAAACAACAGATGCAGTGGTGGAAGAGACATGGTTTTCGAGTGTGGAGAAGATACCAATGCGCGAACCGTACTCAATGGAATTGCAGAAGACCATTTACACTCGCACAGCGTTTCCGTCACACGGAGGTGGATTGGAAAAGGCATTTATGGAATTTATTGATGTTGACGGAGAGGTAGAGCAATGGATAAAAATCAGCGAGACACGGCACCGTTTCGCATCAATCACATATATGCGCACCGACGGCCTGTTGGCAACCTATCATCCTGATTTTCTAGTCGGGTCATCAGAGAAACTGTATATGGTGGAAACAAAGGGGGCTGACAAGGTGAAAGACCCTAACGTACAACAAAAAAGGCGTGCTGCAGTGGAATGGTGTGAGAAGATAAACCAACTGCCACAGAAGCAACGTGGCGATAGGCAGTGGGAGTATGTGCTGATAGGAGAAGACGATTTCTATGGATTGTCTGCGAATGGTGCAACCTTTGAGGACATTTGCCGACATTGCCGTGTGAGCTCGGCAATAGTGCAAGGAGTGCTGAACTTCGACTGATGTTGAGAGGACCAGTCTTTCTAATTGTGTTTGAGAACAGGCTTTGGAGAAGGCTGTCGTTAATGAGGTTCGCCCCACTTTAGTTGCAGGACACAGCCGGTCGTCAAGGCATTGATTTCGGACAGATGTTGCTGACACAGAGCTTGGAAAACATAGCCTTTCGTTGCAAACCAGTAATCATCTGGCAGTTGTATGAAATGCACTCTCACCGTGACGATCCTCTTTCCACCGTAGCATCTTGTCATACAATTTTCGTCTAAATATCATGTCATATTAGATTTGAATCCGAGTGCAAAAATACAACCTTTTGTGCAATTCTCAAAATTTTTTTTGGCAAAAAGTGCAGTTTTCTCATTTTCTTACACCAGATTGTGCACTTTTTGGCAATTATAACATCTGTAGAGTGGCATAATTCAGCACTTCGACGTATGCATCACGGCGTTCTTGGATGCCAAGTAAATTACTTAGTCCTCCACTTAGAGGTATCCCTGCTAACTGAGATCGGCGAGGCTGGACGGCCTCGCCGCTTTTATGTAAAAAAATAATTATTTCTACATTAAAGTTGATTGAATTGAAGAATTTCGTACTTTTGTGGTTTGATTTACATCATTGAGGTTCATACGGACAAGGCATCGGAGGGCATGGGGATGATAGGCGATTTGTTCGTGCGGAAAAAGGACGGCTCAGCCTCGCTGGTGCCGACAAGGAGACGGAGGTCCTGTATGTGAAATCAATACCCATTAACGACATGGGCCTCAGGGCAATTTCGAGGTACGACTGGATTATTGCCAGCAGGGGAGGAAATCCGAGAATGTACGCCCGTCCACATGCCTCGGATGTTGTAGGGGCTTTCGAAGCATCGGCCTATAAGCGGTCAACTTCCGACGGCGCGTTGAAAATCATCACCCGCTATATCGACGGCAACGAGAAGTTCAAGATCGGCGACCAGACTATCTCAGTCGACGCTGCTCGAATCACAGAGGAGAACATCTACCATTATTACAACCTGCTGACAGAGAACCAAGACTGGTCGCAGTTTGAGATTGAAGTAAGATGAGGCAACCTCTAAAAATTCTACTTCGAGATGCTCTTCGAGCAGAAATTAAACAAAATCAAAATTCAAAATTATATAAGATTATTATTTTCAATTTTGTACGACTTCTCGCCATAGGCGATATCCTAAGCACGAATTGCCAAAGGCGATAATTAGAGGTTGCCATGAATGAAACGAAGGCTGACGCATCGCAATGACGCGTCAGCCTTCACTTTTTACTCTAAGTTTTAGAACAGGCCTTCGAGGACAGAGTCGTCGACGAGGTTGGGCATGGTGACCTTGAGCTCAGGACAAATGTCCATAGCGCGACGAATTGCGAACATGGCACCTTCGTTGCGGGCCCAGGAGCGGCGGGAGATGCCGTTGTTGACATCCCAGTGGAGCATCATGCGGAGACGACGGTCGCAGGCTTCGCTGCCGTCGAGCACCATACCGAAGCCACCATTCATCACTTCGCCCCAGCCTACACCACCACCGTTGTGGATGCTGACCCACGTGGCACCGCGGAAACTGTCGCCAATGACGTTCTGCACGGCCATGTCGGCGCAACGGTTGGATCCGTCGTAGATGTTGGATGTCTCGCGGAAGGGGCTGTCGGTGCCGCTGACATCGTGGTGGTCGCGACCGAGGACGATAGGAGCAGAAATCTCACCTTTCTTGATGGCCTCGTTGAAACGGGCAGCAATCTTGGTGCGGCCTTCGCAGTCGGCATAGAGGATGCGGGCCTGAGAGCCGACGACGAGGTGGTTCTCCTTGGCACCCTTAATCCATTGGATGTTGTCGTGCATCTGCTGCTGAATCTCGGCGGGAGCGGTGGCAGCAATCTCTGCGAGCACCTCCATGGCGATGTGGTCGCTCTTATCGAGGTCCTCGGGCTTGCCGCTGGTACAGACCCAACGGAAGGGACCGAAACCGTAGTCGAAGCACATCGGACCCATGATGTCCTGCACGTATGAGGGGTAGCGGAAAGCGGAGTGGTCGGCATTCCAGATGTCGGCACCAGCGCGACTGCTCTCGAGCAGGAAAGCGTTGCCATAGTCAAAGAAATACATGCCACGGGCTGTGAGCTTATTGACTGCGGCCACATGACGACGAAGGCTCTCCTGCACCTTCTCCTTGAAGAGTTCGGGCTTTTCGGCCATCATCACCTTGGCATCCTCGAAGCTGACCCCAACAGGGTAGTAACCACCTGCCCAGGGGTTATGCAGCGAGGTCTGGTCGGAACCGAGGTCAACTTGGATGCCCTTTTCGGCACAATATTCCCAAAGGTCAACCACATTGCCTTGATAGGCAAAACTGCGGGCAATCTTGGCTTCGCGAGCCCTGTTGACGGCCACGAAGAGCTCGTCGAGGTCGGCATGCACTTCGTCCACCCAGCCTTGATCGTAGCGTTTCTGCGTGGCAGCGGGGTTGATTTCGGCAGTGATACTGACCACACCTGCGATGTCGCCAGCCTTGGGCTGTGCGCCGCTCATGCCACCGAGACCTGCGGTGATGAAGAGTTTGCCAGCGGTGCCGCCACCGAGTTTACGAGCGGCGTTGAGCACGGTGATGGTGGTACCGTGCACGATGCCCTGCGGGCCGATGTACATATAGCTGCCAGCGGTCATCTGTCCGTACTGCGTCACGCCGAGTGCGTTGTAACGCTCCCAATCGTCGGGTTTGCTGTAGTTGGGAATCATCATGCCATTGGTGACCACTACGCGCGGAGCATCCTTGTGCGAAGGATAGAGTCCCATGGGATGGCCACTATACATGACGAGGGTCTGCTCGTCGGTCATCTCGCTGAGGTACTTCATCACGAGACGGTACTGTGCCCAGTTCTGGAAGACGGCACCGTTGCCACCGTAGGTAATCAGCTCGTGCGGATGCTGCGCCACGGCGGGGTCGAGGTTGTTCTGAATCATCAGCATGATGGCCGCGGCCTGACGGCATTTGGCAGGATACTCGTCGATAGGACGGGCATACATCTTGTAGGTGGGACGCAGACGGTACATATAGATGCGACCGTACTTCTTCAGTTCCTCGGCAAACTCAGGAGCCAGCATGGCGTGGTCCTTGGGGTCGAAATAGCGGAGAGCGTTGCGGATGGCAAGTTTCTTCTCGGCCGGGGTGAGGATGTCTTTGCGCTTGGGCGCATGATTTACAGTAGGATCATAAGGTTGGGGTGCAGGCAGCGGGTTGGGGATGCCGGCACGCAATTCGTTTTGAAATTCTTCGAGTGTCATATAATGAACGTATTAATTTGTCAATGTGTTAATAGATGTTACAATGCCTTGATAGCCTCCTGGGCCGATACCTGATGGATGGTGCCGTCGGTGTGGCATACCACAATGTCCTGTCCTCGGAGAGCCTTTTCTTCGAGCATACGACGCTCGGCGATATTGAGTCCGTATTGCAGTCTCTCGGCAAATTCTTCTATCTCTTTATCCGACATATTCTTTCATTTTATCAAACAGCTCCTCGTTGAGCACCGTAGTCGGCACAGCCTTGCCGCCGTGAGCCACCTCGATGCGCGGTGTGTCGCTGTTGTCGTAGACAAACCAGCCATCCACCTCGGGAGCGTATAGGTTAAACAAATTTCTGATTCCTGCGACGTAACGCCTGCGTGTGGTGGGGGTGGGAATATTGTGTCCACCATTGCTTACACGCTCTGCCACACGACGCAGTGCCAATTCGGGCGTTCGCAACCAGAAGAACATCAGCGTGACCACATACCCTTTGGCCTGTGCCTGACGTACCAAGTTGACGTATGACTTTGTAGCCAATGTAGTCTCTACAGCGAAAGTGGCATCCCGCCCCAGCAGTTCATTAATGCGTTGCAGCATCAACCGACCTGCTTCTAGACCAACGCTATCCGGGTTGAAAGGAGACAATCCATGGGCAATCTCGTCAGCGTTGACAAACTCGCGACAATGCAGTATATCTGGCAATACAGTATACGAAGCCGTGGTTTTCCCAGCTCCATTACAGCCTCCAATGATATACAACCTTTTGTCCATTTCAAAATGCAAAAATACGAAGAATAATTGGAACAAACAAAAAATTCTTTATTCTTCCTAATAAAGGGAAGGGTACTCCAACAATCGAAGTACCCTGATACATTCTACGACTAGAGGAATTGTCCCTAATATATCATCTTTTCAGAATGAGAGTTGCACGCCCAGTTCGAACATGGGGATGGTGGCAGTGCAATCGCACTTGCTATAACGGGTCGGCAAAGAGAAACGTCCGTAGATGCCGAAGATATCGTATACTATACGGGTGGTGACACCAAACACAAATCTGTAGTCTTCTACCGGGACTGTCAAACGATAGTTAGCAGTCTTTTTACTATATCCACTGCCACCGTTGGGGTATTTTAGGAAGTAGTTGTTCGAGAAGTTCCATCCCACAAAGGCTCCTAAATCCCAATAGATGCCGTTGCTAAACATGCCACCCGGCACAAAGCGCACACGCTGGAAGACCTCAAAAGCGAGTTGGTTTTGTTCTAGACGTTTGACATCAACATCAAACTTCTCAGCATCACTAAGACCAAGCACCCGATCAATCACCGTAGTTTCGTCGGTTGGATAATTGATATCCGAAACATTCCATTCCAAGCCTATGCCCAAACTGTATGCCTTACCAAAATTCCGCATCATGCGGTAGCCCATGTGGAAACTGGGCGACCAGAATTTGAGTCCATTAACCCCAATCGGCACGCGGTCGCCAAATTGGACATAGAAACTGCCACTCTTCTTGGCGTTGCTGCCCCAATTGGAGGGAACCAAGTCGGAAGCATCGCGGTCATATTGAGTTGTCATCGTGTAATTATTGTCGGGTGTAAAACCGACTGTGGATGGATCCGGATGGGTTTTGGCAACAAATTCGGCTCTTTCAAGGCGCATCCGCTGCCAGTCCTTGTCGGAGAGGCTGTACGACAAAGTGAAGCCATTGTAGCAGACATTGAGTCGGCAGCTGTCGAGCGAGCCTTTGTAGAATTGCAGGCAGTCTTTGGGGTGTACATTCTTCAACTCTATGCTGGAATATTTCACCAAGGTGCCGTCGGGACGCTGCTTGTTGTAGAAGATGGTAGCAAACTCTGTCGGCTCCAGCAGGTGCACCTCCACTGAGTCCTTGGTCTCGCGAAGCACAAAGGTGGGGGCTATCTTCCTTGGCTCATTAACAAAGAAGGAGGCTTGTGGCACACCGTAGCCCAACGCATAGTCGTAATAGGGGTATAGGTCGGCGGACTTCTGTATCAAGTCGAACATCTCCATAGCAGTCTTGCCAGGCATGGTCTGCCAAGCACAGGCTGCGAAGCCGGCCGTCAGTGGGCATGAGAAGGATGTGCCATAGACGGTGTTGACAGCCTTGTTGCTGCTGTTGGCAGCGGCATAGACGTGGCCGAAAGCCGATACATTGGGCTTCAGCCTCCCGTCGGCTGAGGGACCGTATGAGCTGAAGCTAATGTGACGATAACGGTCGAGACTCATCTCGATACCACCCACGCAGAGCACGCTATCTGCATCCGACGGGGTGACGATAGTCTTCCATTCTTTCGTGTCGGCCTCATTGCCTGCCGAGCAACATACCAGTATGCCCTTCTTGGCTGCCAAGTTGCCAGCCTTAGCAACATAGGATTTACCGTCCATGTCTTTTGTCCAATAACGCTCTTTGCCATAGCCGAGCGAGCTACTGATAATATTGGCACCGTGTTTGTCGGCACGTTCCACTGCCTGCATCCACCATACCTCTTCTTTGAAAGGCTCCAACTCAACCTCGGTGCGATAGAGCAGAAACTCAGCACCCGTTGCCATGCCCAACTGCATCTTGCCGACAATACCGGTGATGCAAGAGAGGGTGGAAAGACCGTGGCTGTTCCAACCATACACGTCCGCTTTCTTGTTGGGGAAGTTCCAAGTGTCGAGGATGCGGTGGTTGTCGCGCAGATGCTTGAAAGCAGAATGCGTGTTGACACGGGGGAACCCGCCGTCGAACACAGCGATACGCATCCCCTTGCCATCAATACCTTTGTCGCGGAAAAGGTTGCCCTGCATACGCACCACTTGGTCGGTGAGTTTGGGAAGGTCTGAGGGTTCGGATGGCTCTGAATAAGATGAGGCACTGGTGCTAGAATAGGCTGCCAGCTGCATGTCGCCACCGATGCGCTGGACGCGGCTGACAAAGGGCAGTTGCTCAATGCGAACAACCTGGTCGGGCGTGGCCACCACGGCCACGGCGTTGAGCCAGCGGCTGCAACCCACCTCCTCAGTGGCAAGGGCATCCACCTGACCAACATAGTCGCTGTTGAGTGGGTAGTTACTGATGTCGTAGAGGTCTGCCCCGTTCTGCTGGTAGCGTTCGATAGCCTGTGTATCAAAATAGCTGTACGGGTCAAATGTTGTGCCTTGTTTGTCGGCGAGAAACACCCAGTAGCACTCCTGCCCAAAGGCTGGCACAAGTGCCATTGCAAAAATGAATGATAGAACTAATTTCTTCATAATGGTTTATTGTAGTATTGTGTGTATTATTTCGTGTGATTTGAAATTGCGAAACTCCGTCAGATGCATCTGGTAGTATTCCAACAGCCGGTTGATTAGTGTGGTACGTTGCGCCAGTGTTGCCAGTGGGCACGGTGTGCCTTTATGCACTGCCTGCAGGTAGTAGTGTAGCAACTGCGAGGTTGAGGCATCCAGTGTGTGTTCGCCTGCATACTGGTATCTGCCTGCCAGCATATCGAACAGCGGCTCTCGAGTGCTATAGTTGTCCCGTGGCTCTATACCCAGGTGCCTCGACACCTTCAGTAAAAACTGTATGGGATGCTGCGATAGTGCCACACTTTTGTTGTCAAACGCACAGCTGTCCGCCACATAGTCAAACAGCTCCGGCATGGGCTCTTCTTCACGGAGTGTCTTGTACAGCACTTCGGTCATAAAGAATCTCAACGCGTTGTGCACTGCCATATCCGACGGTTGCAGTCGCCGTTCGGGTTGATTGCCGATGTGTCGTCCCATTTCCTTTATATAGTTTATCTGTGCCTTGGGGTTGTTATAGACCACCAAGTCCAGATGGCTCAACGGCTGCAGCATGTTCTGCTTGGTTTTGCTGCCTCCCTTGCGCACCCCTTTGATGATATAGGAACGCACCCCTAGCTGCCGGGTGAATATCTTGGCAATCACCGACGTTTCAGAATACTCTGTAGTATGTAGCACCAATGCCGGGGTGGAGAGTGTGGGAGTCATGCTATCTAATGATTAATATCTTGGCAACTGAACGCATCTTGCCCATCTGGTCGGAGGCAAAGACAAAGTAGGTGCCACTGGCAACACGCTGGCCTTGCAGCGTCTTGCCATTCCAAACGGCCTGCCCACCGTGTGCCGTAGTCGAAAACACCACATGCCCACGGGCATCGGTGACATGCACCAACGCATCTCGCACAAAGCCCTTGATGGCTATGGGGCCGTCATATTCTGGCCTGACAGGGTTGGGGAAGGCATGGATGTCGAATGCCGGGTAGTCATCGGCAACCGTTGCCGTAGAGCGGTAGGACTGCAAACCCATATTGGTGCCAACAAAGACCACCCCCGTTTCGGGATGCACCGCCAAAGCAACAATCTTGTCCGAATTGAGCGGACTGTTGGCTGTGGTGAAATGGTGCAGTTGTTCCAACCCGTTGGCGGAGATAAGGTACAGACCATTGTTCGAAGTCCCCACCCACTTGCGGTTGGCACCGTCGACTGCCATACAGGTGATACTCTCGTATGCCATCAAATACTCGTTGATGCCGTCTTCATTATATAATATGTTGCTGCATGTCACCGGCGACTGCTCACCACGACCGCCATTGGTGAAGGCCCTATAGCCGTCGTAGATTACCTTCAGACCTTTGTCGGTGCCAAACCAGATGTCTCCCGACCTATCCTGCACCAAACACGTCACCGTATGGGTTTCCAACTTGCTACCGTTATTGGGGCTCACGTATGCCATCTTTCCTTCCCCATCGTGAATGTAAATACGGTTGGCACGTCCGACAAACCATTTATAGCCTCGCACACTGTCCCATATCACCTTGTCAATCTCACGTTTCTCTCCCGTGATGCCTTGCATCATTGCGCTAATATCAAAAGACTTCCACTCCCCGTCGCGATAGCGCACCGCCAGGCCTTTGTCCACCAACGAATTGGTCACCCATAGGTTTCCCTGGTCGTCATAAGCCAGTCCCGCCACCCTCAAATGTGTGAAATCCCCTCTCCTATAAGGAGTCAGGGCATTGTTAGTATTGTTGCCATCGTAAAGCACATTCACCTTACCGTCCTGTATATCCACCACCCCATTACCCCATGCAGTTGCACTGAGGTGGTTCTTGTCCTTGGGGTCTATCGCCACATTCAATATGTCTTGGTACGCCTCCCCCAGACCTCCGTCGCCTATGTTGGACCAACTATTATTGTCAAAGATGGAAAGACTGCCCCGCAATAACATATTCTCGTAGGTGGGCTTCTTGCCTCCAGGACAGAGGTACAGCCCGTCGTCAGTGGCTGTCAGCGAATAGACATAGTCATCGTTGTATGGACCCACCGGCATAAAGCTGCTCGCCTCCATGCGACTGGCTGACGCACTCACCAATCCCGCCCAACCGTGTCCCAACCACAGTGTACCGTCGGCATCCATATCCACATCCCATGCGAACACGCCATAGTCAGGCAGATTCTCCACCACCTCGTCAAGCATAAAGTCCTCGTCATACACCTCCACCCGCGAGAGCCGGTCAAGCAAAATGTGTCCGTGGCGGCACTTCATTGCGGTCAGCCTACCTGCCGCCCACGTGCCCCAATTGGTCCAACTGTCGGGCTCCATCTGATAGAATGGCGTCAGGCTGTCGGGATTGTCCACACATGCCGCTGCCAACAGCCTGCCACGACAGACATCCAACATCCGCACCGACATGCCCCGTAGTGGCGACACTGTGTCCGCGGTCCATTCATCAAAGATATGCAGCCTGTTGCTATTCTTCGGAGCATACTTTATCCCATTGTCGGTACCCGCCACGATGTAATTGTCCGTAAATGCCACGTCATACACCACACACCTGTCCCCATTCTCTCCAATGTAGTACGTCTCCCCTATCTCATGACGACCCCTATCCACCACCACGATGCCGAATCCGGTGGCCAGATATACCTTATCACCATCGAAACGAATACTGTAGACATGCTTGTCGCCGCTGATATTGCTATATTTTATGTCCGCAATATGGTACACCTCACCGCCGTAGTTGAGGTCTATGCCCGAGTTGCCGTACGCCACCACCAGCCCGTCATGCCTTTCATCGTATGCAAACGTGCTAATACCCACATCCGTCAACCCTTTCACCTTCGTCATCGCCACAGGCATCGATTTCTGCCTGTCCAAATAGAACATCGCCATGCGGGTGGAAGCATACACCCAGTCGGGTGCCACACTCACCTTCTCAACCCTCACAAACGAGTTATGGTCCTGCCACTCTCCTATCGCGGGCTGCGCCCCAACTGAAAGGTACAAACAAACAAGTAAAATAAACAATACTTTTTTCATCAGTCGAAGCGTTAAGCGTTTCAGTTTTTGTTCTTTGGACTAATCAGCAGTTGGCACAACATCACCAATATCCATGCCACAGCGGTATTCACCACCATCGATATGGCAGTCATGCCGAAATTACCCAGACTGAACGTCTCTAACAATCCGTAGGTAACACTGTATACCAACGCCAGCAGCAACACATACACCGCAAACACCTCAAAAGGCACGCTCCGCACACTCGGCACGTCCACCACCTCCGTCGGGTCGTCGCGCGTAAGCATCTTGTTGCCAAACAGAATGCGGAAGAACGCCATCATCGTGCAACTAAACGTATGGAAGCCCGGTATGTTGCAAAACAGGTCTATCAGCCCGCCCGACACAAAGGCAATCAGCAGCAGCGGGATATTACCCAGCCGCGTGGGCAGCATCATAATGGCCAGTATGTAGATAAACGGCACTACATAGCCTCCCAGATAGACATAGTTGAGCATCAGCACCTGCAGCACCATCAGTGCCACAAACCGGAAGATATTCATTAAAACAAGTCTCGTCATACTTTCAATTTTCTAAAGTCCTTGCCATCAGCGAATCCTGCTCCGCCTTAAAGCGATTGTCGATAATATACACGTGGTCCAACTTGGTAAACTCCGTCGCCAGCCGCACCTGAATAGTGTAGAAGCCACTGCCGCGCTCGGTAAAAGCCCTATGCACATAGCCCACCATAATTCCTTCGGGGAAATCGTTAGCCATGCCGCTCGTAACGATAGTGTCGTTCCTGCGCAGCCTATAAGTTGTCGGTATGTCAATCAGCGTGGCATAGCGGAAGTCGCCACCCCTCCACACCAACGACCCGTTGGTATTGATGCGCGGAATCTTCACACTGTTCCTGCTATTCGAATGCAGCACCGGCATCACCGTGCAGAAATTGTCCGTCGTGTTTACCACCACGCCCACAATGCCCTGCGGCGATATCACTGCCTGGTCCAGCTTCACACCCTGCCGACGGCCCTTGTTCAGCATAATATAGTTGTTACGCTGATTCCACGAATTCTTTATCACCTGCGCCTCCGTGTAGCTGTAACGCTGGTTATACACCGTGTCCTCATGTTGGAAAGTGCGCAAATTGTAGCTGATATACGACGACTCAAGCTGTGCCCGCAATTCTGCGTTCTCGGCAGCCAGCATTTCGTTCTCGCGCCGCAAACCGAAATAGTCGAACACCGATGTCACCACACCATAGCAGCGTCCCGCCACACCGTTGCTCGCCTGCACTATCTTCGACGACTGGTAATTACTATTCTTCGTTATAAACACTATCGCCAGTATCTCCAACAGCAGAAACACGAACACATAATTATACCGTTTAAAAAAAGCCAGCAGCGATTCCATGTTTGAATTTTGGTATTATTGTTTGAATTGAAAGGTGAAAATATAATCATTGAGGTACAAACGACCGCCCGCAAGGTTTCAATTTTCAACTTTCAATTTTCAATTTAATAGGTAGTTATTAATAATTCTCTGTGTTTCGTCCACGGCATTGTCCAGCAGGTCGTTCACCACCGTCACGTCGAACCTGTCCGACATCTTCAACTCCTCGGCACTGCGTGCAAGCCGCTTGGCTATAGCCTCCTCGCTCTCCGTACCCCGACTGCGCAGCCGTTGGCTCAGCACCTCCACACTGGGCGGCATCACAAATATCGCCAACGCATCCGACCCGAAATACTTCTTGATATTCATGCCTCCGTTCACATCCACATCGAAAATAATCACATGCCCGTTATCCCAGATACGGTCAATCTCCGACTTCAGCGTGCCGTAGCAGGTGCCGGCATACACCTCCTCCCACTCCAGAAACTCGCCCGCTTCCACACGCTGGGCAAAAGTCTCAGGACTCAGGAAATAGTAGTCCACGCCGTCCTTCTCGCCCTCACGCGGAGCGCGGCTGGTTGCCGAAATCGAAAACTCGAAACAGTCGAACCGCTTCAATATCTCGCGGATGATAGTGGTCTTGCCACTCCCCGACGGAGCCGAAAACAATATAGCCTTACGATGATTCATTTAAATTGAAAGGTGAAAATTGAAAATTGGAATTAATTTATGGTGATAATTGAATTAGATTGAAAGATGAAACTGAAACTATTGAGACATTCAATGTCGCCCCGCGAGGTTTCATTTTTCACCTTTCAATTTTCAATTTATTAAAATTTTCTCTCAAATATCCGATAGAAACCTTTTACTACCACCGAGTTGCTGTCCCATTTATACTGCTGGGCCACCTCCTCCACGTATGCCAAAGCCTCCTCGCGCGAGGTGATGGCGTTCAGCTGGAGGATAAAGTCATTATACGCCTTCATGTTGTTGTGGAACAGTTCGCTCATAAAGCTGAACTTGTCGTTGATGTTGATAATCGTGCGCAGGTCGTCCACCTTCTTGGCATTCACGCGGGTCTCCAATTGTTCCTCCACGTTGCGCTGATGCTTCGTGAGCGTGTCAGCCAAAGTGCGCACCTCCTTTTTCGCCACCGGCGAAACGCCACCGGCAGCATTGCGCGACACTGACGACCCACTAGTTTCATTTCCAAAAAAGTCCAACAGCGACTCCTGTCGTTCGCCCGCAGGCTGGTCGCTGAAAAGTTCGTCGTTGGGGTTGCCTTCCAACTTATCTATTTGCGGATCCATGATAGGCTCGCTCGGGACCTCGGGCGTGGCGGGCGCAAAAGTTGGGCGGAACTCTTCTTCCACAATCTTGCGCGCCTTCTCCTCAGCCAATCGCTTCTCCTCGGCGGCCTTCTTCGCGGCAGCCTCCTCGGCCAAACGCTTTTCCTCGGCGGCCTTCTTCGCGGCAGCCTCCTCAGCCAAACGCTTCTCCTCGGCGGCCTTCTTCGCGGCAGCCTCCTCGGCAAGGCGTTTCTCCTCGGCGGCCTTCTTCGCGGCAGCCTCCTCAGCCAATCGCTTCTCCTCTGCGGCCTTCTTCGCGGCAGCCTCCTCGGCCAATCGCTTCTCCTCTGCGGCCTTCTTCGCGGCAGCCTCCTCGGCAAGGCGTTTCTCCTCGGCGGCCTTCTTCGCGGCAGCCTCCTCAGCCAATCGCTTCTCCTCTGCGGCCTTCTTCGCGGCAGCCTCCTCGGCAAGGCGTTTTTCCTCAGCGGCCTTGTCTGCGTCAGCATTGATTGTCACCTGCGACACGCCAGTCTCAATTTGCAACGCCACCATATAGAGATTACGCAACTCTTCCAATATGATGTCAACCTCTATTTGGGGAGTCTTACCCTCATTTTTACGAATACGCGAGGCTATCAAACCCAGCCTTTCCATGCCCTCCACGAGCGAGTTTACGATGTTGTTCATATATTAAATATTATTTATATCATTGACTAAAAAAACTTTGCGCGCCCACGCCGCACGCAAAACAATTTGTAAAAATACGAAAATAATTTGAATTGAAAGATGAAAAACGAAAAATCATTCACACCCATCCCAACTTCCTACATACCCCTACGTACACCCAGCCTGACTCCCTCCAATCGTCGATCTGTTATTGCTTCATCATCAGTTGTTCTTTGCTATTACAGCCTATAACAGCCCTCTGCTGGGGTGTCGAAATTTGACTTTTGGCGGGAGGCAGAGGGGATTTTTTTTAGTATTATTTCCATTTTATGACTTTTTTTTTGTATTTTTGAAGTTTGGTTAATAACGGCCAACAGAAACAAATTTATTAATTAACAATTATTTATATGAAAAAAATCCGTTTCATTTTCTGCTTTGTCATGGTGGCAGTGCTGAGTTGCGGCACCCTCATGGCACAAAAGACGTACCACTACAAGACCTATCCCAACGACCCGTTGCAGGTGCGCGAGTACACGTTGGACAACGGTCTGAAGGTGTTTATGAGCGTGTATAAGGACGCTCCGAAGATTCAGACCTACATCGCCGTGCGTGCAGGCTCGCGCAACGACCCGCACGAGACCACCGGCCTCGCCCACTATCTGGAACACATGATGTTCAAGGGCACGCAGCGTCTGGGCACCACCGACTGGGAGCGTGAGAAGGTGCTCATCCAGAAAATCGAGGACCTGTTTGAGGCTTACCGCATGTTCGACGACCCGACCACCCGCGCCGCCATCTACCACAAGATTGACAGCCTGAGCTACGAGGCATCGAAGATTGCCGTCGCCAACGAGTACGACAAGGCTATGACCGCCATCGGCTCGACCGGCACCAACGCCTTCACTAGCAACGACTACACGATGTATGTGGAGAACATCCCCAACAACCAGCTGGAGACTTGGTGCGAGATTGAGGCCGACCGTTTCCAAAACCTGGTGCTGCGCCTGTTCCACACCGAGCTGGAGACCATCTACGAAGAAAAGAACATGAGCCTGACCAAGGACAACCGCAAGGCCAACGAGGCCATGTTTGCGGCCCTCTTCCCCCACCACCCCTACGGCAACCAGACCACACTGGGCAGCCAGGAGCACTTGAAGAACCCCTCGATGCGCAACATCCGCAACTTTGTGGCCACCTACTACGTGCCTAACAACATCTGCATCAGCCTGGCCGGCGATTTCGACCCCGACGAGGCTATCCGCATCATCGACAAGTACTGGGGCAACATGAAGCCTGGCAACGTGCCCGAGCTGAAGTTTGAGCGCGAAAAGCCCATCACCAGCGTCATCACCAAGACGGTCACGGGCTTGGAGGCCGAGAACACCATCCGCGCCTACCGCATCGACAGCGGCAACGGCAGCCGCGACGCCATGCTGGCCGAACTGCTGGAGAGCGTGCTGAACAACGGCAAATGCGGTCTCATCGACCTGAATGTGAACCAGCAGCAGCGTTGCATGGGTGCCTACGCTGGCGTGTACCAGCTGAACGACTACGGTGCCTTCATGTTCGGCGGCCAGCCCATGGAGGGGCAGACCCTGGAGCAGGTGCAGGCATTGTTCGACGAGCAGATTGCACTGGTGAAGCAGGGCAAGTTTGACGACTGGATGCTCGAAGCAGCCATCAACAACATGAAGCTCGCCATCATGAAACGCGCCGAGAGCAACAACAGCCGCGCCAGCCAGATGGCCTACGCCTACGTGGAGCACCGCAACTGGGGCGACGTTTGCAACGAGGTGAACGAGCTGACCAAAATCACCAAGACCGACCTCGTGGCTTTCGCGCACCGCCTGTTCCAAGAGAAGAACTACGTCATCATCAACAAACTGAAAGGCGAACCCGAGCCCATACTGAAAGTGAGCAAGCCTCCTATCACCCCCATCGAGGTGGGTCGCGACAAGGAGAGCAACTTCCTGCGCGAGATTAAGGCTCGCACCGTGAAGCCCATCGAGCCCGTCTATGTCGATTTCAGCAAAGACCTCAAGAAGTCGAAACTGAAGAACGGCGCAGAGGTGCTCTATGTGCAGAACGTGGAAAACAAGACCTTCAACCTGGTGTACCGCTTCGACTTCGGCTACCGTGCCGGACAGCTGGGCAAGACCATGGACCTCGCAGCCGACATGCTCGAATATCTCGGCACCTCCAAGTACACTCCCGAACAGATTCAGCAGGAGTTCTACAAACTGGCTTGCAACTACAGCGTCAGCGTGGGACAGGAAAACATCAACGTCAGCATCAGCGGCCTGAGCGAGAACATGACCAAGGCTATGGCTCTGGTTGACGAAATCATCACTGGCGTACAGCCCAACGACCAGGCATTGCAGATGTATGTGGCGCGTATCCTCAAGAGCCGCGAGAACGCCAAGCACAACCAGCAGCGCTGCTTCTCGGCCCTGGCCAACTACGGCATCTACGGTGAGGACAGCCCCACCAAGGACCTCCTGAGCGAAGCCCAGTTGAAGGCCATCTCCTGCAAGGAACTGACCGACGCCATGCACGGCCTGATGAACTACAAGCACCGCGTGCTCTACTACGGTGCCGAGAGCCTCGAGAGCTTCAAGGCCCTTGCCAACGCCCGCACCTACAAGATGGACAAGAAGGCTCCCGCCAACAAGAAGGTCACTCCCAAGGCCGTCAGCGAGAACACCGTCTACTTTGTTGACTACAACGCCAACCAGACCTATATGCGCGAGCACTTCCGTGGCGAGAAGTTCAACACCAAGAACACTCCCGTGCTGAACATCTTCAACGAGTACTTCGGCGGCTCGATGAACGCCATCGTATTCCAAGAGATGCGCGAGAAGCGCAGCCTCGCCTACAGCGCACAGAGCTACTACGCCACCCCGGGCGACAAGGACGGCTACTTCACCAACGCCGCCATCATCGCCACGCAGAACGACAAGCTCATCGACGCCTTGAACGCCTTCAACGAGCTATTTGACCAGATGCCCGAGTCGGAAGCCAACTTCCTGATGGCCAAAGACGCCATGATCAGCGGCATCCGCACCGCCCGCACCACCAAGATGGGCATCATCAACAGCTACCTGCAGTATGAGAAGATGGGCTACGACATGAAGAAGAGCCGCGCCCAGATACTCTTCGAGGCCTACCCGAACGTAACCATGAAGGACATCGTGAACTTCAACCACAAGTACATCCGTGGTCAGAAGAAGGTCTACATGTGCCTCGGTAAAGAAGCCGACATGGACTTCAACGCTCTCGCCAAATTCGGCAAGGTGAAGAAGCTGAAACTCGAAGACATCTTCGGATACTAAACTAATTGAGATTTGAGAATTGAGAATTGAGAATTATCCGGTTGCAGCAACTTTTTCTCAATTCTCAATTCTCAAATCTTGATTCTCTACTATGAATATCAAGCGTCATATCCACCGTTTCCGTGCTTGGCAGCGCAAACCCATCCAGTTCTCCGACCAAGGACTGGAAGAGCATTGTTGTGCCAACTGCGGGCACACCTATATGGGCAATTACTGCCCCGTGTGCGGACAGGAGGCAGGCGACAAACGTACCACATGGCGGTTGATAGGGCAGAACCTATTAAAGGCATGGGGCATCGATTCACGCTCGTTGCCGAGTACGTTGCTGCAACTGATACTGCGCCCCGGATACCTTATCGGAGACTACCTCGACGGACACCGCCGAGTAAGCTACCCGCCCGTGAACACGCTCTTTGTGGTTACGGTAGTCTACCTTATCATCACGCAAATGTTCGGCATCACCCGTTTGGAATACTTTTCCTATTCCGACGTGCGTGCGAAATACGCCTTCTTTGTCGATGCCATCAACTGGATGATTGACAATCCCGCATGGGGCATGATGTGCGTCACACTGATGTTTGTCATACCCACATGGTTCCTTTTCCGTTTTGCCCCACAGCATCCATACCATACCTTCGCCGAAGGCATCATCATCCAGATATACATGGCTACGGTAGTCCTTATTGCCACCTTTATCTCATATATAACCGACCCATACATACTTCCAGCACTAATCATTGTGTACTACTATTTCACCTACCGGCAGTTGTTTGGCTATCGTTTTTGGGGTACCCTGTGGCGTTTATTGATAAGCATTGTGGTTGCCTTTTGGGAGATTGTATTATCTATAATTATTGTAGGGTTTACCTCATCGACAGGAATAATAACAGGCCTATTCCGTACACTGATAATAATAGTCGCCCTTTTGGCGGTGGGCTATTATATTAGCCGACGGACTGCCAAGAACCGGCTAGCCACCGATGATAATTAAATAGGGTGAAGCGAGTAATACTGGTCATAACATTGTTGCTGTCGTCTGTGTGCCACGCACAGACGGACACAGTATTCTGGTTTGCCGCACCCGATTTGTCCATCAACCACCAACAAACTCCCATCCGTTTTTGCTTTACTACATACAGCCAACCTGCAACAATTACGGTCAGCCAACCTGCCAACAATGGCTACACCCCTTTTACTATCACCCTCCCTGCCGACAGCTTCTATGTATATGATGTTTCGGCTTGGGTTGACTCCATCGAAACCAAGCCCGTTAATACCGTACTAAACCGAGGCTTCCTCATTACATCCACTACTCCCATTTCCTGCTACTACGAAAGCGTTGGTAACAACAGCGAGATATACACCCTGAAAGGAAATAATGCATTAGGAACCGACTTTGTCGTACCGATGCAGTTTATACATCCGAGCCACTCCGGTTCACGTTCTCCCAGTAGCATTGAAATCATTGCTACTGAGGACAGCACTCTAATACAAATTACCGCTCCCGTGGCAATTCATGGAGGACTTGCCGCCAACACCACCTTCACCATTCTACTGAATCGAGGACAAAGCTATGCAATTCGGTCCAACGGCTATGCTGCTACCGACCATTTAGGTGGTACCGTCATCCATTCCAACAAGCCCATTTCTGTCAATTCTACCGACGACAGCATGAACTCCGAAGAAGGTTGTATAGACCTTCTCGGTGACCAGGTAGTTCCCACCCGACTTTTGGGACAACGCTATGTTGCACTTCGCAACGACTCGCAATTCGAATACGTCTTTATCTACCCGTTAAACACTGACTCCATCGAAGTCTACCTCAACGGTGTTGGAGGATTGTACACAGGTGTGCCTGCTGTGCCGTACATGTCGTTTCCTCTCATAGATTCCGCCACACTCATCACCTTTGACCGCCCGTCTGCCGTCTTCCAGATGACCGCTATAGGCTGCGAAGTGGGCGGCACTATGCTCCCCTACCTGGACTGCACCGGCTCTAACAAGGTGTCTCACCTTCGTCCAGAAGGGTCAAACATGATAGTGACAATAGTGGCCAAAAAAGACCACACATCACATTTCCTTATCAACGGAGACTCAACCATCCTCACTGCCGCCGATTTCACCCCATTGGCTGCTGATACCACTTATGCCTGGTGCATCAAA
>JAEEGL010313799.1_pt1 | contig 71639 bp, 67 predicted proteins | sample 9134231 | NCBI WGS metagenome assembly JAEEGL01 (sample SAMN16246548, study PRJNA631951) | gut metagenome | biome: gut microbiome; feature: rumen; material: fiber-attached | host: Bos | place: Iran: Karaj | collected 2018-10
CCACCGGGTTTTGTGGTTGCCGATGCCGTCTATCTTCGTGCTGTGTTCAAGAAAAGCAATCCTCTGATTGAGCGTTCCGATCTCCATCAGATCACCCCTTCACGCTGCGCAAATAACAGCGACCTGAGTGTCAGCGTCAGCTTGTGGTAATCAGCACCGTTGCGGTTCTCATAGAGGTAAGAAACAGTATACAGCATAGCCTGCCGGGTGGTTTCCTCATTGACCGCAAGTGCCGCCTCGTCCATTCTGCCGACATCCTGCACCAGCCGCTTTGCAGTGTCAATCAGCGAGAGGATGAGCTTGGCAGATGCGATAAATACGGATATAATCTGATGGTCAAGAAAGCGAATGTGGAAGTGACCGTCGAGAAAAAGCCGATCAAACTGTAATGCTTTTCATACGGGCGGAGGGTTTCTCCACTCATGACACATTCAGCGCATTTTCTGTCATACGGTAGATTTCCAGCCGCGGGCTGAGAAATACATAAAACAAAGGAGCACTTCAATCGGAGTGCTCCTTGTGGCTTTTTTATGGGATTTTGTTCGGTTACGTGTCAGCATTCCGGTCTTCGTGGAAGACCCAGTTGCTGAAATCACGCGCATTGCCGTTGATTGTATAATAGGTGCGTCCGAGGGCGACTTGGCGGAAGCGCTCCTCCGGATCGGATGCCTCTGCATTTTCCAGAACCAGCTTTTCTTGCGAGAAGAAGAGATACAGTGTGCGCTCAGGATGCAGTTCTTCCGCAATGACATCCTGATAGGAGATACCGTAATCTGTATGCGGAAGACCGGCATATTCCAGCAGGCTTGCGGGGAAGAAGCGGTTGGAGAGCTCTGCTTCGGCATCTGTGCGCAGTCTGCCGTGTTCTGCATTGGCAGGCTTGATGAGCAGTGTTGTCGTAATGACGCCGTTGAGCCGGTTGTTCTCCTGAAATGCCACTTCATTCGGGAATCTGCCGTGATCACCGAGGATGATGACGGTTGTTTTGTCATACAGTCCGGCTGCTTTCAGTTGTTCCAGATAGCGGCGTATGACCGTAAAGCTGCCGCAGGCGGTTGAAACCGGATCCGCAGCACCCTGCGCGACCGCCGGACAGAGCGCTGCAAGCTCGGCATTCTGATCGTGTGCGCAGTTCAGATGAATAAATGAGGCTGTTTTCCGGCTGCTGCCTGCATGGACCGGATTGTGCTCCAGATAATGATAGAAATTGAGATCGGACTGCGGACAGACATCCTGCATCAGCTTATCCGGCAGTTCCATGTCATAGACCGTAAAGCTGTCCGGCGTCAGATGACAGTCAAACGGTTCCTTCAGCAGATAGGGCATCAGACGGAATAACGAGAGCTTGAGCTGTGCCGGAATGATGCCGCTGCCGTTCCGCAGATAATTGTATTCCGGTGCTTTTTCCGTCTGGAGGATGTTGTCTGCACAGTCTGCGATCTGTTCGATCGGACCGCAGGCAGAGCCCTGTTCAAACAGGAAATGCGTTGCCCAGCCGCTGTTATGCAGCTTGCGCATGACATTCCGTTCATCGCTCCAGATTTGCTCCAGAAACGTATTTGTCGCAGGTACTGCTTCATGCGGAAGAAATGCATCCGTCGTGTTATTGGATTCAAATGGAATACCGGAGATCAGAAATGCCGCAGAGGGGAATGTTAACGTATAATTCGAGACATTGTTCTGATAGAAGGTAAAGCCGTCGAGTGTATCATACAGAGAAGGATCGGTTTCGAGTACCTCATCGAACCATTGCCCGTCCATGCGGTCAGTCAGGAAAACCGTAATGTTCTCCTCCTCAGAAAGCGATAACGCAGGTGCATAGGAAAGATAGGACTGGTGATTCTCAATCTGGCTGGCTATGGACATATTCGGCAGCAGACTTGCAAAACCTGCTGTCTGCATCAGGAGCAGCGTGCCGCAGAGGAACGGAACGGTCTTCTTGCTGCGTACTGCCTTTCCAAGCGCAGATTCCGGCTTTTTCTCTGTTGCCGCGAACAGGATCAGCGGCAGCAGCAGAATCAGCAGAAAGACAAACCAGTTGACATAGGTGTAGAGCGTGGTCATCCCGAGAATATCCGTCGTGCCGTCGAGCTGACCGAGTTTGCCGTTATAAAACATCATCTGGATATAGCCTGCCAGCGTGAAGCCGAGGATCAGGCATTCTGCCGCCTTGGCTGCGGTCTGATGCAGTCTGTTCAGCAGCCGGAGCAGCAGAAAGATGCCTGCTGATACGGCAGCCGCCGTCAGCAGCAGCGGGAGCAGCGCATGGGCTGCATTCAGATGATATTCTGCCGGATTATTCAGATAGGTTTCTGCCGGTGCGAAAAAGCAGACCGTAAAGCCGGCGAGCAGACTGACCGCAGCGGCAGCCGGTACGCCGCCGCGCTTTTGTTGTTTCATTTTAGAATTCACATCCTTTATCATATTGCTGTAACGGGATTATTATAGCATATTATATGGTAAAAAGCAAGCGGAGAGCATCACGTTTTATGTTGCAGTGAATCTGCCGGAGAACTTTAGATCAATGGAGCCGCGCACGGCGCGGTTATAGCATATTATCACGGAAAGTGCAATGGGGAAATGAGAAAAAGGAGAAAGTAGAAAGTAGGATGGAGGAAGGGAGGAGGGAGAGTATTCGGATTGATTCGCAAATGTACATCCTGAGAACTTTAGATCAATGCATGCGGTCGCTGCCCGCTGCATCTGTGATCTCTCTGTATACAGAAATTGAGCCCGAGAGCATCCTGCTTTCGGGCTTTTGATATGATGTATAGGGGGAGGGGAATTTGAAGAAAGGGAGTGTTGTATGAAGAACAAGTCAACATGCTTTCCTTGTTTCCATGGCTTTATTCTACCGCAGTTATGTGGAAATCCCCAAAGCGGTATGTGAAAGATCGTTCGCTGAAAATGAAAACTCCGGATGAAATGTGAAAATACTGTCAATGAATTGTGAGCGTGCGTGCAGGCACCGCCGTTCTCCGCTTTTCACACTGCTTCATGCGCTTTTCCTTCCCCCTTTTTCTGTCTTTTCCCATTGAAAAATACATCATTCTGTGTTATACTGTAAATAATTCTTTGCATTTCAGAATATACAATCATCAGGAGGATGCAATGCAGACATATTATTTTTACGGCTGGGAGCAGGCTGTCATTCCGGCAAACGGCGCCGATGCAGACCGCTACTCTCAAATCAGAACTCCGCAGGCGCTTTACGATGCACTGCTGCATATCTGGTCAGCAGAGAGCTGTGCGCCGCGGATGCGCGGGCAATGGAGCCCTGCAAACCCGACGCTCGGGCAGTGCTCAATTACGGCATTTCTGGCGCAGGATATCTTCGGCGGCGATGTATACGGCATCCTTCGCGCGGGCGGGAATTATCACTGCTACAATGTTGTCGGAGACTGCGTATTCGATCTGACGAGCGAGCAGTTCGGCGATGAGGTTCTCTGCTATGAAAACAACCCCGAGCAGTCGCGTGCGATACATTTTGCAAAGGAAGAAAAGCGTTTGCGCTATGAGGCGCTGAAAGAAAAGCTGTATCAATTCTGCAAACAGAATCAAACGGAGGAGCATGAACATGTGTAAGATTCCGACCGCATATTATTCAGTGAGTGGCATCAAATGAACATGAATCCAAAACAGATTTTGCTGGTCGATGACGATGCATCGCTCTCGGCAATCATCAGGCAGATGCTCGAGGGATGCGGCTATGCGGTCACACATGCCGGAACTGCGGATGAAGCCTATACCCTTCTCACAGATCAGCGCTTTCATCTGATCCTGCTTGATATCAATCTGCCGGATGCAACCGGCTTTGAGATTTGCAGAACGCTCCGTGAGGCTTCGAGCGTTCCGGTCATCTTTGCAAGTGCGCGCACATCCGAGGACGACCGCATCTGCGGGCTGGAGATCGGCGGCGACGACTATCTCCCGAAGCCCTATTCGCTCCGGGAGCTGCTCGCGCGGGTTCAGGCACTGATGCGCCGTACCTACGGATTCGCCGAGGCGCAGGACGAGATCCGCTTCGGGAATGTGACCGTCCGGCAGGCGGCGCGCACCGTTACAAAGAACGGCAAGCCCGTCAATCTTGCACAGCGCGAATTTGAACTGCTGCTGTATCTCTGTCAGCATAAGAATACTGCGATTGCAAAGGAAAAGCTGCTCTCGGAGGTCTGGGGCGCATTCTCGGAGGTCGAGCCCGCGACACTCGCGGTACATATTCGCTGGCTACGCGAAAAGCTCGAGGACGATCCGGCGAATCCGCAGTATATCAAAACGGTCTGGCGGCTCGGCTATATGCTGGAGGCGGAAACATGAAAAAACTACTGATCCTGTCACTCGCTGCCGCTTTTTTGCTGATCGCGGCAGCATTTCTGCTGCGGAAATCCGATGCATCCACTGCGCGCGGCAATCAGCTGGTCATGCTCAATGAGATTGAACAGCTTGCGGCACACGGCGATTCTGCTGCGGCGGCAGAAAAGGCGGCGGCGCTCCGGCAGCAGATACAGCAGCAGCCGGAAGCACGTCCGGATCGCCGGATTCCGCTGATGTGCGGCATCTGTCTGCTGTTCCTCGGCGGCGTCACGGGCTACTGCTGCATCGCCGTCATCCGCCCGTTTGAGAAGCTCTCGCACTTTGCGGATGAGATCGCGTCCGGCAATTTTGATCTGCCGCTGGATTACGAGCGCTCCAATTATTTCGGAAAATTCACATGGGGATTTGACCGGATGCGCCGCGAAATACGCAATGCGCGCAGCTGTGAACGCGAGGCAATCGAGAATAACAAAACGGTCATTGCCGCGCTCTCACATGATATCAAAACACCGGTCGCATCGGTGCGCGCCTATGCCGAAGCGCTCGACATGGGTATGGCGCAGACACCGGCACAGCAGGCGGAGTATGTGAACATGATGATGCAGAAATGCGACGAAATCACAAAGCTGACCGATGATATGCTGCTGCATGCGCTTTCCGATCTCGGCAGCCTGCGGATGCAGCCGGAGGAATTCGATCTCAGTGCGCTGACTGCACAGACCGTCGGTTCGCTCTCGGCAGGGCGGTCGGATGTGCAGTTTGAAAAGCCGCTCTTTGCCGCAACAGTATATGCAGACCCTGTCCGCACGGCACAGATCATCGGGAATCTGATACACAATGCGCGCAAATACGCAAAAACCGATATTCAGATCAGCATTCGCCGCAATGCGGATGCGATAGAGCTGCATGTACAGGATGCCGGCGGCGGCATCCCCGATCAGGACATGCCGTTCATCTTTGAGAAATTCTACCGCGGCAGCAATACCGGCAGCGAACAGGGCGCAGGACTCGGGCTCTTTATCGTAAAGTTTATCGCAGAACAGTCCGGCGGCGGCGTGACGCTGCAAAATGAAAACGGCGGTCTGCATGTGACCGTTTCGCTGCCCTGCGCCCCGATCACCCGACTGCCGGAATCATAACAGACAGACTGTCGCGGACAAAACCGGACAAACCGCATGCTCCTTAAAGATTTCTTAATTGCAGATATGCTATGATTACAGTATCAAAGCAGAGGAGGGATACTGTATGAATGAACCGCGCAGTTACAAAATACTGAACCGCGATGCCTGCAAGTATCTTGCGATCTTTTTCATGTTCTGGGGACATCTCTTTGCATGGCTGATTCTGATGAAGCAGCCGGATGTCGGCGTCCCCTACAATGTCATGCCGCTCTGGATGCGGATTGTCACGCACTTCTCCATTGTCTGCCCGCCGGTGATGTTTTTCTTTGTCGCAGACAGCTATAAGTATACGCGCGACCGCAGAAAGTATGCGCTGCGGCTCGGACTCTTTGCGCTGATTACGCAGCCCTTTGACTGGCTTATTTTTCAGCCGGTATACGGTTGGTGGACAACCAATGTCATCTTCGTGCTGTTCTTCGGACTGCTCAGCATCATCGTCTGGGAGAGCAGTCTCAAAACATGGCAGCGCATGCTGCTGGTGATTCTGTGCTGCGGACTCTCGCTGCTGATCTTCGCAGACTGGATGATCTTCGGCGTACTGTTCATTCTGTTTCTGCACTGCTTCCGCGAAAAGCCGAAGACACGGTTCACTGTCTATCTGTCGCTGACGGTACTCTGGCTGCTGACGTCCTTCATCGGCGCCGAATTCAATGCAGACTTCTGGCTTGACAAGGCGCTTGATTTTGCGATGATGCTGCTTGCATATTTCTGCATGACAACGCTTTACAACGGCAAAAAGGGAAAGCATCCTCAGTTTGCAAAATGGTTTTTCTACGGATTCTACCCGCTTCATTATCTTGTGATCTGGCTGATTCACCGGCTGACCGCATAACAGGAGGAACACATCATGCAGGAAAAACAGGTTTTGCTTTCCGCGAAGGGACTCTGCAAGAGCTTTGCGCATAACGGCGGACAGGTACACATTCTCAACGGCATGGATCTGGACATCTTCGCCGGAGATTTCACCGTTATCATGGGCGCATCCGGCTCCGGCAAATCTACGCTGCTCTATGCCCTCAGCGGAATGGACAGAGCAACCGCCGGAACCGTCCTCTATCAGGGAAATGATCTTGTCGCAATGAAGGAAAAGCAGCTCACCGCACTGCGCAGAAGCGATTTCGGCTTCATCTTTCAGCAGATGCATCTCGTCAGCAATCTGTCGCTGCGCGAGAATATCACAGTCCCCGGATATCTGAATCCGAAGCGCTCCGCCGCCGAGACCGATCAGCGCGCCGATCAGCTCCTCGGGCAAATGGGACTGACGCTTATTCAGGATCATCTGCCGGCACAGTGCTCCGGCGGCGAACAGCAGCGCTGTGCGGTCGCAAGAGCGATCATTCATGAGCCGGTGCTGCTCTTTGCCGATGAACCGACCGGTGCACTCAATAAGCGCAGTACGACCGAGGTGCTTGATCTGCTGACGGCACTGAATGACGCCGGTCAGAGTATCCTCATGGTGACGCATGATGCCCGTGCGGCACTGCGCGCATCGCGGATCATCTATATTTCCGACGGCAGAATCGTCAGCGAACTGACCCTCCCACGCTATACCGCAGCGGCGGAAAAGCAGCGCGAAACACAGGTCGGCGCATGGCTCGCCGCAATGGACTGGTGAGGTGCGGTATGCGAAGTGTTTTCAGACTGCTGGCAGCCAATCTGCGGCACAGGAAGGGCGCATTTGCAGGTATTGTCCTACTCATGACGATTGTGACGCTCTCCTATGCGATTACTGTCAGCAACAACCGGAATCTTGAACAGACCGTCGATGCCGGATTATCCGCGCGGCAGTACGGCGACTGGGTCTTTCAGTTTGAAGATGCACCGGCACCCGAGCTGCTCGATACGCTGCGGTCACATGATGAAATCACGGCACTGCACACCGACAAGGTTCTGAACATCGCCTGTCCCGTCCGCGCAGACGGCACAGAGGACAGCGAACTGGTCTCTCTGCGCTGCTTCCGGCAATCCGATCAGGTTTATAATGATACAGTCAGCGGCTTTCAGGACAATGTCACGCTGCATGCGGGCGAGATTCTGCTCTCCTATAAGCTCAGTACGCTGGAGCAGTACGGCATCGGCAAAACGGTGCAGCTCGAAACGCGGGACGGCTGGAACGAATCCTACATGGTCAAAGGCTATTATCAGGAGATTGCCGATCCGACGGAAGGCATCGGACTGCTCTGCGATGCGGATTTCGACCGGCTCTTTCAGAAGAAGCGTGACAGTCTGTTCAGCCTCGAACGGTATCTCTACGGCTTTACGCAGCTCCATGTCTGCGTGCAGGACGGCACCGATCTGAAAGTTCTGGAAAAGCAGCTCAAATCCGAATGCAGCATATTCGACGACGCAGTCAACATCCTCACGAAAGCAGAGACAAAGTATTATGTCATGATCAGCGCATCGACCGGCACGCGCATCGTCGCTGTCTACACCGCGCTGCTGATTATCATTGTGATGATCGTCATGTGCAACAGCATCGGCACAACGGTCGAAACGGAATATACAAATCTCGGCATTCTCAAAGCGCTCGGCTTTCAGAAGAGACAGCTCCGCGCCGTCTGGGTGCTGCAATATGCGCTTGCACTGCTGATCGGCTCCGTGCTCGGTGTGGCGCTCGCCGCACCGCTGACGGCGCTCCTCGGCAGGCTGTTCATGCGTCTCTCCAATATCCTGACAGGCAACCGCCTCGCGCTCGGCAGATGCAGTCTGGCGGCGCTCGCAATACTGCTGATCTGCGTCATCTTCGTCATCCTCGCAACCGGCAGGATCGGACGCATCTCTCCGGTGCGCGCAATCTCCGGCGGACACAGCGAAATCTATTTCGACAGCCGCCTGCATGTACGCATCCGCAAACGCGGGCGCAATCTGCTGCTCGCACTGCGGCAGTTCACATCACGCAGCAGGAGCTATTTCGGCAGTATGCTGATTGTTGCACTGCTGGTCTTTTTCCTCTGCACTGTGATGATCTTTACCAAGGGCATCAATTCCGATCTGTTCATGATGCCGACCGGCGACATCGAGCTCAATATGCTCAGCGGCGATTTCCGTCTGGAGCAGGAGGAAGAGATCCGGCAGATTTGCAGCCGCACAGACCCCGCGCCCGAGGTGCTGCTCTGGACAGGCAGATATATGACCGCAGAGGATACAAAAATCCTCGTGGATATTTACAATCAGGACTCGCTCTTTTCCAAGCCGCTTGAGGGCAGACTGCCGAAATATGAAAATGAGGTCATGGTAACGGAGCTGTTTGCGCAGAACCATGAAAAGCATATCGGCGATACCGTCACCGTGAAAAACGGCAAGGACGCGGCGGAATTCGTGATCACGGGTCTGACGCAGAGCATCATCAGCCCCTCCGGATTGATCGAAATGAACTTCGCAGGCGGAAAACGCATCGGCTTTCAGACCGCTGATTCCGGCTATGTGAAGCTCAGTCAGCCGGAACGGAAGGCGGAGATCGTCAAGGCGCTGAACGATGAAATGTCCGATGTGCTTTCCGCGGCGGAATGCGAACCCGGCGCCTATATTGCGGGCATCATTGATCTTGTTGATCTGATCATGGATATTATCATCTGGGTCGTATACAGTATTTCGCTCGTATTTGCGGCGATTGTCGTTACGATGATCTGCCGGAGAACCTTTGTGAAGGAGCGCACCGATCTCGGCATCTTCCGTGCGCTCGGATTTACGGTGTCGTCGCTGCGGGTGCAGTTTGCGCTGCGTTTCCTGCTGATTGCGGTATGCGGTGCGGCAGCCGGATGCATTGCCTCAGTCTGCTGCTCCTGCAAGCTGCTCTCGGTCCTCATGCGGATCATCGGCATCACGCGCTTCGGCAATCCCCCGACAATCGGAATGCTGCTGATTCCGGCAGCGGCTGTCAGCGCGGCATTCTTCATATTTGCATATCTCACCTCCCGCAAAATCCGGACGGTTTCTGTCCGCGAACTCGTGACCGAATAATAAAACAATCCGCTCAATCCGGCATCGCTGCCTGCATTGAGCGGATTCTCGTTCCATTAAAACAAAAGAACTAACTCACAACCTGATTTTTCCCGTTTTTCTTGCCGGTGTAGAGCTTGCTGTCCGCATCCTGAATCCATGCATCGACAGACTGCTCCGGCTGCCGTTCCGAAATACCGACCGTCAGCGTGACGCGGATCGTCTGATCCTCATACTGCACCGGCACGCCGGCAATCTCCTGCCGCATCGTTTCGAGCAGCGCTTTGCCCTCGGCAAACGGCTTCTCCGAAACAATCAGGAATTCCTCACCGCCCCAGCGTGCGGTCAGACAGCCCTCACAGCCCTGCTGCATCTGCTTTGCAACCGCTTTCAGCACGGCGTCACCGGCATTGTGCCCGTAGTGATCGTTAATCTTCTTGAAGTCGTCGATATCGGCGATTGCAAGGAATCCGCCCGTCTGTGCCGCCGGCTTTTCATCGAGATAATCGAGCATATAATGCCGGTTATACAGTCCGGTCAGGCGATCCTTATGCGCCATATCCGAGAGCTTTTCCTCGGAGCTGATGACCGCATTCACGAGATAATTGGAATAGTAAATCAGGAAGCAGAATACCGTCAGCGCATTGCCGATCCAGAAATATGCCGAAGCGCGCTGCTCGATCTGATAAACCGGTCCGTTGTATGCCGTATAGCCGGTCGAGATCAGATACGCCGCCGCGATCGCAATACTGATATGATTCGCGCGCATGCTGCGGCGGTGCAGCTTATAGGACAGATATTCCGTCACAAAAATTATCGGAATCATCGAGAAGCAGTACAAATGGAAGCCGTAGCCGTAACCGAGACAGACCGTACTGAGGCACATGTACAGTGTCAGCCAGCCGTAAACCATCCAGACGTAGATGTCCAGCTTATCACGTGCGATCAGCCAGAATCCCAGCAGATAAACCGCCGCTGTCGGGATGCTGAACCATGTCATAAAGGTCACATCGCAATAATTGAAAAAGCCCATCAGCGCAAAGACCAGCGCCAGAATGACCGCATTGACGATCAGGGCTGTTTTCTGTATCCTGTCGAAACTCATAACGCAGACGCTCCTTCCCGTTTCAGGTATCGTCTTTGATCCTATTATATCTGAAACAGAAGAAAATGTCAATAGATTCATGCTTATTCTTTTGTCAAATCATTATTTGAAATAAAGAGCCGAAGGCATTTCCTTCGGCTCTGCGGATATTTGATACAGCAAATCAGTCCGCTCTGTGAAAATACGAATACACCATCGGCACAAGCACCACGACTGCCAGCGACGCAAACGTAATAACCAAATATGCCGCCATGCTTTCCACACCGGCTGCCTTCATCACCAGTCCGGCGATCAGCGTCAGCAGACCGGTGATCACAGCGAGCTTTCCGACAAGCTGATGCGTCAGCTTCCAGCACTGTGCATTGTTCAGCGTCCACGGCGTCCGGTAGCCGAGCACTTTATTCTGCCGCACAGTCGGAAGATAATTGCCGATGATGAGAAACACCGCGCCGTAAAGCACGGGGAATACCCACCAGAACTGCTTGCTGAGTACCTCACCTAGCTTGACATCGCTGCGCATCATGAACAGCACAAACCAGGTTACAACAACAAAAATCGCCGTACAGAGCAGCGCCACAAGCCGCATAATATGCAGATTTTTCTGTTTGTTTTTGCTGAACGAATAAATCAGCAGCGTCAAACCGAACATAATCAGAAATCCTGCCGGCATCAGCAGCCCTGTCCAGCGCGAACCGTAACCGTTGCAGACCAGTTTATCATCAAAATGTGTCGGTACCTGCGCCGGCAGCGTCAGAATAAACAGCACCGCTCCAATCAGATTGAGCACCGCCGCAGAAAGTGATGCAGCAGCAATTTTTCCAAATGTATCAAGCTTCATCGTTGTCTCCCTTCACGCCGAAAAATCCGGCGATTCCTTTCAAAAAATCCTGAAATACGGTCATATTCAGGCTGTAGGTAATGGTTTGCTTTTCCTTTTCCGCGAGAATCAGCCCGGCTTCGCGCAGAATTTTCAGATGATGCGAAACCGTCGCGCCGGAAAGCTCGAACTGCTCCGCAATCTCACCGGCGGTCATATCCTTCTTTTGCAGCAGCGTGAGGATCTCACGCCGCGTCGGATCCGCCATTGCACTCCAGATATCCTTCATGTCTGCACCTCCTGTTCCTCTGGCAGCCTGCGGTATATCACACGGATCGCAATCACCAGCATCAAGACGGCAAAGGCGAACAGCAGAATCTCCGTCAAGACCGGATGCGGCTGATAAAGCACACAGCCGAAATCAAGCAGCGTATGCAGAACAACTGCCGCAAAAAAGTACATCGGCTTCTTTTCGCGCACTGCACAGAATACGAATACAGACATTGCAATATGGAACATGATTGCAGTTGTGCGCTCAGGCAGCCAGAGCATCAGCTGCCCGAAGGTCACGTTCGCACGGTCGGCGAGCTGCTTCATATAGTATTCCTTCAGTGCATCCGGCATGGATTGCATCTGTGTGCGTCCAGCATCCCGCTGTTTACCAGCTTGCCGAGCATCGCAGTGGCAAGATAGCTGATGCTCGTGAATACGGCTTCCACGCCGCCGTGTCCGACGCCGTAATCGAGCGCCGTTTTGCGCGTCCTGTGCTTTTTCAGCACGAACCGGAATGCGACCAGTCTGCCGGTCTCCTCAAAGATGCCTGCAAGCAGTCCGGCAACCAGATAATAGAGCCACGGCGTGCTGAGGATTTTCTGCGAAACAGCATTGTTTCCGCTAAGGAGCGGAATCGCAGGGATCGCTTTGAGTCCCTCGGCAAAGATCATAAACGTCGCCGCGCCGACCAGCATCGGGATGAGCGCCGCCTTCGTTTTGATCTTCCAGACCAGGACAAAGATCAGTGTCAGCAGAATCGCAGCAGCGCCGCTGACAAGATATCCGGTCATCACCGAATCGAAAAACGTGATGTTCATTTGATTGTCCTCCTCTTGTATTTTGAAGATGATCGAAATACTTACCGGTAAAAAAGACGGTATTTTGATTTCCGTCTAAATACAATATACCACATTTCATTCCGTTTGTCAAGAGGTATTTTGAAATTTATCGAAATAACCAGAATCAGGAAAGAAAAAAAGCGAACCGGCGTCGATTCCGGTTCGCTGTGCTCATCACGATAATTCTTTTTCCATGTATACGCAGGTAAAGGTTTCGCCGTGAATGATGCGGCTGCGGTCGGCTGCATACCCGAGCTGCTCATAAAACCCGACCTTCTCCTCACGGCTTTCCAGAACCGCTTTCCGGAAGCCGAGCTCCTTCGCCCACTGCTCCGCCTGCCGGACGGCAAGGCTGCCGAGACCGCGGTGCCGGTATTCCGGCAGCACGACAATCCTGCCAAGCATGACTGCCTCCGCATCCGCCGGATAGAGCCTGCATGTCGCCACGGGGAAATCATCCTCCAGCAGCAGGATGTATTTTGCATCGGGCGTATCGTGCGCATCAAATTCCTGCTCCAGCGTGATGTGATATTTGCGCGCCATTGCCTGAATGCGGACATAGTACGCACCGGCACGCTGCGCAAGCGTTTCTGTCCGGATGACCTGTATCATTCAGTATGCTCCTTTTCCTGCGGCAGTTTGCCGGCAGCGATAATCCGGTCTGCGGCGCTGATCTTCTTCATCTGCTCGGATGTATAAAGCACCAGTTTCCGGTCTTCGCTGACTGCAAGCACCGTATCGCCGGAAAGCGGTTGCCAGTTATCTGCACTGAACCGCATGTCCGCACCGGTCAGGCTTTGCAGTGCATTGTCCCGATAGATACTGATACTGTTGTCTGTGCCGGAATGGCAGAACAAACCGCCGTCTTTGCGGATGATGCGGTCTGCCTGTGCTTTCTGTCCGTCGGGCAGCAGCAGTTCGCTGTTTTTCTGATTCCAGCAGAAGATTTCCGGCGCAGACGCACCCTCCGGCTGAAACGCAAAATAGCTGCTGTCGGCTGCTGTATTCTGTACGGAACAATAAACTGCCTTTCCTTGATCATTCATCTCTGCACAGCACACATACAGCGGCACGTTCTCCGGCTTCCATTCTGTTTCCGACCCGTCCGGATTGCTGATTTTCACTGTGATCCCGTCTGCGCCCTCTTCAAACCACACGGATGCGTCGTCTTCATTCAGGGTAGATGAGAACAGATAATTTGCCGTTTCCGGATCCTCTGTCAGGAAATTCACCGGATACTGTGTATCAAACTGAAACTGCTGCCAGTAAATGTTTTGGGCTTCTTCCGGCATATCCGACGCAACGAACTGCGAACCGCGGAAGATATACGGTCTGTCCACCAAAGCAAAGCCTATGATCAGATACGGCTTTCCGGGGAAGATATCTATATAGGCAGAGAACATGTCTTCGTTATCGCTCGGAATATATCCGTACAGCCTGTAATTCTGTGCCTCTTTCCGGTTAAAAAAGTGCAGATCAACAGTGTTATAGGGGGCATTCGCCGGCGTCCCGACCGTTGCAAAATAGCAACTGCCGTCCGGATAGGCACAGAGCAGCTTCACATCGGCGTTCTGCGCTTCTGACGTATAGCCGACTGTATCGCAGAAGCCCTGCTGAACCAGATCTGCCTGCTTCAGCATCACCGTACCTTCTTCTGTATCCTGTAAAAAATAGAAATAGCGGTCACTGTCTGCATAGGGCACAGCCCAGCTCAGAATCTGCGTTTCCGGAAACGGATAAAAGGTTCTGCCCTCGCCGTTCGGCGGACAGTATTGCAGATGACACGGAAATACGGCTGTCTCCATGATGCTCCACGCCAGCTGCTCCGACCGGCATGTTTCCTTTGCATCGGTATAACTCAGTACGGAACTGTTTTCCGTGCTCATGTCAAGATAGTAGATGCCGTCCATGCCGCTGACCTTCCAGTAACGTACCGGCAGAAGGCTCAGCACCTCTTCTTCACCGCCGGACTGTCTCCTACAGAGTGCGCCGTTCAGATTGCAGTAAAACAGCGTATCGCCGTCCGCGATATAGGGCGGCAGCATATCAGTCAGCGCAAACGCTTCGGTCTCACCGGGTCTGCCTGTCTCCTGCACGGTTTTCTTCACATCCGGAAACATGCGGATCCATGTCAGGATATGCTCCTCCTCCGGCGCAGCAAGCTCACGGTAAGCGATCTGACAGGTATCGGACTGCGTGAAATTCAGCGGATAATATACGCGCTTGCCGTCTGCACTGAGCTGTGTCAGTGCCTGAAACTGTGCATCGGAAAGCTCTTTTTCCGGCTTGCCGTTTCCGGTCAGGCAGATCTTTTTGCCGGTATCGTCCCGATAAAACCAGATCGTCTGATCCTGCAAATAGAAGGCGTAATTGTCCGTCGGGGAATGCACCGGCTTGAAGCCGTCGCGCAGACTGATGACCGCCGCAACAAACAGCACGGCGATGACACCGATCACATACGGCGTCCATTTCGGATTTTTCCGCTTCGGCTGCGGCGCAGTTCTGCTTTCGCTCTGCGTGACTGCTTCGGGGAGCGGTTCCGGTTCCTCCGTCTCCGGCACATCGTTCGGCAGCTCCGGCAGCATGTCCGGCTCCGGATTGTGCTGCGGATGCTGCTCTCCGTGCAGCTTCCGGAATGCCTCACGCTGTGCCTGCTGCTGTGCACGGGACTGCTGTTCCTGTTTCATCGCCGCAGCGAAAAGATCAGGCAGGCTGTCCTCCGGCGCAAAATCATAGCCGCACTGCACACAGACATCCGGCGAAACCTTATATTCCGCCCCGCATTTCGGACATTGTATCATGACGTGTATACCTCTCTGACCCGCTGCGCAGCGGAGTTTTCGGGGCTGCTGGCTCACTCCCGCTCCTCGCTAAAAATCTGATTCCAAACAGTTTTATATAGAAAATACCATTCGCAGGGAGCCGATTTGATTTGCGGTGTCACTGATCTATTCGCTATCATGACTTTAGCGGTCAGGAATCTGTTTGATTGACAATATTTGCAACACCATTTGTATAATCAAACTCAAATTCTATGCCGAATAAATCTGTCAGATCATTGGTTGTAAGCTCTACGACAGATGAGCCTGAAGATTGCGTTATCTCCCCTTGGATACTGACTCTTGCACCATTACGCTCCACATAGCAATCATCGGACGAAAAATGAAAGGCTATATTCTCATTATCCCGTGTGAGAACATAATTTTCACTGTCAGCATGAGATTTATGAAATCCTGCACACGCTGCAAATTGCTCTAATGTCTTAAATTCCAATATGCTGCTCTCTGTTGTATAATTACAATCTACAATATCATATAGTGTCTCTGTGCTTCCTACCGGAATATGATCAATGTCATTTCTGATTCTGTTTAAACTGGTATTCATACCGTTCAGACTGACCTTGAGGTACGGCGGTCCGTACTTCTCAAATAATTCAGTCGGTAAGGTCATGTCTATGTGTCCTTTACGAACATCATCAACACACGCCCGCTCTGCAAGAAAGATTTTCATTTCATCATCATAATCTACTGCATTGATGCTGTTAAATTCTATTTCTGAAAGCAGGTCTGTTTCATACTGACCTGCATCGGTTTCGCCGGTAATCATTTCTACTAATACTTTAGGGCGCGGTATCGTTATTTGATAATCGCCGTCAAATTCAGTTGTGCTTGGCAAATAATTTGACGGCGATTCCACTAACTCACATGCGGTTTTTACAGCTGCACGAATATCATCAAAGGCTGCGGCATATACCAGTATACCATTCCCGAAATCTTCATGCGGAATATTTCTTTCATTCAGTATATTACTTAATTCAGGATGATTGGTTACCCATTTTGCCAAGTAGTCACAATTATACCAATAATACCCGCCGGTACCCATGATATTATATTGCCTGATCCGCTTCACTGTAAATTCCGTACCGTCTGCACTCTTCATTTTGTACGCACCGTCACCGGTGCCTTCGGGCGCTGAAATCATCTCAACCGATGTCCCAAGACTTTCTGATAAGGTTTTGACAAGCTCGCTGTCTGACGGTAACTTTACACTGGAACACCCCGTAAATTGAAGTGTTACGATAAGCAAACCGATGATTTCCGTCATGGATATGAACTTATCTGTTATTTTTTGCAGGGTCATTCTCACTCCCATTCCACCGTGCCGGGCGGTTTGGACGTAATATCATAAACAACGCGGTTGACATGCGCGACCTCATTGCAGAGACGGTTTGAGACGCGCGCAAGCACATCGTAAGGGATGCGCGCCCAGTCCGCGGTCATGAAGTCATCGGTTGTGATCGCACGAATGGCGATCAGATGATCGTAGGTACGGTGATCGCCCATGACGCCGACGGTATGCACATCCGGCAGGACAGCGAAGAACTGCTTGAGCTCGCGCTCCAGACCGCTCTTCTGAATCTCATCGCGGAACACTGCATCGGCTTCCTGCAAAATACGGATTTTCTCCGCAGTGATCTCACCGATGATGCGGACACCGAGACCCGGTCCCGGGAACGGCTGCCGCCAGACCAGCTCATGCGGAATGCCGAGTTTCTCACCGACCGCACGAACCTCATCCTTGAAAAGATCGGCGAGCGGCTCAATCGTTCCGGCAAATTTGATATCCTCTGGCATCTCGACCATATTGTGATGCGTCTTGATGACGGCGGTACTGCCCTTTCCGGCTTCATTGCCCTTGCCGCTTTCGATGCGGTCGGGATAGATCGTGCCCTGTGCAAAGTATCCGTCGGAGCCGGTCTCGCGGATTTTATTCCAGAAGACATTGTAGAATTCCTTGCCGATGATATGGCGCTTCTGCTCCGGATCATAAACGCCTTTGAGCTTGTCGAGAAAATGCGCCTGACAGTTCACGCGGACAAAATTCATATCGAACAGCTCCGTGAAGGTCTCCTCCACGAAATTGCCCTCGTCCTTGCGCATGAGACCCTGATCGACAAAGACACAGGTCAGCTGTTTTCCGACTGCTCTGCTCAGCAAAGCCGCTGCGACGGAGGAATCCACGCCGCCGGACAGTCCGAGCACGACCTTTTTATCGCCGATCTGTGCACGCAGCTTTGCAACGGTCTTTTCAATGAAATCGTCCATGACCCAGTCGCCCTTGAAGCCGCAGACATTGTAGAGGAAATTGTGCAGCAGCTCCTTGCCGAAGACGCTGTGCGTCACCTCCGGATGAAACTGTACCGCATAGAGTTTGCACGCCGGATTTTCAAATGCAGCGCAGGGGCAGTCTGCCGAAGTCGCGGTGACACGGAAATCCTCTGGCAGTCTGCTGACGAAATCCGTATGGCTCATCCAGACGGTGCTCTCCGCCGGAATCCCCTCAAACAGCAGGCTTCCTTCCTGATGCGTGATGTCGATTTTGCCGTATTCGGATTTTTCGCAGCTTTCGACGGTGCCGCCGAGCGTATACGCCATGAGCTGGCAGCCGTAGCAGATGCCGAGCGTCGGAATCCCGAGATCGAAATATTCCTTTGCGATATGCGGCGACGCGGCATCATATACGCTGTTCGGACCGCCGGTAAAAATGATACCGGCAGGGTTCATCGCCTTGATCTCCGCAAGCGGCGTATCATAGCGCTTGATCTCACAGTAAACGCCGCATTCACGGACGCGCCGTGCAATGAGCTGGTTATACTGTCCGCCGAAATCGAGCACGATACAGAGCTGATTTTCCATGCAGTTCTCCTTTCAGAAAACAGAATGCCGCAGGATTGCGGCACGGGAGTTAATTGGATATCCATATTATATCATTTTTTTCAGGTGATTGCAAGAGGACGGGCGAAAAAATCAGAAGCCGCCTGTGCAGTTTTCCGAATCGCTCAGAAACATTTGCAGCACGCACGGAGCTTTTGGTAAACACGGCAAAAAACGGAACCGCCGCACCGGAATCGGTACGGCAGTTCAACTGGAGGTTATGAGCACGCAAGTTTACGGATTCAGTTCAGGCTTCGGCAGCGGATGCGGTGCTGCCGGCGCCTCCGGATGCTCCTGCAAATGCGGCGGAGTGAGCTTTTCGGACTGCTTTTGCGGGTTTTCCTCGTCCTCCGGCAGACCGTTCGCTGCATCGGGATGTACATTCTCCTGCCGTTCGCGGATTTCCTGCTCGTTATTGTCAGGCTGAACATGCAGACCGGGCTTTTTCGGCTTGACAGGCTCCGGATCAGCCTTGTCGGGCTTGGCAGCGGCATCGGCTTTGCCCTGCTGATTTCCCTGATCCGCCTTCGGCTCCGAATGGATACCGTGCTCCGGCGGAACGGGCGGCTCGGCAGGCTGGACAGGCGGCTCGGCAGGCTCCGGCGGCTGAGCGGCAGCAGGCTTCTCCTGACCGTCCGGCTTCTTATGCTCCTGCGGCGGTGCAGGCGGATTCAGACCCGGCTCTGTGCCCGGTTTGACAGGTTTTTCGGACTTTGCAGGCTTGACCGGCACTTCCGGCTCTGTTGCAGCAGCCGGCTCGGTCACGGCGGTGACCTCCGGATGCGCACTCAGATCCTGTACATTTGCATGCAGTTTCAGCTTGCTGATATCATCCTCCAGCTCGGATTTGAATGTATCATACACATCGGAATCCTGTGCGGAGATATAGACATCGACCGTATCGCCGTCATTGATGCTGCCGTTCGCCTTTTGCAGTGCAAGCAGCTCATGCGTGACGGCGACCTTGTTCTTGCGTCTGCCGTCATAGCTCTCGAGCAGTGCGGTACCGGCATCATTTTCACTTTTCAGCCGGACAACCTTGCCCTCCTGATTGAGATACATCTGAATATTCGCATCCGAATTGAGTATAATCACGGATTCGGTTCTGTAATTTTTGATATAATGGTAATAACCTGCACCTGCCGTCAGCAGCAGGCAGGCAGCGGCTGCCGATACACGCATCACGATGCGCCGGATGCGCGGAGCAGTCTGCTTCGCATTTTCCGCGTTTTCCTCCGTGCTGCGCTGCATCAGGAGCGGCGCCGTAACGGTCTGTCCGACGCTGTAATGCAGATTCGCCGCATGGAAAAAGCGCGATTCTTCGTCCATGAGGATCGCATAAGCCTCATGGCACTCCATAACGATATACTTCATAGCTTCCTCCCCCCTCTGAGCACCTGCATGATATGGCCGCGCAGAATCTCATAGCCGTTGGTACAAATCAAAAGCACGGCTACGAGATAACGGCGGTGACGCTCCAGCGATTTGCGCTCGACGCCGGAGCCCTTTGCGAGCTTCGCAATCGGAACGCGCTTCGTCCGCAGAAAATCCTCCAGCAGCTCGGGGTGACTTCTGGCATAGGCGATTGCCTTCTGACAGTTTGCAAGCGACCGCTCCTGCTGCGGCGAATTCTCTGCAACATCGTGCATGGAGACGCCGAAATCGAGCATCTGCGCCGAAAGCTCTGCGATCTCCTCTCTGGTCGCATCGCGGACATCGGCTTCTTCATAGGCATCATGCGTGTCGGGAATTGTATCAAGAAGCGCATTCCGGTCTTCATCATCGGGTGTATCAAGTGAAATCTGACCGTAATTGCGCCGTTCTTTGCGGTAATTGTCGATCAGGCGGTTTTTGATTTGCAGGGCAGCGAAATTCAGAAACGCGCCGCGCGATTCGGAATAGCTGCCGATCGCCTCATAAAAAGCGAACATTGCGATGCTGAGTTCATCATCATCCGGTTCGGGTGTCCGCTTGAGAAATTTGGCTGTTTCCGACCGGATATACGGCATATAATCCGCAATCAGACGGTCGGCTGTCTGGTTATCTGTCTTGGCCTGATAGACACGGGATATGAGCTCTCTGGCATCAGATTCCATGTTATCACCCCCATATTATTGATAGAATACGTATCATTCCCCGCAAAAACGGGGTCGTTTTTTATATTTTAGCATATTTTTCCGTTTTTTTCAACCGCAGCCCGTGCGCAGCACTGCCGTCCGGCACAGCGCAGAGAACTTCATAGAAATATCATGATTCCGAAGGGCAAAAACGGTTGCAAATCATTATGAAATATGGTATAATGATAGACAGTGCCCGAACAGAAGAAAACGGCGGCATGCCCGTGCTGCCGGATCAGAAAAGGAGTTTCATACATGGAACAGCGTACTGTATTCACCGCCAAAGAAGCCTCTGCCCTTGCACATGAAATCCTGCATTCGGTTCAGAGCGTCGTTGTCGGAAAGGATATGATCATTCTCAAGGTCTTTCTTGCCATGCTCGCAAAGGGACATGTTCTGCTCGAAGACATGCCCGGCGTCGGCAAGACAACCCTTGCGCTCGCTTTTGCAAAAACACTTGACCTCGATTATCACCGCATCCAGTTTACGCCGGATGTCCTGCCGAGCGATGTCACCGGCTTCTCGGTCTATCGCAAGGATTCCGGCAAAATGGAATTTCAGAAGGGCGCAGCATTCTGCAATCTGCTGCTCGCCGACGAAATCAACCGTACATCCCCGAAAACGCAGTCCGCACTCTTGCAGCTTATGGAGGAGACTGCCGTAACCGTTGACGGCACAACCTACCGCCTGCCCGAGCCCTACTGCGTCCTTGCGACACAGAACCCGACCGGCTCCGTCGGCACACAGATGCTGCCGGAATCGCAGCTCGACCGCTTCATGCTCTGCCTGCACATGGGCTATCCGGACCTCGAAAGCGAGGTGCAGATCATGCAGGCGCGCAGCAATGAGAATCCGCTGGACAAGCTCGAGCCAGTCCTTGCCCGCCATGAGCTGCAAATCATGCAGGAGAGCGCCGCACAGGTCTATGTCGATACGGCGATTCTGCGCTATATCGCGGAAATCTCCGCCGCAACGCGCAATCATCCCATGGTCAAGCTCGGCGTCAGCCCCCGCGGCTCGCTTGCACTCTGTGCGGCTGCCCGTGCAACGGCGCTTGTCCGCGGCAGAGACTATGTCACGCCCGATGATATCCGCGTGATTGCTGCCGATACCTTCGCGCACCGCATTCTGCTCAGTGCGCGCGCCAGAACCGAAAATGTCACGGCAGAACAGGTGCTCGAGGAAATCCTCGGCAATGTCGCTGTTCCGCGCCTGAGAAGGTATCAGGAATGATCCGCGCCAAGCTGCTCTATGCGGCGCTGATCGTGGTGTTGGTGCTGTTTTTCGTGCTGTACCGCGGAAATCTGTCCTTTGAGCTGCTGATTTTTGTACTGCTCTTTCCGGTAATTCTCTGGCTGATGCTGCTGCGGCTGCGCAGTGCCGTGAAAATCTCGCTCTTTCACAGCAAGGGTCCGATCCTGAAGGGGCAGATTTATCAATGGTCCGTGCAGGTCCGGAACACAAGTTTTCTCTCGACGCCCCATGCACAGGTGACCGTCGAATACCGCAACAGCCTGACCGGAAAGCCGACCGAAATGACGCTGGAGCTGCCTGTCCTGCCGCGCAATACACAGCGGCTGCGGCTTGCGTTCCATGCTGTTACCTGCGGTGTCATGCAGATTCAGCTCAAAAAATTCGTGATCTATGATCCGATCAAGCTCTTTCACCGCACGATCAGGCTCTCGCTGCAAGATTCAATCGTCATTATGCCCGTACCCGCTGCACTGCTGCCGGAGGAATGGCCGCCGGTTCCGCAGCCGGATGCGGATTCCGCTGAATATTCCAAAACAAAAGCAGGTGACGATCCCTCCGAGATTTTCGATCTGCATACCTACCGCGAAGGCGATCTCGTCTCGCGCATCCACTGGAAGCTCAGCTCCAAGCTCGATACGCTCATGGTCAAGGAATACAGTCTGCCGCTTTCCGCAGGCTGCCTGCTGCTGACGGACTGCCGCCATGTCAGCCGGAGACCGGATTCGGCGCTGCGCCTCGATGCGATGTTCTCTGCCGTTTCCGCGGCTGCCGCGCAGCTCAGTGAGCAGAGCAATCACTTCGCCATGACCTCCTATCATCCGGCGCACGGTCTGCAAACCTCGGAGATGTTCACAGCGCTGCCCGATGCGGCGCAGTGGATCCGGCATATGGTCAGGCAGACGCCGGTCATGCCGGAGGAGCGTCCGGCATTTTTGCAGGCAATTCATGATTTTCTCGCAGAATCCCATACTTATGAGCGGATTCTGATTTTTACGCCGCGGCTTGATGACAAGCTGACCGAACTGCTGCTTTCCCTTCCGGATCCGGAGCGGTTTACGGTCTTTGCCGTACTTTCGCCGCAGGAGCCGGATTCCTCTGCCGATTCCGGCAGCCTTCTCCGCTGGATTCCTGTTCTGATTCAGGAGCCGGTGCATCCGGTCTATGAGCCGGTACGCGAGGAAGACGGTTCGGACTTCGACTGCGAAGAACTCGTGGAAGGAGGTGCAGAGCCGTGAAACAGACAAAACAGCTTCCGCATCCGCCGCGCGTCAAGCCGCCGAAGGATCAGCTTCTGGTGCATGACGGCATGACCATGTCCGTGCGCCGCAAGCAGCAGTTTCCGGAGGTGCTGGTGCGCATCCTGATTACCGTTTGCGGCAGCATCGGCACAATCGGCGTTTTGCACGGATTCTTCCGGTTTCCGGTGCAGCTCAAGCCGCTGTTCCTGTTCATTGTCATCCTGACGCTGATTATGCGCGGGCTGCGGATGATCTCCCCGAAGCTCGGCTTCGGTTCGATTCTCGCTGCATTTGCGTCGATTCCGCTGCTGCTGATGCGTTTCCGCGAACCGGCGGTCGCAGGCGCAGGCGCGATCTATCATATCATGCGCAAACGCATTCTCTGGCGCATATCCTTCCCGCCGAACGAGGTTGATGTCGAAGGCTGGACGGAGGGTCAGTGCGTTCAGCTGGTCTTTATCCTGATTATCATTGCGCTGGTTGCGCTGCTCGAATATTCCGATGTGCTGCTGTCACATCCGCAGTCGAGCCGCAGCGGCTTCTGGATCAGGTTCCTTGTGACATTTCCGTTTCTGGAATGCGGACTCTATTTCGGCATTGAGACCTACAGCATCTGCGTTTTCCTGCTGGCGATCTTCTGGCTCGGGACGCTTGCCGTCTCACGGCGCAAAACGCCGGCGAAAATCGCGGTCAAACAGGGAACCTCCGCACCGCTTCAGCAGGCATTCAGCGCCGAAACCGAACAGCGCTTTGCAACGCATGAACCCGGTGCTGCGGCACTGCTCCTGCTCAGCATGGTGCTGACCGTCACCGCGATCCGCGCGTCTTCACATTATGCACGCACGGCGGATCTCGACCAGAAACGCGATAACATCCGCGAATTCTACCACAATCTCACAATCGAAGATGTCACGGGTCTGCTGGAAAGCATTCCCGGCGATTTCGGCATCAATGTCATTACAGATGAGGTTGATCTGCTGAGCAAGAGCGATCTGCACTTCGACGGCAGACCGGTGCTGCATCTCGATATCGGTGCCGCCGCCGCACCCGACGACTACTATCTGCGCGGCATAGTGCGTGCGGAATATACCGGTCACGGCTGGGCGATTCCTGCCGCAGACTACCGCGAACAGCATAAGCTCTTCCGCCGTCTGACCACCGCGAACCGCATGCCGCAGACGATCTTCCACTCCGATCATGTCGATGAGCTGCGTACCGCCGACGGCAAATTTCCCGTTGTCAGCTGCGATGTCACGGCGCTGAATGACGAGCGCTGCAATTATCTCCCCTATCAGAGCATCTACGATATCGGCACAAAATACCGCTATGATATCGAAACCGAGCTCAACAGCACGAAGGAATACCGCTTCTGGATCATGAACAATGCAAAGCTCGACTGGAACCGGTTCACGGCTTATGAAGCGCCCTCGAAAAATGAGCTTGTATCGGAATATGAAGACTTCGTCATGAAGGAATATCTCCGCGTCCCCGAGACCGAGGCGATGCAGCAGCTGAAAGAGCAGGCGCTTCCGGCTCTGCTGCCAAAAAATGCACCGCTGATCCGCCGGCTCGATGCAATCCGTGATTATATCTGGGCACGCGCAGAATACACCATGCAGCCCGGAACACAGCCTTCCGACCGTGATTTCGTCGATTACTTCCTGAATGACAGCCACAAGGGCTACTGTGCACATTACGCTTCTGCGGCGGTGCTGCTCTGCCGGATGTGCGGCATTCCTGCCCGATACTGTCAGGGCTATGTGCTCACGCTCGATGATTTCGTGCTCAACAAAACCGATGACGATTATTCGATTAACATTCCCGATTATCAGGCGCATGCATGGGCAGAAATCTATGTGAAGGGCTACGGCTGGATTCCCTACGAGTTTACGGAAACCGTCATGGATACATGGCACCGCTCGGCACAGACTGCTGCGGAGACAACGCTGGTTCCGGTCACGACCACGACAACAGCCACCACAGCAGTGCCGCCGATTCTCAGTAACCTGACAACCGTTACCACCACCAACCCCACCGCACAGGACGGCTCCGGACCCCCCGGCAAGGGCGGTCTGACACCGGAACAGCTCGCAAAGCTGCGGAAGATTCTCCTGATTGTGCTTGCAGTCATGTTCATGCTGCTGCTCTATTATGCACTGCACCGCTGGATTACCGGCAAGCGGCAGCGCGCCATGGAAAACAGCGACCCGAATGCAGCGGCACATGCGGCATATACATTTATCGTGCAGCTTCTGCGGATGCAGGGCATTGAGCAGGAAAAGCTCTCGCACGATGAATTCTCCGACACCGCCGAAGTACAGTGCAAGCTGCTGCCTGCCGGCAGAATCCGCCGCGCAATCGACATTCAGCAGGCAGCCGTATTCAGCAAGAACGGCATCGTGCAGGCTGATGCAAAGGTCATCTGCAAGACGGCGACCGATCTCGCAAAGGCGATGTATACCAATGCAAAGCCGCTGCGCAAGCTCTGGCTTCGCTGGGGCAGACACATCATAAAATAACAAAAAAGGAGGAGTACAGGCATCATGCCCGTACTCCTTTTTTGTATCCGGTTATTCCTTGCATTTTCAGGCTCACGCCTGCTTCTTTTCATGCTGCCATTCGAAATATTCCTCGTAAGTACACATCTTATCAATGCAGCCGTCATCGGTGATCTCAATGATGCGGTTTGCTGCGGTCTGCATGATCTCATGGTCATGCGTCGTGAAAATGACAACGCCCTTGAACGCCGTCAGCGCATTGTTGACCGCCGTAATGGATTCCAGATCAAGGTGGTTCGTCGGCTGATCCAGCAGCAGCACATTCGAGCCGAACAGCATCATCCGCGAGAACATGCAGCGCACCTTCTCACCGCCGGAGAGCACATTGACCGGCTTGTAGATATCGTCGCCGGAGAACAGCATCTTGCCGAGGAAGCCGCGCAGGAAGGCATCCGTCTGCTCGCCTGTCGAATACTGCCTGATCCAGTCCACAATGCTCATGTCACAGCCGTTGAAATATTCGCTGTTATCCTTCGGGAAATAGGAGCGCGAGGTCGAAATGCCCCACTTGACCGTACCGCTTTCCGGCTCGGTCTCCTCCGCAAGGATTTTGAACAGCGCCGTGATTGCCTGCTCACTCTTTCCGATGATTGCAACCTTGTCCGTGCGGCTGAGCGCAAAGCTGATATTTTTCAGCAGCGGTTCACCGTTTTCGTCATTGCAGCAGACATTTTCGAGCGTGAGAATATCCTTGCCGAGCTCACGGTCCGGCGTAAAACCGATATATGGATATTTGCGCGTCGATGCAGGGATTTCCTCCATGCTGAGCTTATCAAGCAGCTTGCGGCGGCTCGTCGCCTGACGGGATTTCGATTTGTTTGCGGAAAAGCGCGAGATAAACTCCTGCAATTCCTTGATTTTCTCCTCCGCCTTGCGGTTCTGCTGCTTCATCAGGCGCTGCATGAGCTGCGAGGAATCATACCAGAATTCATAGTTGCCGACATACATTTTGACCTTGCCGTAATCGAAATCGACGATATGCGTGCAGACATTGTTGAGGAAGTGGCGGTCATGCGAAACGACCAGCACCGTGCCGAAATAATCCGCGAGAAAATCCTCCAGCCAGCGGATCGCATAGACATCGAGGTGGTTTGTCGGCTCGTCGAGCAGGATGATATCCGGATTGCCGAAGAGCGCCTGCGCGAGCAAAACCTTGACCTTCTGGTTGCCGTCGAGCTCGGACATCTGCGCATAAAGCAGCTCCTCGCTGAGTCCCAGCCCCTGAATCAGCTTGGAGGCATCGCTGTCCGCCTCCCAGCCGTTCAGCTCAGCGAATTCGCCCTCAAGTGCGGCAGCCTTTTCGCCGTCCGCATCGGAGAAATCCTCCTTTGCATAGAGCGAATCCTTCTCCTTCATGATATCATAGAGCCGCTTGTTGCCCATGATGACCGTATCCAGTACCGTGAACGCATCAAACGCAAAGTGATCCTGCCGCAGAACGGACATGCGTGTGCCCTTGTCAATGGCAATCTCGCCCTTGGTCGGTTCCAGCTCGCCGCAGAGAATCCGCAGAAATGTGGATTTGCCCGCACCGTTTGCACCGATAATACCGTAGCAGTTGCCGCCGGTGAATTTCAGATCGGCGTCCTTGAAGAGCATCTGTCCGCCGAACTGCATTGTCAGATTATTGACCTGAATCATTGATATATAACTCCTTCCGAATGACATACCCTGATATTATAACACATTATCACGCAAAAAGCAAGCTGAGCGAGGCAGTCTTTCATAAAACAAAAAATGAGAAAAAGGAGGAAGGAGAAGGGAGGAAGGCGTGCGTTCGGACTGATTGGCAAGTGCCTGACCGGCATTTCTCTGAATGATAAGAATATATTATGCTTGGTTCACCGGCTTCTTCCGCCTCTTTCTTTCCTCCTTCCTTCCTGCATTTATATGCTCTCAGCTTGCATTTTGCGTGATAATATGCTATAACCGCGCCGTGCGCAGCTCCATTGATCTAAAGTTCTCCGGCAGATTCACTGCAACATAAAACGTGATGCTCTCCGCTTGCTTTTTACCATATAATGTGCTATAATAAAACTACTAATCTAAAAATAACGGAGGTTGTCCACTATGAGTTCCAATGTCAGACCCGAATCTATGGAGAGAATTACAACAGAAGCACTTGCCAATGCCTTCATCGACGAGCAGATCAAGGAACTGCGCGCACAGATCGGTGACAAAAAGGTACTGCTGGCACTGTCCGGCGGCGTAGACAGCTCTGTCGTTGCTGCATTGCTGATCAAGGCAATCGGTCAGCAGCTTGTTTGCGTCCATGTCAACCACGGACTGCTGCGCAAGGGTGAGCCGGAGCAGGTTGTTGAGGTCTTCCGCAACCAGATGAATGCAAACCTCGTTTATGTTGATGCCGTTGACCGGTTCCTCGATAAGCTCGCAGGCGTTGCAGAGCCGGAGAAGAAGCGCAAGATCATCGGCGCAGAGTTTATCCGCGTCTTCGAGGAGGAGGCACGCAAGCAGGACGGCATCGAATTCCTTGCACAGGGTACAATCTATCCCGATATCCTCGAGAGCGACGGCGTCAAGGCACACCACAATGTCGGCGGTCTGCCGGAGGATATGCAGTTTGAGCTGGTCGAGCCGGTCAAGCTGCTCTTCAAGGATGAGGTGCGTGTGGTCGGCAAGGCACTCGGTCTGCCGGATAATATGGTCTACCGTCAGCCGTTCCCGGGTCCGGGACTCGGTGTCCGCTGCCTCGGCGCGATTACCCGCGACCGTCTGGAGGCAGTCCGTGAGAGTGATGCGATTTTGCGTGAGGAGTTCGCAAAGAACGGTCTCGAGGGCAAGGTCTGGCAGTATTTCACCGCTGTGCCGGATTTCCGTTCTGTCGGTGTGAAGGAGGGCAAGCGCACCTTCGCGTATCCGGTGATTATCCGTGCGGTCAATACGAAGGATGCTATGACGGCGACTGTTGAGGATGTGCCGTTTGCACTGCTCCAGCATATTACCGCACGTATTACAGCCGAGGTCGAGAACGTCAACCGCGTGCTCTATGACCTTACGCCGAAGCCCTGCGCGACGATCGAGTGGGAATAACCCGCCGCAGTCATATAGAAAGCAAGAGCTGTCCGATTCACGCTGAACCGGACAGCTCTTTGTATTATATCAGCGGATACGCCGGACATTTCCCTTTTGCACGAGGTATACCTTTTCTGCAATCTGCATCATTGCGCGGTCATTGTAGGAATCGGTATAAAATGCCTTGACCGGCGTTTGTCCGAAGCGCTCCCTGTACCGCTGTACCTTATGATCGCTGAAATTCAGATACAAGACTCTTTTGCGCGAGAGATCAACCTCGGAGCAGAGCAGATTCGCTGTGCCGAGCTGCTTCCGGATCGGAAGGAGCAGAAATGCAGGACCGGCGGTTATGATCACATCTTCCGGATTGATTCTGCTGATCATGCCGGAATCCAGCTTGCGGATATGTAATTTCCAGAACTGCCGGACAAGCCGCCGCAGATTTTCCGGTTCCGGCAGACAGCTTTGCAGAAAGCGGTCGATCTGTGCTTCCATGTTGTCCTTTTTGACGAGACACAGCTTGTATTGCAAAAGATTCCAGAAGATTTTGGGCAGCCAGAAAATGATCTTCCGGTTGCTGCGGATCATGAACAGTGCAAAATCGACTGCGCTTTCTCCGCGATAAAGTGTGTTATCGAAATCAAAAACCTTCGTTTAATTCACCTGCCTGATATCGCATTTGTTTCTCATAATGCAGCAGCAATCGCCGGATGCTTACAGCGGCAGCGATACAAAAAATGTATTGTATCCGTTTTCACTTTCCGCCCAGATTTTTCCCGCATGTTCACGGATAATGCTCTCTGCAATCGAGAGTCCGAGTCCGTAGCTCTGTCCGTCATTCCGTGCCTGATCGACACGGTAGAAACGCCGAAAGATGTTTTCACATTCTTCTTTGGAGAGCGGCGTACCGAGACCCGAAACACGCAGGATACAGTTTGCGGACTGCCGTTTCAGACTGACCGTGACCTTGTCGGCAGGATCGCAGTATTTCAGCGCATTATCGAGGATGATTGTTACAACCTGCCGCAGCTTGTCTTTGTCGCCGTTCAGCGTGATGCCGTCCTCGATCTCAGCGGCAAGCTCCATTTGATTCTCATAGAACAGCGGCTCAAACGGCAGAAGACTGTCATTGATCAGTTTACTGAAATTCATGCTTTCGTGTTTGATCTGTGTGCTGCTGTTGTCCAGACGCGCAAGCTCCAGCAGACTCTCGACCAGTCTGCGCATGCGTTTTGCAGTCGAGAGGATATTTTGCGTAAATTGCGCACGGTTTTCTTCGGAATATCCCGTATCTTCAAGCATTTCCGCATTTGTCATAATGACCGTCAGCGGCGTTTTCAGCTCATGTGAGGCATCTGCGATAAACTGCTTTTGTTCATTCCATGTTTTTTCGACCGGTCTTGTCACCCATTTTGCCAGCAGCAGACTGATCACAAAAAACACTGCATAGCCGCTCAGACCGATCATCACCGCATTCCGGAGCAGCCCGCGCATCATTGCCTTTTCGCGGGATATATCCGCAAAAATGATTCTGCTCATGCGGTGCATATCCGATTTCATATAGCGCAGATCGTAATCCGGAAGGATGCCGGTCTGCTTTTTGCTTTCGCTGACCTCACGGACAAGCTCTATCAGCGTTGCCTCATCGGTCAGACCGAAGAAGTCGCTGCCGGATGTGAGAATACTGCCGTTCTCGGTGATATCGACGGTAAAAAACGGCAGGCGGATATTATCCGGCATATTATCCGGCTTTTTGTCCGGCTTGCGCATCTGTTCACCGTCCGGCGGACGGAATGCCATAGAACGCATTGTTTCGATGCTTTCGCGCTCGATATTCTGCTTTGTAAAATGCAGCACGAAGCCGAATATGACAATGAACAGAACCGTGACGATGCTCATAATCACGATGATAAATTTGATCCGCAGACGTTTCAGCATGTTTCATCACACTCCAGATGATATCCGAGCCGCCGGACCGCTTCGATCCGCACATCGGAACCGATGCTTGTGAGCTTTTTGCGCAGAAAGCTGACATATGCTTCCACATGGTTTTCAACCGCGTTGGAATCAAAGCCCCAGACCTTTGTCAGCAGTGTTTCCTTGGAGACATGATTTGTGCCAGATACCATGAGAATTCGCATGACCTCAAATTCTCTTGCAGAAAGGCGGACGCTGTTTTCCTCGCAGATCAGCGATGCAGATTCGAGATCGAGCCGCGTATTTCCGAAGCTAAGCTCGTTGACCTGTGAGCCCTGCCGCCGCAGCAGCGCATTGACGCAGGCGAGAAGCTCACGCGCATCAAAGGGCTTGGTCAGGTAGTAATCCGCACCGGCATTCAGCCCAGCGACCTTATCCTCGATATCGGATTTTGCGGTCAGCATCAGAATCGGCACGGCATTATGTGCGGCGCGGATATGCTTAGCGACCTGATATCCGTTCTGCTTCGGCAGCATGATATCCAGAATGATCAGGTCATAGATATTCAGCATCGCATACTGCTCGCCACTTTCGCCGTCATAGACTGCCTCGGCTTCAAAGCCTCTGGATTCGAGCATCAGCCGGACTGAATTCGCCAGCACCTTTTCATCTTCAATAATCAGTATTTTCATGATATTTCCTCCGGCGTTCCGGTCAGTCGGAGAGGCTGCGCCGAGTCTCTGATTGTCTCCGGCGCAGACTTCCCTCTGTTCTTATTATACACCGAAACGGCAGCATTGTAAATAGCTCTTTGAAAAACTGTGCTGTGCAGGGCGGGGGAGCTGTTCAGACGGCTGGAGACAGAAAAAAGAGGTGCACACCGTTCGGGTCTGCACCTCTCTGTATTCTTTGCGGTTTATGCGCCGATCTTGCGGAATTTCTCATAGCGGTGATCGAGCAGTTCTTCATTCGTCAGTCCGCGCAGCTTTGCGATCTCATCCAGCAGAATCGTCTTGAGCGCCGAGCAGATTTCGCGGTCGGTCTTTCCAGCCTCGGGAATGACCTTCTCAACAACATCAAAGCTCAGCAGATCGTAGGAGGTCAGGCGCAGATGCGCTGCCGCTTCCGGTGCCTTTGCCGAATCCTTCCAGAGAATGCTTGCGCAGCCCTCCGGCGAAATGACAGAATATACGGCGTTTTCAAGCATGATTGCCGTATCGCAGACGCCGAGTGCCAGTGCGCCGCCGCTGCCGCCTTCGCCGACGACAACCGAGATGACCGGTGTTTTCAGTCCCATCATCTCATAGAGATTCTCGGCGATTGCCAGACCCTGCCCGCGCTTTTCGGCACCGATGCCGCAGTATGCGCCGGAGCTGCCGATGAAACAGATCACGGGACGGCGGAATTTCTCGGCTTCCTTCATCAGGCGGAGCGCCTTGCGGTAGCCCTCCGGCTCGGGGCAGCCGAAATGACGCTTCATGCGGTCCTCAATCGTATCACCGCGCTCCATTGCGATTACCGTCACCGGAATATGATTGATATAGCCGATGCCGCCGACGATTGCCGGATCGTCGCCGTAGCGGCGGTCACCGTGCAGCTCGACGAAATCGTCTACCATATGCTCGATATAATAAGAACCCATCGGACGCTTGCCGTTGCGCGCAGCCTGTACGCGCTCATAGGCTGTTTTGGTCTCAGACATGCGGATTCCCTGCCTTTCTTCAATTATGTTGTCTCGCGGATGACACACGCTGCAAATTTGACAAATGCTATCGCAATCAGAATCAGAAATCCGAGTCCTGCATATCCGACTGCACGCAGAATCTTTTCATCCTTGCTCCGACTGCTTTTTATCTGCATGCGGATTTCCCTTGCCGGAATTGCATCCGGATTTGCGGCATAGATTTCATTCAGTTCTGCACAGAGCTGTGCATGCTCCGGATATTGCAGCGCAAAATACGCAGCATATTCCGCATCTTTACGGATTTTCTGCTTTACAAGCGCATTGTTCAGCAGCCGGATCAGCCATTTTGTCAGATGCCGGAACAGGATTACGGCAGCCAGTGCGATCAGCACATGCAGCATGCTGCCTGCCCGCCTGAGCCAGACGGCTGCGGCTCCGATCAGTATAACCGCTGCGACCAGAGAAAGACATTCCAGTACAGCCGCTGCCGGGCATTCGTGATATGCTGTATAGCTGTATGCGCCCTGTCCGGCTGCATCTCCGGTGCGCTGTTCTGCGCCGAGGTGCGTTTGGCGGAAACGAAGCTGCTTTCTGCGCAGCCGTTCGCCATACTGTTCTGTAAAGCGCATTGCCGCTGTTTACTTTGTCTGATGCAGCTTCAGAAGCTTGGAGAGCGTGTAGGTCATGCGCGGACGTTCCTCAATGATATCGACAAAGCCGTGCTCCAGCTGGAATTCTGCGCGCTGGAAGCCGGACGGCAGCTTTTCGCCGGTCGTCTGCTCGATGACGCGCTGACCTGCAAAGCCGATCAGTGCCTTCGGCTCTGCGATGATAATATCACCCTGCATCGCAAAGCTGGCGGTGATGCCGCCCGTTGTCGGGTCGGTCAGGACGGCGATATAGAGCAGACCTGCGTCCGAATGCCGCTTGACGGCGCCGGAAACCTTTGCCATCTGCATGAGGGAGAAGATGCCCTCCTGCATTCTCGCACCGCCGGATGTGATAAATCCGATGACCGGCAGACCGAGCGCCGTTGCCTTCTCAAACAGGCGCGTGATTTTTTCGCCGACAACCGTACCCATACTGCCCATCATGAATGCGGAATCCATAATGAACAGCGCGCAGTCCGTGCCGTCGATCTTTGCAGTGCCGCAGACAACGCCCTCGGCAAGTCCGCTTGCCTTTTCCGCCTTGTCGAGCTTCTCGGCATAATCGGGAAAATTGATCGGGTTCTTGGATTTCAGTTTGCGGTCGATCTCCTGAAAGCTGTCCTTATCGACGGTTGCATCGAGTCGCTCCACGGCGCGCATACGGAAATATGCGCCGCATTCCGGACAGATGCAGTGATTGTCGATGTATTTTTCATACGGAATCTCCGCATTGCATTTTTTGCAGACACGCGGCGGCTGTTCGACATTGCCTGTAATGGTATTGAGAATCGTTTTCAGCGTACTCATACCTCTGCCTCCTCCTGCGGTTTGATCACAAACGAGAATTCCGCGCTGACGCAGCGCTTGCCGTCTACAAAACCTTCGCCCTTAGCCCAGTAGAAGGGACCGCGGTTCTTGATGATCTCGCATTTCGTTTCAAAGACATCGCCCGGCACGACCGGATGACGGAATTTGACTTTATCCAGACCGGTGAACAGCGTCAGCGGCTGGGAGCCGTCCGGCTGCTTTGCCATGCAGACGCAGACCGACTGCGCCATGATTTCGCAGAGGATCACACCCGGCACGACCGGATGCCCCGGGAAATGTCCGTCCAGGAACCATTCCTCTCCCGTGATTTTCTTTTTTCCGTGCGCGGCACCGTCAATCAGCTCTGCTTCATCGAGCAGCAGCATACTGTTCCGGTGCGGCAGCAGCTCCATGAGTTCTGTCCGGTTCATGTGTATTCCTCCGTTTTCGGTCTGACCGCGAAAAAACGGTCAGATCAGATTTTTGCGAATGCGATGCAGGCATTGTGACCGCCGAAGCCGAGCGAGGTGGAAAGTGCCAGAGAGAGCGGCGTTTCGAGTGCGGTATTCGGGGTGATTTGCAGGTCGCATTCGGGATCGGGTTCTTTATAGTTGATCGTCGGCGGGATGAGATTGTTCTCCAGCGCCTTGATCGCAGCAATTGCCTCGATTGCACCGGCAGCGCCGAGCAGATGACCTGTCATGGACTTGGTCGAGCTGACATGAATCTGATAGGCGCGCTCCGTGCCGAATGCCTTTTTGATCGCGGCGGTTTCGGTTTTATCGTTGAGCGGCGTGCTGGTGCCGTGTGCGTTCAGATAGATTTCGCCTGCCGGAACCTCTCTGCCGACCTCTGCGAGGCAATCCGCGATTGCCTTCGAGGAAGCGGTCGCTTCGCTGTCCGGTGCGGTGACATGATAAGCGTCGCAGGTGCTGCCGTAGCCGACAAGCTCAGCATAGATTTTTGCGCCGCGCTTGACAGCGTGCTCATATTCCTCGAGCACGAGTGCGCCCGCGCCTTCGCCCATGACGAAGCCGTGTCTGCGCTTGTCAAACGGAATGGATGCCGCATCCTTATCGGTGCTCTCGCTGAGTGCCTGGCAGTTGATGAAGCCTGCCATGGAGAGCGGATTCAGCACGGCATCGACGCCGCCTGCGATGATCGCATCCGCATAGCCGTGACGGATCGTGCGCAGGGCTTCGCCGATTGCATTTGTACCCGTTGCACATGCAGTCGTGACCTCGATGCAGGGACCCTGTGCGTGCATCTGAATGGCGATCATGCCCGCTGACATATTCGCAATCATCTTCGTGATGAAGAACGGCGAAACACGCGACGGACCTCTGTTCAGAAGTGTATTGTGCTCATTGATGAAGGTCTCGAAGCCGCCGATGCCGGTACCGAAATAGACACCGAAGCGCTCCGGCGCGATTTTGTTCAGAATGCCGGAATCTTCGACTGCCTGTGTTGCCGCGACCAGCGCATACTGCTGGCAGCGGTCGGACTGGCGAACCGTCTTTGCCTCGAGATACTGCTTCGGATCGAAGCCCTTGAGCTCTGCTGCGAGTTTTGCTTTGAGATCTGCTGTATCGAATCGTGTGATGAAATCAATGCCGTTTCTGCCGTTTTTCAGACCGTCCCAGTAGCTGGCGACATTATTGCCGATCGGTGTCAGCGCGCCGAGACCTGTTACGACTACTCTTCTGTTTGCCATAGCTTCCTCCGTTTAAGAAATTGCGAGTCCGCCGTCAATGCGGATGACCGTTCCGGTGATGTAATCGGATTCCGGTGAGGCGAGGAATGCTGCGAGATTGGCAACATCCTCCGGCTGACCGGCTCTGCCTGCCGGAATCGAGGCGAGGTAATTCTGCGCGGCTTCTTCGCCGATTGCTTTGGTCATATCGGTTTCGATGAAGCCCGGTGCGATTGCGTTGCAGGTGACATTCCGCGAGGCGAGTTCTCTTGCCGTGACCTTTGTCAGCGCAAAGACGCCCGCCTTGGATGCTGCGTAATTTGCCTGACCTGCCGTTCCGAGCAGACCGGAGACCGAGCCGAGATTGATGATCTTGCCGTATTTCTGCTTCATGAACGGGCGGTAGCAAGCCTGCGTCATGTTGAATGTACCCTTGAGATTCGTATTGATGACCGCATCGAAATCTGCTTCCTTCATGCTGATCATCAGACCGTCGCGCGTGATGCCGGCATTGTTGACGAGAATCGTAATGTTGCCGAAATCTGCGAGAATCTGCTTGACGGTCGCCTTGCACTGCTCTGCATCGCTGACGTCGCAGGCATAGACCTTTGCCCTGACGCCGTATTCCTTAGCGATGTCCGCTTCGAGTGCGAGTGCCTGTTCATTGGCGGATCTTGCGACGATTGCGACGTCCGCACCCTGCGATGCGAGCTTTTTGCAGATCGCAGCACCGATGCCGCGTGCGCCGCCTGTCACGACGGCAGTCTTTCCGTTCAGCATCCCTTCACCGCCTTGATCGTTTCTGCCAGCGTCTCTGCGCTGTCAACATTGTAAATCCGCACATCTGCGGAGATTTTCTTCACCAGACCGCTGAGCGTTTTGCCTGCGCCGACCTCGATGAAATCGGTGAAGCCCGCTGCGATCATATTTTCGATTGTAGTCTGCCAGCGAACCGGATTGCACATCTGGTCGCGCAGTGTCTCCGCGATCCTGTCTGCTTCATAGGGCTGTGCGGTCAGGTTTGCGTAGACCGGAATCTGCGGTGCCGCAAAGCAGAAGGATTTGAGCACGGCGCCGAAATGATCGGCTGCATCGTTCATGAACGGCGAATGGAATGCCGCGCTGACTGCCAGCGGGATGCATCTGCCGCCGAGCTCCTTGATTTTTGCCGTAAAATCGGGCATGCTGCTCTTTAAGCCGGAGACAACGGTCTGACCGGGGCAGTTGAAATTGACCGCATAGAGCTGATCGAATTCCGAAGCAGCCTTTACGACGGTCTCCGCATCGAGCTTGACGACCGCGCACATTGCCGTATCGGCTGCATCGGATGCGTCCTGCATCAGCTTGCCGCGCGTGCTGACGATCTTGAAGCCGTCTGCATCGGAATAGACACCTGCATAGGCAAGCGCTGCGATCTCTCCGAGCGAGAAGCCTGCGACGGCATCTGCCCTGATGCCTGCCTCATTCAGTGCGCGTGCCGCTGCCAGATCGACCAGATACAGGCAGGGCTGTGTGTTCTCGGTGCGCTTGAGCTCCTCATCCGTGCCGGAGAAGGACTGATTCATCGTGTTCGGACGGATTGCCTCCGCCGCATTGTAAAGCTCTTTTGCCGCGGCGCTGGTCTCATAGAGAGATTTGCCCATGCCGCTGTACTGTGCGCCCTGTCCGGCAAAGAGAAATGCAAGTTTACCCATTTTGAGATGCCTCCCGTTTTTGTTTGCTGTGCAGTATCAGAACTGCGTGCCGAGCAGCCTGCCTGCCTGCTCCATGATCTCTGCGATCATTTCGGCAGCGGGCTGCTCCTGATTGACCATGCCCGAAATCTGACCGGCGAGGAAGCATCCGCGCTTCGGATCGCCGTCAACAACCGCGGCACGCAGTGTACCGACAGCCATTGCTTCAAGGTCTTCGTCGGAAATATCCGTATATTCCACTTTTGCGTAGCCGCGCGAGAAGGCGGTCTTCAGTGAGCGGACCGGATGTCCGAGCCGCTTGCCCGTGACGATTGTCGAGGTATCCTTCGCCTTCAGCAGACGCGCCTTGTATTCCGGATGTACATTGCATTCCGTTGCGGCGAGAAAGCGTGTTCCGATCTGTACGCCGCATGCGCCGAGCATGAATGCCGCCGCGACGCCTCTGCCGTCTGCGATGCCGCCTGCCGCAATGACCGGAATCTGCACGGCGTCACAGACCTGCGGCACGAGTGCCATAGTTGTCATTTCGCCGACATGACCGCCGGATTCCGTACCCTCCGCGACGACCGCATCCGCACCGGATTTCTCCATGAGCTGTGCCATTGCGGCGGTCGAGATCACCGGAATGACCTTGACGCCTGCTTCGCGCCACATCGGGATATAGGCTGCCGGAGAACCGGCGCCTGTCGTGACGACGGCGACCTTCTTCTCTGCAACCAGCTTTGCAATTTCATCAATATTATTACCGCGCAGCATGATATTGACGCCGAAGGGCTTATCAGTCAGTGCGCGGGCTTCGTCGATCTGTGCTGCGACCTGCTCGGGATTTCCGCTTGCGGCGGAGATAATACCCAGACCGCCGCCGTTGGAGACCGCTGCTGCAAGGCGCGCATCGGAAATATGCGCCATTCCGCCCTGCATCAGCGGATAACGGACACCCAGCAAATCACAGAGAATTGCTGTACGCTCCATAGGTTCAGCCCTGCTTGCTGTCTACGTAAGCGATCAGCTCTTTGACGGAGGTGCCTGCCTCCTGCGGGTTGATCTCAATGCCCAGCTCGTCTTCCAGCTCCATCATGATCTCAACAGCCTCGAGGGAATCGACGCCGAGGTCGGTGAAGGTGGTCTCCTCGGTGATCTCAGACGGATCCATTTCGAGGTGGTTTGCAAGGACTTCGATAATCTTTTCGCTGTTCATAATTTGTTCCTCCAGAATCAAATGTGTTGGAATAAAATATATCTAAAAATAAGCAGATGCTTATTGATAGCCGGTTTGGACGTACCGCCGGATGCTTACCAGCGGATCAGGCATGCGGCGCTTGAAAGGCCGCCGCCGAATGCACAGAGTGCGATCAGATCGCCCTTTTTCAGCTTGCCGCTGCGTGCGAGTTCATCAAAGGAGATCGGGACGCTTGCCGAGGAGGTATTGCCGTAGCGATCCAGATTGAGCACGAATTTCTCAATCGGGAGATGCAGACGGCGCGCTGCCAGATCAATGATCCGGTAGTTTGCCTGATGCGGCACGATCCAGTCGAGATCGGTGACGGAAATGCCTGCCTGTTCCGTGATGCTTTTCAGACCGCCGACGATCTGCTTGACGGCAAACTTGAAGGTCTCCTGTCCGACCATATGGATTGCGAGCGGCATCTCCTCTTTTTCATAGAACGGGGAGTTGCCCTTGCCGAGCGGAATCAGCAGGACATCGTCGCCGCCCTGTGTATGCAGCTCCGAGCCGAGATAATTTTCGCCCTTTGCGATGACGAACGCACCGGAGCCGTCGCCGAAGATGACACAGGTTGAGCGGTCCGACCAGTCCACGATGCGGCTGAGCCGTTCCGCGCCGAGCACCAGTGCATACTGAATGCCGCCGCGCTCGATGAATGCTGCTGCAGTATCCAGTGCAAACAGGAAGCCGCTGCAAGCGGAATTGACATCGAATGCCGGACACGTTGCACCGATCAGCTGCTGTACCTTTGCCGCAACGGACGGGCAGACGACATCAGAGGAGACCGATGCACCGACGATCAGATCGAGCTGCTCTGCGGTGATGCCGGCAGCCTCCAGTGCGCGCTGCGCCGCCTTTGCACCCATTTCCGCCGCAGATTCATCCACGGAGATCCGGCGCTCTTTGACGCCGACGCGCTGCGTAATCCATTCATCCGAAGTGTCAACCATGTTCGATAATTCGTCGTTTGTCAGGACCTTTTCCGGCACATAGGCGCCGGTTCCCAATATCTGAAAACTCATTCCGGTGTCTCCTCTGTATTCTTATGATCTCAGGCAATCACGCTGCTCAGCAGACATGAGAAGCCGAAGGTGAAATTACGCGCAGCCTCCTCGCGTGAAAGCTGCCGCGAGATCGCATCGGCATAGTAGCCTCTGCAAAAGCACCAGATCGCGCAGCAGAGAGCTTCGGCATCGACCGGCTTTGCAAAGCCCTGCTCCAGCGCATACTGATAGTATTTTTTGATCTTGTCGTACCAGCGGATGCGGTTTTCCTCCGTGAGCGAATCATGCTCGAAAACATACCGGCGGAACTGCATTTTCACATCGTAGGACTGCATCACCACTCTGAGCGCCGTATCGAGGCAGAACTGCGAAAAACTCGCTTTGTCATGAAATTCCGGCTTGATGTTTTCGCGCATACTGACGACGGTGTTCCGGTAGACAATCCGCAGAACCTCGTCAATATTGGAAAAACGGTTATAGAAAACACGGTTTGTCACGCCCATTTCGTTGATGATCTTCTTGACGGTGACCTTATGGGCGCCTTCCTCGGCGGTGATGCGTGCAACGATTTCAACGATCTGATCGGAGATATCGTCGTGAATCCGCTCCTGCTTCGGCACTGCCGTTTCGTCTGCCTGTTCCATGCTGCGTCAGACTCCTTTCCGCGAAAATACGAAGAATATGCATCAGCACACAGTGTGCCAGCACACCATGTGCTATTATAGCACAGTTTTCCTTTTCTGTCAAGTGAAACCTGCGTGAAAATCAGATTCTGTACGCAAAAACGTGCAAAATGATACGCTTCTTGCAGAGACTGCGCGGACTGTGTCCTGTCCGGAAGGCGAAAACAAAACCGGCGCCGCTTGTTCAGCAGCACCGGTTGCAGGTGTATGTATCCGAAAGATTACTTCTTTTCCTTGAGCAGGTCGCGGATTTCGGTCAGCAGGACCTCTTCCTTCGGCGGCTCGGCAGGCTTTTCCTCTTCCTTCTTCTTACCGATTGCCATTGCCTTGTTGACTGCCTTGATGATGCAGAACAGGATCAGCGCGATAATCAGGAAGTTGATGACAGCGGAGATGAAGTTGCCGTAGTTGAACTCAGCGCCGTTGACGGTGAAGCTGCCGCCGATCTTGACGCCGCCGTCTTCAGCGGTGCTGCCGGTGATCGCCTGAATCAGCGGATTGATGAAGCTGTCGGTCAGCGCGGTGACGATGTTGCCGAAAGCAGCACCGATGATGACGCCGACTGCCATGTCCATGACATTGCCCTTGAGTGCGAATTCCTTAAATTCTGCGAGAAAACCCTTTTTTTCTGCCATTTTTTATTTCATCCTTTCATTCTGCGGTGTGCTGCCGCATTGCTTTACTACTATTATAGCACACTCATGCGAAAAATGCATCTGTACAAATCGACGAAATTGCGGACGGATTTTGCATCTGATTTTGTCATGTGTGAAATTCGATACGCAGAAATGCACAAAGTATGCACGCGAAAATTGTGCAGGACACCAAAGTTACCGGATGCTATTCCATTTTTGCAAAAACCTATGTTATAATAAGTGCATGCAGAGAGAAACAGTTGTATTTGCAGGAAGTGCAGATCAACCTCAGTTCAGAAAGGAGCGTGCGGCGTTTGTAAGCGCCGTACAACAAAGCATATGGCTGAATACCGATCAACCGGCAGAGAATTGCGAAAATCCCCGAAGGGTCTGATCGTCGGTCTCTTTCTCATTGCACTGACGGCAGCCGGTGCATTTTACGCCGGAAATGTCCTGAATAATATGGTCTCGCTGGAACCGGATGATTCCGATGAAGCGGAAATTTCGGTGCCGGATATGTCCGAAATGTCTGAGGAGAGCAGCCGGATCGAATACGGTTCGGTGCGCATCTCAAAGGACCGTATCCGCCGCGGTCCGCTGATGCTGGTGAATGACAGCTTCCCGACCGAGGACGCCGAGGAGGGCATTGTTTCCGTCTTTGAGCAGAAGAATGAATATCTGACCGTCCGCGATATGGAAGTGCGCCTGCTGGATGAGACAATGGATGCGCTCAACCGCATGGCGGAGGGCTTCCATACGGCGACCGGACATGCCGATCTGCTTGTCCGCGACGGCTATATTACAAAGGATGCGCAGAAGCGGCTTTATGAAGCGGATTTGCAGATGACAGGCGGCAGCAGTTCTGCGCTTTATGCGATGCCGGGATGCAGCGAATTTGAATCCGGCTATACGTTTGAGCTTTCGCTGTTCGTCAACGGCGCCTTCGAGGATTTTACCGATGAGGGCGATTATGCATGGATTCTCCAGCACTGTGCCGAGTACGGCTTTGTGCAGCGATATCCTGAGGGCAAATCGGAATATACGCATGTGACGGACCGCCCGTGGGTGTTCCGTTATGTCGGCACACCGCATGCATGGTATATGTACAAAAACAAGCTCTGCCTCGAGGAATATACGGAGCTGCTGGAAATGCATCCCTTTGAAAGTGAGCATGCAGTCATCAGCGACCAGCTCGGGCGGGAATATGAGGTCTATTATGTTTCCGTCGATCCGGACGATCCGGAGCCGGATACCGTTGTACCGATGCCGATTGACTGTCAGTACAGCTACACGGGAAATAATAAGCACGGTTTCTATGTGACCGTCAATCTGGAAAGCGCAACGTAAACCGCATATGAAAAATAAATCCGCCGCACTGCTGTCAGTACGGCGGATGTTTTTGTTTATTCGGCAGCCGAAGAGGTGTCATCTGCTTCGGAGCTGCTTGCGACACTGTGCTGGAAGAAGGCGATCTTAATAGAATCCAGCCATGCCGGAAGCGGAACAACTGCACCGTCAGCACCTGCGGTACAGAGAACGCCCTGACCCGTTGCCGGTGCGGAGGAATACTGGAACATATAGCTGATTGCGTGGCGGTGATTGGAGAAATCCATCGCCGTGATGTCAGTCGTAATGGAATCGACGAAGATACTGAAATACGTGTCGAGGTTTCGTGCGACACGCTCGCCGCCTTCGCCCCTGCGCGTTGCACGCGTCGAGGTGATTTCGCCGCCGCCGATGCACTGGTTCAGCAGCTGTGCGACGGAGTTGCCGATGACGCTGCACCGTTCCTCTTCATCCTTATAGTTGCTGCTCGTCAGCATCGTTTCAAACTGCGTGTTGTCGAGCGTGACTTCCATATCGTCCTCCATCGGACGCAGACCGGTATCTCTGACCGGAATCCGGTAGGTGACGTTGCCGATCAGCTCGACGATCTTCTGGAAGCCGGTGCTGTTCATTTTGACATAGCGGTCAATCGGCTGATCCAGCAGATCAGAGATTGCGGTTTTCATTGCATCCATGCCGTGGTTTGCGTAGCAGGTGTCAACGGTCATTGCCTTGCCGTCATAGACTACCTGCAAATCCAGCGGAACGCCGATGCAGAAAATCTTTTTGCGGACCGGATCAAAACGCAGCATCATGACGGCGTTCTTTTTCGTGTCATCGTCCGGATCGAGCACAAAGAGCAGTGCGTTGACGTCATCTTCGGAGATACTGGTCGTAGCGCTCTGCATTGTTTGCAGCTCTTTCTGTTTGTTGGTCAGCTTATTGTAGAAGTAAAGTCCGACTCCGCCGAACACGATCAGAGAAATCAGAACAGTGATCATGAACGGAATCGCCGTACTGCCCGCCTTCGGACCGCGGCGGCGTTGATAGGTAGTGGTCATTTTGCCGTTATTGCAGTATATGCAGCAGCGCTGCACATGGGCTGCACTCCTTTCCTAAGTTTATTTGCTGAAATAATCATGTGAAGGGTCTCCATGCAGGATCGCATCCTGAACGGATAGAACATGCATTTCGAGCCCCGCACGTTCTGCCATATGAACGGTTTGCCCCGTACCGGAGCGGATATCCGCGAGCAGTGCAATCAGCCGCTGACTGTGCTGCACCATATATGCATTGCGGTCGCGGTAGCAGCCGCGGTAATAATGCTCGCTCAGCGGAATGACACGGTCTGCTGCCTGCATCACGGCGCGGACATGAAACCGCTCTGCGCTGCTGTCCGGCTGGAGCCGGTCAGCATAGGGGAGTACGCAGATCAGCCGGACCGCCGGATACTGCCTGCGGAAATGCAGGATCATATCCGCTGCCCAGAGATCGACGCCGCGCGCCATACCCGTATAAAAGGTATCGGCACCCTCCTCCATGGCGGATTCAATCTCGCGGAAGAGCAGGCTTTGCAGCATGCGAAGCGGTGCACCGGTCGGGAGCTTTTCGGGCCGGTGACCGGAAATACAGACCGCAAATCCGCGCTGCATCAGCTTGTGAAAACGGAACCGCCGATGAATTCTCTGACAAGCGACTGCTCCGGAATCCATTCGGAATCCATAGGCTGCATCGCCTCCATGAAGCGCAGCAGCATCGGAATGCCGCTGTCCCTGTCGGCAGTCTCTGCCAGTGTGCGGACGGTTTCGAGCAGAATCGGCTTGTAGACCGAAAGCTCATAGCCCATGAAGGTATCCAGCTCATAATCCGCCAGATGCTTATAGGGCATGATGTAGAGATTTTCGCCTCTGGAAATGCTCGTCAGCATTTCGCTGGATTCCGCCGGTGCTCTGCCTCTGGTGCGGTGGTCGCGGATGAGGCGGCGTGCAAAGCGAATGAGCGAGGGGTGCAGACGCTCATGTTCCATCGTGATGCGTGTGCGGACGCTGAGATAGATGCGGTTGGCGATTGCGTGCGAATCGCCGGTGACATCCGGATTCAGCGCGTGGATGCCCTCCATAATAATCAGCTCATTGGACTTGCGCTGCAAAATCCTGCCGGATTTCCGCTGCTTCTGCGCGGCAAAATCAAAGACCGGCAGCTCAACTGCCTCGCCGCGTGCGAGCTGTTCCAGCTGCGTATTGAGCAGATCGGTATCGAGACGCAGCGGCGATTCATAATCCGGTCTGCCGAACTGATCGACGATATCGGCATTGCGTGTGCCGTCTGCGTAGTAATTGTCCATGGAAAGGGTATGTGCCTCAAAGCCTGCGGAATCGAGAATCTGTTCCAGACGGCAGGCTGTCGTGGTCTTGCCGGATCCGGAGGGACCGGAGATCAGTGTGATCGGGCGCTCTTTGGCGTGGCGGCAGATATCGTCCGCGAGATCACGGAGCTGCTTGTCATATGCAGCTTCGGCATCAATCACGAAGGATTCCGGTTCATCATGCGCCATGCGGTTGATGTCTGCAATCGAAATTTCATTCATGCGGCAGTCTCCTTTTCATTATCCGGTCTCAGCTTTTCTGTGCACGCGGATATCCTTGCCGTAAAAAGGCAGAATCCGCGAGGACGACAGCAGGCGTGAGAGAATACGGTCGCCGTAGCGATCCTTGACCTCCTGATGCGTCAGATTGGTATTGATAATCATCGGCTTGCGCGCATTGATGCGGCTGTTGATGATCGTATAAAGCATGGAACGGGAAAATGCAGTATCGAATTCGGTTCCGAAATCATCCAGAATCAGCAGATCGCATTCGAGCAGGGCGGGCAGGGAATCGCTGCTTTCCTTTGTTCTGCGGAACTGCTCCTGATCGAGCGTATGCATCAGGTTGATCGCGGAATCGTAGATGACGTTATATCCTTTTTTGAGCACCTCGCTTGCAATCGCAAGCGAAAGATGTGTCTTGCCGAGCCCCGTTCCGCCGCAGAGATACAGATTGTCTGCGGTTTCCGCCGAAAAGGCTGCGGCATATTGCTGACATGCGGCAAAATTCTGCTGCATGGTATAATACTGGTCTGTCGGAAGGTCAGCATAGTAGGAAAGGGAAAAATCCGAGAACCGCGACAGCGAAAGCTGTGAGCGCGCATTGAGCGCCTCTGTTCCGACTCTGCCGATCTCCTGCTTCAGACACTGACAGGGCTTTCCGCCGACAAATCCGGTATCGTCACAGAGGGAGCAGCTGTAATGCAGATCGAGATAATCCTCCGGATAGCCGTGTGCGGTCAGGAGCTGCCGGAGCATGGCGTCTGCTTCCTTGCAGTGCCGCTCGATTGCAGCGAGGCGCGCCTGATTATCCGGCCTGCCGAGTGCGTGCGTGATATCCAGGCAGGCGGTGCGGAGCTGACGGTCCAGCTCGGCGGTTTCCGGAATTTCGCGCTGAATCTGTACGATTCGGAGCTCCTGCGTCCGTTCTGCATTGCGGCGGCGCGCCTGAATCTGTCCGATTGCCTCTGTGTAGATTTCCTCCTGCGTCATTCCGTTTCACCTCCTGCATTATAACCTATAGGGGTTCATGATCTTTTCGACATCGCTCATATCAATCGAAGAATTGGTGCTGCCCTCCGGCGGCTTTTTAGTGCTGCTGCGCTTCTGCTGACGGGCAGCATAATAGGCGTCATCCTGCTTCTGCGCATCGGCGACGGTACGGATGCCGTCCTGTGCCCAGTGTTCCAGAATGCCGTTCATATAATTGAAATTCAGCTTATCATCCTTCTGATTGCGCGTTTTTTCATAGGCAATCTGAATCATCTCCGTGGACCAGCCCTGCTGCTGCCAGCGGTCGATGAATTCCTGCTGCAATCTGGTCGGCTGCCGCTTCATCTCAAACATCCGCATCAGCTTCGCGGTGAAGCTGCGCGCTTCGGTTCTGCGGCGGATATCCTCCTCAACCAGTGCATGTGTCATGACGCCGCGCTCCTGCCATTCGATTGCGATTTTCTCCATGTAGCGCACATGGAAACAGTCATTCTGAACGCAGTATGCAGCGAGCATCAGAATCAGATCAGGCTCCAGTCCGAGATATTCGTGCATCCAGATCATGCTCTTCTGCTCGGTATTGTTCAGCATTCTGCCCGCAAGCGGCTCCACGCTCCGGAACATCTCCGCGATTGCCTGATTCTTTTCAATCCGCGCGGCGATCTCAGAGGGCAGCAGCGAAAACTGGCTGCTGCTGCTTTGCAGCTTCGCGGTCGGCTCTGCCGGCAGCTCCGGTACAGTGACCGTCACCGGCGGGGCAGGGGCGGCAGGCTGAACCTGCGGCGCAGCGGTCTGCAATCTGACCGCGGGCTGCTCCTGTGTATCCGAGAGTACGTTTGCATCCTGCCAGAAGGCGATTGCATCCTCGACGGACGCCGGCATGACCTTGCAGTTCTGTGCGACGGTCTCCGCAGTAAGCGGTTCGTCTGCGTGACAGAGCAAATAGAGCAGGATTTTCAGCTGATCATGGCTTGCGAGCTTGAGCAGATTGTCTGCGACCGTTACCGGAACGGCAAAGGTATGTCCCTGTTTCAGATAGATTTCCATACATTCGCCTCCCGTATCCGGACATAGTGATACTCTTATAGTATAACACAAAACGCAGAAATTGTAAAGTGCGGGAATTCTGAAATTTTCCTGAAGCCGCTGCCGGATTTTGTGTACAGCGTGCAGACAGATTTGCGGCGAATACAGACAGTGTCATAGGAATCTGATGAAAAATCATTGACAACCGTATCAAAAACTGATAAAATACAATCATAGGGCAGAAAGGGGGATTTTTCATGCCGAAACAGAAAACGATTTTCAAAAGGGTCACGGCTGCGCTGACAGCAGCCTTTGCGGCAGGTTCACTCGCAGTTTCCGCATATGCCGCGACAGAGCAGCGCCTTGTCGGATACATGGGCGATCTGAACGGCGATATGTTCGTCAGCGACATAGATATTCAGATTCTGACCGAGCATCTCCTGACAAACGGCGGGATCACCGATCCGGAGACCGCGTTCCGTGCCGATCTCAACAAGGATCAGTGTCTCGATGTCCGCGATCTGACGCTGCTGCGGCGCGTGGTACTCGGCGGCAAGGGTCCGGATGAGATTTACGAGGAGGTCGAGGTGCCTGATCCGGAGCTGATCGCACCGCCGGTGAAGAGCGTCAGACCGACGCTGCCCTCGGTCGGCGAAACGAATATCCTGATGTTTGTCATTGATTTTCCGGACTGCGTCCGCTCTGATCACTATACCGCGGAGGAGATCACGGAGCGCACCTTCGGTCCCGAGGATAAAAACAGCAAAGCCTATCCCATGGAGAGCATCTCTGCGTTTTATAACCGCGCCTCTTACGGCAGACTGCAAATGCACGGCGATGTCTTTCTCTATAATGCGCAGGGCAGCATCAATAATTACATCAATCCGAAGGGCGATACCGCAAGCTATGTCGGTACCGATAAGCTGCTCGATGAGGTCATGGCTGCCTTTGATGCGCAGGTCGATTTCACAAAGTACGATACCGACAAAAACGGCACGATTGATACGATTCTGCTGGCTTTGCCGGGTTCAGCCGGTTCGGAATACTGGTGGCCCTGCTCCGGCGGATATTACGGCAAGCAGAGCTTTGACGGCGTCCGCGGCGGCAATCTCTGCTACGGCGGCTGGGACCTCAGCGACCGCGCCGGCTTCAACGGCACATGGACACATGAGCTCGGGCATGCAATGGGTCTGCCGGATTATTACCGCTACGAAAACTTTGATAATACGGCAGAGGATGACTACGGCAGAGGATTGAGCGGCGACGCAGGCTGGCTGACTATGGACGATGCGCTCGGCGATATGAGCTGCTTTGACAAGCTGATGTACGGCTGGTATACCGATGCGGAGGTGCAGATTTATTCCGGCGGCACGCAGACCTATACCCTGCAATCCTCGCAGTATGCGCCGAACTGTGTGCTGATTCCGCGGAAGGAGCTGAACGGTTTTCACAGCGAATATTTCATGATCGAATCCGTCACGCCCGATGAGAATAACTATATGGGCTTTTCCTACCGGCAGTCATTCCAGATGTTCCGAAAAGGCGGCGTCCGCATCCTGCACTGCAATGCGGAGATTGCAAACGGCTGGTGGGGACCGGAATTTAAGTGGAACAATTACGGCAAGAATTATGACACTTCCAATCTGACCCGCCGTGTGCTGCGGCTGGTCAATAACTTCGGCGGATTTTTCCGCGAGGGCAGTCTGATTGACAGCAGCGTCAATGGCTTTGCGTGGTATGATGCGCTCGGCTTTGAGACGGTTGATCCGGGCTTTACGGTCAAGGTTGACAGCCTTCAGGACGGCACCGCCGTTGTGACGATTTCACCGAAATAATTGCATATCGGCAGCAGAAAGCCGCGGGATCACGAGGATCCCGCGGCTGCTTTTTTAAGCGGTTGTTACCATGTCCACTCATCCCAGAGCTTTCCGGCTTTGGATTTGAGCGATTCACCGCGCTGCTTGAGCATTTCGTTCGAGCCTGCCACCACAATCAGCACCAGTCCGGCGAGCAGCAGATAAACCCACCACTGTTTGCCGTCGGTCAGCTTCATATGCATATACATAGCGGTCAGAACCAGCGAGATGCCGCCCAGCAGGAACCATTTTTTCTGCCGGATATAGAACGATGCGATGAAGAGCAGCATTGCCGTAATCAGCAGCGTCAGCAGATCGGAGCCCGCTTCGGTTGCCATTGCGGTGATCATAAGCCGCAGCATCGTATAGATACCGACACCGAAGAGGAAGTTTCCGCTTGTCTGTTCGCCGTAAAGCTGACGCAGCACGATACCGAAGAGAATCAGCGGCAGGATATGCAGCTTGCCCTCGAACCATGTATCCGAGACATCGACAAGCGGCTGCATCCAGAGCGCGATCACACCGAAGCCGGCGGCAGCCGTCATCAGCATGCGGCGGCGGTTTGCATCCTTCTCAAAGAGCAGGAAGTGCAGCAGATAGCCTGCAATCAGAACCGGTACAAAGAAATACATCCATTCGCGCTGTTCACGGGTATAGCTTGTGAGCAGTGTGCCGAGGTTTGCGGCAGTCAGCAGCCAGATCGGCATGACGCCGCCGAGACCTGTCAGCACCCATGCGCGCCGCTGCATCCGCGGTTCCTCATCCGCTTCGCGCGAGACGATGCCGAGATAGGGGAACAGCACCGTCATAATCACAAAGACGAACAGCAGCAGAATGACGGTTCCGGTACTGACCTTTGTGATGTGCGTGCGCAGTGCGTCAACGGTAAAGATAAAGGAGAGTGCGCACACGGACGGCAGAATGATCTGCCGTTTTTTCGTTGTGAACCATGCGAGAATGCACAGCCCGAGGACATAGACAAAATAGAAGGGTTCCCAGTTTTTGCCCTGCATGAAAACCAGACCGCCGGAGAGAATCAGCGCTGCGGCAGGTGCAGCAGCCTGCATTACGGCAGGGATGTCAGCGCCGCCGACGAAGAACAGCATTCTGCGCGAAATGACAATCGCCAGAACGGAAAACAGCAGAATCCATACCGATGCAATCAGCAGGACATTGTAGTTCATTTCGTCCTCATAGACTCTGTGCCAGATCAGGCATGCCGTCGTTTCGAGCAGCATGAGCAGTGCGGTGCTGAACGATGCAATCGACAGCGCACGGAATCCGCGGTTTGCAAACAGGAGCCAGAGTCCGGCTGCGCCTGCCGTTCCGAGAAGCTGGAGCGGGAGATTCTGCGCGTCCGGATGCGCGATCTCGATGCAGAATGCAACGACAATCGGCGGCACTGCGGTCAGACCGAAGAGCAGCTTCCGGACGCCGTGGAACCGGCGCGGTGTTGTGAAATAGGCTGCGGCGCCGAGTAGATAGGAGAGAATGCTCCAGCAGACCGGCAGCAGGATATCCGGTGTTTTTCTGAGCAGACCGTCGCCGGATGCGACAGCCGTCACTGCCAGCAGCAGCGGCGACAGTACAGCGAAAGCATACTGCTGCGGCTTGCGCGTGTCATGTGCGAAGGCGAGGAACCAGTACAGTACGACAAATCCGAGCAGGAGCATCAGTCCGCCCCATTGGTACGGCAGATGCTTGAGCAGCGGCTGTTCCGCAATCAGCGAGATCAGCGGGAAGACCGGCGAGAATGTCAGCAGCAGGTCGGAGAATCCGGTACGGTGCTTTTTTGTCAGGACGAGCGCGATAAATCCGGGCAGGAAGCAGAGTGCGGAGATCAGCTGTCCGAAGCATCCGACATCGCCTGTACGCGCTGCAAATTCACCTGCCACGGCATCCGCGGCGATCATGCAGAGCATCCAGACCTGTGCGCCGATCAGTGCATGCAGCGCAATATGCGACTGCTTGCGCATACCGATTACCCAGACGGCGAGCAGCACTGCGCCTGCGGCGAACATCGCCGCCGCGACCGTCAGCGGATTGTATGTCAGATGCATGAGCTGCACCGGAATCGAAAGCGCCGTCAGAACGCCGGCACCGATCCGGAAGCCTTTGCGCGTTTCATCCGGCAGGCTGTTTGTCAGCAGCAGAATCAGCCAGATCAGCGCGGAGACCATCAGCATCAGAGCGAGATAAGCAGCGCTGTAATGCTCCGTGTATCCTTCATATTCAGCGCGGAATACGGTATTGTAAAGCGGATACAGCAGCGCCGTGAATGCAGGAACGGCAAGCAGCGATGCCGGAATGACCGTATATGCCTCAGTCGCTCCGTCAGGATCGGCGAGAAGAATGCAAACGCTGCCAGCAGCGCCGGAATCCAGTAACACCAGCATTCTGTATGATTTTTATTCATCAGCTCGCCGCATGCACCCAGCGTGGCAGCGAATGTGACGACCGAGGAAAGTGCGGTAATGATGATTGCAAACGGCTCCAGTACACTGCCGATCGGCTGCGGAATCCGCGGCGCGAGCAGTCTCGTGCCGAATGTGAACAGCAGTGCATATGCCGTGACTGCGATCAGGAACGGTGCGAGGTCCGTATCGCGGTGGATTGTCACGGCTTCGGCTATGCAGATATAGGTGATCGTCAGACCGCTGAGGAATGCGGCACCCCAGCCCTTCATGCGGTAGAATAATACCGCAAGCAGCGAAATCACTGTAAATGAACCGAAGGCAAGTGCGATCAGCCACGGGTTTCCGGCGCCGGAGAGCCCTTCGCCGAGCAGATTCAGATAGCCTGCCGCCCAGACGGAGATCGGCAGGAATGCGGCGCCGAGCGTGAAGAATGCCATGCTGGTACGTTCGAGCTTGAAGGTACGCTTTGCGAGCGCGGATGTGCCGAAGAACAGGACGCTGCCTGCGGCGAGGGTTGCGAGTCTGCCGACGTCGGAGAGCTTATCCCATGTCGTGCGGACGAAGATCAGTCCGGCGACGATCACGAGCAGGACGCCGACCGAAAGCATCAGCGTGATTGCGGAGATATGCTTCGGAATCGCTGCGGCAGACTGTGCGACAGGCTGCGGCGGTGTATTCTGCGGCGGTACCGGTGCTGCCGTTTCTGCGGCAGGGGATTGTTCTGTTTCGGGTGCTGTGTCTGCAACGGACGGTTCCGGCACAGACGCGGCTGCCGGCGGCGCGAAGACCTCACCGGACAGTTCCGTTTCGGCTGCCGCAGTATCCGAAACAACGATGTCGCCGATCTGTGCAGATGCGGCGGCGGTTGTACCGCTGAGCTCTGCCTCTGCGATTTCCGCGGCACGCGCTGCGGCGGCTGTCAGCGAATCAGCCGTATTTGCAGGCTGTATGACTGACGGTTCAGACGGCAGTGCGGGCGGCAGCGGCTGTGCAGCCTGCTGCGGAATCTGCGGGGCTTTCTTTGGCGGCAGCTTGATGCCTGCCTGCTGCAATTCCTCCGGGAGGATTCTTTGCTGATCAAGCAGCTGCTGCAAAAATCCCTTCTGCCTTTTTGACTTTGCGTCTGAACGCATCCATAGGAGCAGCAGCGGGATCGGAGATATCAGCCAGATAATACATATGACAACGAATTCCATGTTTTTGCACCTCCCGAAACAGTGATATACATTAGATCATTTGCATTTATGTGGTAATTATAGCACATTATTATGCAAAAAGCAAGCGCTGTCTGTCATTCCGGATGTGACATTTGTCACAGAATCCGTGATTGCATACACTGCATCTGCACGGAGATTTTGTGCTATAATAGGGACAATATTCAAACCGGAAAGGATTTGATGAACATGCTTCTGAAACTGCTCGGCATCCTGCTGACCGTACTGCCGTTTCTGCTGCCGCTGCTGACAGCGCTGTTCCTCTTCTTTCGCAGAAACCGGCTGCACGAATCCCCGAAAAAACCGTAAACAAAACAAGACCCTCGCCGCAAAGCGAGGGTCTTGCAGTATTCTTCTTACATCTGTGCATTGAAGAGACTCTTGAGGTTGTAGATGACGTCGTCATTGTCTGCGTTGATGCTTGCAGCCTCATTGATTGCGGAAAGCTCCTGCAATGCACTGAGATTTGCGTTATAGCCGATTGTGTAGACCGGAATCTCCAGTCCGCCGACAATCGGGGTAATCTCACGCAGCGATGCGCCGACATTCTGTTCGCCGTCGCTGAGGACAAAGAGCAGCGGCTTGATGTGCTCACCGGTTTCGGCTTCGGTCTCTGCCTGTGCCTTGGTCAGCATATCGAGCGCGACGAGCACCGCGTCATAGGTTGCGGTATTGCCGCCGGGGGTGAGTGATCCCACTGCACCGGTAAAGTAGCTGCGCTGGTTGAGGTCGAATCTTGCAATCGGGAGATTGATCGCAACATTCGTGCTGTAGCTGACCAGACCGACATAATTGCTGTCGTTGATATACTGCGATGCATTGATCAGCGAGGATTGCAGGTTCTGGATCGGCGCACCGCCCATGCTGCCGGAGACATCCGCGACGAAGACAGCCATAACCGGATTGCCTGCGTCCTTTTCTGTCTTCCAGAGCTTCTGTGCGCTCTCAAGGGTCTTGCCGTCGAGATCCCACTGTGCAGCCTTGTACTCGTCCTTGTAGTTAAAGCCGTATTTTTTCGCAGATTTCTGTGACTGATCGCCCTTGACATAATCTGCAAAGGCATTTGCGAGCTCCTTCTGATCGGTGCTGATATCACCGATTGTATAGAGCGGGCTGTCATGCCGCACGCCGAACGGGATGAACTCATAATCGCGGAGCTCGGTTGCATTGTAATAGCCCTGATATTCCATGAGGAAGGCATCGAGGACACCGTTCTTTGCTGCTTCACGCATTTGCAGCGTGCTGTAGGCGACGAACGGGACATTCTGCTGGAAGGAACGGAAGGTTTCCGTTGCCTTGGTGCTCAGGATATCCTGCGAATCAAATTCCTCGAGCGCTGCGACAAGGAAGTTCAGACCGGTCGAGGAGGCATAGGGGTTCGTATAGCCCATTGTGATCTCACTGTTGACCGTTGCCTGCACGATTGTGCTGATATCGACCTTGCCGTAGGTATCGTTCAGCTTCTTGTGGGTATCCTTGCTGATCAGGATGCCTGCGGTATTGCCGGCGAGACGGTCGGTGACCATGTCGATCTTGACATTTTCGGCTGCGATCATCTTTCCCCAGAGCTCGTTGGAGGGGGAGTAGGCTTCCGGTACATATTTGCCGGAGATGATGTAGTCGATTGCCGCGCCGGATGCAATCGGGCGGACGGAAACAGTTGCCCATTTGCCGTCGATTGTATAATGCGAGGCATTGAAATTGTCGGCGACTTCATTGAGCCAGCCGTCGGTGCCGGAGGATGCCTTCTCGGTCGAGGAGATGATTTCGATATTGATATCGCCTCTGCCGGTGACGGTCATCGGGTACTTGGAGATATCCGGCAGCTCCTCTGCGAGATTGGAGCCGGTAATCTCAACGGTTGCCTTGTGCGCCGGAACATTCTGGACGCTGATCTTTTTCAGTTTTTTGTCCAGCTGGGTCACAGCCGTATCACGGGAGATTTCCTGCTTGGATTTGCCGATATTGCGGCTGAGCAGGATACCGCCGGTGATGCCGCCTGCAAGCAGCAGTCCGAGTACCGCGAGGAATACAGTGTTCTTGGATTTGGTGTTCGCCATTTTTAGCTCCTTTCAGATGATACACCATAGAATTTTGTCATATCGGAAACATATTAACCGCTCATCCGGCGCTGCATCATGTTGCTGTCATATTCATACATGACATCATCGGGCAGTGCGCCTTCCTGTGTGCGGACATCGTGCAGCGTGGCTGCGAGGACATCCAGACAGGGCTTGGTTTCCGGCGTATCGAGATCAAGCTGTGAGACTTCGATCACCAGATTCTCAAAATCGCGGAGAATCTTCTCATTGTCTGCCAGTCTGCCTTCCAGAAAATCCGCATGGACTCTGCAAAGGTTCGGATCGGTCTGATCGCAGTATTTCAGACGGTAGAGAATCTGCTTGCAGTTTTTGAGAATATAGGCTTCGGCTTCGTTGCCGTTTTTGATGAAGGGATGCTCCTTGCCGAGCATGGCGGTCAGTGCCTGCTGCTTTTGCTCCAGCTGCTCGATCTGATGCATGGCGCGCTCGCCGTAGGGACCGAGCGGCATATCATAAAGCTGCATTGCGCCGAAGCTGCGGAGATAATCAGTGCGCGTCTGGAGCTGCTTGCCGCAGGGGACATAGCTCATCTGCTTCGGCTGCGCTGCGGGATTTTCCGCGACTTTTTTGCAGATTCTGACCAGCGTGACGGTCAGAAAAATTGCGATCGGAATCAATCCGACTGCAAAGGTTACAACGATACCTGCAATCAGCAGAACGATTGCGGTGCCGGATTGTTCCATTGCTTTTTCGTCTGCCGCTGTCGGTGTCGCACTGCGGAACGCAGTATTCTGATAGCTGAACTGCCGGAAGCACTTGGGGCAGACTGCGGTGCTGCCGGATACCTGCTGCAGCATGACACTGCATGCAGGACATTTTCTGCTGGTTGCATTGAGCATGGACAACCCCCTCCTTTCACGGGACCCGCCATGCATGGCGTCTGTATGTCTGAACTGTCGGTAATCATCTGTTTTACTGCATCATCATCTGCTGCGGCGGCTCATTGCCGGCGTCTGTCGGAACGGCAGGTGCCTCCCACGCAGAATCCGCGCCGCTTCGCATGCTGCGCAGTGCATTGGTCAGCTCATTGAGGCAGGGCGTTGCGGCATTTGCATCGTCTCCGATCTGCGAAACCTCAAGGATGAGATTCTCAAAATCTGAGAGAACATGTGCATTTTCGCCGAGCACCTGCTGCAAATAAGCGACATGCATATTATATTTGTGAGCATCGCTCTTGTCATAGATCATGACACGGTTGAGAATGCGCTTGCAGTTTGCGAGAATATACTGATCGACCTCATCCGCAGTGGAGAGGAACGGGCTGTCCTTGGAATCATCGAGGATGACGCGCAGTGCCTTCTGCTTGCGCTTGAGCGATTCGAGCTGGTTGATTGCCAGCCGGATATATTCGGTAAAGGGCGTATCCTCGCTGAGCCACGCCTGAAACGCACGGATATAATCGTCAGTATCCTTGAGCTTTTTGGCGTCGCTGACAACCGATGCGCTGACACTGTGCATGATTGCTGCATCTGCGATCAGCGAGAGCAGGATGACCGCTGCCACAATGATGATTCTGACGAGCATGCTTGTGTTCAGTTTATTGAACAGAACAACCGCCAGAATGCCCTCAATCAGGCTCATTGCGACCAGCAGGATTTTTGTGCTGTTTTTCAAGGCTTGAGCCCCCTTTTGTTTGTATTTCGTATGGAAATATCATACCATACGGCAGCCCTGCGTGTCAAGGCTGAAAAACGGTCAGGAAAACCGGATTTCCGTCAAAAACGGAAAGGAGGACGAATCTCCTCCGTCCTCCTTTAGCAATCTGAATCAGTCTCAGACCGTGCAAAAATCTGCCGTATTACTCAGCCGGAGCTTCCTCAGCTGCCGGAGCCTCGTCGGAGTAAACAACCTCGTCAGCCTCTGCAGCTTCCTCAGCAGCATCCTCCTCGTTGACAGCACGCATCGAAAGGCTGATGCGCTTCTTCTCGGTGTCGATTGCTGTGATCTTAACAGTCACGGTATCGCCGACATTGACAACATCCTTCACATTGGTTACGCGCTCAGAGGAGAGCTGGGAAATGTGAATCAGACCGTCGATGCCGTCGGTGATGCGTGCAAATGCACCGAACGAGGTGACGGAAACGATTGTTGCATCAACAACATCGCCGACTGCGTATTCGTTCGTGAACTTCACCCACGGATTGTCCTCCGGTCTTCTGTGACCGAGGGAAATTCTGCCGGTTTCCGGATTGAGAGCCTTGATGTAGACCTCGAGGGTATCGCCGACTTCGACAACATCGCTCGGCTGGTGGATTCTTGCCCAGGAGAGCTCGGAAACGTGCACCATGCCGTCAATGCCGCCCAGATCGACGAATGCGCCGTAGCTGGTCAGGGACTTGACTTCGCCGGTGTAAACGTCACCGACCTTCGCATTCTCCCAGAACTTTGCCTTTGCGGCATCGCGCTCTGCCTTCTGTACCTGACGGATCGAGCCGACTGCTCTGCGGCGCTGCTCGTTGACGTCGATGATGACGAAGCGGATCGGCTGCTTGAGGAGCACATTGAGATCTGCGCCTCTGCCGAGACCGGACTGGGAAGCCGGAATGAAGACGTGAACGCCGTTGCTGTCAGCGACAAGACCGCCCTTGACAACACTCAGAACGGTACCCTCAAGCACCTCGCCCGATTCCTGGGCTTTGAGGATGTTCTCGAAGCCGACCATTTCATCGACTCTGCGCTTCGAGAGCTGAACAGTACCTTCTGCATCGTTCACCTGAATAACGACAAGCTCGAGCTCATCTCCGACCTTGACGAGGTCAGAGGGCTTTTTAGAGGTATCACTGGTCAGTTCGGAGAGGGTAATATAGCCGGTCTGCTTGGCACCTACGTCAACCATGACTTCGTTGTTTCCGCTGATGGAAGCGACGATGCCGACAACCCGGTCACCCTTTCTGATTTTTTTCGTGAAGGTCTTATCCAGCTCCTCCTCGAATGCTGCTGCGAAGTCCTCGCTTTCCGGGATATTGGTATCGGTGTCAAAAATTCCAGACATATTGGTTTGAACCTCCTTAATAATGTGGGCTGGCGTACTCGCTCCTGCCGTGATTCCGATTTTCAGGATATGACTGCTTCCGGCTGCCGCAGCAATTTCCGCAGCCTTCTGCCGAATCTCATCCGCATGCGCGTGCAGTTCCTCCGCGGTCTCAATGAGCCATGCCGGACAGTTCCGGCTGCATACATCAAAGAGCTTGACGGTATTGGAGCTGTGTCTGCCGCCGACGACAATCATCAGATCGGATGCACGGGAAAGCGCATCTGCGTCCGACTGCCGCGCAGCGGTTGCGCTGCAAATGGTGTCAAAGACCTGTAGATCGGGGTGATCGGAAGGCAAAAGCTCTATACAGTCCCCCCATAATAATTTATTATACGTTGTTTGCGCGACGATTGCAAGCCTTTGCGGTAAACTTCTATCAATCAAACACATCAGCTCTGTCTTGTCACGAAAAACTGTACAATTTCCCTCACAATGTCCGACGATCCCCTGCACCTCAGGATGTTTGGGGTCACCGGCGATAAAAACATGCCGTCCGGAAGCGGTCTGCTCGGCGACAATTTTATGGATTCGCGCGACAAACGGACAGGTCGCGTCGATCACGGGATTGCCCTGCGCTTCAAGCTGCTCATAGACCGATCTTGCGACGCCGTGTGCGCGGATAATCAGCGTTTCGTCCGGTTCGAGCTCCGCAGGATCACTGATAATGCGTGCGCCCTTTGCGTTCAGGTCGCCGACAACGGCTTCGTTGTGAACGATCGGACCGAGCGTTGCGACATGTCTGCCCTCTTCCAGTGCTTGATAGACCAGCTTGACGGCGCGGTCTACACCGAAGCAGAATCCGGCGGATTTGGCCGTTTCAATCTCAGCACGCATTGCGCACGCCTCCTTTATGCCTGATGAATGCTGTCGAGCAGCATTTGCTTATGCGTTTCACCGTCCTGCCCTGCCGGATAGGTCATCAGCAGATAGACGAAGCTGTCCTCCGTCGCGGTGACATACAGCCGCATCTGCGTGGTATCCGGTTCATCAGCGGCTGAATCTGCCTGCGCAGAATCATGCGCTTCCGCCTCCTCGCCGTCATGATGATGCAGAAGCTGGGCATGCGCGGCGATATGCGCGGTTTTGAATTCCGCCTTGCCGCGGCTGAACTGATCCAGCTCGCGCACCTCAAAGCCGGTTTCCTCATTGCGGAGCTTATTGCAGATACGGATGAGAAATGCTTCCGCAGTATCCTGATTCGTATTCGGCTCGCTGCATATCAGAAACTCAAAATCATCCGCTTTTGCTGCATATTCGCAGACAAAATCTGCCGCGGCATCCCGCTCGGCAGCCTGCTGCTTTGCGGTCTGATAGGAAATGAGCTGTTCATAGTTCTCCTTCGGGATGACGGAGAAATCTTCGGGCGTTTCGAGCCGGAATTTCGCAGCGGAATTGCGGTATACATTGCCTTTTGTTTTTCCGGAATGATATCCGCCGCAGCCGGTCAGCAGCAGACAGCAGATTGCTGCCGCAGTGCATCGCAGCCCGATTTTAGTAATGTTCATAGAGCGGCAGGTCCGCCTCGTCCGGAACAATGCGCTGCACATCGCTGAGCGGCATGCCGGTCAGCTGATAGAGCGACAGCGTATCTCCGACCGCATCGAGCGGCTGGAAGGTTGTGGAGCCTGCAACAACGCAGACATAGGTCTTGCCGGACGCGGACTCTGCCCATGTTGCGAGGCACTGTCCTGCCGGATTCGTAAAGCCGGTCTTGCCGCCGATCACATGCAGCGGATCGGGCAGGTTTTCCAGCTCGTTGCCGACCATGCGCGAAAGCGTTGTCGAGACAAGGTCAATGCCCTTCGGATGCTCCGCGGTTGCGGCGGTTGTATACTGTAGCGTGGACATTGCATCGGCGCAGAACGGATCGCGGATTGCGGTCATCAGGATTCTGGCAATATCGTTCAGGCTGCTGACATGGGTTTCCTCATGCAGTCCGGTGACATTTTCAAAATGCGAATGCTCGAGTCCCATTTCCGCGGCGAGACTGTTCATCTCGGCAACGAATTTCTCCTCGCTGCCCGCTGCATAGGTTGCAAGCATGACGGCTGCATCGGCACCCGAGGGGAGCATCATTGCGTAAACCAGATCGCGGATTCTGCAAGCCTCGTCGGCTTCAAATCCGGCGACATATGCCATTTGCTCCTCCTGTCTGCGCAGAACGTCGGCATCCATGAGAATCGTCGTATCGAGCGCCTCGGTATCGCAGAGCCGCGAGAAGGTGAGCAAAGTCATCATTTTTGTCATGGATGCCGGATAGATTTCGGCATCCGCATCATGATCTGCAAGAACCGTGCCGCCGTTGCCGCTGCATTCGATCAGCAGCGCATTGCGTGCAAGCACCTTGGTCGTGTCATTGACGGTAATTGTATCGGTTGTCCGTTCCGCCTTATCTGCGAAGCCGGACAGCGCTTCGGTCGTGGTTTCGGCGGGCTCGGCTGATACAGGCGGCGCGGTTTCCTCCGGTACGGACTGCTCCGCGGTGCTCTGCGCGGTATCCGGCTTGCCGCCGCGGTTATTCAGGATATCCTTGCCGGCAATATAAAGACCGCCGCCGAGTGCTGCAAGAATCAGCGGCACCAGAATAATGCCTGCCGCCGTTTTGCCGCCGCTCTTTTTCTTTTTTGATTGCTGTGCCATGTTCTCTCCTTTGAATGATCTCTTTCTCTTTATTGGATGCTGTCAGGAAGCGGAATTGTCGTCCTCCGGCGCCTCGGGGAAGCCTGCCGTTCCGTTGAGGACGGCATCCACGATGTTTTCGCCGGTTTCCTGATTGGTACCGCAGTATTTGCAGAATTTCATATCCGCAGCAAGCTCCTTGCCGCAGCAGACACAGACCCTGCCGGTCGCCGCAGGTGCGGGGGATGCAGCCGGTGCCGCCGGAGCCTCTGAAACGGGCTGCTCCTGACTTGCACCGCAGTATTTACAGAATTTCGAGCCGGATTCCAGCTCCTTGCCGCATTTGACGCAGGGGACTCTGTATACCGGTGTGACGGCAGTATCCTGCATCTTCGGCTTTTTCTCCTTCTTCGGCTTTGCGGGCGCGGTTTCCTTATAGAGCTTCCGTGCGCGGATGAAGCCGCAGAGCTCGATCATCAGCAGTGCAAAGCTGACACCGGTGACTGCGATATACCAGTACGGTCCGCGGATTGCCTTTGTGACGCCGGTCAGACCGATCACATCGTCGCGGATGAAAAACGTCCGGATGCCGCCGATCAGCACGCATACAAGAGTCAGTGCCGCCGGAATCAGAATGACGATGCCCGTACCCTTGAATGCACCGGCGATGTCCCTGCCGCCGTTTCTGCGGATGACGCACCAGCGCCAGATCAGCAGTCCGAGCAGGACAAGCTCCAGAATATAAGCCAGCATGCTGACGCCGAAGCGTTCGATTGCTCTGCCTGCCTTCGTTGAGCCGAGTCCGTCGCTGACAGCATTGAATTTGCTGAGCACGGGTTCTGCGACAGACTGAATCTGCTGCCGGTCGCTGTCCTCGATGATGAGCTTGCAGGATTCGTGCAGCGATTCGGCGATCTGATCGAGCAGACCGGTGACCTCCTCCGGATCAATGCGGACCGGTGTATCGGATTCGCCGCGCAGCATTGCAAAATGTGCGTCGAGCTTGTCCGCGAGGAATGCCGGAATGCCCATGCCGTCCGCCGCTTCCGCGACATCCTCGGTCAGGACGTTTTCATCGGTGACATAATTGCTTTTGACATACTCCGCGAGATTCTTTCCGGTGAACGGGATCGCCGCATCGGAGAGCTTTGCGCTGCGAAGCGCCTCTGTCAGCAGACCGGAGCCGCAGTAGCTGCGGAGCGAAACGGTATTCGCAAAGCAGAACCAGAGGATCAGGATGCCGATCACGCAGAGCAGCGTATGAAAGAACCGGTATCCGCCGGAGCGCGGCTGTCTTTTGCCGCAGGATGTACACACACCGCCTTCAAATGTTCCGCCGCAGGTGCATGTGATTTGTTTCGATTTTGACATTATGGTTACCCCTTAAATCAATTCACATTCCGAACCGGAATGCGCCGATTATATATTTTTTCGGCATCTTATATTATAGCACAAGCGTCTGCAAAATGTCAACAAGTCCGGACGCTGAATATAAGGACGGTTTTCCGCAGGATTTTGTATTTTGTGCAGACAAATGAAGAACGCACCCACTTGCGCGGGTGCGTTCTTCGGGAGTAGAAATGCTTTGTCTGAGATAAGGAATGAAATTGGATTGGTTTGGGTGAAATCTGACTGAGCAAATCAGTCGAAAACGCTGTTATAAACCTTATGTGCCTGCGCTTCCTTGTTGTGGAACTTGAACATCTCGGAAACGGTGACAACTGCATAACCCTGCTGCTTCAGCCACGGGCAGAGCTGTTCAACGGCACCGGCGGTCGAGCCGTAGTTTTCGTGCATCAGAACGACGCAGCCGTCGAGCTGACCCATGTTTGCCTTGTTCTGAACTGCGGAGACGATCGACTGCGTCGAAGCGCCGTTCCAGTCCTGCGTATCCAGACCGCAGTTCGGCATCGGAGCCGGAATTGCTCTGAGAACTTCCGCGTTCTGCTCGAGGAACGGCAGACGGACGAGATACTCTCTGTCTTCGCCGACGATCTGGTCGAGCGCCTGCTTGCAGCGGTTGTATTCAGACTGTGCCTGAGAGAAGCCCAGCGTGGACATATGCGGATGCGACCAGGTGTGGTTTGCGACCTCAAAGCCTGCTGCTTCTGCATCCTTGATTTCCTGCGTGTTGCTCTGAATATGCTCGCCCCAGTAGAAGAAGGTTGCGTGGAAGCCGTTTTTCGTGAGCGTCTGCTGAATCTTCTTTGCATTCTGACCGGTATCCTGGTTGATCGGGAACGGACCGTCATCGAAGCTCAGCGCAACGACCTTCTTGTAGCCGCCGTCCTTGATCCACTGGATATCGGCGACATTCGTCCACTGACCCTTGATGCGCTGTGTCTTCGGCGCGGTGGTTGTGGTGGTCGTTGTTGTTGTGGTCGTCGTCGTGGTCGTTGTGGTCGTCGTTGTGGTGGTGGTCAGCTCCGGATAGATAAAGAGCTGTCTGACCATGCTGAGATCAGCTGCGGATAGCACGCCGTCGCCGGTCATATCGGCAGTATCCATGAAAATGGATTTGCCTTCATCTTTTGTAAGCAGATAGTCTTCCAAGATCGTAAAATCCTTCTTATCAATCAGGTCATCGTGGTTGACATCGCCCTTGCGGTATTTCGGCTGCTCAGGCTGCTGCGGCTCGGTCGGTGTTGTGGTGACAGGCTCGGAGCCTGCTTCACCGCCCGCGATTGCATCGACATAGAATTCGCAGAGATCGCTTACGGTCTCGACGTAAATCTGCAAGTCGGATGCGCCGGCAGGAATCTGGTAAGACGTATTGGAAAGAACAGTCCATTCGCCGTTGTTGACGCTTGCACCGGCGATTTTATCGTAGTTCTGCGTGCCTGTGGAGTCGCTGTACTGCATCGAAAGCTGCATATCGACTGCACTGCCGGAATCCTGACGGACTGCGCAGGAGAAGCTGTAGGTCTGACCTGCGGAGAAATCACTGCCGAGCATAGAAACAGCGCCGTTCCAGGCGTTGGTACGGTTGCTGATGAGCAGGCTGTATTCGCCTTCGTATGCCTGCGTGTTGACACGCTCAACGGATTCCTGTGCTCTTGCACCGAAGCCGTCAAAGCCGCTCTCGAAGCCGGCGTTCAGGTAGGTCTGTCCGGCACTTGCCGGAATAGATGTTGCGGTGAGAGTCATCAGCAGAATACTTGCGCTGACGGCTCTTGCGATTGTGCGTTTGAAATTCAGCATTACGCCATCCCCTTTTTCAAATAATGAATGATACAATCCCAGCGCCCGTTCCCGGGTCCCCATGTTTTATTGTTTCTGCTGCTCTGTGCAGCATGAAGCCCATATATGAAGAATGCGGCATAAGCCGCCGAAAAAAAGAGAGTGGAGCGCCGGTCGGTAGTCGTTGCCGGCACCGTGCGCCGACGCTGCCACTTAGGGGGAACTTTATGAAGCTGCGCGGTACGCTTGCTGCGTCACCGGCAGGATGTGAAAGCCGCGCTGCCGGAAGGTGCCGGTCAGCGGCTGTGAGAATCGGTTTTTGAATCGGTTTTCAACGCTCTGTTGAATTCCTCTGTCACTATCATAGCATATTTTTGTACAGATTGCAAATAGGTTTTTCCTGATAGGGGTCATAAGAAAAAACATATGGTATTTCAATACATATTTGATACTCCGAGTATAATTCCGGAATGATATAACAATCCAGCATTACTATCCGTCGAAAATGCGAGCAATATAATTATAATCTGAGAGAAAATGACCATACTTTGCGGAAATGGATGCCGCAATTTATGAGGTCACAATCGCAATTTTTGCGCTCCGCAATAAATGAGGACCTTCCCGCAAAAATTGATTCCCGCCGCAGGGCACATCCGGACCTGCTTCTGCGGCATGTCAGCAGGCGGAAAAAGCCCTTTTGCCGCGCAGATTTACAAAATATTTCTTGACACTCCGTCTGAATCATGCTATAATAAAAAATACCACTATACGCGGGGAAAGGAGCTTATATAATGGAAAATGAAAAAATGAATCCGGATGCACAGGAAGAGCTGGATGACGATATCGTCATTCTGGAGGATGAAGAAGGCAATGCCGTGACATTCCAGTTTCTGGAGCTGGTGACGGTCGGTGAAAAGCCTTATGCGGTTCTGCTTCCGCTGGATGAGGGCGACGAGGATATGGGCGTCGTGATTGTGGAGGTTGTCGATCTCGGTCTGGAATCCGAGCACTATGATGCGGTGCTGGACGATGCGCTGAATGATCGGATCTTCGAGCAGTTCCGCAAGGAGTTCGGTGATAAATACGATTTTGAATAAGCGGTCTGCGGTTTGCAGCGCTGCCTTGCTGAGAGGGAAAGGAGGGGCGGCTTGAAATCCGGACATTATCTGCGGAGAATCTGGCGGTTCCTGACGGAAGCGGGCAAAAAGTTCGCTGCCGATCATCTCTCCGCCTATGCTGCGCAGGCGACCTTTTATCTGATGCTTGCAGTGTTCCCGTTCATGATGCTGGTCTGTATGGCGAGCCGTCTGCTGCCGTTCTTAAATGAGGACAGTCTGCTGCGGCTGATCCGGCTGCTGTTGCCGGAGAGCTACCGCGCGCTCGCAACGGACCTGATCGACAGCTATTATAATGAGAATATCGGCTCGGCAAAGATTGTGCTGATCATTTTCCTGATCTGGACGGCGTCGCGCCTGATTCAGGCACTGATGAACGGCTTCAACACATCCTACGGCATTAGGGAAAGCCGCAGCCAGACGCTTCTGCGGCTGATCGGCTGTCTTTATACAATCGCACTCTGCGTGATGTTTGTGACGCTGATCGTCATGTATATGCTCGGTACGAAGCTGATCGCGCTGATTCTCAATCATGCGCCGAATTTCGGTCTGCTGGAGCTGATTCTCCGGCTGACGCGCAATCTTGCGACACCGGTTCTGCTGCTGATTGTATTCTGGCTCTCGTATGTGATTCTGCCCAGCCGGAAGACGAAGTTTCGCTATGAATTTCCGGGCGCGCTCCTGACAACGATTGTCTGGCGCGGCGCCGCGGAGCTTTACGGTCTCTTCCTCGGCAAATCGTTCAGCCGGTATTCCTATGTGTACGGCACGCTTGCCGGTGTGGTCATGATTCTGATCTGGCTGTATACCTGCGTGTATTTCTGGTTTATCGGCGCAGAGCTGAACAGCTTTCTGCGCAGAAAAGCCGAAGCGGGCGCATTCGACAAATATCACATTCCGCTGCCTTCGCTCCTGCGCCGGAAGCGCAAGCAGGCGATTGAGCAGACGGTCAGGAAATCCGCATAAAACAATATACCGCAGTGTATCGGGCTGATGCCGGATATGCTGCGGTTTGTTCTATATACAGGGTATCTTCGCATATGCTCTCACGGAGGGATACATATGGAACAGCATACGCCGGAGGCGCCTTTGTGTGATGTTTTTGCCGTGCAGGGGATTGTTGTTGTCCTGATCTGCATCGGGATTTTTGCGCTGCATCTGACTGCACCGGCATTCTGCCGCGATCTGCTGGCGGAATGGCGCCGGATTGCCGCCGGCAGTCCGGAGCTGACCGGAATTGCGCATCGGGTATCGGAATGGTTTGCTTCGATCTGTTCGGGCTGAGACTCACGCTCGATTTTACCGCGCCTGCATGGTTTGCGCTCCTTTCACTGTATCTTCCGCCTGCGGCGCTCTGCCGGACGGCTGCCGCCTGCCTGCTGCATGAATGCGCGCATCTGCTGGTGCTTGCGCTGACCGGCAGAAAGCCCGCACTGCTGCGGGTTTCCGCGACCGGACTGCGTCTGGAAACAACCGGAACCGCCGTCATGCCGCTGCGCATATTTGCGGCGATTCTGCTTGCCGGACCGCTTTCCAATCTGCTGACGGCGGTGCTGTTCAGTGCATCCGGCATGCGGGAGAGCGCTTCGGTGCATCTGTCGCTCTGCGGTTTCAATCTGCTGCCGTTTCGCAGCACCGACGGCGGCACACTGCTGTATGCGTGGCTCGAGCAGCATTATGCTTCAAGGGCGCCGGAGCTGCCGCGCAGGATCATGCGTATGCTCGGGTGCATAACGGCTGTAGTTGTATGTGTCTGCACTTTTTACAGTAAATGCTGCAATTTATCACTGCTTGGCATGACTCTGATGATGCTGACAGCAGAATTTGCAGATCAGCCGCATTTTTTGCAGAATTATTAAAAGTCATTTCAGAATCCTTCCCAATTATTGCGCAACTTGTATTATTTATTGCGCTGTTATCAAACTGAAAGCAATCTTGTATGTTTTTTCAGATTATTTTAATGTTTACCCGATATAATGCAGACAGTGAAGCGGAACAACCGCTTCCGGATTGATTTCAACCCCCATTTTCCAATTTCTATTTCCCTATTTCCCAATGTGTTGATTTCAGATGCACACCGGACTGCTCAGGCAGTCCCTTTTTTTTGCATTTCTGCCGCCGCTTGATTTTCTTCCGCAGGCATGGTATAATAGATATAACACATTGAAGGAGTGATCTGATGTATCAGCCAAAGAAAATCATCGTCGTGACCGGACATTTCGGCTCCGGAAAAACGAATTTCTCCACGGCGCTTGCGCTTGCACTCGCAAAAGAGGGCAAAAAAGTGACAGTCGTGGATTTTGACCTTGTCAACCCGTATTTCCGCACCGCGGATTTCAAGGAGGCATTTGCCAAGCGCGGTATTACGCTGCGTGCGCCGGATTATGCGAATACGAATGTCGATATCCCGAGTGTGCAGTTTGATCTCGGCGGACTTGCCGCGGAAGAGGGACATCTGATCATTGATGTCGGCGGCGATGAGGACGGTGCCGTCGCGCTCGGCAGATATTCCCATGTGCTGAACAGCTATGCGGAAACGAATGAGCTGGATATGCTTGCCGTGGTGTCGTTCCGGCGCTATCTGACGCGGACGGCGGAGGAGGCGGTGCAGTATCTGCGCGGCATTGAACGTGCCAGCCGCATGAAGCTGACGCATATCGTCAACAATACGAATCTCGGCATGGAGACCACGCAGGAGATGATCGCGGAAAGCATGCCGCGCTGCGAACAGCTTGCGGAAGCGATGCAGCTGCCGGTCGCCTGCGTGACGGTACCGGATTTTGTCGAGCCGCCGCAGACGGTTCCGGCTGATCTGGTGATGCGCGTGCCGGTTGTCGTGCGTCTGCCGTGGATGCCGAAATCCGAGGCAGTGCGATAATCATCATAACAAAAGTAAGCCGCGGGATTCGGATGATCCCGCGGCTTTTGCGTTTCGGTTTTATGTGTCGGTATCGCGCAGTGCGCCGTGTGCAATATCGTTCAGCGGTAGCACCAGCATTTCCTGTCCGTTGATTTTGATGTGCAGCTCAGAATAATACCTTTTGGTATCCGAGAAATTGAACGGGAAACTGAAACCGAACCAGCCGCAGTCTTCTTCGTGCGCTTCTTTGTCATAATTGCCTGCGGTTGACAAGTGCCAGCTGCCGTCGATCTCAATACTGTATTCATAATTGTAACGCGGCAGATCTGTCTCCAGATAGGACAGAAACTGCGGTGAAACTGCATTTGGCTCCTTTGCGATATAATAAACAAGCGTATCCTTGCCGTTTGAGAATGTATAGCGGTTGTAACCCGGGATCTCATCTGCGGAAGTATAACCTTTCAGGGGTTCAAATTCCGGACAAAATCCAAACACCGGCTTACAGCCGTCTAGGACGGAATCATCATGGTTGAGCCGCAAACAGGTCCGGATCATGAGCGCTGAAAAGAACGTCACGGTCAGGAAAAAGGCACCGAGCAGACAGATCAGTGCAATATGAAACGGCGACAGCTTTTTTGCCTTTTTCACGCCGAGTGAATGCTCTGCGATGCGTTTGTCGAGATAGCGGCGGTAGGAGGCTTTGTAGAGGAAGATCACCAGCGAAATGATGCCTGCCAGCGCAATCATAATGATGAGCAGAAAGAAAACAAATACGAATGAAACACCCACAGTCATAATGTACCTCCTTTCAGATACCGAGCGTATCCTTAAATATATAATAGTATGAGCGGGTGACGTCCACGCGTGCGCCGTCGGACATCGTGAGGATGAATTTCTGTGTCAGCGCAGGACGGATGCTTTTGATATGGTTGATCGAGATGATCGCGGAATTGCTGACGCGGATGAATTCCTGCGGGTCGAGCATTTCCTCGAGCCTGCGCAGGGGGTCGGAGAGCCTGCATTCGACGGCATCGGTATAGGCAATGATATCGTGTGCGAAGCTCTCGATGCGGATGATCTCGGTCGCTTTGAGCCGGTAGAGCTCATCGCCGTTCCGCCCGATCAGATGCGATGCGTAGACGTTTTTTTCGGAGAGAATCAGGTCGGCACCGTCGTCGATTTCAGCGCCGTTTGCAGTCAGCCAGTCTGCGATTGCTGCGTAGTGCTCCTCGCTGACCATGAGCCGGATTTTCATGCTCCCGCCTCCTTTTCCTTGGTCTGATATTATCATATCATAAAACATAGAAAGACGCAAGCGGTTCTGCATATCTTGCATATCCGACAGCATGAAATACACGGATTCGGGTGCGGATGTGAGATGCGGCAGCATAATACGGCGGAACGGTTGCAGTTTTGGGCGGCATATGGTATAGTAGTGCTATCTCAGACACGGAGGTGCCGGATGCAGATGCTCAAACAACTGAATGCCAAGACTCTGCCGCGTGATATTTTCACGGGCATCATCATCGCGCTTGTCTCGATTCCGATTTCCATGGGCTATGCGCAGATTGCCGGACTGCCTGCGGTCTGCGGTCTTTACGGTTCAATCTTCCCGATTCTGCTTTTCGGTCTGTTTTCAAGCTCGCCGCAGTTTATTTTCGGTGTGGATGCGGCACCGGCGGCACTGGTCGGAAGCTGGCTTGTCTCGCAGGGAATCGCGCCCGGCTCGCCGGAGGCGGCTGAGATTGTGCCGGTTCTGACGCTGCTGGTCGGGCTGTGGCTTGTGCTGTTCTCACTGCTGAAAGCAGGAAAAATCGCAAAATATATCTCGACGCCGGTCATGGGCGGCTTCATCAGCGGCATCTGTACGACGATCATCCTGATGCAGATTCCGAAGCTGCTCGGCGGCAGCAGCGGTACCGGTGAGCTGCCGGAGCTGATGATACATATTATAGAGGTGTGCCGTGAATCGTTTCAGCCGATGTCGCTGGCGGTCGGCGGCGCAGCGCTTGCGATTCTGCTGCTGGGGAGGAAGCTCTGTCCGAAGGTGCCTATGGCAATCTTCATTATGGCAGGCGGTGCGCTGCTCGGTCTGACGGGCTTTGCACAGCGCTGCGGCATCCGGCTGCTCGATGCGGTCGAACCCGGGCTGCCGGCATGGCATATCCCTGCACTGACATTTTCCCGCGCACATGATTTGCTGACGGTCAGCCTGACAGTCGCGGCAGTCATTATGGCAGAGACTTTGCTTGCGTCCGGCAGCTTTGCAAATAAAAACGGCTACAAGCTGAAAGACAACCGCGAGATTCTGGTTTACGGTCTCGGCAATCTGGCGGCGTGCCTGACGGGCTGCTGTCCGGTGAACGGCTCGGTTTCGCGCACGGCAATGGGCGAGCAGTACGGCGGAAAATCGCAGGCGATGTCCGTTGCGGCATCGGTGACAATGGCAGGCATACTGCTGTTCTGCACGGGATTTATCGGGAATCTGCCGGTACCGGTGCTGACGGCGATTGTCATTTCGGCACTGCTCGGCGCGGTCGAATTTGATCTTGCGCACCGTCTGTTCAAACAGGATCGCCGCGAGCTGCTGATCTTTCTCGGCGCATTCGCGGGCGTGCTGTTCTTCGGAACGGTCGCAGGCGTCGTGATCGGCGTGCTGCTGTCGTTTGTCTCGCTGATGCTTCAGACGGCGAATCCGAAGCGCTCCTTCCTCGGCGTGATTCAGGGGCATGAGGGGTTTCATTCGCTGGAGCGCAATACCTATGCCGTGCCGATTGCGCATGTGATTATCTACCGCTTTTCGAGCAATCTGTATTTTGCGAATGTCAATCTGTTTATCAGCGATCTTGAGCAGGCGATCAAGCCGGATACAAAATGTATTGTCGTGGATTCGGGTGCGGTCTGCAATCTCGATGTCACCGCAGCCGACCGGCTCGAAGCCTTCCGCAAAACGCTGAACCGCTCCGGTATCGAGCTCTATTTTGCATCGCATATCGGTGCACTGAACGACCGGTTCCGTGAACTGGGGCTCTCCGGCTGGGTCGAGCACGGCTATGTCCGCCGGACGATCCCCGCCGCATTGAAAAATGCAGGCTTTGAGCCGCCTTATGTGCTGGAATCTGCCGGAAAGGACGGCTCCGGCGTACAGGGAGCGGGCAATCCGATGCGCATGGAATTTGAATGGGCATTCGGTGCAAATGCCGAGGCGGAAATGGAGCAGTATACCGCGGCATTGCTGCAAAGGATTGATGAGAACGCCGCACCGGAGGAGCAGCTCAGCGGCATTCTGCATGCGAAGGGCGTCTGGAAGGATGTCAGCGATTCCGATCAGGAGGAGCTGCTGACGCATTTGCAGCGGCATATTCATGAGCTTGCAGAGAAGCTGCATCTGAAAGAAAGCGCCGTCGAGGAGGCAATCGAGGCACGCAGAATGAAGCTCGCGCTCCGGCTGATGAAAAACAATCCGAAGGCTGCCGAAGCCGTCCGCATATACAATCAGAATTATGAGGCATCTCTGAAAGAACAGGAGCCGAAGCTCTATGAAACGCTGATGCAGTACCGGCGGCAGTCGCTGGAGCATCTGACCGAGGTGCATCCGGAATATGCCGATATCATTCATGCCTTTTATGCGGACGAAACCCGTCCGGCGCCGGCAGAGGAGGGATAACCGTGCAGCATACCTATCAGGCAAAGGTCATAAAGCTCGAGCATGTCCGCGAAAACGGCGTGCGCCGCAGCATCTATACGCTGGAATATGAGGAGAACGGCGAGACAAAGCAGATCACGGCGGAGCATGAGCCGTCAAGCTGGGGCGATGAGGGCGCAGTCATTGAGATCACGGTCGAGGACGGCAAACTGCTCCGGACGAGCATCGGAAAGTTGACGCATCGGCATAATCTTATCATGATCGCGTGCTTTCTGCTGTTCTGGGCGGTTGTGCTCGGCTGGATCGCGCTGATCGTGACAACAAAATCACAGATCATTCGCTGGTCGGCAATCGCTGCCGGCGGCGCATTGGTGCTCTGGATCTTTCACAGCACATGAAAATACACATTCTGCGCATGAAAATGCCGAAAGGAAACGGGGTTTTCCGTGGACTTTTTTGTCAAAAGCACGGAATTTTCCAAAGCACTTGACTTTTGACGGAAGTTCATATATAATGTTATGTGCGCGTACTGTCCGGTCGCGCACAAATCTATTTTTTGAAGAAGGAGGAAAATCATGCCAACTTTTAATCAGCTCGTTCGTAAGGGCAGAAAAAGTCTGACGGAGAAGTCCACCGCTCCGGCACTTCAGAAGGGCTACAATGCACAGAAGAAGTCCCAGATCGACCTCAGCTCTCCGCAGAAGCGCGGTGTCTGCACTGCTGTCAAGACTGCCACCCCGAAAAAGCCGAACTCCGCAATGCGTAAGATCGCCAGAGTGCGTCTGACCAACGGTTATGAGGTAACTGCCTACATTCCGGGTATCGGTCACAATTTGCAGGAGCACAGTGTCGTGCTGATCCGCGGCGGTCGTGTCAAGGACCTGCCTGGTGTGCGTTACCACATCATCCGCGGTACACTCGATGCGCAGGGCGTGAACGGCCGTATGCAGGCTCGTTCCAAGTACGGCGCAAAGCGTCCGAAGGCAGGCAAGAAGTAATTTACTTTTCCTGCAAACCAAACGTATTCGCATTTACCCACAAGGCTCTTGTGGATCTGATAGATAGCATTCCCTGTTGACGGGACGCACATGCTGCGGCTGCTGTCTCTTGATATCTGCAATGGCGCCTGACACCGGCAGCTCCGCGCTGCCAGTGAGTACCTGTGAATTCATCTTTTATGAAGGAGGGAAGCGAGTATGCCAAGAAGAGGCAATATCGCAAAGCGTGACGTTCTGGCTGATCCGATGTACGGTTCCAAGCTCGTAACACGTCTCATCAACAACATCATGCTCG
>JAEEGL011885142.1_pt1 | contig 71613 bp, 60 predicted proteins | sample 9134231 | NCBI WGS metagenome assembly JAEEGL01 (sample SAMN16246548, study PRJNA631951) | gut metagenome | biome: gut microbiome; feature: rumen; material: fiber-attached | host: Bos | place: Iran: Karaj | collected 2018-10
GGCTTGCGCATACCGGTCTCCCAGTTTTGAACCGTGCGAAATGGTATATTGTACCTTTCCGCAAATTCACTTTGCGTGTCCCCTAATTGCTTTCTCATATCTCGAATGTTCAATGCTTCATCCATATATATCACCCCTCTTGAATAATACACCCATTGGGTGTATTATTCAAGAGTTTTTTGAAACAGTTTTCTACTATTGGGCGTTCATCTTTTTCCATTCTCCAAGTAAATCAAACAACACTTTTTCCATCTGGGATTTCGTATAGAAAACAGGAAAATACTCCTTTAACTTCTCCCTGGTGATGATAATCTTCTGAAATCTGTTGTTCTCATTGAACGGTGCATTTTCATTGAGAATACGGATCATTTCCATCTTCGTTATCGTATCATGATCCTTAAAATAATCCCTAAGTGCATAGATTTGAAACGACTTACAGATATCATTTTCCAGCATATACGCATAGAGCATCTCCTGTACCTCTGGTGACAAATAGGATATCTCCACAGCTGTCATCAGTGCAAGCGCTTTCTTATCAACCAAGTCGAGAATTGATGGAATAACATATACCAGCCGCAAATATCTGTGGATCTGGTTACGACTTTCTCCTACTTCCTTTGCCAGTTGTACATTCGCCCACTGTCTTTTTCCGTTTTTTGAAGAGAGTGATTCTTTATCCCTTCCAAGTCTGCGCATCGCATCATACTTCATCTTATAAGCAAAGGCCTTTTCGCTTGGAAGAATCTCCTCTCTTACCAGGCAGGATTCCACCATCGCCAGAATGGCTTCGTCATCCGAATACCTTTTTATCCGGGCAGGAATATTTTCAAGTCCAATCTGCCTGGCTGCAAATAGTCTGCGGTGTCCGGATATCATTTCATATTTATCATTCTCTTTTTTTCTGACAATGACCGGGGTAAGGACCCCGTTTAGCATAATGCTTTCAACGAGTTCATGCATCTTATCATCGTCAACAATCTTAAAGGGGTATTCCTTAAACTCCTGTATCTTTATTACCTCAATAAGAAGACATTCCTCTTTTTCCGATGCATCAATAAACCCATCCTCACACTTCCTGATGTTTTTATATTCTGTTTGACTGATCATATCTCATCTCCTCCTTAGAAATCCGATGGATCATCTGCACACATAAGCTCGATGTATTCATCCAGTTTTTCCGTATTCACGAGAACAATTCGCTTTACGTGATATATTGCCTTTGCCTCTTTTGCCTTTTCCCGTTCTTCTTTAGTCAGTTTTGGCATTTTCGGTTTCCTTTCTTTCATCAGTTTCAGCCAACGAGTTACTCCCAAGCACAAAAAAGGCACCTACTCCAGTACTTCTACTAAAGCAAGTGCCTGTTTAGCCATCCAAAGCTGTTCCTTGGACTACCTGTTTTTATTGGCATTCTCGTGGTCTACAACAGATTCCGTCGTGTTCCGCGAACGATTTTTCATTTTTTACATGAGTCTCCGTCAGCTTCCGACACGTTTGTCAGAAAATGCGTTTTTTTGCATCAGTCCGTCTAAATCCGGGATTGTCCGTAGAGCGTCGGAACGCGTCGTCTGATGTCGCTGAGCGTCATTAGGATAACGATTTTAACGTCGGGAACAAAATTACATCCCTTATCGCTGGACTATTTGTAAGCAACATAACAAGTCTATCGATTCCATATCCGATTCCTCCGGTTGGTGGCATACCAACTGAAAGAGCATTTAAGAAGTCTTCATCTGTATGATTTGCTTCTTCATCACCTGCATCTGCTAATGCATCCTGAGCCTTAAAACGCTCACGCTGATCTATCGGATCATTTAACTCTGAGTAAGCATTACACATCTCACGAGCTGTGATAAAAAGTTCGAAACGCTCAACATACTCAGGATCTTCAGGCTTTTTCTTTGTAAGAGGAGAAATCTCTATTGGGTGATCCATAACGAAGGTTGGCTGTATAAGCTGCTCCTCACAGTACGTCTCGAAGAAGAGATTAAGTATATCACCCTTCTTATGATGATCTTCAAACTCAACGTTCTTCTCTTTTGCTATAACCTTAGCATCTTCATCTGTCTTTATTTCAGCCCAGTCAACACCTGCATACTTCTTAACAGCGTCAACCATGGTAATTCTTTCAAACGGCTTTCCAAGGTCGATTTCGTACTCACCATAAGGAATTGTAGTTGTACCGCATACTTCCTGAGCCAGGAATCTAAACATTTCCTCAGTTAAGTCCATCATACCGTTGTAATCTGTATATGCCTGATAAAGCTCCATAAGAGTAAATTCAGGATTATGACGAGTATCAAGACCCTCATTTCTAAATACTCTTCCGATCTCATATACTCTCTCCAGACCACCTACTATAAGTCTCTTTAAGTAAAGCTCTAAAGATATACGAAGCTTAACATCCTCATCAAGAGAATTATAATGTGTTTCAAATGGTCTGGCAGCTGCACCACCGGCATTTTCAACAAGCATTGGAGTTTCAACCTCCATAAATCCCTTTTCATCGAGGAACTTTCGAATAGAACTTATAACCTTAGAACGTGCGATGAATGTCTTCTTAACATCCTCATTCATAATGAGATCTAAGTACCTCTGACGATATCTGATATCTGTATTGGTAAGACCATGGAACTTCTCAGGAAGCACCTGAAGAGACTTAGAAAGAAGTGTTACGTTATCAGCGTGAACTGATATCTCTCCCATCATGGTTCTAAATACATATCCGGTTACTCCAACTATATCACCTACATCTAACTTCTTAAATGCAGCATAATTATCTGTTCCAAGCTCATCACGAGAAACAAACACCTGTATATTACCATTCTTATCCTGCACATTACAGAAAGAAGCCTTACCCATAACACGCTTAGACATCATTCTACCGGCGATACTAACCTGTATAGGATTTGCATCCATTATAGCCCGTCTCTCATCGTAAGCAGCTTTCTTAACCTGCTTTGCTTCAGCTTCATCCATACCTTCCGTATCAGGCATATCTTTTCCTGCTAAGAGCTTCTCTTCTAATTCGATGTACTCACTCTTTGCTTCATCTGTATGATAAGTCTGATCATACTTTGTTATCTGAAAAGGATCTTTTCCTTCAGCCTGAAGATTTGCAAGCTTTTCGTTTCTTACCTTTATAAGCTGGTTAACATCCTGTGTTTTATTCTGATTATTCTTCTGATTATTATTTTCAGCCACTTTTTTTTCCTACCTTTATATTTCTCTCTAATTTTTTTATATTAGATATTATTTCTTCTTTTTCTCACTCTTAATGCTGAGAATCTTATATTTGATAAAATCGCCTGAAGGAGTTTCAACATCAACAATTTCATTTCTCTTATGTCCCATAAGAGCAGCACCTACAGGTGACTCGTTTGAGATACGATTATTAAGTATATCAGCTTCTGTAGAACCTACAATCTTATACTCTACATCTTCGCCTAGCTCTACATCACGAAGCTTAACTATAAGGCCGATATTTACTTTTTTAGAATCAATTTCATCTTCATCTATTACTTCAAGAGTTTTAAGTAAGCCCTCGATTTCCTCTATACGACCCTCGATCTTACCCTGCTCTTCTTTAGCTGCAGCATACTCAGCATTTTCAGAAAGGTCACCTTGGCTTCTTGCTTCCTTAATCTTATCTGCAATTTCCTTACGTCTTTCAACTTTTAAGTATTGAAGCTCATCCTCAAGCTTTTTATAACCTTCTCTAGATATAACATTCTTAACATCAGCCATTATATTTTCCTCACTTTCGTAAATAACCTAATATAGATGTATGCATCTTTCACAAAGCACACGTGGTTTATTTTACATTACTAACCCCTATTAGTCAAGATTTATCGTGTTTTAAATTGCTTGTCCGAATCTGTTTTCAACCTTCTTTGTATCTGAGTTCCACTCATCACTACCGTCTTCAAAAGAAGTTCTAAATGGAGCGAGAGGAAGTCCGTTATCGCCATACACAAAGACTTTATCATAATTAAACCAATTATAACGTGCATACATAGGCTTTTTAACCTTTTCAGAGCTAATGATTATCTGATTTCCTTTGATAATCACTTCATCTGCAGGATAATAAATCTTATCAGAACCTGCAATTTCAAATGAATTCTTATAATTATCTTCATCAGTAATAAAACCTGCATAACCTTTAAGCGAATCGAGCTTTTCAGGATTTTCTCCCTGTTCGCCTTTCTTTACATAAGCACCTTTTGTGGTTAACAGTATATTATCTTCTGTTTTCTTTAAATAAAGACCGGAAGATGCGTATTTACAGACAATTACCATATCAGAACCTTCAACTTTATATGTGTCAAAAATCGGACTACATACCTGCTCTTCTCCTATTATTTTATAAGTATTCATAAGAGCCTTAAGAGCAAGTCTTTCTCCCACCTTTTCTTTATGTGTAGGATGTATATCATTTATCACACCCATATCTGTTATAATAGCTACATCTACGTTCTTTATGGTTTTAGCAACTCTTTCCTGGGCTTCTCTTATAAGCGGCCAGTTCTTGCAATCCACATCACTTTCATTCTTAAACATCGGAAGCTGTACCATGTAAACCGGCATTTCATCATCCTTCCAATCATCCCTCCACTGTCTGATAAGAGTTGTCATAAGGTCATAATACTTCTCAGGAGTCTGATCATCCTCTTCACCCTGATAATATATAACCCCCTTACAGGTGTATGGTATAAATTGTTTAAGCATAACTTCATAGAGGCCTGTAGGACGAACAAAAGCCTTAGGTCCTATTGGTCCCGGATACTTATTCTCACCACAAAGCTCTATACACTCATCCCAAGATGGATGTTCATGTGTAGCATAATATTCACCACACCTTTGATCGAAGCCGGCTTGGTAAATAACATATTCCTCATACTCTTTATCGTATTCGGCAGGGTCCTGATCTTTTACAATATCATCATACTCTTTCATAAAGACTGCGGTATTAGCATTGCTTTCAAGCGCTTCTCTTCCCATCCAGCAGTAAGCATGAGTTCCACCCCAATTCGCATTTATAATTCCCACACATACATCAAGCTCTCTTGATATCTTATCTGCAAAGTAGTAAGCAACAGCCGATATGCGCCCTATCTGAGCAGGGTCATCCTTTTGGGCATTCATAATATTCCATACCGCATTTTCCTTCAGTGTATCGAGCTCATCACACTCATAAGCCATTTTAGGAACGTAAAAAAATCTAACATTATCATTGGATAAGTTTTTAACTATATTTTGTCCATCATAAGAATTCTGCAGTTCAAATTCCATATTTGACTGTCCGCATGCAACCCAAACTTCACCTGATATAACATCATTAATCTCTAAACTTTCTTCTTCTGATACCCTTCCATCTTTAAGTTCATCACCTGCTATTATTTTTATTTTATAGGGTCCGCCCTTCTCTATCGGTGGTAAATAAACCGAAAAATCAGAGTCTTTTACTTCACAAAAATCCGAAAAATTTTTCAAACTAACTTCTACATATTTTTTATCTGTTTTACCCCAAATTTCTACGTTTTTATCTCGTTGGATAACCATGTGATCTCTAAAAATTTCAGGTAATTTTATCATCTTTTTTCTCCATTCTTTTTTAACTCATCATATGTTACTGTTATGTATTACTCGGCTACAAGCAACCAAAAAACCAACCCAATGTCCAAATATCCCAATATTTCCAAGAATCAAGTAGGGAAGATAAAATCAAACCCTACTCGCTCGCGAGTTGTCGGTCAGCTCATCTTACATCTTCTCCTCGAAAACTCTACGATATAAAAGCCCCGAAAACATAACATCCATCGCTTTCGGAGCTTTTAACGTCATTAAATTATATTAAAAACTTATTTCAAATATTATCTTAGGATTTATGCAAAAAACTCCATCAAAACATCCTGTTATTAGCCTTCTTAAAGAGTTCGTCAAGTATCTCACTAATAACACCGTAACGAACAGCATCCGCGATATTACCATCTACAAATCTCTCCTGTCTTACGATGTGAGTAAGCATAGCCTTTAACAAATATGTATTGGCTGTCTTTGCTTTCTCCATATACTCTTTTAATTCTGCATTGTCAAAGCCATAACGAAGCAATGTATCCTCATACTTAAAATCACCAAAATCCATATCCTGAACAAACTGCTCTAGAGTATTTACCTCTTCACCATACTTAGGATATGGGAATGGAGATACATTATCTACAGGCTTTGGAGCATACCACTCTGTCTTAGCTCTCTTATCAAAGAAAGGTTTGCAATCCATAAGATTTTTAAACTTAACTTCTCTCTTTTCTCTGAGATCCAGCAAATACTGTCTATAATCATCACAAAGCTCATTCAGATCATCAGTAAGGTAATCTGAAATCTTCTTAACAAGTTCATCAGGTATCGGATGAGCGGCTTCTGCCATACATCCTGCAAGAGCTGCTATCTCATTGGAATTGCTACTTCCCATGGAAACAGCTATACGAACTGAATCTTCAAAGCTCTCCCCTTCATAAAATGCCGCAAACGCAACAGGGAAAATATCCTTTGCTTCTTTGCTGTTAACATTAGTCTTTCTAAGCTCTTCACTTGTTCTGCTTAAATCATAATAATATACATCAGTTATATATCTCTGAATATAATCCTTCTCTACACCCTGCCTTGCAAGGAAAATAGTTGAAGCTACTGCTTTTGCAGCCTTTACAGATTCTGGATTTGCATGAGTTATCTTTGCAGATATTTCAGCATAATACTCAACATACTTTAAACTGTTATACAACCACGCACACGGTGCTATACGTAAAGCAGCATCTACTCCTGAATCCATATATGGTTTAGGATTATTACTCTTAAGCCATGCTGCAAAATTCCTCTCATATGGTACTGTATTGTATTGATTTCCTAACTGTTTCATGGAAGCAGTTACTTCTATTCTGGTCTTTTTAGGATTGGCATACCCCTTTATATATCCAAGCGCACTTGCTAAGGTCATAACAGTACCCACGGTAAAGTGCGAGTTCCTTCCTAAAAATTCAAAGTCCTTTGTTTGCACAGGACTAAATTCAAACGCCGATCCAACTAAATCACCCAAAACAGTTCCCAGCATATAAACCCTCCTTACCGAGCTCTTAATATAAGGTATCGCACGAAAATCTATAATTATCGTGTCGTAAAACAGCTATTTGGGCTCGGCACAAATAGCAAAAAACAACCTCTGGATGTTTGCAAAAAATAATCACATCAGCATTATTTTTCACACTACCTTTTTTCCTTCGGTTACATACATTTGATATTTTATCACTACATATATTTCATTTCAAGTTATTTTAACAAATATAAGCTTTAATTTATCAATTTATTCCATTTAAAAAGTGCCTGAATTTTTAGTTTTCCTAAAAATTCAGGCATAAGTCAAGACTCACATGTTAAATTATAATAATACCTAAACTCTTAATAATTACTTTGCAGTAATATACTTCTTAGCTGCTAAAAGCTCTGCAATAAGTACTGCTCCACCTGCAGCGCCTCTCTTGGTATTATGAGAAAGACCGATAAACTTATAATCATAAATCTTATCTTCTCTTAATCGTCCAAGTGATACGCCCATACCATTCTCATAATCAACATCAAGACGAACCTGTGGTCTGTCATCCTCTTCAAGATACTGTATAAACTGCTTTGGAGCACTAGGAAGTTCTAACTCCTGAGGCATACCCTTAAACTCTTTCCAAGCCTTAAGGATTTCTTCTTTGGACGGCTTATTCTTGAAGTTTACGAAAACAGCTGCTGTATGACCGTTAAGAACAGGCACTCTTATACACTGAGTTGTGATAACAGGACCCTCAGCCTTAACTATCTGACCATCCTTAACTTCGCCCCAGATTCTAAGGGGCTCTTCCTCACTCTTTTCTTCTTCACCACCTATGAAAGGAATGATATTACCTTCCATCTCAGGCCACTCCTTGAAAGTCTTTCCTGCACCACTTATAGCCTGATAAGTAGTAGCTACAACCTCAACAGGCTCGAACTTTTTCAATGCATGAAGAGCAGGTGTATAACTCTGGATAGAGCAGTTTGGCTTAACTACTATAAATCCTCTGGTTGTACCAAGTCTCTTCTTCTGTGACTCTATAACATCAAGGTGCTGTGGATTAAGCTCAGGCACTACCATAGGAACATCAGGTGTCCATCTGTGAGCACTGTTATTTGAAACCACAGGAGTTTCAGTCTTTGCATAATCCTCTTCAATCTTCTTGATTTCATCTTTAGTCATATTAACAGCACTAAATACAAAATCCACTCCTGATGCAACATCTTCTACATCACTTACGTTCTTAACAATTATATTCTTAACAGCCTCAGGCATAGGTGTCTCAATCTTCCAATGATCCCCCACAGCCTCTGCATAAGTCTTTCCTGCACTTCTTGGGCTTGCTGCTATAGTAACAACCTCAAACCATGGGTGATTATCAAGAAGTGATATAAATCTCTGTCCTACCATACCGGTACCACCGAGGATACCTACTTTTAATTTCTCTGACATAACTAACCTCCAAAAAATCTCATTTAGTTTGCTTATCTAAGATCATTTTAAAAGACATTTCCAAAGTCTTTCGTAATTCAAGCCTTCTTTTTGTAAGCATAATGATATAATAATACCAAACCTATGAATATTACAAGTATTTTTATAAACTTAACATGTAGAAATTTCATACTTAAAATGAATATTTTTGGACACTTTTCACAAATTTTATTATTTAAGTCATGTTGATTCCTGGTTTTGATAGTAATTATAATGTTTATCACATTTATAAAGACCATATCCAACTCTGTACTTTGTCTTTATACCGGCCTCTGAGTTAGCTATCTTTTTTCTGAGTTTCTTGATTATGGTATCGATAGCACGAAGCTTATCTGTTTCACTTGAATCAGATACTGTTTTAGATTTATTTTTATTCTTTTCAACCCAAATATTATCCCATAGCTCCTCTTTTTTTATATAGCATGAATTCTTATTTATCATATAATGCAAAACTTCATACTCATATGATGTAAGTATAAGCTTTTCACCTTTAAGATAAATACATTTTTGCATATAATTATCTTTCAAATCACAAAAATCTATCACAAATTTTTCTTCATTTGGTTTGGATTTAAATATTTCGGGAATATAAAGACTAATTAGATTGTAGACTATATTAATTAATTCCTGTTTAGACATATTTTCATCAGTGCAAATAGTGGCACCGTTTAAGTAACACGAAGCCTTTCTAAGTTGATTGGGAGTAAAGCCGGATACAACTATAGGAAAGTCTCCCATACTTCTAATATTTTTAACTAGATTGTTTTTAAAGATTTCATCCGGAATTACTATCCCTTTAGCTGCCTTAATAAGAAATCTATCATCTATAATTACTGCTGCCGGGCTGTAAATCTTATCTAAAATTTCAGTGCTAATATTAAACATCAAATCATTATCAACGATTACATTTTCATCATCTATACTTTTTTCATTAACATATGAATCGGAAATCTGTATACAATTCAAATTATCAGAGGTTAAATGTTTATCGATATAATCCGATAATTCATCTGCAAATTCATCATCTGCAATTACAAAAATATTCTTTTTCAATTATACCTCCCACTTATTTTTCAACACCTAAGATTTTCTTGCCCAAGATGTACTTTACAGCAGCTACAGCATAATCAGACTTATCTGAATTAATATTGATTGCTATTACCTGTTTACCCTTATACATACCTTTAAATGATTTATAAACATCACTTTCATCTATATAAAGTCCGTAATTAAATTTTTCGCCGGACTGCTCTTTCTCACCTCTTATAACTTCTCCTGATTTATATACCGAGTAAAATCTGTATTTATCATCAAGATTCTCATAAAACTTAACCTGATCATAAGTATCCGGCTCCATAAAAAATCCGGTTTCTGAGTACCACTTTATGGCCTCATCATTACTAATGACTATATCTACGGTACCGGCGTCTAAGTAGGTTTGAAGTTTATTTACATAACTGTAAGAGTTAGACATATAATCTGCTTCAACAGATACTTTTTTATCTTCAGGAAGTCCAAGAGCTTCTTCAATTTTTTTCTCCATATTTCGGAGAGCTTTTTCACTGTAATTTGAATCTTCTATGGCTATATGAAGTACTATATCCTCTTTTGAAAAACTGTCCTTAAAAGAAAATGCAACCAATGCAAGAATTGCTAACACAATAATTACATTTTTTAAATGATAATCCTTAAAATATTGCCATTTTTGCTTCGGTGTAAGTCTTTTGTATTCTTCTTTATGGGATAGTTTGTTTTCTTCTTTATTCTGTCCGTATATGGAAGCTCCCTCTTCAAGCTTACCTTCATCTTCACCGATATTTCTTGCCATTATAAAAACTCCAATCTTTATTTATACTAAAAATTGTAATATTATCTAAAAAACTGCTTGATACTTATAACAGAAAAATGTTATCAAATTGTGTTCAATAATTACAAATAAAAACCCCAAATGTATATTATCAGATATAGCAAAAGGGATAAGCCGTTTATTATGCCTCCGATAGATGGAAAAATAACCCTTATATCCGGCTCTCTAAGGGACATCCAGGCAAGAGTAGTACCAATTATTGCTATAATAAAACTCATAAATCCCATGATACCTACATACATAGGAGCTTTACCGTTTTTTACACCGGCTAGTATACATGCCGCCACAAAAAGCAAAAGGGAAAGTACGGCAAGTATAGTCGATACTATTCCCTTAACAGGATGTTTTTTGGCTGATAGCTTTAAGCTATCAGAATCACCCTTATCTTTGTAAACATTTTTTAAAAAAGCCATATTAATCCTCTTTATTTCCTGTAAGACTCATATCCCCCTTTACGGTTCCGAATCTTATCAATCTATATATACTTCTGATTATGATATATACTATAAAACCAACTATTCCACCGATTGTATTTAGAATAATATCATCTATATCAAATGAACCGACCCGGGAAATAAGCTGTATAAGCTCTACACTAACCGATAAAAAAAATGAATGAAGTATGACTCTGATAAGCAGATACTTCTTATGAAACAAAGCAGGTATAAAGAAACCAAAGGGCATAAAAAGTATCAAATTTCCAAATAAATTCATAATGGCATATATTTCATAATTACCATCACGAAAAAGATACATATATCTCTTTATCTCCGTAAAAGGTACTATATTATAGCGATACCCCTCATAGGGAGCCCTATCGAATATAAACAGCAAAAAAACAAGAGATATAAGGTATACGACAAAACACATCAAAAATATGTTTTGCCGTATCATATAAGCTTTTTTATATTGATTGTATTTACTCATGTCTCTCTATACATCTTACTTTCTCAAGGTAACACCAATCTGCTCAATACCCTTTAAAATCTTATCCATAGAAGCATTAACTTCTTCATCTGTAAGTGTTCTGTCGGAAGCCATAAATTTCAAATTATAAGCAAGAGACTTAAAGCCTGCTCCTAACACCTTCTCACTTTCAAATACATCGAAAAGCTCTACATTAACGAGGTTCTTTCCACCATTCTTGATTATTATCTGCTCAACCTCTCCGGCGGTAATTGTTTTATTCATAACCATACTTATATCACGTGTTGAAGCAGGGAACTTAGGTATTCCTTCATAACGGATAGTATCTTCTGTCTCAAGAAGCTTTTGAACAGCTGTAATATCAACCATTGCGATATAAACTCTCTCATCAATCTCAAAATTCTTAAGAACCATAGGGTGAACCTCACCTACATAGGCAACGAACTCATCCTTGTAATAAACATTAGCTTTTCTTCCGGGATGAAGATAATCAAGAGTGCAATCATTATTATATACACATTTTCCTTTAAGACCGAGAGCCTTTATAACTTCATCTGTAACACCCTTAAGTGTGTAGAAGTCTCCCTCTCCGTACATTCCCATAGTAAGCTGCATACGCTCTTCAGGGCGCTCAGTAAGTGGAAGTGCGTGAGGAATATATACATTTGCAAGCTCAAAAAGCCTTACATCTTTATTCCTTCTGTTAATATTGGTAGCAAGAGAAGTAAGCATACCACCCACAGCACTTCTTCTCATGACACTGTAATCTTCACCAAGTGGATTGGATATACGTATACTCTCTCTCATAGGGTCATCACTCTTAAGCATAAGCTTATCATATACCTTTGGACTCTCAAATGAGAAGGTCATAGCCTCGCAGAAGCCGTAAGACACACAGGTATCAGCAGCAATCTGCTCAAGAATCATATTTTCAGATAAACCACCTGCAGTAGCCGCTCCCTTAGGAAGAGTCATGGGAATCTTATCATATCCATAGAATCTGGCTACTTCTTCAGCTATATCACATAAACGGAGTAAATCCTGACGGAATGTAGGTACATGCACCTTTCCGTCTTTCACTACTAAATCAAGCTTCTCAAGATACTTTATCTGCTGCTCTTCAGGGATATCAGTTCCAAGCAGAGCATTTATCTTATCTGCATTAAATTCTACGTCAATACCCTCTTTCTTAACAGGATAAAAATCACTTACACCGCCCACAACAGTTCCGGCTCCAAGCTCCTCTATAAGCTGACAAGCACGATTCATGGCTTCGATAGCATTGTTAGGATCTAATCCCTTCTCAAACTTAGCCTGTGCATCGGTTCTCATACCAAGTTTCTTACCAGTACGACGAATATTGGTTCCGTCAAATGTAGCGGCTTCGAAAAGCATTGTCTTAACATTATCTGTAATCATGGAGTTTTCTCCACCCATGATTCCTGCAATACCTATACTCTTCTCTCCATCGCAAATCATAAGCATGCTGTCGTCCAAATCATGCTCGATTCCATCGAGAGTAACAAACTTTTCACCATTCTCTGCGCGCTTTACGACTATCTTTCTGTCTGCGATTGTATCCAAATCATAAGCATGCATAGGCTGACCATACTCTTCCATAACAAAGTTTGTGATATCAACTAAGTTATTTATTGGTCTGATACCTACAGAAGCAAGTCTTCTCTGCATCCACTGTGGAGAAGGTGCGATTTTTATATCCTTAACCACTCTGGCGGTATACCTAGGGCAGAGATCCTGATCCTTTACCTCAACTGATATATAATCATTTACATCTTCATCATTACCTGTTTCCTTTACCTCCGGAAGCTTTAATTCAAGGTCAAATGTAGCTGCAACCTCTCTTGCTATACCGGTCATGGCAAAGCAATCAACTCTGTTAGAAGTAACCTCATACTCAAATGAAACATCATGTAAACCAAGAAGCTCTATAGCGTCAGAACCTATTAAAGCATCCTTAAATTCAGGATTATCACTAAGAATATAGATTCCATCACTACTTGCGTCCGGATACATATTAGTATCACTTCCAAGCTCCTCTATAGAGCACATCATACCAAATGACTCTACCCCTCTGAGCTTACCCTTCTTAATCTTTATTCCACCTTCCTTTGCACCCTCAGCGTGAGTTCCGTCAACTCTTCCGCCATCAAGTACTACAGGAACCTTATCCTGCTCTTTAACATTAGGTGCACCGGTAACTATCTGTACCTCTGTTCCCTCTTCGTCAATCTGAACCTGACAAACCACGAGTTTATCAGCGTCCGGGTGCTTCTCTATCTTATTTATCTTTCCTACTATAATCTTATCAAGATTAGCATCAAATGCCTTATATCCTTCACACTTTGTACCTGAAAGAGTCATGGCATCCATATACTCCTGTGCTGTTACATTTAGCTCCGGTACATAATCCTTAATCCATGAAAATGAAGTGTTCATATTATCCTCCAATTTATTACTTTTTTAAAAAAATATCTATTAGATTAAAACTGCTTTAAAAATCTTGTATCGTTCTCATATAAGAGCCTCATGTCGTCAATCTCATACTTAAAGAGTGATATACGCTCAAGACCAACACCAAATGCAAAACCTGTGTAAACATCAGGATCTATACCACTCATCTCCAATACATGAGGATGTACAACTCCGCATCCGAGAATCTCTATCCAACCTTCTCCCTTACAGAATCTGCATCCCTTACCTTTACACTTAAAGCAGCTTACGTCCATCTCAGCACTAGGCTCGGTAAACTGGAAGTGATGTGGTCTGAATTTAACCTTAGTCTCTTCACCAAAGAGTCTTTTTGCAAACTCCTGAAGAGTACCCTTAAGATCGGCAAATGTAATGCCCTTATCTATTACAAGTCCCTCAATCTGGTGGAATGTCGGACTGTGAGTTGCATCTACCTCATCTGATCTAAACACTCTTCCCGGTGAAATCATCCTTATTGGAAGCTTTCCCTTCTCCATCTCATGAACCTGAACAGATGAAGTCTGTGTCCTAAGTAAGATATCCTTTGTTATATAAAAAGTATCCTGCTCATCCTTTGCAGGGTGATCTGCCGGAATATTGAGAGCTTCGAAATTATAATAATCATACTCTACTTCAGGACCGCCAACTACCTTGTAACCCATTCCTATAAATATATTTTCAACCTCACGAAGTGTGGATGTATTGGGATGAAGATGCCCCTGTTTTAAAGCTTTTCCCGGAAGTGTAACATCTATGGTTTCACTTTCAAGCTTAGCTTCCATCATTGCATTCTCAAAAGACTGCTTTTTCTCATCAAGAGTAATCTGAATCTGCTTTCTCGCTTCATTTACCAACTGTCCAACCTTAGGACGTTCCTCAGCAGGAAGGTCCTTCATGGATTTTAATACAGAAGTAAGTTCTCCTTTTTTTCCGAGATACTTAACTTTAATATCATTTAAGCTATTTACATCTTTTGAATTTTTAATAGATTCAATAGCGCCTTTAATTATGTTATCTAAATTATTCATCTATATAAATCCTCCATAATTAATAGATTAAAACTTAATAATGTTAGCATATATGTGCTTTAGTTTCAAGATATTATTTAAAATAAGTCATGACTTAAGGATAGTTTAACTTTAGTCAAAGCTTGAATCCTGACCGTGTTATATGTCAGGTTCCGCTCAGGTATGCTGCCTCTGATATTATTAAATCTTTATTAGCTTTCCATACATCCTCATACTCTGATGATGGCAGAGGACAGGTGACACTTCCTATCTCAATGGTAATGGACGGTATGTGCATGGTAAACATCTGATATTCTCTGCAATTACCACGTCCGTGTGAGGGTGAGTAATAAGAATCAGCACTCGAGTAACCTGATATGGTTCTGGCTAATGTATACATACCGTTTACAGTATCAGATATATCGCTGTATTCACAATCACCAAATATTATTTCACCCATGGCATGATAGTTTACAGCTCCTCTTAATCTTCCCTTTAGTGTCTTGGTAAGCTTTATAATTGCTTTTACCTCAGGCTCTGAAGCTACTTTCTTACCGGGATAATCAGCATATCCGGCTTTTCCTTCAGTCTTAAACTTATAAGGGAAGTTACGATTAAGATCAACTCCCGCTGCATTTGCCTTCCAGCTTGACAGATTAACACCTTTGCTCATCCGTAACAGATTTTTTCTTAGTTTATTATTTTTTATGGAATTAATACCTTTTTGACATAGTGTTATGCCATCCGGATTCGCCATAACTACCATATGTATGGATATACCATTAAGTATACTCTCTACCTTTTTTCCTCGTATCTCTTTATCGAGATTCTGAAGGTAGTACTCAATCTGATTCATGCCAAGCTGTGTACACATATACTCTCTGGCATGAACTGTATATATTACAAGCATTGTTTTTCCTGACGCTTCATTGCCAAGTATAACATCATATAATTCACGTCCGTCACGGCTTTTACCTATACTCGTAACCTTTATATAACCTGGATAATATTTCTGAAAACAACTAAGATCATAGACCATCTCTTCGTATGTATAAAGTGAACTTTTTGTATCAACAAAGCTTTTGACCGTATATCGCTTGTAGGAAGGACGACTTATATACCTTCTTCCACCGAAGCGAGTAAAAGAAACAATCTTATATATCGATTGCTCATCATACTTTGGCAAAGACTCGCTTATATCACCATCTGAGGATTTTTTTAAATATTTATAAGAATCTTTATCTTTTCTGTAAATAATATATTTTTCTAAGCGGTTTTTCTTCCACCTTATGTTGATATTTGCATAAGTTCCTCTGGAAACTGTGATATTTTCAGGAGCTTTTGGTATAAAAATCTTTTCTGTTTTGGATTTTTTTATGATATTTTTTTCAGAATCATAGAGCCTTATCTTAAATCGGTATTTCTTTCCTTCTTTAAATTTAGGCTCATATTTAGCCATATTTCCTTTTAATTTCTTTATTCTCCATTTTTTAGAGTTTTCGGCTTTTATAAAGAAACAGGCATACTGCTGTTTTTCTGACTTATCCCATCTGTATACCACTCTTCCCGGCAGTATGGAAGCCCTGAATTTGGATTTTTTTATTTTTTTACTCTTATTATCTGTTTCAGCGCCGTCTGTAGGAGGAGGATTTCCCTCCGGATTAGTAGTCGCCGGCACTTGAGGTTGATCCACAGAATTTTCTGAACCAGTGTCATTTCCCGGTTCTTTAGTTTCGCCCGGTTCGGATGCAGAACCTCCGGTAGCAACTTCAACACTACTTTCTGTCGCACTTTTACTTGATGCACTACAGTAAAGCTTTACATCTACAGCCTCGAACATCAAAAGAGAAAGTATTAAAGCAGTAGCAATTATAGGCCTTGCACTGTTTACATACCTTTTCATAAACATTTTTATATTTTTAAACATATATGTATCCTAATATTTTTTCTTAATCTTTCCTAAAGAATTTAGCAAACTACAGTCTGGCTCTTTCTACAGCCTTTTTCCATCCATCTAAGGATTCTTTCCTGTTTTTATCATTCATATTCGGTTTAAAAAGCTTATCAATCTTTTGTATTTGAGTAAGCTCATGTATATCTTCCCAGAAGCCTACTGCAAGTCCTGCTAAGAATGCAGCACCAAGCGCAGTAGTTTCGATGCAGGACGGTCTGTAAACATAAGCACCTGTTATATCAGATTGAAATTGCATAAGAAAATCATTGGCGCTTGCTCCACCGTCAACCTTAATCACATCATTTCTTACATTGGAATCCTTCTCCATAACCTTTATTACATCATTAACCTGATAAGCTATCCCCTCAAGAGCTGCTCTGATAATATGATTTCTGTTAACACCTCTTGTAAGATTTGTTATGGTCCCTCTTGCATAAGAATCCCAGTAAGGAGCACCCAGTCCTGTAAAAGCAGGGACTATATAACAGCCGTTACTGTCCTCTACACTTAAGGCTGCCTGCGCAGTTTCAGATGCAGAGTTTATAAGCTTAAGCTCATCTCTAAGCCATTGAACAACCGCTCCACCCATAAATATTGAGCCCTCAAGTGCATAAGTAATCTTACCGTCAATTCCCCATGCTATGGTACTTACCAGTCCATTTTTTGAGTAAACCGGCTTTTCACCTGTATTCATAAGCAAAAAGCAGCCTGTTCCATATGTAGTTTTGGCAGAACCCTTTTCCATACAGTTTTGACCAAAAAGAGCGCACTGCTGATCACCTGCCGCTCCTCCGATAGGTATACTTTCACCTCCGAAAAGCTTAGAATCAGCATAACCATATATGCAGCTTGATTCTTTAACTTCAGGAAGTATAGACGTAGGTATCCCCATTATACCGAGTATTTCTTCATCCCACTCCAGTGTATTTATGTTAAAAAGCATGGTTCTTGAAGCATTGGAATAATCTGTTACATGTACATTACCGCCTGTCAATCTCCATATGAGATATGTATCAATGGTTCCAAAGAGAATCTCACCCTTTTCAATTTTTTCCTTAACTCCCGATACATTTTCCATAATCCACTTTATCTTGGTGGCTGAAAAATAAGGATCTATCCTTAGTCCGGTTTTCTTAAAAATCAAATCATCGTAGCCTTGCTTTATAAGAAAGTCAGACATCTCCGCAGTTCTTCGACACTGCCAGACTATGGCATTATAAACGCTTTTTCCGGTTTTAGCATCCCAAAGAACAGTTGTCTCTCTCTGATTTGTAATACCTATTCCACTGACTTCTTTAGGGGTTATACCAATCTTTGCCATTGCTTCAACCATAACACCCATCATGGTTGACCAAATCTCATCAGGATCGTGCTCTACCCAACCCGGTTTAGGATATATCTGATTAAATTCTCTCTGTGCTACACTCACTATATTACCGAGCCTATCAAAAATTATACATCTGTTACTTGTTGTACCGGCATCAAGTGCCATAATGTATTTTCCCATATTCACCTCCATGCCGAAGTTACTAGTCTCAATCCTCTTTAAATGTATCTACAAGCTTTGCAAAGTCCATACCATGCGAAGCCTTTATAAGTATGGTATCTCCTTCTTTAAATATTTCATCCTTCTTTGTAAGCATCTCTTCTTTGGTTTCAAACCAATGTGCGTCTATTCCGCCTTCTGAGGCCTTCTCATAGATATTTTTAGATAATTCACCGATTGCAATAAGCTTGTCGATTCCGGCCTTTGCGACAGCCTCACCAACCTCTGCGTGAAGCAGCTTTTCATCATCTCCAAGCTCAAACATATCTCCTAGTATTGCTACTCTTCTGCCATTTACTCCTTTAAGAACCGATATGGAAGCCTTCATAGACATTGGATTAGCATTATAACAATCATCTATTATCATGTATTTTGAAGTTTTTATAATATTATTTCTTCCGCCGATTGTCTTTAATTTCTTAATTCCCTCTGATATTTCTGCCCCACTCATACCTAGGGCTTTTCCACAGGTTGCGGCAGCAAGAGCATTGTAAACCATGTGTTCACCTGCAACGGGTACATGCATATCAAAGCTTTCTCCGAGTACATTTGCATTAAAGCTCGTTCCTAATAGTCCTTTATTTTCAAGGTTAACTGCATAGGAATCATTATCATTATTTAAGCCGTAAAAATATACATCCTTACAAGGTAACTCTCCTATACTCTTAAGCTTATCATCATCACCATTAAGAATTGCAGCGCCACTCTTACTGATAAAATCAAAAACTTCACTTTTGGCCTTCAAAACTCCATCTCGGGACTTTAAATTTTCTAAGTGACATGTGCCTATATTAGTCATAACAACCATATCAGGCTTTGCTATACGGCTTAATCTGTGCATCTCGCCAAAATCACTTATACCCATCTCAAGAACAGCTATCTCATCATCATCCTTTATTCTGAATATCGTAAGAGGCACTCCAATCTCATTATTAAAGTTACCTTCTGTTTTCATAACCTTATACTTTTCCGAAAGAACTGAAGCAAGGCTTTCTTTAGTGCTTGTTTTTCCAACACTTCCCACAACTCCAATAACCTTGCAACTTACATTCTCCCTGTAAAGGGCTGCTATACTTTTAAGCGCCTCCTCATCTGAATCTACCAGGATGTAAGGCTTATCTATATCTAATTCTCTCTCGGAAAGTGTACACAAAGCTCCTTTTTCAAAAGTATCCTCTATAAAAGTATGTCCGTCCACCCTGTTACCTACTATAGGTACGTACAAATGACCTTCTTCTATCTTTCTGCTATCTATAGCAACACCTGTAACTTCTTTTTCAAGAAGCTCTTCACTTGTATTTCCACAAAGCTTTCCATCAACTGCAGATATAATATTTCTGATAGTTAAACCCTTCATCCTTTTCCTCCATGCTGATTCTATCTTTAATTCATAATCAGACTTCAATATTTATGATCTTTTCACATAAATCCTCAAATGACATGCCTTCCTGTGCTGCTTCCTGTGGCAACAGACTTGTAGGTGTCATACCCGGGAGTGTGTTTGCTTCGAGAAAGTAAACCTTTCCTTCTTTATCCATAAGGAAGTCTATACGACAATATTCGCTAAGACCTAAAGCCTTTGCAGACATCTCAGCATAGCCCTTCATCTCACGCTCTTCTAATTCCGACAGAGGTGCAGGACACACTTCCTTGGTGGAGCCGTTATACTTATTCTCATAATCATAGAACTCGCCTTCCCCTGTGATAATCTCTATGATTGGAAGGGCCTTGCCCTCTATAACTCCTATTGAAAACTCTCTACCGCCTACATACTCCTCTATAACGGTTTTATCTTCATATGAAAATGAAAGCTCGAGTCCCTTCTTAAATTGCTCTTCATCATCTGCAAATGTAACGCCTACGCTAGAACCTCCGCAGGCAGGCTTAACTACTGCTCTACCATCAAAACCAAGCTTTTTCTTGGTATATATATCGGGATCCAAATCATACTGCTTTTTTATAAGAGCAGTTCCTCTTGGAACCGGTACATTTGCCATACTTACTATAGTTTTAGCAACTGTTTTATCCATAGACATGGCGCTTGCAAGGTAATCAGCTCCGGTGTACTTTATTCCGAAAAGATCAAAGCAGGCTTGAAGTCTTCCATCCTCTCCGTTCGTACCGTGAAGTGCCATAAATACTATATCTGCAACCTTAGCAAGATCTAAGGTATCCTGACTTAGAAGTGCAATCTTTTTATTCTCTTTTATCTCCTGCTTTACATTTTCTGTGTCATGTAAATACTTAAAAGCTTTATCCGAAACACTGTAATCAGCTTTTAATCCTTCTTCAAATGCATTGATAGGTGCTCCTCTGAAAACATCAACAAGTATTGCATTATGATTTCTCTTTCTTAAGGCTTTACAAACCTGAGTACCTGAAGAAATAGATACATCTCTTTCTGTACTTGTTCCTCCGCATAATACTAAAATATTCATATTCAACCGTTACCTCCATTTAAAAGTTAAAAGCTTTTACTTTTAAGATTTTATATCAAGAAAAGTTTTCCTTAACATAATCAATATACTCCATAACATCTTCTAAACCTGATTTATTGAAAGATGAGTACGGAACAATCGGTGTTTCATCAGTTAATTCCAATCCTATTTTTATATCATTTATACACTTTTTTAACTGTGAACGCTTGATTTTATCAGATTTTGTGGCTACTACCACAGGATTATATCCATAGTGAAGACACCATTCATACATCTGTTTATCATTAGCATTTGGCTTATGTCTTATATCTACGAGAAGCATGATAAGTCTTAATTGTTTAGAACCACCTAAATACTTCTCTATAAGCTTTCCCCAGTTTTTTACATCTTCTTTGGATCTTTTCGCATAACCGTATCCGGGAAGATCTACAAAGTAGAGTTCATCATTAATATTATAAAAATTTATAGTCTGCGTCTTTCCGGGAGTCTGTGAAACTCTTGCATATGCCTTCCTGTTCATAAGTGCATTTATAAGAGATGATTTTCCTACGTTAGAACGACCTGCAAATGCTATCTCTATATATTTATTATCAGGAAGCTTAGATGTTATACCACATACCGTTTCCAGGTTTACATTCTTAATTACCATTTATTTATTTCCTTTTGATAAAAATGGGGAGATTATCACTACCTCCCCAAAAAATCATTATTAATTAAGCAAGATGAGTCTTTCTTTTGCTTCGTTCTTTACGCTGAGTAGTACTTGATTTAGATTGCTTTGCTTTAACAACCTTTGGCTTTTCTTCACCCAGAACTGACTCTTTGGTGATTACACACTCAACTATAGACTCATCTGATGGAATTTCGTACATAATATCCATCATTATTGATTCTATAACAGATCTTAATCCTCTTGCTCCTGTCTTTCTTTCTGATGAAAGTCTTGCAATTTCCTTAACTGCATCATCTTCAAAGACAAGATTTACATCATCAAGCTCAAAAAGCTTTTTATACTGCTTTACAAGAGCGTTTTTAGGCTCTGTAAGTATCCTTGTAAGGGCTTCTACATCAAGCATATCAAGAGTTACAGTAACAGGAAGACGTCCTATAAACTCTGGTATAATACCATATTTAATAAGGTCTTCAGGCACTTGCTGCTTAAGTATTTCCCCTATATTTTCTTCATAATCATCTCCGAGCTCGGAGTTAAATCCCATACCTTTTTTTCCGACACGATTACCGATAATTCCTTCAAGTCCGTCAAATGCACCTCCGCAAATAAATAAAATATTGGTTGTGTCAATCTGGAATAGTTCCTGATGCGGATGCTTTCTTCCACCCTGAGGCGGAACACTGGCTATGGTTCCCTCTAATATCTTAAGAAGAGCCTGCTGTACACCTTCACCGGATACATCACGTGTCACCGAGACATTTTCACTCTTTTTGGTAATCTTATCAATCTCATCCACATAGATAATACCCATCTCAGCACGCTTCATGTTGTAATCAGCAGCCTGAATAACCTTAAGAAGTATATTTTCTACATCTTCACCTACATAACCTGCTTCTGTAAGGGTTGTTGCATCTGCAATTGCAAATGGTACATTTAAAATCTTTGCAAGAGACTGGGCAAGATAAGTTTTTCCTGAACCTGTAGGTCCTATCATAAGGATGTTACTCTTCTGAATCTCAACATCAAGATTAGAGCCGGAGAGTATGCGCTTATAATGATTATAAACAGCAACAGAAAGAGCTTTCTTAGCTTCCTCCTGTCCGATAACATAATCATCGAGAAACTCTTTTATTTCCTTAGGTTTTAAGAGATTGATATCCAGGTTACTTGCTTCCTGCATGCTTTTATCAAAGACTTCATCCTCTTCCATTATCTCTAAGCAAAGTTCTACACAATTATTGCATATGTATATACCCTCAGGACCTGATATAAGCTTGTGTACCTGATGCTCCGGCTTTCCACAAAATGAACATCTTATGGTGCCGTCATTAAACTTAGTTGACATACATTTTCTCCATTCAAATTACTTTCTGTTGCTTATTATCTCATCTATAAGACCATAATCACGAGCTTCCTCGGCAGTCATGTAATTATCTCTTTCAGTGTCTATTTCAACCTGATCAAGTGACTTTCCTGTATTATCAGCAAGAATCTGATTGAGTCTCTTTCTGGTTTTAAGTATCTCTTCAGCCACGATACGAATTTCAGTTTCCTGACCTCTTGCACCGCCTGAAGGTTGATGAATCATAATTGATGAGTTAGGAAGCGCAAATCTCTTTCCCTTTGCACCACCTGCAAGCAAAAATGCACCCATGCTCGCAGCCATACCCATACAAATAGTTGATACATCGCACTTTATATAATTCATAGTGTCGTAAATCGCAAATCCGGCTGTTACAGATCCTCCCGGACTGTTTATGTAAAGGCTGATATCCTTGGTTGAATCCTGAGATTCAAGGAATAAAAGCTGTGAAACGATAAGACTTGCTATATCATCATTTACTTCGTTGGAAAGAATGACAATTCTATCCTGTAAAAGACGAGAATAAATATCATATGAACGCTCTCCCTGGCTGGTTCTCTCTATAACGTAAGGAATTGTATAACTGTTCTTAATATCCATAACCTTTATTACCTCTTTCTTTCTTAAATAAACAATTATTAATAGTTGTAACCCCCACCTTTAGCATATTATACCGTATAAAGGTGGGGGATAAAATGTTCATGTAGATTTACTTTTATAATTATTTCTCAACAGCACTCTCAACAACCATATCAACAGCCTTAGCAACTGAAGCATCGAGAGCAATTCCCTTCTTCTCTTCTTCTCCCATTACTTCTTTAAGTCTGTCAGCTTCCATCTGATACATGGAAGCAAGATTTTCGATTTCCTTGTTGATTTCTTCTTCTGTTGCCTCGATACCCTCAGCTTCAACTATCTTCTCAAGCACAAGTCTGCTTTGGATTCTAAGAAGTGCCTGTGGCTTAATATCCTCGACAAGCTTCTCTTCTGTCATACCGGTAAACATCATGTACTGCTCTAACGAAATACCCTGAGACTGCATTCTCTGAGCAAACTCTCTCTTCATCTGATCCACAACAGAATTAACATGATCATCAGCAATTTCCATCTCTGAGCCTTCGATAATCTTCTTGATTACTTCTTCCTCTTTTTCTCTCTTAGCAGCTGCTTCCTTACCTTCTAAGAGTTTCTTCTTAACATCCTCTTTATATTCATCAAGTGTATCAAAATCAGATAAATCCTGTGCAAAATCGTCATCTAACTCAGGAAGCTCCTTATAACCGATTGACTTAATTGTTACCTTAAACATAGCAGGCTTTCCTGCAAGTGAAGCCTCATGATACTCCTCAGGGAATGTAACATTAACTTCAACTTCATCATCTATATTATGTCCGATAAGCTGATCCTCAAATGTGTCGATAAATGAATGTGAGCCGATTACAAGCTTATAATCCTCGCCCTTTCCGCCTTCAAATGCTTCTCCGTCTACAAATCCCTCGAAATCGATGGTTACTTCGTCCTTATCCTGAACAGCTCTGTCATCTACGGTAACGAATCTTGCATTCTTCTCACGTGTCTTATCAAGCTCGCTTTGAAGCTCTTCATCAGTAACTTCTACAGACTTTTTCTCTACTTCGATTCCCTTATACTCACCAAGCTTAACTTCAGGCTTTACAGCTACCGTAGCAGCGAATACAAATGGACCTTCATCTCCAAGTGAAACAAGCTCTATGTGAGGCTGAGCAACAACCTGAATATCATTTTCCTCAACACTCTTCTGATAAGCTTCAGGAATCACTTCATTTGCAGCATCCTCATAAAATACGCCCTTTCCATATATCTTTTCAACCATTTTAAGAGGTGCCTTTCCCTTACGGAATCCCGGAACAGAGATTTTGTTCTTTTGCTTGTTGTAAACTGTCTTTATAGCTGCCTCAAACTTCTCTCTCTCCACCTCAATGGTAATTTTTACAGTACTTTTCTCTAAATTTTCTACTGAAACGTTCATTTTTAGCCTCCATTACTAAATTACTAATCTTTAATGTGAACCTTATTTCCACACTGTCGCTCATTACTATAACACGTTTTCAAGCCATATGGCAACACTTTTTATAACATAAATGCATTTTTTATTATTCTTACCGCTACTGTATGATTTGAGCCATCCCTTTTCGGCTCATCCCCTTCTATTGCAACAACATCGAATCGCATGGGAGTATCGGTATAAATCCTATTGGACAGCATATAATACCTGGCGGCCTCGTATATTCTGTGTCGTTTTCTCGCATCAACCGCCTCTTCAGGTAATCCTGACACATGACTTCTTCTGTACTTTACCTCTATAAATACCAGATAATCTCCATCTTTTGCTACTATATCTATCTCACCGATTCTCGTATAATAATTAGTCTCTAAAATATTGTATCCTTGTTTCTTAAGCTCTTCACAAGCTATTTTTTCGTAATATGAACCGATGTTTCTTTTATTTTTTTTATAGTGATTTCCATTATTATAATTATTCATAATCCTCTTTCTACAAGTTCTTTCAGTTTAATAATTATAGATTTTTTGATTCTTGCAGTATCCCCTTTATAAAGCTTCTTCTGTGTATATCACAAGGACCTATACTCTTCAATGCTTCTATGTGCTCCGCTGTTCCGTAGCCTGAGTTTCTTTCAAATCTGTACCCCGGGTACTGATTTGCATACTCTTCCATCATACGGTCTCTTTTAACCTTGGCAACGATACTTGCACAAGCTATGCTGTAACTTTTCGCATCTCCCTTAATTATCGACTGCTGCGGTATGTCAATGTCATCCAGCTTCATGGCATCTATCAAGAGTTCATCCGGTCTCACCTTTAAGCCTTCAACCGCCATACTCATTGCCTTTTTAGTTGCTTCATAAATATTCAATTCATCTATCACTTTCGGAGATAATATGCCAAAGCTTATACTTACAGCCTCTCTTTGTATAATTTCAGCTAATTCTTCTCTCTTTGCTTTTGATAACTTTTTTGAATCATTAACATATAGAATCTCAGATTCTTTAGGCATGATAACAGCTGCCGTCACCACCGGTCCTGCTAAAGGACCTCGTCCTACTTCATCTATTCCGCATATATATGCACTACCGGAGTATGAATTGTCAAACTCCTTCATCCCTTTTATACGTAAAACCTCTGCTTCGTATTTTTTCAACTGTTTTTTTCTTGATTCTATGAGCTTTTGAACACTTTTTCTTTTATCATTTATATATTTTGATATAAGTAAATCAGTATTTTCCATGGGAGTACTTGAAAATTCTTCTTTTATTATACTTATGTTTATATTGTTTTTATCCATAATTTTCTCCGTTCTTAAGACTTTTTATTACAATAAGCCCAATCTGATAAAAATCATCTTGGGCTTATATAATTATATTTCTTAAATTATTTTATAGAACCGAAGTCCTCCACAGGTGATATGCAGAAAACTGCTTTTCCTACGATTTTTTTACCGCTAATAAGTCCGACATACTCATTTCGGCTGTCTATACTCATATTTCGATTATCTCCAAGTACAAAGTACATGTTATCACCTATGGTAATCTCTTCTTCTGCTATTCCGGCAGACTCCATCTTGGCATTACCATAAAGATCATCTTTAAGCTTTTCTCCATTGATATATACACTGCCTTCTTTTATCTGAAGCTTATCTCCCGGAAGACCTACAACTCTCTTTATAAGATGGGTTCCATTGGCAGAATCACCTGCAGTTGAAGCAGCCCCGGACTCAAATACTATAACATCAAATCTCTTAGGACCGTGTGATCTGTAAGCAAGATTATTAATAATAATAGAGTTACCATCAGATATGGTTGGTTCCATAGATGATCCGCTGATAGTTGTTTGTCCGGCTACAAAGTGAAGGAATACCCAGGCAAGAAGTATAGCAACCAAAGAGCAAGCTCCAAGTATCAAAAAGTCTGAAACAAGATACTTTCTCATTGTCTTTCGCTTACTCTTTAAGTTGGCATCTTCCTTCATTCTTTGTCTGGCTCTTGCCAGTACTTCTTCATCTTCTATAAGATTTCCATCACGGTCATAGGCTTTTACTATCTTTTGACCCTCTTCATCGGTTGTAACTTCATAGCTGTCAAAAGGCTCCTTAGCATTTTTATCGAATTTTGAAACAATAAACCCTTTAGCTTTAAGCAATGCACCCTTTGCCTTGTATACTAAACCTGTATCTGAATCCTTTGTTACCGGTGCAGGGTTATATACTTCAGAAATCTCCGGTTCATAAGTATCATCTGATGTAGTAGGAATATTTGACTCATACGTATTTTCCGGTGCACTCAGAATCTCAGGTTCATATGTGTTTTCAGGCGTACTCTGAATTTCAGGTTCATACGTGTTTTCAGGCGTACTCTGAATTTCAGGTTCATACGTGTTTTCAGGCGTACTCTGAATTTCGGGTTCGTATGGATTTTCAGGTGTACTCTGAATCTCAGGTTCATACGGATTTTCAGGTGTACTCTGAATCTCCGGTTCATACGGATTTTCAGGTGTACTCTGAATCTCCGGTTCATACGGATTTTCAGGTATACTCTGAATCTCAGGTGTATATGTGTTTTCAGGTGCTACAGTAATCTCCGGCACCACTGGTTCTACCCCTGAAGCATCCGTTACAGGCAATTCTTCCTCTAAAGCATTACCTTCGTCCGGTTCTGCACCTTCTGTGATACCGCCTTCTGATGATTCACCATCTATAACACCGCCTTCCGAATCGGCGAATACAGAGAAATTCGTAAGCGGACCAGTCTTAAACCTGTCTTCATCCTGGTATTTTAGGGAATCCTTCTTTAACTTTTCCTTATACTTTTCATAATCATCACCATAGACCTCACGAAGAATCTTATTTTTCTTCTCTTCTTCGTTCTCTTCCATGGCTTTTTTACTATCCTCGAGAGTGCGCTCCTCAGGCATTACATGGTTTTTAACAAAACCTGAAACAGCATTCTTAACCTTACTTACTCCCTTCTTCACATTACCCATATCAAATTTGATGGTAATATTAATGGTTTTAACATCTCCATCATCTTCTGTGATAATAGCTTTATCTTTCTTTTCTTCATCATCCGGAATTGTAACAAAGTTAGTCTCATCCAGATTTATTATATCATCATCAGAATCAGCACTTGCCGGTGGTACTGTAGTTTTACCAAGCACCTTAGTTTCTACATTTGCTCTGTTTTCAGCAGCTTTAAGAGCATTCGCTCTGGCTTCTTCTAGCTTTGCCTGTCTCTGGGCTTCGCTTTTTTCTCTTTCTGCAGCCTCACTCTCAAGTCTCTCCTTAGCTTCTCTTTCTTCTGCTTCTGCTTTTGCTCTGGACTGAGCGAGAAGCCTCTGTCTCTCAGCTTCCTCCTTAGCTTCCTTCTCAGCTCTTACTTTAGCTTCATACTCCTGTCTGGCTTTAATTTCAGCAAGCTTTATTTGTCTTTCTTCCTCTGCTTTTCTTGCTTCTTCTTGTCTTTTTTTCTCTTCTTCGGCTCTTAATCTGGCTTCTTCTTCAGCTCGCCTTCTCTCAGCCTCGGCTCTTAATCTGGCTTCTTCTTCAGCTCGCCTTCTCTCAGCTTCAGCCGCTTGTCTTGCTCTCTCTTCAGCTTCTTTACGCTGTCTTTCAGCTTCTAATCTGACTCTTTCTGCCTCTGCCTTAGCCTCTCTTTCAGCTCTCATGGCCTCTTCAGCTTTTCTTCTGGCCTCTTCAGCATCCATAGCCCTCTGAGCAGCAAGTCTTCTTGCTTCTTCAGCCTTTTTTGCTGCTTCGGCCGCTGCCTGCTCCTGTGCCTTAATCTGCTCCGATGTAAGTAATACAGGATTCTTATCCATCCTCTCCATCTGAGCCTGCTTAAGCTTTTCTGCCTGTTCTGCAGATACTATCCTTCTCTTTACTATTCGGGTACCGATCTCCGGCTTTACTTCCTCGGTGTTTTCTTCCTCAACTATTTCAGGCTCTGCCACCTTAGGTCTTTCTCTCTTGACTACACGAATAGTATTAGCGAGATTATTATCATTTTCAGAAGCATCGGAAGTGCTTTTTTCCACATCTTCATACTTTTCTTTTATATTCTTAATCCATTCGAGGCTTTCTTCAACCTCATGCTCATCATACATTTAATCATCCTCCAAAGAGAAAATTGATTCAAATCTTATACTGCTATAATAAAACTTTCCTATTCTTTTTTATCTATATCTTTTTTATCAATATCTTTTTTATCGATATCCTCCGGAAGTTCTAAAGATATACGACCTAATCTTCCTTTTCTAAAATCATCTATAAAAAGCACGGCAGCCTTCTCTGTATCAACTTCATCACCTGCTTTTTTACAACCTCTTACTACAGCTATCTGCTTAAGTACTTCATAAGGATCATCACTTCCCTCTATACCATACTTTTCCGTAAGAAACGCATTGTAATGCTCTGTAAGATACTCTATAAGAAGTACAGAAAGCTCGTAAGTGTTTACCAGTTCATCCTTTATGGAACCTATAAAACTCAACCTCTGTCCTATAAGCATATCGTCAAACTTTGGCCAAAGTACACCCGGAGTATCCATAAGCTCTATGTTTTTATTAAGCTTTATCCACTGTTTTCCTTTTGTAACGCCTGGCTTATTGCCGGTCTTTGCACTGGCTCTACCTACTAAGGAATTAATAAATGTCGACTTTCCAACATTTGGAATACCTACTATCATTGCTCTCAAAGGTCTGTTAAGGATGCCTCTTTTTTTATTTCTTTCAAGTTTTTCCTTACAAGCAGTATTTATCATATTAGTGACACTTTTCATGCCTTTTCCTGCTTTTGAGTTCATCTGCAATACAAAAAAACCTTTGGAAGTATAATACTCTTCCCATATCTTTAATACTTCCGGATCTGCAAGATCAGCTTTATTTAATATTATGATTCTGGACTTAGAATTACAAAGAGGATCTATATCAGGATTCTTACTGCTATACGGAATTCTTGCATCAACAAGCTCAAGTATAACATCTATCAGCTTTAAGTCTTCCTTCATTATCCTCATGGCCTTACTCATGTGCCCCGGATACCACTGAAACTCCATTATTTAACACTAACCTCCATTACCGGATTTTTTTATGGTTAAAATTTATCTATACTGTTTACAAAAGCAAAAGGCTTTCTCCTAATAAAAGCTTTTCCTATTATGTCTTCCTCTTTAACAAGACCTACAGTACCATCTCTACTGTCAAGACAGTTATTTCTATTATCTCCCAGTAAGAAGTACTCGTTTTTTCCGAGTTCTACTTCCTCTGCGAAGTCACCACCGCTGTTCATCTTTTCAAACTTAAGCTCTTCTTTAATCTTTTTTCCGTTTATATATACATAACCATCTCTTATCCAAACCTTTTCGCCGGGCATACCTATAACCCTGAGAGATGTGTAATACGTATGATCTGAACTTTTTTCACTGACTATAATCACATCCGAACGTTTTATGGACATAACTTTGTAGGATAATTTATCTACTATAACCTCATCGCCTATTCCCAAAGTCGGTTTCATATTTTCATCGGATATTTCTACCTTTACAAAACCGTATTGAGTTATGGCATACGCCAGGAGAACTACGAGTAAGGCTTCCAGCAAAAAGATGATTATAGAAAATACAGTCTTTTTCTGGATTCGCCTTTCGTTTAAATTTATATCTCGAGCCATGTATATTCCCTTTCATGTTATATGAAAACTATTTAAGTCATTACTCATTCGTATCTTAAGTTTCATACGAGTTAGAAATCATAACTATTAAGTATATACAATGCTTTAGTCTTGATAAGAGGCTTAAAATGCTCCTTACAAAACTGCTCAATATAATAATTACTGGATATAAACTCAGCAAATTCACTTAACTCCTGATAAGTAAGTGTATAATCCTCTAATTTAAGCTTACCCTTCTTAACAAGTAAAAAATAAGCTCCCGTTTCCAAATCCTTATAAAGCGAAGACGAAACCCTGTCACCGTATGTTGAAACCTTTGCATAATTTCTTACATCATCCAAAGAATCAAACTTAAAAAGCTTTGGAGCCTTCATCTCCCTTTCAGCTGTTTCCTTTACGATTTTACCGACTTCTTCCTTGCTCATAGGAGGAATGTTTTTCTCAAACAGATTTCTTAAAAAGTCTTCAAATCGTTTATTATCAAATGATACCTCATTCTCAGGCATATCAAAATCCATATCCTCATCAACATCGATTTCTACACCTGAGTCATGATTATTAATATTCGACCTGATATTTTCAAGTATACTCTTCAGTGAATCAGGTATCTGACTGCTTCCATCCATGACAGAGTCCGCCTCTGAAAGAAGTATGGTAAGAGAGCCATCCGGCTTTCCTATAACCTGCATACACATATTTGTGGATGTAGGTTCGTAATTGATGCTTTTTTTAGCAAGCTCAACAATCTTAGAGACAAATCCTTTAGATGCCTCCTGATTAACAAGAAGATCCTCTATGCTATAACCCAGCTGATCGACCTCTTCTCTTGAAATATTGCACTGAACAGTTTTATTATTTAACCATCTAAAATGCATAAAATCCCTCATTTCATAATTTTATCTGATAAGTATTATATAATCATCTGATTGAAAAGAATATTAAAACAATGATTCCAAGCACTATACGATACCATCCAAAAACCTTAAAATCATGTTTCTTTATGTAACTCATAAATCCTTTTATAATAACCATTGACACTGCAAATGCTACAATCATACCTGTTAAAAGCACTAAAATCTCATTGGTTGAAAAGTTGAATCCGAAATCAACAATCTTCATAAGAGATGCGCCAAGCATAACCGGTACTGCAAGGAAAAATGTATACTCTGCGGCTACAGCACGACTCATGCCGATTATAAGACCGCCGATAATAGTTGCTCCCGACCTTGAAGTTCCCGGGAAAACAGCTGCTATACACTGAAACATACCTATAATGAAAGCAGCTTTATAAGTGATTTCTGCGATTGAATTAATCTTACTTTCCTTATTGTTCTTCTTAAATACAGTTTCTATAACTATAAAAAGAATACCAAAAAGGATAAGCATTATAGCCACCACCTTGTAATTATAGAACATTTCCTCGAGTTTGTCACCTAATAATAACTCAATTATTACGGCTGGAATACATGAAACCAAAACCTTAAACCACATGGTCCATATATCTTTTTTTATGTAATGATCTTCCTTTTTTGAAGAGAAAGGCCATAATTGCCAAAAATAAATAATAATTACAGCAAGAATAGCACCCAACTGAATTACGATAAGGTACATCTCCTTGAATTTATCTGACATGTCGAACTTAACGAGTTCATCTAAAAGTATCATGTGTCCTGTACTGCTTACAGGAAGCCACTCTGTTATACCTTCGACAATACCAAAAAGTATCGATATTAAAAATTGCATTTTATTCCTCCATAATATTTCTTTAGATATTAATTTTCCTTCTTGATACCCAATAATTCAATTATAAGTATCTCTAATCCCAGAACATCTGAGATCTGTCCTGTCTTAAATTTGTATTCATAATCACAAACCTTTTCAAGCATTACCCTTAGTGTAGTGTAAGAAAATCTTTCAGCCTGACCAACATAACTTCCATAAAGAAAGGGTTGCATGCGTGTCTTACTGATAACTTCACTTCTTGGTGCTCTGTCAGATAGCTTTACTTCGAGAAGCTGTTTAAAGTGTGTCCTAAGATTTGCAAGAATTACATTTACATTTATCTGCAATTCCAGGAGTTCTCTGTACATGTAAAAGACCTTATCGGTTCTTCCCATGGCTATCTCATCTATCATCTTAAACATCTGATTGTTTATAAGCTTACAAGTTAACTCATCTATATCTTCTGTTTTTATCTCTTCTCTTTCACCAACGTATGCTATAAGCTTATCTAATTCATTTTTAATATTATAAAAATTCGGATGAACCTGACTCAAAAAATAGGTTAAAGTTGACTTTTTCATAGCTTTTCCTGATTCTTTCAGTCTTATCAGTGTAAAGCTTGTCATCTCGTCTTTATTAGGCTTTTTACACTCTATAACAACACCGTTTTTTGAAACGAATTTATATAATTTATTATTTTTATTAATTATCGCCTTTTTAGTATCATCATCCTTTCTTTTTTCCAAAAAAAGCACGATAGTAAACTCAGGCGAATCCTTTAAGTAATCACTTAGATCATTTGATGTTTTAAAAAGTTCAGTGTTTTCAAGTATTACAAGTCTTTTATCATTAAAAAACGGAGCAGTGTGAATCATATCTGCACAGCTTTGTAAATCAAGATCTTTACCATAGTATATAGTGCAATTCATGTCCGCTTCACCGAAGTTAAGAGCTTTTCTAAGACGATTTTTAAGATTATTAATAGTATAATCCGAATCTCCGTACAAAAGATAGAATCTGCTATATTCGTTTTTCTTTATATCTTCGAGCAGCTGATTCAAATCATCTCACTCCCTTCAAAACCAAAACTAATGATAAATAAAAAGTCCCTTAAACTCGGTATCCGATATTTAAGGGACAAGAAATTACATTTCTACGAAACTTCATTTCTAAGAAATTACGTTTTGAAATAATTATTTTCTTAAGCCAAGCTTCTCGATAAGTTCACGATATGCATTGATATCCTTTGCCTTAAGGTAAGCAAGAAGGTTACGTCTCTGACCAACCATCTTAAGAAGACCTCTTCTTGAGTGATGATCCTTCTTATTAATCTTAAGATGCTCTGTAAGCTCTCTGATTCTCTCAGTAAGGATTGCAATCTGAACCTCAGGTGAACCTGTATCACCTTCGCTACGTCCGTAAGCCTTAATTATTTCAGCTTTTTTCTCTTTTGTTATCATTATTTTTTCCTCCTAGTATATTTATACACCATTACCATGAAAAGGTCGGAGTGTCCGTATCCATAGTAAAGGTAAACTAATGACTGTGATATGTTAACATAAAGAAATATTTTTGTAAAGTGCGAATTTATGGTATTTTGTTATTTTTTATCAAGATTCACCAATGAGTCTTGTGGATATCTTAAAGTTCATCTAAAGTTTTATAGTATGCCGGTATAAAATCCTTTATAAATATTTCGGCTTCTTCACAGTTTAGCTCATGTATGGCCTTTTCAGTGGATTTCTTTGCAAACGAAAATTCCTGATTACCGTTCTTTTCCTCTTCTATACACTTTATATATGCAGATATCTTATCTGCTGCCTTAATAATCTTTAAAGATTCACTATCCATATGCTCCGGAATAATGATTTCTTTGTATGTTTCCTGTAAATCCTCCGGAAGCTTATGTAACATACGGTAGGCTGCCATTCTCTCTATACGCTTATATTGATTTTTTATTTCTTCATTTTCGTACTTAACAGGAGTTGGCATATCACCTGTTATTATCTCAGTACAATCATGGTACATCGCAACCAAAGCTATATGTTCACTGTTGTAATCTTTTCCAAGTCTTATATTACCGATAGACGCAAGTCCATGTGCAATCATTGCAACCTCTAAGCTGTGTTCACTTATGTTTTCCTTTACAGAGTTTCTCATAAGAGCCCATCGCTCGATGTACTTCATCCTTGAAGTCATAGCAAAAAATGTATCCATAATAATCACTCTTTCCTTTTCTTTTTAATGGTTGTTTTTTTCTTTAATTTAGGCTTTAAGAACTCTCCTGTATGAGATTCTTTAACCTTTACAACCTGTTCCGGAGTTCCCTTTGCAATTACCGTTCCTCCGCCTTCTCCACCTTCAGGTCCCATATCTATAATATAATCAGCACACTTTATTACATCCAGATTGTGTTCTATTACTATACAGGTGTTTCCCCCCTCTGTCAGCCTCTGAAGGATTTTTATTAGCTTTTCAACATCTGCAAAGTGAAGTCCGGTAGTCGGTTCATCCAGCACATATATGGTTCTCCCTGTACTTCTGCGACTAAGCTCTGTAGCAAGCTTTATTCTTTGGGCTTCACCACCGGAAAGCGTTGTAGAAGGCTGTCCAAGCTTAATATATGATAATCCCACATCCGCAAGGGTATCCAGCTTTTCTTTTATACTCTTAACAGGTGCAAAGAACTCTCTTGCTTCACTTACAGTCATCTCAAGCACATCAGATATACTCTTTCCCTTATACTTCACTTCAAGAGTTTCCCTGTTATACCTTTTCCCATGACACTCTTCACAGGGAACATATATATCAGGAAGAAAATTCATCTCTATCTTTATGATTCCGTCACCACTGCAATTTTCACATCTTCCACCCTTAACATTAAAACTAAATCGCCCTTTAGAGTAGCCCTTCGCTTTAGCATCAGGAGTTGATGCAAAGAGAGTTCTTATCATATCAAACATACCTGTATAGGTTGCAGGATTAGATCGCGGCGTCCTCCCTATGGGAGACTGATCTATGGCAATTATCTTATCTAAGTTCTCTATTCCGCTAATTGACTTGTGTTTACCGGGTATAGTTCTGGCTCTGTTTAGTTTCTTTGCCAAAGCCTTGTAAAGAATCTCATTTATAAGAGAACTTTTTCCCGATCCCGAAACACCGGTAATACAGGTAAATACACCCAGCGGGAATCTCACATCTATTCCCTTAAGGTTATTTTCTGCCGCTCCTGTAATCTTAAGATACCCTGTAGGCTTTCTCCTTTCAGTCGGAACCTCTATACTCCTCCTGCCGCTCAAGAAATCACCTGTTATTGAATCGGGACACTCCATAATTTCCTCTGCAGTACCCTTAGCTACCACGTAGCCTCCGTTTTCTCCTGCTTTAGGTCCTATGTCTACGATATAATCAGCCGCAAACATAGTATCTTCATCATGCTCGACAACTATAAGAGTATTTCCCAAATCTTTAAGATTCTTTAGAGCTGATATTAGTTTATTATTATCTCTCTGATGAAGTCCTATACTTGGCTCATCGAGTATATATGCAACTCCTACAAGTCCGGAGCCTATCTGAGTAGCAAGTCTTATCCTCTGAGCTTCACCACCGGAAAGTGTAGAAGTATAATTTGCAAGGGCTATATAATCAAGACCAACCTCAACTAAAAACTTAAGTCGTGAATTAATCTCCTTAAGCACCAGCTTTCCTATCATCTTTTCTCTCTCTGTAAGCTCTACACTCTTCATGAACTCACTTAGGTTCTTGATTGAAAGCTCTGTAATCTCAGCTATATTTTTTCCTGCAAATGTAACGGCCAAAGATTCAGGTTTTAACCTTTTGCCGTTACAGGTGGTACATGGCTTTATCTGCATATAGGTTTCATACTCTTTTTTGCTTGATTCTGAGAAGGTTTCTCTGTATCTCCTCTTCACATTGGGTATTATACCTTCAAATGTAATATCATATACACCTGTTCCCATGCGTCCTGTATACTCGACCTTTACGGATTTACTGCCTATACCGTACATAAGAAGGTCTTTTATCTTCTTTGGGTACTTAGCGTAAGGTGTAGTTAGGTCAAACTTATATTCCCGCGAGAGGGCTGCAAGTATGGAGCCCGAAAAACTGCTACTATTAGTAGCAGACTGCCAACCTGGTACTACTATAGCACCCTCTGATATAGAGAGGGTATCGTCAGGTATTATAAGATTTTCATCAAATTCCATGGTATAGCCTATACCCATACATGCTGTACATGCTCCAAAAGGATTATTAAATGAAAAGCTTCGTGGCTCAATCTCATCTATACTTATATTGCAATCAGGACATGAAAAGCTTTCACTGAAGTTAAGTACACTTTCACCGGGTATTTCAACCTTTACGAGTCCTTCACCCAGTTTCAATGCATTTTCAAGGGAGTCTGTCAAACGGCTTTCCATACCCTCCCTTACCATAAGCCTGTCTATCATAATATCTATATTATGCTTTTTGTTCTTATCGAGCTTTATATCCTCAGAAAGCTCGTAGGTATCTCCGTCTACTACAGTTCTTACATATCCGCTTTTTGCTGCACTTTCAAATACCTTTTTATGCTCACCCTTTCTGCCTCTGACTACGGGAGCGAGTATAATAAGCTTAGTTTTTTCGGGTAATGACATGATTTCATCCGTCATCATATCTACTGTCTGCCGCTTTATCTCCTTACCGCAATTAGGACAATGTGGTATTCCTATTCTTGCATACAGAAGCCTGAAATAATCATAGATTTCTGTAACGGTTCCTACAGTAGAACGAGGATTTCTGTTTGTTGAGCGCTGATCTATGGCAATTGCAGGCGGAAGTCCGTCTATAGACTCTACTTCCGGCTTTTCCATCATACCCAAAAACTGTCTGGCGTAAGAAGAAAGTGATTCCATGTATCTTCTCTGACCCTCTGCATATATGGTATCAAAGGCCAGGGAAGATTTACCTGACCCCGAAAGCCCTGTTATTACCACAAATTCATCTCTTGGAATATCTATATCAATATTCTTGAGATTATGTTCATTGGCACCTCTGATTTTTATATATTTTTTCAGTTCTTCATGCTTACGTACACTTGTGCTCACGTTACGAGCCTCCTTTTATATCTTTTACTAATTTAAGACTATCAGTTACTTAAGCTTGCTTTCAACCCATTCACAAAGTTCTTTAAGTCCATCTTCAGTACGGGATGAAACTCTGAATATCTTTGCTTTAGGATTTCTATCCAGCGTATCATTTTCCACCCTCACATCGTCAAACTCAAAGTAAGGCTTCATATCGTACTTATGCATTACTACACAATCCGATGTAGAGAACATAAGAGGATACTTTGCAACCTTATCGTCTCCCTCAGGTACACTTAAAATAGATATTCTGAAGTCCTCTCCTATGTTAAACTCTGCAGGACAAACAAGGTTTCCTATATTTTCAACTATTAATATATCTATATTGTCAAGATCAAACATAGGAAGTATATGCTCTATGGACATAGCTTCTATGTGGCACGCTCCTTGTGTCTGCAGCTGAACTACAGGGATATGTAGTTTATCGATTTTATCAGCATCTATGGTATCTGTAATATCTCCCTCTATAACACCTATTTTATATTTGTCTCCAAGTCTCTCTATAAGTCTTGTTATAAGACTTGTTTTTCCGGCTCCCGGAGAACCCATTACATTTATGATTGTAACACCCTTTTCACTTGTGATGCTTTTAATGCTTTCACTAACATCATCGTTCCACTCTAAAACCTGTTTTACAACTCTAATTTTTGACATTTTAACCCTCCAATGCTCCATTATAATTCATACGTAAAAAATATAGGCCGATAACAATCATATATTATACATGATTATTATCGCCCTATAAAGATTTTTTTTAACAATCGTTAATAGATTAATTTACTCTGTTCATGTGCGCTTTAACCTTCTCTCTATACATAAGCTCATCTGCTTCACTTATACGCTTATCTATAGTTACCTCTTCTACAGGAACGAAAATATTAACACCTATACTTACTGTTACCTCATAAGGCTTACCGGACTGACTATTATAGTCATCCAACATTTCCTTTACTCTTTCCCGGTACTTTTCTTCAAAGTTTTCTTCTACCAGTGGTCCGGCTATAATAAATTCATCACCGCCAAAACGCGAACAAATCTCACCGTGTCTTGTAGACTTAACAAGCGCGTTGGCAGCTTCAGTTATTGCCATATCTCCATCTGCATGACCATAAGTATCATTAATAACCTTAAGTCTGTTAAGGTCAGCTGAAACTATAACATACTCTTTACATTCAGCCATACACCTTTCATATTCATCACCTATTTCCTGATAGAAGCCACGCCTGTTAAACATATTAGTCAGAGGATCTCTCACATACTTATCCTCAAGCGAATCTATAAATTTTCTCTGAAGAACCCTGCTCTTTGTAAGCTCTAACGATGTAGAAAGATTCATAAAAAACTCATATAATAAATTAAAGTTTATGTAGTTTCTGCAATCAAGGGCAGCATAACCTATAGTCTTATCCTGTACGTGCATAGGGAACATAACAAGTGCATCTCTGTTTTCAAGTATCTCTTCAAGATCCGGTAATAGTATTTCTGTATTAAAATCCGTAATTCCCTTCCACTTTCCATCTTCCTTGTATACCATGAGGTCCATACGAGGAGAATAGATTTCTTTGTTTTTATTAATACTTTTAGTGATATTTTCATTCATGATATCGGATATTTCTTCTTCAAGTAAAAATACATCATCTATACAAATCATGAAGAGATCCGAATCAAATAAATCCACAAATCTCTTAAGCTCTTCAAAAATTTCTATAAAAGAACGATTATCGGTTAGATCATTTACCATCTTAGCCAGACGCTGCTGTATAAATGTATTCTCATTCATTTTATCACAAAGCTTCTGAATAAGCTTATTAGTGGTGTATCTGGACTGCTTGGAAGGGCAACCGCAGGTTCCACCTATAATAATATGTGAATCAACCCACTTTCTCTTTGAAGTTTTTTTACCTTCAAAAATTCCGCTAAAAATCTCATAAGTCTCTATAGCTGTTTTATCTATATCATGAGCTGCGGTTGTTATCACAGGCTGATGATTCAGAGCAAAGCTTATGCCGTCAAATCCGGTTACAGCAACATCCTCAGGAACTCTTATACCAAGGTCAGTCAACTCATCAAAAACCGTGGTAGCCATGGTGTCGTTCGCACATACAAATACATCCGGAAGTGGTAAACCTGTAGCCAGAAACTTGTCAATTGCAATCTTTGTAGGCTTTGACCAGAAATCACCATAACCTAATCTTCTCTCATCAAGCTCTATATTATACTCTCTTAATACAGACTTAAATATATTGAGACGTCTGTCAGAAAACTCATTGTCCTTGATTCCCGCCATAAAGTTAAACACCTTATAATGATGTACCTCTATAAGATGTCTTGTCATATCCTCCATAGCTTTATCATAATTAAAGCTGATATTATAGCAATTTTCCACATACTTATCTACGGAAACCACGGGTATATCTTTTGATAAAGCAGTAGATACCAGTCCATACAGTACTTCTTCAGACTTTATGGTTTCAGACATGACTATAAGCCCATCCAATATATTGTAATTGATGAGCTTAAATATATTTGCTTCGCCTATATCATTCCTGCTTACTTCATCAAGCGTACTTAATGAATAAAATGTAATAAGTTTAAAGTCATATGCTGAGATATACTTAGCATATGCATTTAAAAAAAGACCATTATACTCTTCATCCACTCCTGCCATACATAAGCCAATTACTTTTTTCCCATTAGAAAGCAAAATCTTACCCCCTCATGTTATGTAAATATAGTCCGTTTATACCTCTTCCTTTGCCTGTATTATATATTAATAATGCTAAAAAGTAAACATTCATATGATTTTTTTAATTAAATTTTTACTTTTTTAAATAAAAAACTACTCTTCTATTTCTATGAAATCCACATAAAACTCTTTACCTTCGATAAGTTCCGTGTCTCTCCCCTTACACTTAGGACAGACAACCCTAAAATCAGGTATAACAAAGTCAGCATTACAATTATTACAGTGTATCTTACCCGGAATTCTTTCGATATGTATGTTAGCTGCCTCTGCTATGGTTCCTTCTGACATTAGAGCAAAATAATCCTGTACTATTTCCGGTACCAGACAGGTGCACTTGCCCATAACAAGATTAAGATCTGTAACCTTCTTTGCTCCTGCCTTCTCACCTTCAGAAACTGCGATATTTACAAGGCTTTGCGTAACAGATAATTCATGCATCGTTTTTCTCCGTTTTGTTTGATTAAATTCCTCTTTTATACTGAGTCAAGCATTATTATCACAATCAGATTGCATTAACAAATTCTGGGAAGTCCTTCTCCCTGCAGTACATCAACTACTCTTCTGCCTCCTATAGGAGTTTTCATATATACATTTCCATTAGATAATGATTTTTCAAGTCCTGCTGTGTACTCTGTATCCGAGGCTAATATTTCACCTATTATGCACGCATTTTCTCCATATTGAGATTCTTTAACTATCGATAGTGCATTCTCACTTTCTTCATTCGGAACAATTATAACCGCCTTTCCTTCATTCCCCATGTAAATCGGGTCAAGTCCCAGTATACCGCAAAAATCCTTAACTGTATCACTTACAGGCAGTGACTGTTCAGTTATTTCCATGTTTACATCTGCTTTAACAGCCATCTCCTTTAATACGGTACCAAGCCCTCCCCTTGTAACATCTCTCATAGCATGTACATTAATCCCTTCTTTAAAGAGATTCTTAACCATATCAGTTAATGGAGCATTGTCACTCTCAAGATTATTCTCTATGGAGAGGCGCGTCTTAAGAATAGTTGCATGATGATCACCCAGATTACCCGAAAGTATAATCTTATCACCATGCTTTATTCTGGTTGCGTCTATACTTCTATCTCCTTCTATAAAGCCTATACCCGCTGTATTTATCATAAGGCCGCCATTCCCCTCTATAACCTTGGTATCTCCGGCTACTATTAAAACATTCGCCTCACGGGCAGTTTCTGCCATAGAGTTTACTATCTGCTTTAATAATTGGATATCAAGTCCCTCTTCTAAGATAAATCCGCAGGTTATGTACTTAGGTGTACTTCCTCTCATAAGCAGGTCATTTACCGTTCCGCAAATAGAGAGTCTGCCTATATCACCACCCGGGTATATAAGAGGCTTTACAACAAAGCTATCTGTAGTCATGGCAATCTTACTCGCTCCCGCTACCACACTACTGTCCTCCATCTGAGAAAGTATCTCATTATCAAATGAAGTAGCAAATATCTCATCTATAAGCTCGGAAGTACTTCTTCCACCACTACCGTGAGACATGGTAATTGTTTTATTTGAATTAATATCCGTATTCATATTCATATTCTATCCTTATCTCTTTTATATGCTGTTCTGACAGGCTCCTTCTTCTGAAACCATACAGGCTCCCTGTGGATTAAGTGGAGTACATACCTTTCCAAACAGTGGACACTGTCTGGGGTCCATTTTCCCGGTAAGTACCTTGTCACATGAGCATGCAGGATTTTTCTTAATATCAATTAACAGGTCATAACTTCCTGCATCCAAAAAAGAAAACTCATCCTTTAGTAAAAGCCCGGAATTCTCTATCTCACCTAGCCCCCTCCATGAAGCACCGGATACCTTGAAATACTTATTTACAAGTGCTTTTGCAGGTACATTTCCCTCCGGTTTAACAACAGAAGGGTAGAAGTTCTTTACCAGACCATTACCTGAAGAAATCAAATAATCTTTTTTATTATACATCCTTATTATGCCATATATTCCAAGTACAAGTTCTTCACTTTTAAATCCACATATTCCCATAGGAACACTGTATATGTCAGATATTTCTTCATAAATCCTACTACCGGTTATAACACTTACGTGACCCGGGGCTATAAATGCGTCTATGTCGCTTCCTGACTCCATTATCCATGAAAGTGCAGGAGGCATAACCTTTAAAGATGTAAGTATTTTAATATTTTTTATATTATTATTTATAATCTTATCTACTAAAAGTGCATAAGCAGGAGTTGTGGTTTCAAAGCCTATTGCAGCAAAAACAAAGGTTTTGTCGGGCTTTTCAAGTGCTAAGGCTATGGTGTCGAGCGGTGAATAAACCATATTAACCTTTGCGCCCTTGCTTTTTTCTTCATTTAACGTACTTTCAGAGCCTGGAACTCTCATAAGATCTCCAAATGTTACTATTTCAGTATTCTCTTTTTGGGAGAGTTCTATCAGCCTGTCAATGTAAGATGATGCAGTTACACATACAGGGCAACCCGGTCCGGACACAAGCTTTATCTTAGGGGATAAAAGACTCTTGATACCTGATTTTTTAATAGCTGCAGTATGACTTCCGCAGACCTCCATTATCTTTATTGGCTCTCCATCATAATTGGATAAATAATTAATTACTTTACTTAAATCCATTAAAAATCTCCGTTTTATATAACCGTATGAAACAGGCGACTTTTATAAGTCGCCTGCCCATTCACTTATCTCATTAAATAATTCTTCCATGTTATCTGCCTCAGCAGAATCTATAACCTGTATTACACAACCCGCATGAACCAGCACTCTGTCCCCTTCTTCCACATTTATGAGACCTAAGCTGGCTTCAACAGAGTTTCCGTTAAAATCAACCAAAGCTGTATTATCATCTTCGATTTTCATAACCCTTCCGGGTAGTGCCACACACATACTTTTACCTCACATATTATAAATAAAATAGATTTATATACCGATTTTAAAGTTATTAACTCTATCTAAACTAAAGCTTTAGACAACTCTGAGGACAGGATGAAACACATGCTCCACAAGAAAGACAAGCTCCCTCGTCAACCTTCCACTCGCCTGAATCAACGCTGATAGCACCTGCAGGACATGCTCCTGCACAGGCTCCACAAAGAACACACGCAGCCTGATCACAAACAGGTACTTTTGCAGAACTCTTCGCCACACTCTTTGTTTCAGCCTTATTATCAGTAGTCTCTTTAATCTTAGGCGCTTCTTCATGCACTCCGTAAGGCTCAGTCTTCTTTGAGCCATCCTGATGATAATAGTTACTTCCTGGTTTAACCGTAAGGCACTTCTTAGGACAATTACTTTCGCAAAGTCCACAGCCCACGCATAAGCCTTCATTGACTTCCCATACCTTATCCTCTCTGTAGACATCGATAGCCTTAACAGGACAGTTACGCGCGCAGAGTGAACAGAATATACATTCAGATATATTATTATGAGGCACAGGTGCTTTAGATGAAGTATAATAATGTCTCGGAAGCTCTTTCTTTTTCTTTCCGGTTTTTCCATTATCCGGTACCTTTGCAGCTACAACCGGCTTCTTAGGTGCAGATTTTTTCGCTACAGGCTTTGGCATAGGAAGCGGTCCACCCGGTCTTTCTATAACATCCGGTGTTTTTACACTATCCGGAGTCTGGTATCCGGGAACTATTCGTAAACACTTCTTAGGGCAGACAACCGAACAGTAGTTACATTGTATACAATCAAATCTGTTTATGGTCCATGTTCCCTTTGCTCTGTCAACGCTTATAGCACGCGGAGGACAGTTTCTCATACACATACCACAGAAGATACACTCTTCAATATTTATTTCTATATGACCTCTCGATCTCTCCGGATACTCTCTTGGTTCTGCCGGATAATTTAAGGTTTCCGGTTCGGAAACCAGATTCTTTAATACTGTTTTAGTAAATTTAAGAAATGCCATAGTAAAGTTTCCTCCATTTTTATCTTTCAGTACAGCTTACACACGGATCAATAGTCAATACTAAAAGAGGTACATCTGCAAATGGTGCACCCTTAAGGGTATGAACAAGAGGTGCAAGATTACCAAAGGTTGGAGTTCTTACTCTGAATCTGTCAAGATTCTTAGAACCATTACCCTTAACATAGTAAAAAGCCTCGCCTCTGGGTTGCTCAAGTCTCATAAGATACTCACCCTTCGGATTTCCCTTAGGCTTAATCATGATTTCTTCACTATCCGGAATCTTATCTATAGCCTGTCTTACTATTTCAACCGACTGGAAAAGCTCCTGTATACGTACATATACTCTTCCATATCCATCACAATCATTACTTGTTATAACGTCAAAATCAATATTTCCATAAGCTGCATAACCACTCTTTCTGTGGTCTACAGCTATTCCACTCGCTCTCATCATAGGTCCACAGGCTCCAAGAGCAATAGCATCTTCCTTACTAAGGATTCCACTTCCACATAATCTGGACTTTACACTATAATCATTTAAAAATGTATCGGCTACCGGAACAAGTTCTCTGCCAACATTCTCTGCTACAGCTTTCATCTGCTTGAGCATGTCAGGAGTTATATCCTTTAGCACTCCTCCTACTCTATTAACAGAAGCTATAAGACGACCACCGGTTGTCATTTCTACCATATCTAAAACCTGTTCGCGGATTCTCCAGCATTCATTAAAAAGAGCTTCAAATCCAAAACCATCTGCAAGTAATCCAAGCCAAAGCAGATGAGAATGAAGTCTTGAGAACTCACACCATATAGTACGTAAGTATTTAGCTCTGTCAGGAATATCTATATCCATAACATGCTCTACTGCTTCGCAATATCCCATACCATGCATAAATGAGCATATTCCGCATATTCTCTCTGCTACATAAACCATCTCATTGAAATCTTTTTTCTCTACAAGACTCTCTAAGCCACGATGAATAAATCCAATTGAAGGGATAGCATCTACAACCGTTTCATCTTCAAGAACAAGGTCAAGATGTATAGGCTCCGGTAATACTGGATGCTGAGGGCCAAAAGGTATGACTGTTTTCTTTGGCATATTACTTTCCTCCCTTCTTCTTTAAAAACGGTGTTTCGGTTGCAATTCTATAGAACTTATCGTTATAATCAGTTACTATTCCCTTAATCTTTACACCGAAAAGCTCTTTCATCTCATTTTCATATGTAAATGCAGGAAAGAAAATTCTCGATATACTCGGTACTTCCTCATCAAGACCAACCACAACCTTATAGGTTGTCATGGCATAATCCTCTTCAAAAGAGTAGAGTAACTCATACTTATCATTTACATATGTTGCACAAGCTTGAGCAAGTCTGTGTCCGGCGTTCTTTTCTTCTCCTGCTACTATTGCAAGTTTTTCAAGGGGTATCTCTATAATATTTTTACCATAATCTTCCATCGAAATCCTCCAATCGACTTATTCACCCTCAGGTAATCCACGTCCTTCTTTTACCATTTTATCATGTTTTTCCTGATAAAGCGCAAGTGCTTTAACAACTCCGTCAATTATTGATTCAGGTCTTGCTGCACAACCTGGAACATAAATATCTACAGGTATCACTTTATCCACTCCGCCTAAGATGTTATAACACTCCTTAAAAACACCTCCGGTACAAGCACAGGTACCTACAGCAACCACAACCTTAGGCTCAGGTATCTGGTCGTATATCTGCTTAACAACCGGTGCATTCTGCTCATTTACACCACCTGTAACACAAAATATATCTGCATGCATGGGGTTTCCGGTATTTATGATACCAAATCTCTCAACATCATATCTTGGCATGGTGCACGCCAAAACCTCTATATCACATCCATTACAGCTCGAAGCATCGTAATGCAGAAGCCATGGAGATTTATGAAAACTTTTCATATCTGTTCATATCCTTTCTTTATCCTTTAATGTCTAAGAACCTGTGGGAGTATCTCTAACACAAGAAGATTAGTTCCTGCACAGGCAAGTATCACTCCCCATGAAGCCTTAAACATCAAATCCCACTTAACACGTGCGCTTGTGTTATCTATAAGAATCTCAAGAAAGAAAACAATGATTACAGCAAGTGCAGCCCATATATAACTGATAGGATTATTGGTTACAAAGAACAGTGCAACTACACCAAGAAGCATAACCTCTTCATACCACTCTGCAATCTCGGTTATTGCATACGCTCCTCCCGAAAACTCAGCGGTAAGACCCTTTACAACCTCCTGATGAGCATGATGTGAAGTAGATAAGTCAAATGGTGATTTTCTGAACTTAATAGTAAGTATAAAAACAAATGCTATGAAAAATCCGGGCATATACATGATTGCAGGCTTGTCAACATTGATAAGATCCTTAACCATAAAAGAAGGATCATTTGCCAAACCTAAGCTAGCATAATGAATACCACCTACAGCGGATGCCAGATAAAAACCAACAGCTACCAAAAGCTCGGCAGGTTCACAGCACATCATCTGTACCAGCTCTCTTACGGTTCCGACTCCCGTATAAGCTGTATGTGTAGAGGAAGCCGCAAGTATCATAAAAATCGAAGCAGTTGAAAGGCTTAAGAAAACCATCAGCATATCATAACCACCGAAAAACAAGCCTCCTGCAAAAACAACAAAGAAAATATGTGAAAGTAAGAGGAATAATTGCTTTTTATTAACTGATATATATTCTTTGTTAAAAAGTTTAAGAACATCATAAAAAGGCTGTGTAATCTTAGGTCCTACTCTTCTCTGCATCCTGGCTGATATCTTTCTGTCGATGCCCTCTAAGAGTCCTCCAAGAACAGGAGCTAAAACTATAAATGCCAAGATAGAGACTATCTTAATAATATCCGCTTTTTGCATTTATCTTACACCTCCTAATCCGTATAGCGAAACGCCTATCAGTATTACACAAAGTATCACTCCTATAAGTACAGCCGGAACAAAAATCTTCTTTTCTCCAAAGAACTCTTCCATGTACCAGTTTGAGACATGAAGTTCCTTCTCATTGCCAAATGAATCTACGAAGTGACGGTTATCACCGGTATTAATTCCATTCATATAACCAACAACATTCTTAGAAGTTGCACCACGACTGATAAAATACATAAACAAAGGAACTATGATAACAGCAGCTATCATAATTACCATTACCTTTAAGTTACCTTCATTAAGTGGCGCAAGCTCTGTATAGAACTGCTTATACATATTAGGATTAACTGTTATATCTCCAAACTTAAGAATAGTCGCATTAACAATATAAGGCAATACAAGCTTTTTAGATATGATCGGAAGAGATGCCACAACACAAACAGCTATCAGAGCATGTACAAACATAGATATATATTCATTTGACTGAGTAACATCCTTCTCTCTTTCTTCACTGTTTCCTACAATCTTTGTCATCCATTTTGTCCAGTAAAACATGGTAGAAGCACTACCAAATGCGATAAATAATACTAAAAATACTACATCAGAATCAACTACTGACTTTAGTGCAGCCCACTTGGATATAAGCATACCAAAAGGCGCAAGGTACATGCCAGCCATACCTATTAAAAGCACAAGTGCAAGCTTAGGTAATCTGCACATAAGCCCCTGCATATCCTCTATATCACGGCTTCCTGTAGAGTTTTCGATAGCTCCTACAGACTGGAAGCACATCGATTTAGATACAGCATGGAAAACCATAAGGAATATAGCTGCCCACATTGTCTCCGAATTACCAACACCGGTACAGGCAACCATAAGTCCGAGATTTGAAATAGTTGAGTACGCTAAAACCTTCTTTCCATCGCTCTGAGATATAGCAAGAAGGGATGAAGCAAAGAAAGTAAATCCACCTATAATACTAATAACGGTTCCCACTCTTGTATCTCCCATAACAGGGGACATACGTATCAAAAGGTATACACCTGCCTTAACCATGGTAGCACTGTGAAGAAGTGCTGAGGATGGAGTAGGTGCAACCATCGCTCCCAAAAGCCACTTGGAGAACGGAAAGAGCGCAGTCTTGGAAACAGCAGCAAATGCTAATGCAGCAAGACATATAAGACCGTACTTACTTGTAAGTGCATTACCGTTTATAATATCATGAAGGTTAAATGTATCGAATTTATAAGCAGAAATTATGATAACAACCGCAAAACCAAGACCACCTAAAAGATTCATCCAAAGTGCTCTGAAACAATTTGTAATAGCCTCTTCTGTGCGAGTATATCCGATAAGAAGGAAGGAACAAACACTTGTTGTCTCCCAGAAGAACTCAAGCCACATTATATTCTGAGTTGTTACAAGACCAAACATAGCAGCATAGAAAACAAAAATCATAGCGAAGAAAAAACTTCTTCTATCCTTAAATTCCTTATGGTGTACATGATAACCTCTCATGTAACCAACTGCATAGATACCTATAAGAGAACCTATGATTCCGATAATAAGCACCATAATCATGGTAAGATTATCAAATCTCATAGATACGCACTCTTCTACCTTTGGTCCCTTGAACTCTACCCAGCATACAACAGCAGTCTGGATAAGGGATAAAAGGCATATGATATGCTTTTTATGCTTAAAACTTAAGAAGATGATAACCACCATAAGTACTACGTCGCCTATAAGGGTTGCGTAATTAAAATACTTATTGAATGGCAAATCAAATTCGATAAATGTGTTGTTTGCAGCCTTTGATAACTTAAACAGCCATAGATAAGCTGCATAAAGTGCTCCGGCCATAACTGTTATTCCACCGATATAAACGATTATTCCGCGAATCTTATCATCAGGAATTATCGCAATCAGAACAGCAAACACAAGCGGAACACATATCAATAATGCCACAACATGCGCCATGTCAATCATGAAATATATCCTCTCTTTCATTAACCTTCGGTCTTAGGTCATAATTTTTAAGCCGAAGTACCCTCCGGCAGAGTAAAATAAATCTAAGCCGTAATTCCACTGATGTATTATATACACAAAAATTTAGGATGTCAATTAATCAAATAGATATATTTGTCTTTAACGCATTCTTTAGGTGGAGTGGGTAGTTCCTTTCCACGTGGGATTTCCTCCCACTATCTAAAGCATTCTACATGGCGCACTGTCAGGCACAAACATTCTACATCCGTACAGAAAAATAATTTTACGAAACAGCTTCTTGCGTAATTTCATATTCCCATTTACCGGACTCGTCTTTTTCACATAATGCAAATAAATAGTAGGCACCAAGGTTACCTCTGTATTTTGTAATCTTAAGTCTTACACTATTCTCTATGCTTTCATATTTGTTTTGAGCATTATCTATAGATATCAAAACACCATTCTTGATACCATAATCCTCAGCATATCCTTTTTCTTTTAATTCATAATAATCATAGTATTTAGCTTCAACGTTTCTGTACTCTGAGAAATCATCACCAATTTCATGTATATCATCCTCATTAAGATTTCCGGGTGCATCAACTAAATCATAGCTAATAAACTTAATTTCTTTGTTTAAAGCAGTATCTTTATTCCAAACATCTTTTAATAATTGAGCATATACTTCTTTAAGGCTTTCAATATTAATCCTCTTTCGCTCCTCATCATTATTAAAGTCACAGGATATTAAAGAAAAGCTAATCGATAATATCAAAAATGATAAAAATACTTTTTTTATGCTATTGTTAATTATCATATATTTTCAAATCCTCCAAATTATTTATAGTTTTATCATCTTCTAGTTTTCTCGTTGAATCTTTTCCAAATAGTTGAAAACAATTGTTATGATAATTGCTTTCTTTTCTTTAATTATTATCACACAATTATTCTAAAGTCAATACCTCTTGCATGAATAGCCTTTTTTTTGCATGAATAGCTCTTTTTTATAAAATAATAATGGATATATAATGTAGTAAATTCAAAAGTCAAGACTCGCTTGCGAGTCTTGACTTTTATTATTCATTAGTTTTTCCATTTATTATTTAAGTACGCCAATCTCAAATTCCAGGATAAGTTCATCCACGGCGAGCGGAACATGAATTACCATCTCATAATTAGTATTGTAGTCCAAAGATTCTTCCTGATTATGAAATTCAGGTACGCTTACATTAACATCCAAGCCATTATTGGCATAGAGAATTGCAGCATTGCCACCTATCATATTCATTAATTCGGAAAGGGCACTCTCTCCTATATAATCAATTTGAGTAATATCCGACATCATCATCTTGCTTATGACTTGTAAAGCTTGTTCACAGGTAAGCTTTAAACTGATATTACCGTTAATTTCCCCGAAAAAACCAACAGTTATACCATAATCATAAGCTCTTACAGCTTCAGAATTTACATAATTTTCACCAAAGCCAATTTCAGTATGACACATCATTTCCAAAACCTTATCCAAGGCTATCATAACCGGATAAGCATATAAATCAGGATTCATAATTTTCTCCATACAACTATCCTACATTACTTTCAAAACTGTACTTCTGCCAGAAATCATCATTCAAAGTGACATCTATATTATCTGACCAATCAGAATAAACAGTGGCAAACATATCTCTTTTCTTTGCATTTGCCTGTCTTTCTAAGCTTCTAAAGGTTTCTATCTCATCCTCCGGATTTATGCAATAAAGAACATAAAATCCATTATCATCTTCAACTACTTCGCTAATCTCACCTTTTTTAAGTGCTAATGCAGCTGAAATTACGTCTTCACCATAAGTACTGTTTCCTTTTCCGATATAGGTAGTGATTATGGAAAGATCGGACTTCTTTCTGGCATAGCTTATAAAGTCCTTCTGGGAAGAGACATCATTTCTAAACTGTTCTGCTTCACTGTATGCACTTTCTTCCTCGTCTGCGGACAAGTTCTTCTCATTACCATACTTATCAGTTCCGTGCTTTAACAGAGTATAACAACCAACTTCTGCCTGTCTGGCTTCTTTTTGAAGTTCATTGGTATCAATATCCGGTGTCAGCATCTGAAAAGCTTTTTTACAAATCGCATTTTCAGTAAGTGCAGCTTCAAAGTTCTTTTCGCTTAGTATATACTTCTTTACATCACTCTCTGATGCGCTTTGCATAAGCTCCTCGGATTTGTTGAGCACTTCATCTTTTTCATCCTCAGTAAGCACTACGCCGTTTTTCTCAGCATTTTTATTGATTATCTTAAGAGATATTATGTAATTGCATATATTTTGTCTGGCTTTCTCTCCTATGGTTTCATCATCCGAAAGCACCTGATTCCAAAGCTTGTTACCAAAAAAAGAATATCTTTTATCAACTATATAGAGATATGTACTTATATCCTGATAACGAATCTTTTCATCATCTATGTACATAACAACAGAGTCTTTGGAAAAACCGTTAGAATTGTCAAACTTTTTAGTCTCCTCTGAAGTAGTTTTAGTTGTGGTAGTCTCTTTCTTATCATTTGAGCAGGCAGTTAATCCAAGGTAAAAAACCGAAAGCACAAATAATGATATAATCTTTATTTTCTTGATTTTCAATGTTAATCCTCCAATGTAGTTGTTAAATCTTTAATAAGCCTTAAGACTGTTTTAAAAAGCCATTCATCATCGAGTTTTTCGATTGGTTTTCCGGGAATGTGCCTTCTTTGCTTAGTATAAAGAAGGTATGCACTATCCCCCGGAACGTATTTTAGCTTTTTCTTATATGATTTTATCATTTCCAATAGCTTATTGGAAGAAATTTTATTATTCCTGTTGATAAATATTTTAATCTTGTCGTCTTCTCTACTAATTCTACTTACAAAAGCCTGATGAGATAAGTTTCTGATATAAGCTACTTTCAAAAGATTGGAAACCTCTTTAGGGATTTTGCCAAATCGATCTGTAAGCTCTTCTTCCATATCCGTGTAATCTTCTTCCGTAGATATGCAAGATATCTTCTTGTACATTTCAAGTTTTATAAATTCACTCTTTATGTAAGTTGCAGGTATATATGCATCTATCCTGATGTCTATGGTAGTTTCAAAATCATATATATCAGCTTCTTCGAGGGACATGGTACTCTTAAGCTGTTTTATAGCTTCTTCTAAAAGCTTACAATACAGATCATAGCCCACCTCACCCATGTGACCTGACTGCTCTGCTCCTATCACATTACCGGCTCCTCTTATCTCTAAGTCCCTCATAGCTATACGTACACCGGAGCCTAAGGCTGTAAACTCTCTTATGGCGCTAAGTCTTTTGGATGCAACCTCCGATAACACTTTATCCTTACGATACATAATAAATGCATATGCCATCCTGTTGGATCTACCTACTCTTCCTCTAAGCTGATAAAGCTGAGAAAGACCCATTTTATCGGCGTTATCAATTATTATAGTATTGACATTCGGAATATCGAGTCCGGTTTCTATTATAGTAGTTGAGAGAAGTACATCTATCTCACCTGCAACAAAGTTCATCATAATCTTTTCAAGCTGAGCAGGAGTCATCCGTCCATGTGCGTACTCTATCCGAACTTCAGGAAGCAGCTTAGAAAGGTGCACAGCTACTTCAGCTATATTATCTATACGGTTATAGACATAGTACACCTGTCCTCCTCTTGTAACCTCACGATTCACAGCATCCTTTATGGTCTCATCGTTTTTTTCCATTACAAAGGTTTGGATTGGCATACGGTCAACCGGCGGTTCTTCTAAGAGATTCATATCCCTTATACCAACCAAAGACATATGAAGAGTTCTCGGTATCGGTGTAGCGCTTAAGGTTATTACATCAACATTTTTCTTAAGAACCTTGATTTTTTCCTTATGTGTAACTCCAAAACGCTGCTCTTCATCTACTACCAGTAAACCTAAGTCTTTAAATGTAACATCCTTAGAGAGTACTCTGTGAGTACCGACAACTATATCCACTTCACCGCTTTTTAATTTTTTTATGGTTTCCCGATTTTGGGCTGCAGTCCTAAATCTGGATAGAAGCTCAACCTTTATCGGAAAGTCGCCAATTCTCTCCTTAAATGTATTGTAATGCTGGTTAGCTAAGATAGTAGTTGGAGCAAGCATAACAGCCTGCTTTCCATCATTTACACACTTAAATATTGCTCTAAGTGCAACCTCAGTCTTACCAAAGCCAACATCTCCACATATAAGCCTGTCCATAATCTTATCGCTTTCCATGTCGGCTTTTATGGATTTAATAGCTTCAAGCTGATCGTCTGTCTCCTCAAACGGAAAAAGCTCTTCAAACTCAGCCTGCCATACAGTATCGGGACTAAATCTATATCCTGAAAGCTTCTGCCTTTGAGAATAAAGCTCTAAAAGATCTTTTGCTATATCTCTGACATGAGCTTTAACTCTTGCTTTCTTTTTACTCCACTCTCTTGAACTCAGATTATCCAGCTTAGGCGCCTTACCGCCCTCTTTATCAGAGTACTTTTGGAGAACATCCAGATTATCAACGGGCACAAACAGCTTTCCGTCATCAGCATAACAAAGCTTTACATAATCTCTGGTGGTTCCCTGTATCTTTTTTTTCTCTATTCCGCGGTAAACAGCCATACCATGGTTTTCATGTATGACATAATCTCCTATGGACAGTTCGCTGAAGCTCTTTATAATATTTGCTGAATTCTTTTTCTTCTTAGCTTTTTTTCTCTCAATCTTAAGCCCGTATATATCACTTTCGCTTACTATAACAAGCTTTAAAGTCGGATATAAAAAGCCTTTTTTCAAAGCTCCGTAAGTTACCATAATCTGCTTGAACTTAAGTTCTCCTTCAGGCTCACTTCTGTAAAAAGCATCTACATCGAAATCTTGAAGTTCTTTAGCAAGTCTCTTTCCTCTTGTATGTGAAGCAGAAAGGATAATACACTTGTAACCCTTTGATTTCCAACTTTTTAAATCAGAAATCAGATAATCGAAGTGATTACTGTAAGACGGAAGCGACATAACATTTACATTTTCTTCAAGCCTAGGCTTTAATACTTTTGCACCTGAATTAATCATACTTAGATTAATAAGCGGCTTTAAAAGAAGATTTTTTATAAGCTTTTCTGTTTTAATGAGTATATCAAATTGCTTTTTTAACACATATCCACTCTGATATCTTGAATTCATGCTTTCTATAAACTCTTCTTCTATAACCTTTGTCTGTTCTATACAAAGAGAAATATCATCTACGAAAAACAGAGTTTCGTTAAAATCAAAGTAATCAAATATACTGCAGGTATTGGTATCAAAATACGGAAGATATACTTCAAGACCTGTCTTTGCTCTGCTAAGCTTTACAAGCTCGCGTAAGTCCCTGACAGTAGAATTAAGATTATTGAAGGCCTTTATATTACCTTCAAGAGTCTTTAAAAGCTTGTCAGCATCCTTTGTGATTTTTGCTAATCCCTTCTCTATCTCATCATCAGAAAGTATTATCTGACTCGCCGGAAATATATCGATACAATCAACTTCCTCTATAGACCTCTGACTCTCTATATCAAAGGAACGAAGAGTATCTATCTGCGTATCGAAGAGCTCGACTCTGTAAGGACAGTCAGATGAAGGCGGATAAATATCGATTATGCCACCTCTTATGCTGAATTCACCCGGAGCTTGCACCATAGGATTTCTTTCATATCCCATGTCTGTAAGCTTTCTCCGAAAATCTTCTATACTCAGGTCTTCACCCTTTCTTATGCTTATTACAGAAGATTTATAACGCTCTAATGACTGTATTAATTCTATACCTGCAGAAAGAGTTGTGATAACAGTACCACCCTCTCCTGACATAATTGCCTCTATACACCTAAGTCTTTTACTTTGTATGGCATTACCATGAACATTAGCACTGTAAAAAATGATATCAAGTGCCGGATAAAGATAGACATTATTATCAAAAAACTTATAATCTTCATAAATTGCCCTGGCCTTCAGGTCATCCGAAGTTATTATCACACGCCACTTAACCCCATAAGACAAGCCATCTATCATGTGACACATCTCACTTTCAAGACAACCCGTAAGACTTATGGGGTAGTTTTTTTCCTTTATTGCACTTTTTATATTTCTGAATGCTGTTAATCCTTCAAGCGGTGCCCGGATTAAGCTTAAATCTTTACTCATTTATCTAACTTTCTGATATGATTAATAAAATGTAATACAATTATAATTATTCCAATAAAATTATAAGTAAATCAATTATTATCAATATAAAATAATCTAATTGAATTTATTCATAGCCGATGGTACATCGGATGATATTATCATCTTAATAGCTTCGCAGGCATCCTTAACAGCGCTGTCCATTATACTTTCCTCTTCCTTTGGAAATCGGCTTAGAACATGGTCTGCAAGATTCCATCCCTTAGGTTTTTCTCCTACTCCTATGCGAACTCTTGTAAACTTATCTGTTCCCAAAAGCTTTATGATATTCTTCATACCATTATGACCACCTGCACTACCTGCTTCTCTTATTCTAATCTTTCCCGGTGGTAAATCTATGTCATCATAGACAACTATCAGTTCACTCTCCGGATCTATCTTATAATAGTGTACCAATTTTTGGACAGCTTCACCACTTAAGTTCATAAAAGTCAAAGGAAGAGCAAGTATCACTTTTTCACCTTCTATACGACCCTTACCAACTACTGATTTATGTTCTTCTCCGGATATATTTATTCCTTCCATATCTGCAAGACAAGTAACAGCCATATAGCCTACGTTATGTCTTGTTTTATCGTATTGGAGTCCCGGATTACCGAGACCGACTATTATGTACATGATTTCTACCTTTCATTATTTTCTCTCTCAGCTGTCTTCTGAGCAATATTATTGGTTACACGATTATATAATTCCATTGCAGCATTGTAACCCATCTTCTTCTGTCTGTGGTTAACAGCAGCTGATTCACATATAATTGCTATATTTCTACCCGGTCTGATAGGGATAGTATGACATACAACTTTATTGCCGAGGAACTCTATATAGTGGTCCTCCAATCCCATACGGTCATAATCCTGCTCTTTATTGAACTCTTCAAGTCTTATAACAAGATTTATTTCCTGCTCATTTTTTATTCGTTCAACACCAAAGAGGGACTTAGCATCAACTATTCCTACACCTCTAAGCTCTATAAAGTGTCTTGTAATACCGGGAGCAGAACCAATAAGGGAGTCGTCGCTGACCTTTTTGATTTCAACAACATCATCTGATACAAGTCTGTGCCCTCTGTGCATAAGCTCAAGTGCAACCTCTGATTTACCTATACCACTTTCACCCATGATAAGTACACCTTCACCATAGATATCTACTAATACGCCATGGACAGAGCAACTTGGTGCAAGTTCTACATTTAACCATCTGGTCAACTGTGCCGAAAAACCGGAGGTTGCCTTTTTACTTCTAAGTATAGGAACCTTATACTTATTTGCCAGGTCAAGTATCTCCTGCTCTACATGCATTTCCCTGCAGTAAACGATAGCAGGCGGTTTTGGCATATCCTTGCTTCCGGCCATTATACGCTCCATCATCTCCTTAGAGTGCTCTATCCCCTTCTGCTTCATATATGTATTTTCAACATGTCCTATAATCTGTATACGTCCTGAATCGAAGTAATCAAAGTAGCCGGCAAGCTGCAGCGCAGGCCTGTTAATATCTGTCTGATTAATATATATATCATTTATATTTATATCCGGTGTGCAGTTTTCCAATTCCATTTTTTCAATCATGTCCCTTAAGGGAACTCTGTATGCATTAGCCATTAAATCCCTCCTCGTAAATGAATTATATAAATTGCTTTTTATAACTTCATTTTATTCAATATAAAAAATCAAACTATAAGTATGTCCTTATTGATTCTACTATAACAGTAAGGATTAATCAAATCATCTTTTGAACTCTTTTTATTATTTAAAGCTTTAATCTTCTGACTTATGGAAAAATCTATATACATTTTCCGCAGTTTTTGTATCCATATGAGGAACTTGTTTTAATTCCTCAATATCTGCTTTTTTCAGTTTTTCTATACCTTCAAAATACTTAAGTAACGCTCGTCTTCTCTTAGGTCCCACGCCCTCTATATCATCCAGACTTGAGTGAACTGAAACCTTGGAGCGAAGAGATCTATGATACTCTATAGCAAATCTATGTACCTCATCCTGAATCCTTGTTATCAGCCAAAAGCCTTCAGAGTGAGTATCTATCGGCATTTCAATATTATTAAAGTATATTCCTCTGGTTCTATGCTTATCATCCTTTACAAGTCCACACACAGGAATATCGATATTCAGTTCTTGTAAAACCTCTAAAGCTATATTTACCTGACCCTTACCGCCATCCATCATTATGAGATCCGGAAATGCAGCGAAACCACTTTTAATATTTTCACCTTTTTCTCTATCATTTAAGCCATGAGTAAATCTTCTGGTAAGTATCTCCTTCATACTCGCATAGTCATCATTACCCTGCACACTCATAATCTTAAATTTACGATAATCGTTCTTTTTAGGCTTTCCATCTACAAACACTACCATAGAACCAACTGTACTGTATCCACTTGTATGAGATATATCATAGGACTCTACCCTGCTTATATATTTAAGACCAAGTACATCCTCTATCTCCTTCATGGCACCTGTAGTACGCTCAGTAACCCTCTTAAGCTTTTCTAAATCTCTGTCCATTACCAAAACAGCATTCTTATGAGCCAATTCAACAAGTTTTTCTTTCTGTCCCTTTTTGGGTACCAGTATATTTACTGTAGATCCTTTTACTTTAGATAGCCACTCTTCCAAAAGTTCTCTGTCATCATCATCAACAGCAGTTTCTATCATAAGTTCTTTCGGAATAACAGGAGTTCCACTGTAGAATTGCTTTATGAAACTGATTATAACTTCACCTCTGTCAGTAGTATCAACCCCATCCATATGAAAGCTGTCTCTTCCTATAAGCTTTCCCTCTCGCACAAAAAAGACCTGGACTACGGCCTGATCTGAGTTAACGGCACAGGCTATAACATCTCTATCAGTTCCTGAAAAATCGGAAAGCTTTTGATTGACCATGGCATGCTTTATGTTTTCTATGAGGTCTCTATAGGTAGCCGCCTCTTCAAACTCCATCTTTTCCGATAATTCTTGCATTTTTTCAGTAAGCTTATCCACGACATAATCCCTGTCACCTTCGATAAATGCTAAGGCTTCCTGAAATGAGTGTTTATAATCTTCTTCAGATATAAACCCTTGACAGGGGGCGGAACACATATTGATATGATAATTAAGGCAGGCTCTATCAAGTCCTATATCCCTTGGTAGTTTTTTAGAACAAGTCCTTAATTTATAAAGCTTTTGAGCTGACAGTACAAGGTCTGTCGCTACATTTACAGAAGTATAGGGTCCAAAATACTTATTATTCTTATCTTTTTTTAACAGCTTAGTGCTTCGCACCAAAAAAAGACGTGGATACTTTTCGCCAACAGTTGCCTTAATAAACGGATAGCTTTTATCATCCCTAAGCATGGTATTGTACTTAGGTGTGTACTCCTTTATAAGGTTACTTTCAAGTACCAGCGCCTCTACTTCTGAGTCTGTGATAATATACTCGAACCTCACGATACGAGATATCATCTGCTCAATTTTCGGTGATACATGGCGGGAAGGCTGAAAGTACTGTCTTACACGATTTTTAAGTACCTTTGCCTTCCCAACATATATAACCGTATCGTATTTATCATGCATAAGATACACTCCCGGCTTAGCCGGGAGTTTCTTTAATTCTTCCTGAATATCAAACATGATTCTAATCCAATTCTAATTATTCTCTACTTCCTCATCCTTAGGAGTCATGAATCTGTTGACAACATCTACAACACCATCCTCATCATTGGTATGTGTTATGTAATCAGCAATATCCTTAACCTCCTGCTGAGCATTTCCCATGGCAACACCAAGACCTGCGTAACGAATCATGGATATGTCATTAAAACTGTCACCCACACAGATAAGTTTCTTTTTATCTATATCTATGTACTTAATAAGCTTATCAACTGCCATCGCCTTGTCTATGTACCTTGGAAGAACCTCCACAAAGCACGGATCTGAACGAAATACGTTACATTTATCTCCGATTCTCTCAGCAAATATCTTCTCAACCTTCTCCATAACAGCAGGATCTCCACTTAGAAGGAATTTGTTAACAGGGAAGTTAAGCTCTTTTATAAAGTTCTGCGGATTTACTATACTTATGTCACATGCCTTAGCATCCATCTCAATATACGGATTCAAGCCATTTCCGATGACAATCTCCTTTGTAGCATCCTTATAGACGCTGATTCCTACATTAAACTCAAGTGCCATCTGGTATATAAGTTTAAAGTGCTCTTCCGGAATAATCTGATTGTATATACACTCTCCATTCTGACAATTGATAACAGTAGTTCCGTTGTAAGCAATTATATAACCGCCGTACTTCTGAAGTTGTATGGCAGAAGCTGTATGTCTCACACCTGATATAGAGCGACCTGAAGCAATAACAACCTTCTTACCACGTTCCTGGGCACTTATAAGAGCCTCTTTAGTTGCCTCACTGATAGTCTTGTCTGAGCCAACAAGCGTTCCGTCCACATCTAAAACTATAGCATCATAAAGATCACCCTCAGGTTCACCGATTCCCTTTACCTTTCTGAAAATCTTCATGAATTCCTTACCTGTAATAGTCTCATTCTCAAAGAGGTAGTCTGCAAGCTTAGCAAGAGCATCCTGATTATCTTTAATAAGATTATAAGCTTTATCATGACACTCTTTAAGTATCTTCATAACCTCTTCATCTATCTCAGATGCAGTTTGTTCACCACAGTTCATGACTGCTCTTCCATCCAGATAACGGCTTTCTATGGATTCAAGCCCTATAAGACCAAATCTTTCAGTCATTCCGTACTGAGTAACCATAGCACGGGCAATCCTTGTTGCCTGCTCTATATCGTTAGATGCACCGGTTGTAACAGAATCAAATATAATCTCCTCAGCTGCTCTACCACCGTAAAGAGTAGTAATCCTATCAAGCATCTCTGCCTTAGTCATAAGATATTTTTCCTCTTCGGGAACCTGCATGACATAACCAAGTGAACCCATGGTACGAGGAACAATAGTAATCTTCTGAACCGGTTCTGTATTCTTAAGAAGTGCAGTAACTAACGCATGTCCACACTCATGATAAGCAACTATCTTCTTTTCTTCCTTACCTAGGATTCTGTCCTTCTTTTCCTTACCGGCTATAACCACCTCAACAGCCTCAAAAAGATCAGCCTGGTTAACAGCCTTTCTTCCTGCCTTAACAGCCATAATAGCCGCTTCATTTATCATATTTGCAAGGTCAGCACCAACAGCACCTGAAGTTGCAAGTGCAATTTCGTCAAAGTCAACAGAATCATCCATAAGCACATCCTTGGCATGTACCTTTAGGATAGCTACACGGCCCTTTAAATCAGGTCGCTCAACTATTACTCTTCTATCAAATCGTCCCGGTCTTAAAAGCGCTTTATCTAAAACCTCCGGACGGTTAGTAGCACCGATTACCACAAGCCCCTTAGATGTATCAAAACCATCCATCTCTGACAGAAGCTGATTTAAGGTCTGTTCACGCTCATCATTACCTCCGCCATAGCTTGCATCTCTCTTCTTTCCTATGGCATCAATCTCATCTATAAATATAATACAGGGTGCCATGGACTGAGCCTGCTTAAAAAGATCACGTACTCTGGAAGCTCCAACACCGACAAACATCTCTACAAAGTCAGAACCGGTAAGAGAAAAGAACGGAACTTCAGCTTCACCTGCAACTGCCTTAGCAAGAAGCGTCTTACCTGTACCGGGAGGGCCGACAAGAAGCGCTCCCTTAGGAAGCTTTGCACCGATTGCAGCGTACTTTTCGGGACTATGCAGGAAATCCACCATTTCGGTAAGAGAATCCTTAGCTTCTTCCTCACCTGCCACATCCTTAAAGGTTATACCTGTTTCCTTTTGTACATAGAGCTTAGCATTACTCTTTCCGACTCCCATCAAACCGCCGCCTGAGCTACCTTTGAACATAAACTTATAAACCAAGTAAAGACCAACCCAGAAAATAAGCAACGGAAGGATATAAGATGCAAAGAAGTAAAGTATACTGTCTCCGCTTGAAGATATCTCTCTCTTATATGTAACTCCTGCATCCTGCAGTCTGTTTACAATTTCTTCATCCTGAGCTATACGCCCTGTATAGTAGGTTATGCCAACAAGCTCTCCATCATTTTCCTTCGGAACTATCTCAATCTTGGAATCAGTAAGATTAACTGATTCTACTTGACCTTTTTCAAGCATTGAGATAAATTCATTGTATGATATTTCCTTATTTGTCGCATCTTTCATGCGGTTATTTAAAAATATAAATACCAAGAGGACACAGATTGCGATAATAAGTGTAGTAACAATACCTTTTTTCTTTTGATTGTTTTCGTTATTGTCTTTTTTGTTATCGTTATTATCCATAGACATATTCTCCTTTCATAGTATTTCTTTCCTTAAGACTAATTATTTATGATATAACTTCTTATTTTCATACTTAGGCTCGCATGTAAGATTGACTCCTAAAGAGTGGAATGTATTCTCATCAACTACTGAAAGAATTACTGAAGAATGTACTTCTAAGCCAACTATGTTATCAAGCTGCTCGAGAGCTGCTTTTGCATCAGCATTATTTTCAGCACATATAGTGAGTGCAATAAGAGTCTCATTTACATGAAGAAGTGGGTTTAAACTTCCAAAATAGTTTACTTTAAGCTCCTGTATAGGCTTAATGATAGATGGCTCTATTAAATCAACCTCATCTGCAACCCCTGCTAATGTCTTTAGGGCATTTAGGAGCATAGCTGAAGATGCACCCATCATAGAAGTTGTTCGTCCTGTAACTATTCTTCCATCAGCAAGCTCTATAGAAGCCGCAGGCTTACCTGTAAGTTCCTCTTTAACCTTAGCAGCAGCAACCACAGGTCTGTCCTGTATACTGGCTTCAGACTTAGACATAAGCATCTCAAGCTTGTTAAGAGTAGTCGCATCCGAACCACCGTTGACTATCTCACACATCTCTTTATAGTATCTGCGAATTATCTCCTGCTTAGATGCCTTAGAAACTGCTTCATCGTCGATTATACAGTTCCCCGCCATATTTACACCCATATCTGTGGGGGACTTGTATGGAGATTCTCCGTAAATCTTCTTAAACATGGCATTTAGTACCGGAAATACCTCTATATCCCTGTTGTAGTTAACAGTAGTTTCACCATAAGCCTCTAAGTGGTATGGGTCAATCATGTTGACGTCATTTAAATCAGCTGTTGCAGCCTCATAAGCTAAGTTTACAGGATGTGAAAGCGGAATATTCCAAATCGGAAATGTCTCGAACTTAGCGTAACCTGCCTTTACTCCGTGCTTGTGCTCATGATAAAGCTGGGAAAGACAAACAGCCATCTTTCCGCTTCCCGGTCCCGGTGCAGTCACAACCACGAGTGAATGCTGTGTCTCAATATAATCATTCTTTCCAAATCCATCATCACTTATGATGAGAGGTATGTTACTCGGGTAACCCTGTATGGTATAGTGCCTGTAAACCTTTATTCCCAGCTTCTCAAGCTTTTTCTGGTAAGCCACTGCAGAATCCTGACCCTCAAATCTGGTAAGAACTACGGAACCAACGAAAAGACCATATCCTCTAAATGCGTCGATAAGCCTTAAAACATCGAGGTCATAGGTTATTCCTAAATCACCTCTTACTTTATTCTTCTCTATATCATTGGAATTAATAACCAGAACAATCTCAACATCTTCCTTTATCTTAACAAGCATGTTGATCTTACTGTCCGGCTTAAAGCCCGGAAGCACTCTGGAAGCATGATAATCATCGAAAAGCTTCCCTCCAAACTCTAAGTAAAGCTTTCCACCAAACTGTCCTATCCTTTCTTTTATGCGCTCTGACTGCATCATAAGATATTTTTCATTATCAAATCCTATTTTCATAAGTATTCACTTATATGGTAATCAATCAGCTGATTATCATACTTTTCCTTTCCTTTGATATTATATAAATAGCAGTTTTATCAGTACCCCACCTTCACTTTAGCTTAGAGGTGAGGAATTTCTCCGAATGAATTAAATCAAATAATAAATACGGATATCATAATACAATAAAAAACTTGTAATTGTAAACATTTTTCTTAAAGTACACAGATTTTTCATGAATTGATATATAGTTACAATAATTTGTCTATGTACTTTTACTCAGTCTTAGCTAAAAAGTAAATCAGTTTTGTAAATGTATGATAGCTTTTAGGTGAAGCATTGTTACCTCCGGCACTTATCTTACTTCCATCTTCTAACACTGCTTCAAATGTAAAGCTGTACCCATCTAATACATTATTATTGGATTTAAAAAACCCATCCCACGATTTTATGTCACAATACTCCAAAAGAGCCTTTAAGTCCTCATAAGTTTTCTTATCCTGCTTTAAAGGGTAACGTTCATGCTTGTTACCATCAAAATCCTCATCATAGACCTCTAAAGAGGCTTCTCCTTTAGCAAGTACCTTTCCCTCTATCACATACCTTGATGCTCTCATGCCTGTCTCTACAAGCTTAAAACTCTTAAAAGGCAGACCTTTATACTCATGAACCCTATATTCATCATCCACAAAAAGCTTCTTACTTACATCAAGCTGTAATTCGTCCATAGTCGGTAAATCCTCGTATATATCAGCCTGAACCGTCCCGGGATACTTTCCCGTGAAGCAGTAAACCGTATCTCCATAGGACATACCATCGCTACCATCATCATAATAATTTTCGATTAATACTTCTTTATCAACTGTTTCATCATTAGAAAGCTTTAGGACAAATCTTCCACCTGCCATTATCTTTCCACAGTTCACTTTAAATGCACCTTTGTTAGTATCTTTTTCAGTATTCTTATTCTTACCGGACATGTTTTTCTCCTTTCCTTTATTGTCTCCACCGGAATTGATTTCTTTATTATAGACTATTATAATTGATATAAATAAGACAAAAACCACTCCCGTAAATATAACTTTTGTGATGAATTTGGATTGTTTTTTCATGTTAGTTCTCCGTTTCTTTGAAACCAATAAAAAAATCTCAGTTAACCTTTTTCCAGTTTGATTTGTCAAAAATGTTATCATGTACAGTATATAAGTTATATTTATCCATATCGAATGTGTTTTCACCATCTAAGGCCGAAGAATTAAACGTAAAGACCACTAGTTGTTCTTTTTCTTTTTCACTTTTTATACTGTTTCCTGTATATGGATTTTTAGGGTTATCTATAATTTTATTTGTAGCTAGAAACGGAACTTCTGCATTTGTCATAAATGTATCATCAGTTAAAAATCCTGAAGTATTAAAATCTTTAAATAATAATATAGGATTTAGACTTTCTGCATCAGCATTTTCATCAATTATCATATCATCAAATTGTTTTAGATCACCTCCATGATCTGATACTATTATTATTCTAGTATTATCATAAACATCATTTTCCCTAAGAAAATCAAACCATTTTGCAAATAATAAATATGCTGCCATATTAGCATGATAATGAAATTGAGAATCTATAATTAAATCTTGTTTCCCTTTAGCTTTTCTTACACCCGTTTCTAAGTTTTCATTAGATTTACCAGCATCATCTGATGGAACGTAATCATATAACTTTAATTCACATGGATCATGCGTAATACAATTATATAATTCAAAAAAATTATTTGATTCATCTTCGGTTACATGAGTATGATTTTTCAAATCATCAAGAACTGTATAAGAATCTTTAAGTGCATAAAAAGGCTTATATCCTTGTTCCTGATAATATGCAGAAAGGATCATATATCTTTTATCTCCATTGAAGGTTTTTTTTATATGTTTAATCCACTTTTCCATTGATTTTTGTTTATTTCTTTCTTCATCCTGTAATGAATCTGCCTTCTTATATAGAGGCAAGGCTAGTGTACTAACTACAATACTAACTCCAATTATAGCAAATCCTGGATTATTTAATGATTTTTGAAATATCGAAAAAACCACTTCAAGCAAAAGCTGTATGGGATATATAATTATATACCATAAGATATCTGTCATAATTATAAAGCCTCCAAAAAAAATATTATTGTTATTTATTCTCTATCTTGTTTTCTATTGACTGTAATTCATCATGCTTTCTAATCAAATAATCTACTATAACCTCTGAAGAATGCATTTGACAATTCCATCCCTCTTCTCTAGCTCTTTTTCTCCCATCTTCAAATGGATCTGATTCAATAGTATTTTTTATAATTTCTCCCAATTTGTCTAAAGATACATTTGAAATATCCATTGCAATTTCATGTAAAATATCATAACTCCACTCTGGTTTACCAAGCCAAGCTGCATCATAAGTATCTAATATAAGCACATCTTTAAAATATAAAATAGGTTTATCAAATATTACTGCAAATTCATACATAATAGCCGAAAAATCAGAAATTAATAAATCAGTATTAGATAAGACATCAAAATTGTCATTATCTTTATTCCATATTAATTTAGGATTATCTAAATAATGATTAATCAAATTATCCATCATATCATTTTCTGATTTCCACGATTGTGGATGTGGACGTATGGTAATATTATATCCGGTATCAAGAAGCGTATCTATAAGAGAAACTCCATATTTTTTTAGCAACCCCGATTCGCCCCAGCTGGGTGCAAGTAATATATTCTTATTCTCATTTGTCCTGACACCAGATTCTAATACTTTCTTTTCTTTTCTTTCTACCATTGCATCAATATAAGGTAATCCTACAAGACATAATTCTTTTTCCTTTATTCCTCTTAAACTTTCAAGTTTTCTTATGGTTTTAAACTGGAATTTGCCTGTTGTGAGAATAGCATCATAAAAATCTATTCCAAACATCTCATAAGTAGTACACTCACCTAAACAGTGATACATATGAACATACCATTTTACCCATTTAGATCTTTTCCATTGATATACATTTAACCCCGGGGTTGTAGATAAACAAATATCAGCTCTCATCATATTTAACTTAGTAAATGCTGAATTACCGCTACCTATGAAGATACATTCTACATATTCATATTTTTCCGATAAGGCAGGATCATCCTCTGACATTGTCCAATACTCAGCTTTTATCTCTCTCTTTTCAAACTCATCACAGATAAGTTTAAAAGAATTCCAATATCTCTTATCATCACTAAATATTACATAATCAGCTTTTTTTCCATCATCCTTTATTCTTTTACTACCTATTCCTGATTTGAGCTTTATAATTAAACCTTGAAAGAAAAATACAAGAGTAGCAAATATACCTACCAAAATACCAAATAGCATTGAACCTGTACCAGGATCTATATACAGTAACATAAACTTTCTCCATTTCTCATTATAAATTATTATTTTATATTATCAATAATCCAATTGTGAATATGAAACCTTCGGAACCCTCTTCTCTGGTGGAGGTGGTGTCATATAGTCATCATACATATATCTTAAAAATTCATCAGCATCATCAGTACCGTAGAATCTATAACCCTCGAAGTCATACTCTTTAAGATCTATAAACCATCTTTTGGGCATACTGAATCTTTCACCAAGTGGGTTCTTCACATATAGCTTGCCAAATGACGGAAACAGTAAATTTCTAACTCTATTTTCAGTTGTATTACTGCTTCTTCTTCTATACTTCTCTGTCTTTTCATAAACCTTCTCAACTGATATATGCGAAAGACATCTGTAAATAAATTTCTTAATCGGATTAGTATAAGTATCCTTAGCAACTTTTGACCAAAGAATTTTTCTCATAAAATATAAATCAACATCCTGAAATATCTGACCAATAACTGATTTTGAAACATCATCCAAAGGAAAAATATCTATATAAACTCCGTTTTTACAAGCTATGGCATCCTGTCCTGTTCGCATATGCGTCGTACCTGTTTTACGAATTTTTCCGTATCCCCATAAATAGTTTGGATCAGTATTATGATCCTGGAAGAAACAAATCTCCTGATCTAGTTCATCAGCCACCTCTCGAAATTTGTTATAATCCTCTCTTAGCATCGCTATATCTGCATCATCGTCCCACGGAATATAACCCTTATGTCGAACTGCTCCCAAAAGCGTACCACAAAATAGAGAATACTTGATGTCGTGCTTGCGACAAACCCTGTCCAACTCTTTAATCAGTTCCAGTTCCACAAGTTGAAGTCTTCTGAATTCCGAATCAGATAGCTTCTCATCGTCTCTCTTATGTACCTTAACTGTATTTAAATCTTGTAATAATTCATCTTTATTTTGATTCATTGTTACTCCCTTCTAACGATGAATTCGTAATCCTATCTTATTGACTTATCAAACAAGTGTAAACTGTTTTCATATAATCAATCCTCATTCAACTGATACTAATAGATTTAAAAAGAATGTTACCATTATAGCAATATAATCCCGCAACTTATTGTTTAGACAATATCTCGTGGTACAACATATCAATATCATTCAGCGTTAATTCAACAGGATTGTTGTTGAGTCTTATTGGATTGACAGAATTTTTTAATATAGCATATTGTTCCTCGGTAGCCATAGGAATACTGAGTTTCAGTTCTTCTACCAAATTGCATAAATAATCAGTAGCTTCACTAATCGTCTTAAATCCCATTGCATCTGCAATATGCAGAAAAATATCTTTCAGATATCCTTTGCCACGTTCATCCACAGTTTTATCCAAATGCTCTACCATATATGGAAAGAGTATTCTGTTACATAGAGCAGCCGCATGACCATGCGCAATCCCGAATAAACTGGTCAGTTTGTAGCACATAGCATGTCCACCCGTAGTCTGGGTTATATTTATGGCTTTTCCAGCAGTATTAGCTGCGTAAAGCATCGCCAGATTAGCAGATGGTTCATTTTTCAGATAACCATCTTTATTTTTAATGATTTCACGAATCGCCTTCCTAGAGTACTCTCGACTTTTCTCAGTGCTATTCACGGACCAGAAACTCTCAATAGCATGGCTAAGGGCATCCATCATTGTAGACTTCTTCTGATACATAGGAAGAGTTTCGATGGTTGTGGAATCCATTATTACAATCTCAGGTATGCAACTAAGATTATTAATGGACTGTTTTTCCCCTTTATAATATAAAACTGCATATCTTGTTGATTCTGAGCCGGTTCCTGCTGTAGTAGGGATAGCCATCAAATGTATTTCATTTGGAATAATCTTCTGATCCAAATAATTCTGAGACACATCCATATTTGAAAAGAGCTTGATGCACTTAGCCGTGTCGATTGCACTTCCACCACCTACAGCTATTATGCCGTCGCAATTATTCTGATGATATACGTAAACACCTTCAACTGCAGACTCATAATCAGGATTAGGATGAAAATCACAAAATTCTGTCACTCTTATTCCTAATCGTACTCCTAGTTCATCGAAATAATCTTTAATTTTCAAAAATCTTAGCGAATCATCATGAACCAAGAGAATATTTTTCAATTTGTTTTTTAAAATAAATCCATCAATTTCAGAATAGCTTTCAGTCGCCTCTATAATTCTTTGATTAGAAAAAATGCTTTTCTCAACCTTATTATCGATTTTTTTATATTTCTCTTCATCAGAGTATTGATACTCTATGAGTCTTCCTCCATATGATGCAAGAATTTCAAGAACTTCCTGTCGGATTGGTTTCTGAAAACCATTTATCCAATCATCTCCATGAACAACGATATTAGGCTGATATTTTTCTAGATTATCCTTATAAGAGAGAGTATTTTGATCTACTACTCTATAAACTCCAACAATATTTTCAAACATATCTTTACGGTCACTAGCTGGTAAGATTGTTGCTCTCCTGTATCCTGAAATTGCTTCATCGGATAAAATACCAATTGTAAGCCTGCCTAGCCGTCTTGCTTTTTTTATAATTCGTATATGTCCCGAGTGAATAATGTCTGTTGCGAAACACATATATACATCTCGTGTTTCAATTTCTCTCAGTTTTGATGAGATAACCGCCAAATCCTCAGGATTATCTACCTCTCCACAGAGATCATCTTTAACGTCAAGTAATTTGATGTTAAGTTCGAACGCCACTTCATTAAGTGCATTCTCTGCATAACAATTTTGGAAGCCATTTACGCAATATTCGATTATCTTATCCAGCCAAGTTCTCCAATCCTTTTTTGAAAGCTTATATAAAGGCTGTGCAGCCATAGCATCATTGAAAAATTCAATACCAACCTTAACAACATTCCCATCTGATATAACAGCCTTAAAATCCTTCTCTGGAAGTTCAAGAGTAGAACTAACCGTCATACAACTCCCGTCAAAATCCATTACTTTATCTAAAACCTCATTTTCAAATACCAAATCACCATGCATAAGAATTATATCATCATCCAAATACTCTCTTGCGCAGTAAATTGAATATATGTAATTGGTTTCATAGTAAAGGGGATTATTAACAAATGTAATATGTATAGGTAGATTTAAATTATTGCAATAATTAACTAGAACGCTCTCGAAACACCCTGTTGTAATAACTACTTCATCTATTCCCACCTCACTTAGCTGACGTAACTGTCTGCTAAGTATGGTTTCCCTAGGAGATATTTCAGTCATACACTTGGGATGTTCGGATGTGAGAAAGCCCATCCTGCTTCCCATTCCTGAATTAAGTATTAACGCTTTCATAATAAACCTTTCATTTATATTTAAGTTATTCAGATAAATTTTTAGTTCTTTGTCTCATCTATTTAACTGTCGTTTAATAATATTATCTATAATATATTGTGCAGTATCATCTATTTTTTCAAAGGTAACCTTCTTGGGAAGATCTACACCAAATGCCTTCTTTACCTTTTCAATCAGATAATCTGTGTAGATAAGCGTTCCATCAATTACATCTTCAACTCCGTCAAGAGCAATGGATGTCCTGTCAGCTTTGTTCATTTCTTCATAGGTGTAAACAGATTCATCTATCCATGCATCGAGCTTTCCATCGCTGTAACCAATCTGAACCGGGTAACCACCTATGTTTCCAAAAACACCTGGAGTAAATATAAGCTGATTAGTCTTGCTTCTTACAGCCTCAATAACTGCATCAATTATGCGATAATTGCTTGATGCATTCATCATATTTCTCTGCGCATCAACAGGCATTGATATCTTGCAACGCGCGAAAATATCATTCTGATCAAGTTTCTGTTCTTTTCCATTGTAGTAAATCTTAAGTGGAAGTTCAATACCCTCAGTCTGACCCTCCTTGCTGATAACTACATCATGAAAGTGTCCGGCAGCAAAAATAACATTAATATTCCAGAAATCATCAACCCCGAGCATCTCTGCAACAGCAAACTTGATACGAGGAACAAGGTGATTAAGATTACCTGAACCAAAGTCGGGATAAGCCCTACCAGCACTCTTTAACCACGGAATAACCACATCAGAATAAGATGTGTTGATTACTATTGCATTTGTATCTACACTGTCACAAGCCTCCATAACATTTTTCGTAAAACGTATGGCAAGAGGAGTCCAAATTCCATACGCTCTTACATTTGACCAACTGATGCTACCATATTTAAGTCCCGGATAGGCGCGACTTGAATTAACAATAAAATCTGGCTGATGCTTTTTGATTGCCTTCTGAATTGAAACAATATCATTTAAATCAGAACCGTCCTGTATTTCAATCTGCGTCTTATTGAGACCACGAATCAAAGAAGAAACTCGGACAATATTTACATTTTGTTCCATCTTTGCATAGTTTCTTCCTACAACTATAACCTTGACTGCCTCATCATTTCGACTGACAAGATAATCGAGAAGGTAGGTACCTACACTTCCCAAACCTATTATCATAATCTTGATATTGTTCTCTTTAATGTGGTTTTCAACAATTTCAAACCTGTCCCTTAAAGATTTCATTTCGCCTCTTCCTCCCAATATGATAATATTTTTTGATAGTCATCTCTTGTATTACAATTTATCCAACGAGAAAGTCCAATCAATTCAAATTCATCGTCTTTAAGCGAATCTATATAATTCTGAATTATTATCAAATTTGTTCCCGTCTTTTTTTCTTTAAAGAATTCTTTGTTTGCCACTTTGAGTAAATCTGAATTTATAAATTTCCACAGCTGTCCAGAGTTTAGTATCAAGGAAAAAGCTTCATCAATTTTCAATAATCCGTGACTACTGTTAAAAGCATATCTGAATTCTTCATTTTCATTCTTGTACAGAACCACTGCCTTATTGGTATATATAGGTTCATAAGAATATGTCAGAACATTATGTTTCGAACTTACGACCTTTTCAAAGGATTCATTGTCTATATCCAAATCCCCCTCAACAAAGAGAACTTCATCTATATTTGAACACTTTTTGAAAGCCTCATTAATTCCTACATACAAAC
>JAEEGL016377372.1_pt1 | contig 71555 bp, 56 predicted proteins | sample 9134231 | NCBI WGS metagenome assembly JAEEGL01 (sample SAMN16246548, study PRJNA631951) | gut metagenome | biome: gut microbiome; feature: rumen; material: fiber-attached | host: Bos | place: Iran: Karaj | collected 2018-10
GGCGTCGGAATCGTTTTTCATGCGCACGCACAGCGTGTTCCGGAGCGGCATGAGCATCGAATACGCGTCTCCGGGCGACGTGTCCAGTATCGCGGACGTCAACGACCCGGAAAGCGGCCATATATACTCCCCGTCTTCCGCACGCGCCTGCTCCGCGTCCGCGGCATCGCCGCCTTCCCGCGGCTCCCAGGTGAACATTTTTGACGACCGCGGGCTGTCGAATTCGAAATCATAGTCTATTGCCGTTACTTCTTCATTGGACAACACGATATTTTTGACCTGCGGCTGCGCGTTGTAGCCCTGGATGTAGAAATACCCTTTTTCCATATTGCACTCTTTGGTGTTCTTGCACTCGGAGACCAGGTCGCCGTCGATGTACCAGCGCAGCAGACCGGGCGCCACGATGATCTTGAAGTGGTACCATTTTCCCTGCTTTATCGAAAAGCCGGTATTGGAGGTCTTGAGCGCTTCGGAGGGCTTCATGCGGCGGATGCGCAGGTAGCCGTTCACCGTGTTGAGCTCGAAGAAATATTCCGTATCGCCGCAGGTGTAGCAGAAGCCGACGTTGCCGTCAACGCTGCCGTACATGTCCAGCGCCCGTATATCGTATTCGATGCAGTTGAAGGTCAATTCCTTTTTTGTTTTGATCCCGCTCAGAAAGTTCTTTTCAGGCGCAGTATACACCGCGTCCGCGCCGGTGCCGCTGATGCTCCAGCCGTCTTTATCCGGCACCCATTCGACGTTTTCCGCCGCCCTGGCGCCGGCAGCCATCCCCGCCGCGGTAAGCGCGCCCGCCAGCATGCAGCCCGCGAGTGCTGAATATAACATTTTTTTCATGTTCATTGTCCCTCCCGGATCCGTTCCGGATACGGCATAGTGCAGGGCATCGTTGCCCCTTGCCCGTTTTCATCCGGGAACGGAGTAAGATCATCGTTCTCCCATTTCACGCGTTCGTCCTCTTTGCGGAAGTCGGGCACCGGATAGTTTTCGCCGTGGTTAAGGCTGGAGCGCAGACCGAGTATCGCGGTCGCCGACATTGCCACGCCCTTGTAAACGTCGAAAAACGGCGTAACATCCCGCAGAAAGTATTCTTTCATATTTTCTATGATCCAGAAATCACCGCCGCCGTGTCCCGCTTTGAGCGCTTCTTCCGCGCGTTTGCCGAAGGTCGCGGGATCCGGGCGGTATATAGTGACCGGTTCCGTTATGCCTTCCGGCAGCGCGTAGCTGTGATAGTACAGCCGCACGTTTTCCCCGAAGCCGGTGCCGCCTTCCGCGCCGCCGATATCGCCGCACACCCGGTAGCGGCTGTAATCCGAAGCCATCGCGGTACAGCCGGTAAAGCGGGCGATCATGCCGTTGTCCATCTCGCAGAACATCATGCCGACACCGTCAAACACATTGCGGAATCCCTCAACCTGAGCGCGGATCGCGGGCGAATAAACAGAGCGGCCGCAGACGTACCTGGGCATTGACCCCGTCATGTACATCAGCGGGCCCATGGCGTGCGTGACGTAGTACGTTCGCGGCAGCCAGGCGCGCCAGTGGTATCTGCCCGGAGACAGGTGCTGCAGATCCGCGGTAGATGCCGAGTGGTTGTACTCCCCTTCCGCGTACAACGGAGTGCCCAGCTTACCCTCGCGGCACAGGCGCGCGATCTCCATATTGGACAGCGAAAACGGATAATTTTCGGCGATCATGTACTTGCGGCCGGTACGTTCCACCGCGCGGACCAGCTCCACGCACTCTTTCATCGTGCCCGCGGAGGTGCATTCGCTCACCACGTCCATGCCGGCTTCCATCGCTTTAATGGCGAAAGGCGCGTGCTGATGGAAATAGTTGCAGAGGAACACCGCGTTCATGCCGAGTTTGCGGCCTTCGGTCAGGAATTCGTCGAATTCGGTAAAGCGCTTTACGGACGCGGGCAATTCCACCTGATCCAGCGTCTCTTTATGCCGGTCGCACACCGCCACCAGCTCGATTTCGTCATCGCGCAGCATGAGGTCAATGTAGTTATTGCCCCGCCACGCCCCCAGCATTCCGATGCGGATCTTGTCCATTACGATGTCAACTCCTTTTCTTCTGTCTATTCGCGAATTTCTCCCTGCGGTTCCTGAGCGCGTTTTTTATTGATATGCCGCCGGATATAGTACACGATGATCGAAATGATATTGAACGACTCCAGCAGTATGCCCGCGATGGAAAACATAAAAACGTTGTACGCCAGCCAGCACGGCGAGACCGCGATCAGCTGGCCGAAGCGGATGAGGTCAGCGTCGCGGGTCCAGAGTGCACCGACGCAGATTATGTTGCCCACGACCGGCAGCAGCGCGATCGGATCGCCTGAATACGTAAGCGCGCCGAGCACCGCCATGATAGCGCAGAAGATCGCCATGACCAGGGTGCTGTTGAGCTTTTTATGTTTTTCACCAAGTAAAAGTACGGCGCGAAACGCCAGCCCGACGAAATTCTGCGCCATGCCGGAATACGCCGCGGGATCGCCTCCCAGCCCCAGGAACAGGTAGTGCAGCACAAATAGCGTGCAGGAACCCACCTGCAGCAGAAACAGTTTTTTATTATCCTTAAATTGAAACGACCAGACGATCAGCGCCATGGCGGCGAATCCAAAGATCTGGCCGATTATTGTTAACGTGTTCATATCAGATCTCTCCGGTGGAAGGAGTTGGCGCGGCGCGTTCCGCCAGCAGTTCGTCCACGATCCGGGCAGCTTCGAACGCCAGTTTAGGGCAGGGCCGTTTTTGGTAGAATTCCGGCGTGCGCGGCGCTGAGTCGCCGCCCGCGGCGGGATCGACGCCGGCCCGGGCAAGCAGCTCGCGGCACACTATGGAACCGCAGCGTTCGCGGAAGCGGCGCGCAAATTCGCGCACCAGTTCGTAGTGCGCGTTTTTCAGGTCAATATTTCCGGGCTCGGAATAGCCGCATACGGCACCGAGGACGATCGCCGCCCCGCTCACCGTACCGCAGGTCTCCCGGAGCCGCCCGAGGCCGCCGCCGAATGACGATGCCAGTCTGGCCGCGTCGTCAATATCCAGCCCGGTCACATCGCAGAACGCACAGCAGACCGCCTGAGCGCAGTTGTACCCGCGCCGGAACAGCGCTTCCGCGAGCTCCGCATGATCGCAGGTCTGATTCTGATAATTATCGGGAATTTCCTCAGCCGTTTGCATCGACATTGCTTTCGGTCGCCTCCAGCAGCCGGCAGAAGCCTTCGATCAGCGTATCGTTGGCGCCGTTCGGCCGCGTCTTGGGATCGATCAGTATCAATTCCGCGTCGAACGCTTCGATATACAGCTGAGCTTCCAGTTTCGCGATGGCTTTCTTTGCGCCGCTCCCGCTCTGGCACGCGTATACTGCCAGCCGTTTGGTCTTCAGCGCGTCCAGATTGTCTTTAATGAACGTGCGCATCGGCGGCGCCGGGCGCGATGCCCAGACCGGAAAGCCGATGATGACCCGGTCGAACGCGGACAGATCGGTATCGTACGGCAGCAGCGGCGGCATTTCGCCCATCACCGCACTTTTGCCGCCGTAAAAGAACTTTTTGAAGCCGGAATCCGGAAACGCCTTTTCGGGCTCGATGCGCAGGATAACGGCGCCCAGTTTTTCAGCCAGAACGCCGGCAACATACTCGCAGTTGCCCGACATGGAATAATATACGATGAGCGTTTTCATTGCCTGTCCCCCTGATTGTCCGTATGACGGATCGCCGCGCGCCTGATCTTGCCGCTGATCGTTTTGGGCAGTTCATCCACAAATTCCAGAATGCGCGGATATTTATACGGCGCGGTGACTTTTTTGACGTGGTTCTGCAGTTCTTTGCGCAGTTCGTCAGTTGGTTCGTAACCGCGGTTCTTGACCAGTACGACGGTGGCTTTGACCACCTGGCCGCGCACCGGATCCGGCGCCGCGGTAATGGCGCACTCCAGCACCGCCGGGTGGGTCATCAGCGCCGATTCCACTTCAAATGGACCGATGCGGTAGCCGGAGCATTTGATCACGTCGTCCACGCGCCCGATGAACCAGATGTAGCCGTCTTCATCCATCCAGGCGTTGTCGCCGGTGTGGAAGTCGCCGCCGCGCCACAGGCGGGCGTTGGCCTCTTCATCCCCCAGATATCCCGCGGTCAATCCCACCGGCGGATGCTCCTTCGCGCCGCGGATCACGATCTCGCCTTCTTCGCCGATCTCACATTCCTTCCCGTCCTCATTGACCAGCGCGATGTTGTACAGCGCGGAGGGTTTGCCCGTGGAGCCGGGTTTCGGCGTGATCCATTTGAAATTGGCCATCAGCACCGGCGTCTCGGTCTGGCCGAAACCTTCGTACAGCTTGTGCCCCGTGAGCGCCTCCCACTGGTCGAACACCGCGGGATTCAGCGGTTCGCCGGCCATGCAGCAATGGTGGATCGAAGACAGGTCGTACTGCGTCAGATCTTCTTTGATCATGAAGCGGTACATGGTGGCCGGCGCGCAGAATGTGGTGATGCGGTATTTCTCGATCACGCGCAGGAGCTTGTCCGGCACGAATTTGTCCATGTCGTAACCCAGCACCGCGCTGCCGGAGAGCCAGGCGCCGTATATCTTGCCCCAGGAGAACTTGGCCCAGCCCGAGTCGGATACGGTGAGGTGCAGACCGTTGTCCTCCACCTGCTGCCAGAAGCGCGAGGTCAATATATGTCCCAGCGGATACCGCTGCAGATGCAGCACCATTTTGGGCATGCCGGTGGTGCCGGATGTAAAGTATATGATCATGGGGTCAACGGCGCTCACGAGCGCGTCCCCTTGCGGCCGGTCAAATCTGTCCGAATGGGCCATAAAACCGGCGCGATAGTCCAGCCAGCCCGCGCGGCAGGTACCGTCTTTCACCGTGACCAGCGCTTTATATTGCAGCGTCGGGCATTGCGCCAGCGAATTCTCCACATGGCTGATAATGAATTCATCTTCTGCGGTCACGATCATGCGCACGCCCGCGGCGTTGATACGGTAGATCAGGTCTTTTTCGGTGAGCTGAAACGATGCCGGGATCATCACCGCGCCCAGTTTGTGCAGCGCCGTGGCGGTCATCCAGTATTCCCAGCGCCGCTTCATGATCAGCATCACTTTGTCGCCTTTGCGGATGCCCAGCGAGACCAGGTAGTTGCAGATCCGGTTCGAGAGCGCCTTGACGTCGTTAAACGTGAAAATGCGTTCCTCGCCCGCGTCGTTGCACCATACCAGCGCTTTTTTGCCGGGTTCCAGTTCCGCCCAGGCGTCGACTACGTCGTACCCGAAGTTGAAATCATCCGGCACATTGATAGTAAAATTCTGTTTGAAATCCTCGTATGAATCGAATTCGAGGCGCGGCGCGAACCGCTTTAAAAGTGCGTCTTTCATGGCATTATCACCGTAAGGAAGCGGGCGCCTTTGCCGCCGGCGGCACTCTGCGCGTGCGGCACCGTGGGATCAAAGTAGAAACAGTCGCCTTCGTTCAGCAGGAAGCTGCGTTCGCCGAAGCGCACCGTGATCTGTCCTTCCAGCACGTAGTTGAACTCCTGTCCGGAGTGGGATACCAGTTCGGGCGGATCGTTCTCGGTCTCGGGTCCCACCGTAACGATCATGGGCTCCACGCGGCGGCCGATGAATTTGTACGCGATGCTCTCGAAATCGTAGCCCTCGTACCGGTCGACGGCAATGCCCTCGCCTTTGCGCACGATGGAGCAGTTGGCCAGACGCGGCGCGGTGCCGGTGAGCAGTTCGGTGAGGTCAACTTTAAACAGCGCCGCCAGCTCATACAAGAAACTGACCGGGAAATCTTTTTCTCCGTCTTCGTAGCGGGCGTATTCCGCTTCCGTAAGGCCCAGCGTCTCCGCCAGTTCGATGCGCTCCATGTCGCACACTTCCCGGAGTTCCCGGATGCGGGCGGCAATATCCTTATTCACTCCCGAACCATTGTTCTCGTTCACGCTTATCTCTCCTTCTTTATGATATCGCAGAAATCGAAGGTGGCCAGATAGTCCGCCGGCGTTTCCGCCCGGCGGATCAGTTCCGCGCCGCCGTCCGCTTTGAGCAGCAGTTCCGCGCATCTCAGTTTGCCGTTGTAGTTGTACCCCATGGCGTAGCCGTGGGCGCCGGCGTCGTGTATTGCCAGCAGGTCTCCGATCCGGATCTCGGGCAGCGCACGGTCAATTGCGAATTTATCGTTATTCTCGCACAGTCCGCCGGTCACGTCGTACACGTGGTCACACGGCGCGTTCTCCTTGCCCAGCACCGTGATGTGGTGGTACGCGCCGTACATGGCGGGCCGCATCAGGTTGGCCGCGCAGGCGTCGACGCCGATATACTCCTTGTAAATATGCTTTACATGGATCGCCCGGGTGATCAGCATGCCGTGGGCGCCGGTGATGTAGCGGCCGAGTTCGGCTTTGATCGCGAGCTTTTTCAGCGGCGAAGGCGCCACGATGCGCTCGTGAGCTTCCTGCACTTTTTGACCGATATAGTCCAGATCCGGGGCGTTGTCCTCGGGCCGGTACGGTATGCCGATGCCGCCGGACAGGTTGACGAAAGTGACGTTTGCGCCGGTCTCGGCGTTGACCTTCACCGCCAGCTTGAACAGTATCTCCGCCAGCCGCGGGTAATAATCCGGATCGATCATGTTTGACGCCAGAAACGCGTGGATGCCAAACCGTTTAGCACCGAGCTCCATCAGCCGCTTTACGGAGTCAATGAGCTGCGCCTCGGTCATGCCGTACTTGGCCTCGCCGGGGCTGCCCATGATCGCGCCGCTTATGGAAAAATCGCCGCCCGGATTGTACCGCAGGCAGATCTCTTCGGGGATGCCGCCGTGCGCTTTCAGGAAGTCAACATGCGTGGCGTCATCCAGATTGATCACCGCGCCGAGTCTGCGCGCGTACTCGAAATCCTCCGCCGGCGTCACGTTCGAGGAAAACATTATGTCGTCGCCTCTGAGCCCGATGCTGTCGGACAATATAAGCTCGCAGTACGACGAACAATCCATTCCGCAGCCTTCTTCATGGATGATCTGCATCAAAAACGGGTTGGGGCACGCTTTTACCGCAAAATACTCTTTGAAACCGTCGTTCCAGGCAAAAGCGCGATCCAGCGCACGGATGCCTTCGCGGATCCCGCGCTCGTCGTAAACATAGAAAGGTGTAGGATACTTCGCCGCCAGTGCTTCGGCGGTCGCAAGGTCAATAAAGCTTTTTTTCATCAGGGTTCCGCCCCGCTTCCGTAGTACATTGGCGCCGTACGCACAATTGCACTACGCCGCCATATTGATTTTACTACAAACGCACCGGAATGGCAAATAGAATTAGGTAATTGCGGGATCGCTGGCGGCGATGAATTCACACGCGATGAAGTCGCCGCTCCTTGACGCCCATAATATCCGTGCCGAACGGCCGCTCCGCAATTTCCCAATTCTGCAAAGGATTTAAGCCTAATTCTATACAGGCACTAAATCAGATTCTATACAAGAAAAAGTCTAATTATTCAGATACTGCGGTATCGATCGCCTCCCACAGCGCCTCCAGGCCGGTGCGGTCGGTGGAAGAGACCGGGAAGATATTGACTTCGGGCGGCAGAGACATTGCCCGCCGGATCTCACCGGCGCGCTCGCGGCATTTCATTCGGGAAAGTTTGTCGCATTTGGTGAGCACTATCGCGTGCTCCAGCTCCGCCTCGCGGATCCAGCGGTACATCAGCAGATCGTCCGCGCTGGGATCGCGGCGCACGTCCAGCAAAAGCAGCACCATGTAAAGCTGCGGGCGAACGTTCAGGTAGCCTTCCACCACCTTGCCCCACAGCGCCTTCTGGTCTTTGGATACCGCGGCGTACCCGTAACCGGGCAAGTCTACAAACATCAGTTCACCGTCCAGATCGTAGAAATTGATCTGCCGCGTCATGCCCTGCGTGCTGCCGCTGTACGCCAGGCGTTTGCGGTTTACCAGCGCGTTGATAAGTGAAGATTTGCCCGCATTTGAACGGCCGGCGAACGCGACCTCCAGTAGATCAGAAACTGGATACTGCTCCGGTTTGACGGCGGATATGACGAATTTGGGATTTTTGACCAGCATCAGCGGCTCCCCCAGTCCCCGGCATCGCGGCCGTGCATTTTTTTGAGAAAGCTCATACGGTGGATCGGGCTCGGGCCCAGTTCGTTGAGCACGCGGTAATGGGCTGCGGTGCCGTAGCCTTTGTGGCCCGCGAAGCCGTAGCCCGGGTATTCGGCGTCATATGTTTCCATCAGGCGGTCACGGGTGACTTTGGCCAGGATCGACGCGGCGCCGATGGTGACGGACAACGCGTCCCCGTGCGTAATTGACAGCTGCGGGATCGCGAGTTCCGGCACGTGTACGTGGTCAACGAGTATCAGCTCCGGCGCGGTATTGCCCCGTTCCGCGGCGCAGGCAATTGCCGCCGCAGCCGCCCGGCGCATGGCCAGATAAGTGGCGTTCAGTATGTTGAGGCGGTCGATCTCGGCGTTGTCCGCCAGGCCCACGCCCCAGCCCAGCGCCATCTCTTTGATCTCGTCAAACAGCGCGTCGCGGCGCTTCGGGGACAGTTTTTTCGAATCGTCCGCTTTCGGGAACGGTCCGGCGGCCGGGAATATCACGCACCCGGCGGCAACGGGTCCCGCCAGCGGTCCCCGCCCCGCTTCGTCCAGTCCGGCAATGATCTTTAGCCCTTTTCCGGCCAGCTCGCGCTCGTACGCGGTCAATTCAAAGAACCGCTCTTCAGTCATTTGAACTACCTCCGTTTGCCGGAACTGTCTCCGGGGCCACGCTTTCTGCATTGACCCGGTCCAGCGAGATCCGGCCCAGCCGGCCGCCGCGGAAATCGTCCAGCACCAGTGCGCACGCGCGCTCGATATCCGCCACGCCGCCTTTGCGCAGGCAGCCCCGCTTCAGCGCCGTCTGCTCCAGCGCCGGGTAACCCACGGTGCCCAGGCGCGACAGAATTGCTCCGTTTTCCGCGTCTGCGCCGCTGCCGGAACCGTCGCCTGCAGCATCGCCCGCGCGCAGCAGCGCGTCCTCATTCAGTCCATATTTGTCCCGGAGCGTGCCCGGATAATTGTCCAGTATATACAAAAGCAGGAACGACGCGATCTCCGTGCGGTCCAGAATGTCATCCTTTATGGCGCCGGTCGCCGCCAGACAGAGCCCCACGCGCCGTTCATCGAACTTCGGCCAGAGCAATCCCGGCGTATCCAGCAGCGCGATGCTGTCGTCCACGCGCAGCCATTGTTCCCCCCGCGTGACGCCGGGTCTGTCCCCCGTCACGGCGGCGCTGCGGCCGCACATGCGGTTTATGAATGTGGATTTGCCCACGTTGGGAATGCCGACGACCATTGTTTTGACGGTATACGACTGCATGCCGCGCTCCCGGCGGCGCTCCAGCTTATCAGACATCAGTTCCATGATGGCGGCGCGCACCGCTTTGACGCCCGAACCATCGCGGGAATCCGCGGGAAGCAGCGTGACGCCCCGCGCGCCGTACGCTTTGACGAACGCCGAGGTGACCGCCGGATCGGCGAGGTCCGCTTTGTTGGCCACCGCCAGCCGCGGTTTGCTGCCCAGCAGCCGGTCGATCTCGGGATTTTCCGAAGACAGGATCGCGCGGGCGTCCAGCAGTTCCACCACCAGATCGACTTTGGAAAGATTTTCCGCCAACAGGCGCCGTGCTTTGGCCATATGGCCGGGGAACCACTGGATGGGGTTCACATACCCGGTCTCGGGCGCCGGCGTCTCTGCGGGCGTCTCAGGGGCCTTTTTTTTGAATTTGTTGCGGTTAGTCCTGCCGGTCTTCACGTCGTTTCCCCCGATAGCGTTTACTGCCTGTTCTTCCGGGCCGTTTCGAACATATCCAGCGGTCTGTAATCCAGGATTGGGTTGCCGTCCACGTACACCGTCTCCAGGCTGCGCATCAGCAGTATAACACTGATATCGCGGATGAAATTGTCCCGGACGTCCAGAACGCGCACCGTGCGCTGCATCGCAAGGCCGTCCAGATCCAGAATGTTGTTGAAGCGTACGATCAGCGTGGTGAGACCGGTCATGCCGCTCATGTTGGGCAGATGGCGAAGCGCGTTGTACGTGGCGTCAAGATATTCCAGCGATTGAAGTTTGCAGAGCGGCTCCAGCGAGCTGACCATCCCGTTCCGCATATAGAGCGTCTTGAGCGAGGTCAATCCGGCAAGCGGCGAAATATCGGTGATGCCGGTCTCGTTGTTGTCCGCGTCGATACGGAAACTGTTGGATATGTTCAGATATTCCAGCGCCTTACAGTTCTCCAGCCCGTCCAGCGTGGTGAGCCGGTTATTCTGGATATCCAGCCAGGTCAGCGAGTTCAGCGACGCCAGCGCGGACACGTCGGTGATCAGGTTGTTAGACGCGTCCAGCTCCTCCAGGAGCGGCAGCCCGCCCAGCGGCGAGATATCCAGGCCTTTTTCGCGGTTGCCGGTAATGACGGTAAAATTGCGGGCAATATTCAGCTTTTTCAGGTTCTTGAGGGCGGCAATGGGCGTCAGATCGTTTATGCGGTTGCCCATCAGATCCAGTTCTTCCAGCGAGGTGAAATACACGATCTCGTTGATATTATAAATGCCGCTTACCCGCGCGGAAAAGCGCGTGATGTCCTTAAGGTCAGACGGATAGATGTTGCCCAGGCTCCTGCCGAGGAACTCCCGCACCGCGTTTTCGAAATTTATATCGGTAAACGAAATAGGCGATTCCAGCTGCGGCGGCGCGGTAGGCGTTTCCGGTACTACAACGTAAGGATCATCCGTGGCGGGCGGCGTATTCTCATAAAACACGGTGACGACCGGGATCTCCGGATTGACGTTCACACGGCAGCCCGCAAACAGCACTGCAGCGAGCATCGCGGCGGCAAACAACGATACCCGGAGCGCCGCGGCCGCCTGTCCGCCGTGCCGCACCTCTCTTGTGCCGCGTATGATGTTTGATCCGCTGTTTCGGTTGTTCATCCGAACCTCCGTTTCAGGCCACGTTGACCGCGGTTATCCGGCCAAACCGGCCCAGTTCAGTCGTTCCCTTTTCCGTCCACAGCCACAGCGAGCCGCCGGATGAATAGATCACGGTGTCAATGAGACCGTCGAAAAATACGCTGTTGTCCACGTTGGCCGCGATGCGCGTAAAATAGCCGTTCTCCGCGAGATCCAACGAGACCGAATCGCTGCCGTAAACACGTAGCAGCAGATATTTGTCATTGTCCGCCCCGTACAGCCGCGTCTCTTTTTCGCCGCTATACTGCTGCACGGTATTGCTGCTGTGCACCAGACTCACTATGTCGGAATCCGCGATCGTGAACTGCACAAATGGTTTTCCGGTGTATTTGTAAAGCAGTGCGGAACTCTCGGAGATCTGTACGGATTCCAGTTTGGAGCTGTAGATATTAACGCGGAACAACGCGCCGGAATTCTTCTGATAATACAGATAATCCGAATCCCGGTCGTACAGGCAGCGCGCCGTATCTTCCAGCAGTATGAGCTTTTCGGAAGTGCCTTTGCCGTTAGCGCGGTACACGCGCTCGCCGCCGCTCTCCGGCACGGTATAAAGCAAAAGACCGTGATCGGCGGAGCAGTATATGATGCGCTGCACGTTGTCCGCGAGTGCTTTGAAAGATTTGCCGTTGAAATACAGTACCGAACCGGTGGATGACTCATCCGCGGCTGTAACATACACATATTTGACCGGCACGTTGCCGTCCAGATTCAATTCCTTTGTTGCCGGTTCGTTCAGCGCAGCCTGTTTGGTCGCCTCCACGGGCACAGCGCGGGCGGTGCGGGCAATAACGCTGCCCTTCAGATCGAATACGCACAGTTCGCCGTTTTGGCTGCAGAACGCGTATTTGTCGCCGCCCGACAGGCCGAAACGGTCAACGGCCGATATGCCTTCCAGCAGCTTCCGCACACTGCCGCCCGGAGTAAAGCAGCAGAGATCCGCGGTACCGGCGGCATTGTCAACATTCGAAATGAACAACACCGCAGACTTGCCCGCGCTTAGAAACGCGCCGCTCCGGCTTTCGCAGGCTTCGTCCAGCATCGTGCTCTTTTTGCCGTTGGAATACCAGAGGGAGCCGTCCGATGCAGAATAATACACCGATTCTTTGTCGCCGGCAACGGTATAGCGGTCAACATTCACCGCCACGGAATACCGCCGGCCCGCGCCGATCTCATAGCAGTACAGCGTATTCTCGCGCACATAGTAGACAACGCCCTTGGACGCGATATGCACCGCGTCGCGCACCGAGTCATCGACCGCCAGCGCTTCATCGCCCTGGTTTTTAACTATATACAGACTGCTTTTCTCGTCTGTGAATACGAAGGGAAACATAAAACTGCGCCCGATACCGCTGTCCGAGCCTCCTCGCAGCGAAGGATTCCGGCCCGGAAGCAGCATAAGCACGCATACCACCACCGCGGCCACGAATATCATAACCGCGAAGAATATGATATATCCGCGTATATCGCGTTTTACGAATACCTTTTTGGTCTCTCCGCCGGCGGCGGTGTTGTCGTTATCCATATGCGGCCTCCCCGGACCGGGTCACTCACCTTTGCGGTCCGGCACGAGGTTCAGATTGATATCGGCCAGATCGTACGGCGTCGCCTGGTACACGTAATAGTTGAGCCAGTTGGCATAGAGCAGGTACGCGTGGCTGCGCCACTGATGGTAGGGCTTGCGGGCGGGATCGTTGTCGGGAAAGTAATTCTCGGGCACGGTAATGTCCAGTCCCTTTTCCAGGTCCCGCTGATATTCCAGTTTAAGCGTGTCGCGGTCGTATTCCAGATGGCCGGTCATATATATCTGCCGCCGGTCATGGGAGGCGCAGATGCAGAGCCCGGCTTTTTCGGACATGGCCAGCACATCCAGATCCGGCACCCGAAGCACGTCTTCCAGCGAGGTGCCCGTGTAACGGGAATGCGGCACGTAGAATATATCGTCGAAGCCGCGCATCAGCCGCGTGCGGCGGTTCAGCACATAATGGGGATACACTCCGAACAGCTTTTTGCCCAGATCGATCTTGGGCACGCCGTAATGGTAGTACATGCCCGCCTGTGCGCCCCAGCAGATGTGGAGCGTGGTAGTGACGTGTTCCGTTGACCACTTCATAACCCGGCAAAGTTCGGGCCAGTATTTGACATCTTCGAATTCGAGGTTCTCGACCGGAGCGCCGGTGATGATGAGTCCGTCGAAGTTGCGGTTCTCCACGTCCTCGAAAGTCTTGTAAAACGTTTCCAGGTGGGTCACGGGGGTATTTTTGGATTCGTATGTGCCGGGATGCAGCAGCGTGACTTCCAGCTGGAGCGGAGTGTTACTGAGCAGCCGCATCAGCTGAGTCTCGGTGACGATCTTGGTAGGCATCAGATTCATAATAGCGATCTGCAGCGGACGGATCTCCTGCCGGAACGCCATGGCCTCATCCATTACGAACACGTGTTCGCTGCGGAGTATTTCCTTCGCGGGCAGATTGTCGGGTATTTTGATAGGCACGGCGTACACCTCCGTTTGAGTAGAACTTTTCTGCCGCCCGCGTATCCGCCGCGGTCGGCAGTCCTTTTATTTTAGCATTTGCCGTCCATTAAATCAAGAATGGCGAAGAGGTTGTCCGCGATGGCCGCCGGCGAGATGAACATGCCGCCGTAATTGCCCGTGGCGCTGTTGTGAGTGTCCGGGAAGCAGCCGTCGAAGGCACCGCGCGCGTAATCGTCGTATGTATCCGGAATGTTGTGGGGCATCCATTTTTCTTTGGTGTGGTCCACCATCCAGCGCGCCGCTGCCAGCGTTATGCCTTGCCGGAAGCGCAACCAGTCGATATCCGGATCCAGTTCGCGCCAGTCGATGTGTTCCGACGCGGACTGTGCGAAGAAACTGAGTACTTCCCACTGCACATGGTCGCGCACCCAGTTGGCGAAGTACCAGTCGCTGGAGCACAGGCAGGGTTTGGTATTGTACAGCATCGGCATTCCGTCGGGCTCCCACAGATGGGTAAAGGGCAACACCGTCCGCAGCCAGTACACCGCTTTCTGTTTGTATTTAGCTTTCCCGGTATACCGCCAGGCCAGCACGGAGGCAACGGCCGCGTGTCCCGCCGCGTACAGATTCGCCGCGTGCAGCGGAGTCTCCCAGAAGTCCCCGCCTTCCGGCCGGATGTCTCCGTCGCAGGCATCAATGGCCTTCAGCGCCGCTTCGCCGATCCGCGTGCCTTCTTTTTCGAAACCCGGAATTTTAGCCAGTTCCGCCGCGGTCTTCAGCAGGGAGATCGCAGGCAGCATATTCATATCCAGCGCTGTATCCTCCGCGATGCCCATCGGTTCCGCGAATATGCGCGCTACCACGAAATCATCTTTGACATAATGGCGGCCGTCCGGCTCAAACCGGAACGTGCCGTCTTCGCGCTGATATTGGAGCATTTTATCCGCACTATCTGTCAGCGCTCTTCCCCGCTCTTCCGGTGTGCGGTGGTTTGCGTGACCCGCGCCGTTCCGCGCGTCGCACGCGGCCAGTTTTTCTTTCAATCCTTCAGTATTGGGATCATCCGGGAACTCCCGTACGAACCGCCGCAGGCAGCCGGGCACACCGAAAGAATACGCATTTCGCTGCGGATAACCGAAACCCTTTTCCGGATCCCAGAGATTTGTGTTGAAATGGAACGCGATCTTTTTGAGAATATTTTCGTACGTTGCCCGCTCGGCCATGCCCGGGAGTTCCGGCAGGCCAGTGCGTTTCACATATTCGGCGAAGCAGTCGGCGGCGTTGCCCTTTACAGTGAAAATGCGGGCGTCGATGCGGAACTGCTGATCCAGATGCACTTCCATCGGCGGCTCGGCGTACAGTTGATTCTCGTCCTTAAGTCCTTCAGCGGAGGGCAGCATCAGGCCCAGCAGGCTGTTGTCATCGCGGTCAACAAAATTCGGCACCGCGAACACCGGCTGCGCCGTATGCGCCTTATAATTAAACCAGCGCGACGCCCACATATTCGGATCCCAGCACAGACCGATGGCGTCGCCGCCGTGGGATATAGTCATGCACGGAGCGGACATTTTGTTGACGAACGGCGCGTATTTTTCGGACCAGGGATAGCGGAACCAGTCGTTGCCGCTGGACCATTCTTTGCCCACGACCCAGTCGATGCCCGGAAAAATCGCATCGGTCTTTTCGGTGCCGAAAGAATCGCAGCCGACTTTGAGCCAGGGGCCGCGCAGGTAGCGCAGGTACATATTCTCACACGCCTTGACCCGCATGGAATATGTGATCTCCGGCCGCACGCGGTCCAGCGATACCCGCACTGTACCGGTCAATACCGGCCGTGTAAACGGATAATGCATCCACGGTGCAAACGACGTACCGTCCAGCAGTTTCTGGACAACTGTCGACTTTACGTCAAACACCATGTCGATGCTGCTTTCTGTCTCCTCCAGCCGGTACGTATCCGCTTCCAGCCGCATCGGGATCTCCTGGTCTCGCACCAGCACTTCGCCCAAATGATCGAGCACCGCCAGCAGTCTGCCTTCCGGAGTATATATCTCGCAGAAGCCCCAGCCGCCCAGGCGCCGGAACCACACCAGTTTGACCGCACAGTTTTCCTGTATCGTGTATTGACCGTCGGAGCTGGCTTTGCGATAGCGCGGTTTAAGCGGAATACATCCGTTTACGTTGTTGTTCATATAATTTCCCTCCGTATAAAAAATAACGGGACCTGCTCGTCACAGGTCCCATTATAATCAATTTGCGTTGATTCTACAAGCCGGATCAGCCATTGGAAATGGTGGACCATTTCTCGTTGACTTTCTTCTGCAGCTGTTCCATACCGTCTTCAAGCGCCGCTTTACCGTTGAGAGCATTGGTAAGTACGCTGGTGATGTTGTTGTTGATCAGGTCGGAGATCTCAGGAGGCAGCAGGCAGGCGAACTGGCCGACGGTCGCATAATCTTCAGCTTTATACACGCAGGCTTCCCAGTTCTTGTCAGCCCAGGCATCTTCGGGATGCTTCCAGAAATCATCATCCTTCAGCGAGGCAAGGAGCGGCACGGAACCGCCGGTCTGGCCGTTGAACGCGCGCTGACCTTCCTGAGTATAGAAGAACAGAGCAAACGCGGCGGCAGCGCCGGGATTAGATGTACGGTTGTACACGCCCACACCGGAGGAACCGGCACCGAACGCGGGATGTTCGAAGAGCGGCAGGTTGATCAGATCCCAGTCAACGGATTTCTGGTCGTAAGTCTGCGCCGTGGAGTTGATGGAAGGATATACCAGGAAGTTGAACACTGACTCTTTACGTCCGAAATCTCCGCCCAGACCGAGGTTGAGATAACCCTGCTGGCAGGCTTCGATCGCTTCTTTAAGTGCTCTCAGCGTATCGCCGGAAGTAAGATCCACGGTCTTGTTCTTCAGGCTGAACCATTTGCCGCGGCCGTTGTACGCTTCAAGGAACGGAATGAATACCGGAGCGTAGTTGAGCTGCATCGTAGCGCCGTAGTAATCTTCGCTGTCGCTGATCTGTTCGCAAAGCTCAAGGAAGCCCTGCCACGTCCAGTCAGGATATACCTGATCGGAATAGCCCAGCGAATTGATCGCGTCTTTGTTGTAGATAAACAGGATCTGGTTGAAGTCGCGGGCAACATAATAGAGATGATTGTTGATCATGCCGGCGTCAAAGATACCGGTGAACACGTCGCCGCGGTCAATATTCAGAACTTCCATCCAGTACTCCAGAGGCATCAGCGCATTCTGAGTCACCGCGTAGTTGTAAGCGGACACTTCGGCAAAGTAGAACACATCGCCGATATCGCCGCTGGAAATACGCGTGCTGGGATCGGAAGCGGTGAAGTCGCGGTTAACGGAAACGTCCGGATACTTTTTGCGGAACGCGTCAATGAAAGCGTTCGCGGCATTGCGGTTATCTTCAGTCGTTCCCTGACTGTACGAGAACTTGATCGTTCCCTTTATTTCAATCTCTTCGCCCTCGGGCGGCGCTGTCACGACACCACTCTGGATGTCTTTCTTTTTGCAGGCAGCGAGCGTGACAACAGCGAACACCGCCAACATTAAGCAAAGCAATTTGATCGTTGTTTTTTTCATCCTAATAACCTCCATAGTTATTGTTGTATTTTATCATACCACAAATTTCAAAATTGTCAACATACAATTTTCAGTGACGCGGCAGTCACCAGTTGGCGTTGACGTTGTCCTGGATCTTCTGCAGCAGTTCGTCCAGCGATGCTCCGCCGGGATCCGCAGCGTAACTTCGAATCGCCTCACCCACACTGTCCTCCAGTTCGGCAGCGGCAGTCCCGATCATATGCGCTTCCAGCGTCGCGGAGAAATCCGCGGAGTTGTAGAGAGAAAATACCGAAGTATTTTTGCCCGATACCGGATACTCTCTCCAGAAGCGCTTCTGATTGGCGGAGATGAGCGCGGGGACACGGTAGCCGGTGGTGCCGGCCAGCGCTACCGCCGCTTCCGGAACCAGCGCGTACAGCGCCAGCTGCACACGGATCTGATCTTCCATCAAAATGTCGCTTTCCGTATAATCCTCCGGATCGTAATCGCGGACGCGGATAGCGAAGCCCAGTGTCTTGACACCGATATTGTGATTATACGGATCCTTTTCGTTGCCGGAACTGAAGCGCGGAAAATGCGCGAACTCCCAGGAGAAGCTCTCGTCTTTCAGCACATCTTCCCAGTGGCGCAGATCCGAATGGGAGATCACGACAATTGCGCTCTGCCGGAGTTCCTCGCCGGTCAGTTCGGCCGGAGTCTTTTCGGAAAGCAGTCCTCCGGCAATGAAGTCTTCTGCCAGCATTTTAAGTCCGGAGGATACTTTGGGATCAGTAAGGTTCAGCCGCGTTTCACCGGTCTTCTCGTCGGCAACTTTGAAAAGATCACCGCCGCCGCCCAGCGCAAAGGCGCCCCAGACTGAGAAATCGGTGTAGTCCATCACTACCGGTGCGGCAATGCCGGCCTCTTTCAGCAGCCGCGCGTCCTCCAGCACATCATCCCAGGTCCACTTGTCGGAAGGAACGCTGATCCCGTTCTGCTCAAACAGATCCAGATTGATCAGCACCGCTTTGTTCTCGTATTCCGTAGGGATCATGTACAGGCGGTTCTCGTAAAGCGCGTCCTCGTATGCCGCACGGAAAAAGTCAGTGTCCGGGTAAAGCTTTGTGAAGTTGCCTGAAGTATATTCCACCAGGTTCTTGCAGTACGGGGACAGGTTCACGACGTACCCTTTTTCCACATACTTGGCCAGACGGTCCGAATCCACCAGGAACACGTCGCCGATGGTGCCGTTCTCCACACGTTCGTCCAGAGTGGCAAAATATTCGTCGTAGGTGTATTCATTGTCGTTGTACACTTCTACGCCGGGATATTGCAGCACGTACTCCTGAATGAACATGAACGCGGAAGTATCGTTCGGCGCCGTACGGTAGGTCGACAGCGTGACGATGCCGCCCAGTTCTTCGGGCGAGGGCTTAGGCGTAACGAAAATGTCGGATTCGTCCTTTTCTTTCTTTTTTTTGCTGTCATTGCACGCCGCGAAGCAGGAAAGCAGCAGTGCGGCCGCCAGCAGCAGGCAGAGGTTGCGTATAAAATGTTTTTTCATATCTTTTCCCCTCCCCTTATTCGATAACACCGATACGTTCGATACCGGCCGCCAGTTTCTTCTGACCGACGATGAATACGATCAGTACGGGCAGCAGCACCAGCAGACAGCCGGCGAACAGTGTGGGCTCGGTCATGGCCTTGCCGATACCGCCTTCCGCGGCGCCGGAGTCACCGACCAGGTCAGCGAAATATTGACGTATATGCTGAAGCTTAGGCTGAAGCGTCAATACTTTGTCTTTGTACATGTACATAGGCGCTTCGTAGTTGTCGTTCCAGTGCCACACGAATGAGAATATGAACACGATGGCGAACGCCGAACGCACCAGCGGCAGCATTATCTGCAGGAACACGCGGAACGGGCCGGCGCCGTCAATGCGCGCCGCGTCGTCCATCGCGTCCGGAATACGCTGGAAGAAGTACATGTAGATCAGTGCGAACAGACCGCCTCTGATGCCCAGACCGAAAATACAGGGCAGCAGGATCGGTACGAACGTGTTGATGAAGCCCGCTTTGGACCAGATGCCGTACGTCGCGATGATCATCGTCTGCGGCGGAATGAGCAGCGCCAGAATAACGGTCACGAACACGAAGTTGCGGCCCTTAAACTTGAACCTGCCCAGCGCGTAGCCGATGATGGCGCAGGATATGCTCTGCAGGATCGCACTGCCGAAAGACGTGACGCAGGTATTGAGGAAGGAGGACATGAACACTTTCTCGCCCGTGTCGCCTTTGAACATACCGAAGTACGCCAGTGCCTTGAACGCGTCGGAATAGTTTTTCCAGTGGATGCTGGTGGGTATCCATTTGACAGTGGGGTCCATGTAATCCTGGAAGCTCATCATCGACGTGGTGAAGATGTAAATGAACGGCAGGATAAACAGGTACGCCAGCTCGATCAGCACGAAATACAGGAACACACGGCCAATGATGAACTTAAGCTTCTTTTTAGCCATGTAGCCCAGATTGCGGTACTTGTCGACGAGCCCGCGGAACCAGTCGGCGATCTTACTGAAGAATGCTTTCATCTCAGCCACCTCCTGGTCAGCAGGATAAAGATCAGAATTACGAGCAGCGTGGCCAGCATGTACATCCAGCTGAGCGCGGCGGCAACACCGTACTTATTGCCCGCCTGATTCAGGTTGCTCAGCAGGCTCATTACAGGGTTGCGGGCGTCAACGAACGTATCCACCAGCGCGTACACGCAGTTCAGAATTACGAACGGCGAGATGTACGGCAGCGTGACGTGCCAGAACGACTCCCACGCGGTGGCGCCGTCCAGTTCCACGACCTCGTACAGGATCGCGGGCACGCTCTGCAGCGCCGCCAGGAAGATCAGGATCTCCACGCTGCTGGCCCACATTATCGTACCGATCTGCCCTATTATATTCCTACCGAATATCTTGTATACGAACCCGAATGTCTGTGACGAAGTCAGCGTTGAGAACACGCTGATGCTGCCGACTTCGTCGCTGAACAGATACGACATTATGACGCCGGCCAGAATTACCGGGATGAAGAAGATGACTCTGAATATCGTTCTCCCCGGGAAATCCTGTTTTAACAGCACCGCCACGAACAGCGCGAATGCCACGACCACCGGTACTTTGTACAGCGACTCCAGGAAGGAGTTGAACACCACTTCGCCGTATGCAGGATCCTTGACCACTTCGACGTAGTTGTCAAATCCCACGAACTGGCTGTCGCCGTCAAAACCGAACGGGTCGGTCAGCTTCGTCTGGTAGAAGCTGGTTCTGACAGAGAGGAACAGCGGTAGCACCATAAGCAGCAGGAATCCTACGATCCACGGGAGCGAAAACGCCCAGCCTTCAAGTCCGCGCCGCCGTTCAAACGACCCGAACTTGATGGTATTCTTATGGGCAAGCAGCTTTTTTTGCTTTACAGGTTTCTTTGCCAATTTGGACCCCCCCTTAACCGACCACGAGATAATTCATCGCGCCGACGACTTTTCCGTCGGGAAGCGTGTAATCGGAACCGGTGTAGTTGACGTACACTTTCGCACCGCTTTCATATTCCGTGCAGAATACGTCGGTGTACTTATCCAGTCTGTAGTGATTGGTTATGAACTGTGTTGAGAACGGTTTCACAGCCTCTTTCACGGCATTGTACGATTCGATGATCTCATCCTTGAGCAGATCGAACTCACCTTTGTACAGGAACGAGTAGTCCGTGTACATCAGCAGGTTGATCTCATTCTTGGTAACTTCATAGGATACGTTGGCCCCGTATTCCAGCGCTTTGAGCAGCGCGACTTTGGGCTGATCCTGCGTGTTGATCGCGTCTGTGTAGTACTCGACCAGGCCGTGGTAAACGATCTGAACGAAGGGCACCTGCTCGTCGAAGATGATTCGCGACGATTTGTTCATCGGAATATCATCCAGCGTATCTGCGAACGCGACCGCGAAATCGTTGCCGTAATAAACGGAGACGTGTTCGAAGTTATTCTTATACTTCTTGATCCAGTCCACGAACAGCGACTGTGCGTTGGCGCGCGTGAGTGCGTTCTTTTCGTTGTAGTCCGTATAGAGCGTATCGCCCAGCTGCTGGAGAACGACGTCCGTCGTACCGTAATCTTTCAGATTTTTGATCTGTTTGTCCATCAGCTTGTTATTGAAATACTTCGGGCTCATGTAATATCCGTAGCGGTACAGACGGCCGTACGTAGTGTTGCCGTAGTAATTCAGGTAGAACGTGTTGGGTTTCTTGACGACGGAATTTCGGAGCGTGGCGCCGGATGCGGGGCTGCCGTAGATGTACAGCAGATTGTTGTCCAGTGCCAGGGACATGTTGTTGTTCTTTATCCAGCTGTTCAGGGACTTGAGACCCTTCTTGCCGCCGAAATCGCTGTCAACGGTATTCTTCTTCGTCGTATTCCAGAAGTAACCGTGATTCATCCAGCCCTTCAGCGTGAGTCTCAGGTCGGTTACGCCCGCGGCCTCCAGTTCCTCGCTTATGGACTTGACGTCATCGAAACTGGTGAGCACTTTCATCTGGTTCAGAATACCGCCGGAAACCGTTTCGGCGCCCATAAAGAACCGCACGTTCATCGGAGCTTCGGATTCGGTGAGCTTAGTCTTCTCCACGCCCCACTGCTCCTTCCATTTATTCAGGAGCAGATCCCGGGTCCTGTTCGCCACATCTACATAAGTAAACGCGGTGGGATTATTATCATCAGGCGTGAATTCGGGTTTGGACTCAAAGTAGATATGCTGTTTCGCGTCGCCGATCTGCTGGTCTTTTATGACCATTACGAACTGCGTGCCGTCCTTCGTCAGCTGCTGACGGTAGAAGTACCGGTACGTGAATTCAAAGTAGATGGAGTAGAAAGGCAGGCTCTTTACGCCCGGGTTGCCGATCTTGAGTTCCGCGTTGGTCTCGCCGGTGTCAATGAAACCGGTCAGCATGTATTCGTTGTCAATAATGCCGTACGCGCCCATCGTCAGTTTTTCATTACTGTAGTCCGGGGCGTCCATTTCATCGAACGTAGCATCCATGCCGTATATCTTCTTGGAATACTCCGAATAGTTGGATACGCGGGCAACGTCGAAATACGTCAGCGCGCCGGAACCGTCCGGGCTGACAAAGTATCCGGCATCGCCGTTACGGTGCGCGCCGAGATACGGCAGCACGCCGAGCGCGCACAGGAACGGACGGCGGTCATCTTCTTCTCCGACCAGCGTTTCACGCTCATTGATGGCGTTGAACGGAATATTGTAGACCAGCGCGTTATCCTCGATCGTGATCTCCACTATGAAGCTCAGATCCAGATCGCCTACCTCATAAAGCAGCTGCACGCCGTTTTTGATGAAGTAAACAGTCTTGGTCACTTCCTGCATCTGGTTGATGCCTTTGGTGAAGCCGCCTTCCAGGCCGGACTTGGTGTATTCGATGAATACGGGCGAAGTCAGGATCTGGCCGGTCTCAGTGCTTCTGTTGTACAGATTGATATCGGATGCGATCTCGTTGCCGTCCCCGTCCACCGTATTCTCGTATATCGGTTCCGGATAGCTGCGGAACACTCTGCCCGTTGACAGATCCTGTATGATGAACAGGTCGTCGCGGGGAGAGTAGCCGAGGCGCAGTTTGCCGTTGTCCGCGAAGATCGTCATACCGGCGTCGGACATCAGCTGGCCGTTGATGCCTTTTGTTGTATCCACCGGAGCCGCGTCCGATTTGGCGTACGCCGACGTGTCGAATTTGATATTCTTATTATTGCCGAACGCCGCTTTAAGTATGATGAACGCGACAAGAATGATGATCACCAGCGGGATGATCACTTTCAGCGCCGACTGCCAGGTCAGCTTTTTATCGACGCGGTCAAACTTCTTTTGAAGCTTCTTCGCGGCTTTTTCTTCCGCGGTCAAAGGAGCAGCCTTTTCCTTGACTTTCCTGGTTTTCTCAGTTTTTTCAGACAAGATAACTCAACTCCTTCGCAAACTGAACAACAAAGTTCATCAATTGACTGAAGAGGCCATACACTATCATGAATAGCAGCGCGACCAGTCCGACGCCGATGATCGTGATGAATGTTACTACCACCGCTTTCACCGGATGGAAGCCGTGTACCGATTTGATGCACAGGTAGACCAGAATGCCGACCCAGACGTAGATCAGCGTGTGGACCAGGTTGTACAGCGAAGCTTCGTCATTGGTCAAAAGGTTCGTAAGCAGCGACAGCGGAAGCGTGAACAGCAGTAGCGGTATGTGGCAATACGCGCCGCCGATATACACATCGCGCAGGCGGCCTTCACCGTACATAATGGTGGTCACGCCGTAGTTGACAATACAGACAACGAGCCAGGGCAGCACCGCGGTGAGCAGCAGCATGCCGGGTTTGATGAATTCCTTCGGCGTACCGCCGCGGTAGATGAAGCTCACGCAGTACGCGGAAACAACATTAATGACCGCCCAAAGCACCATGATCACGATCATGTCGATGTAAGAACCTTTATTCTCGTATCTGATACCCTCAAACGTGTCGATCGGATGGCGCAGCACGTTCTTGCAACGCTGCCAGAATTCCTTGACCGGAGTAAGGAAATTCTTTTTCTCCGGCGGCGGACCGTACTTGCGCCGTCTCGCCTGTTTGATCGCGATCAGTACGAGCCAGAGCACGACTACTCCGACCAGCACGGAAGCGATCCACGGGAAGTTCTGGCGCAGATATTCGGCGCGGATCTCTTTAAAGGCCTGAGACGCCAGCGCGGCATCTTCCGCCTCATAATATTTATCCAGCGCTTTATCGTACTCTTCCTCGCGCATGTAGATAGTGCCTTCGTTTTTCAGCGCCAGGTTGTAGTAACTGTCGCGGTCCAGCACTTTCTCCCACAGCGGGAACGCGTCCGTGTACTTGCCTTTGGCGTACATGGCGTTGGCGTTGTGGATGCCCTCGGCAAATTCCGTGCTCCGGAACACGGTGATCGTTCCGGAACCCTTGTTCAATACGTACACGCGGCCCTGGCTGTCTACTTCGAGACCGGAGGGCAGCGAAAGCTGACCGTAGCCGTTGCCGTTGGTGGAAAACGCGAACAGGTTGATGCCGTTTTCGTCGTATTCGTAAATACGGCCGTACTGCTGGTCAACGATCAGCATATTGTTGAGGTTGTCAACGGTCACGTCGCAGAATATCTGCGCCGCGGCGCCGCCGAACGATGAAGTGATGTATGTGTCGCGGAAGTCGTAGCCCGCGTACACGACGTCGGAACCGCCGGCGTTGATCTTACGCACCTGAGGCGGCGTTACCGTCGTGGTGGTCGCGTAGATGTAGCCGTCGTCACTGGCGTAGATGTTGTTGAACGAATACGGCAGCGTGACAACGGTACCTTTACGGTCTTCTCTGTCCCACAGCAGGCGGGCAATGGATTCCCACACGGTCAGCGAAACTTTGTTGGCGCCGAAGTACTGACGGAACGTACCGTCGCTGTCCAGCATCAGAATACCGTTGGAGTCGGAGGAGTTGGCCACGTAAATGTAGCCGCGCGTATCCTTCGTTACTTTCAGCGGCATGTAGTTGAAATCCTCGGACAGGATCGGGTTGGACGGCGACGCGTATGAATATTTGAAGAAACCGTACTTGGTGAATTCCACCAGGCGGTTGTTGCCCGTATCGGCCACCAGTATCGTGCCGTCATCGTCAACATAAATACCCTTCGGCATGCGCATCGCGGACATGTCGCCCGCCGCGTACGTGGAATCGCCTTTGATGATCTTGTTGAGCTTGTACTCGCCGTTCTCATCGATGGGGTTGATGATGACGATCCGGTCGTTGGCCGTGTCGGCAACATAGATCATGTCGTTGCCGTCAATGAAAATATCCTCGGGGCTGTTGAGGCGGCCCTCCTCGGTGGTCTTGAAGTCGATCACCGTCAGCACCTCGTACGGCGCGGGAATAGTGTACGCGCCGTTGTCCCCCAGATAATAGCTGGCGTACGGCTCTTTGGCCTGGAGCGAGAGCCCGCAGGAAAGCAGTATACCCAGCAGGAGCGTTAGGATCAGAAACCTGGTAAGTCGTTTTTTCATTATCCCGACCTCCTTATTTAATACCCGAGTGCGCCATCGTATCCATGACCCGGCTCTGCTGTATCACGAAGATGATGATGCTGGGGAACGTCATTATAAGAGCCGTAACGCCCGCCACGCCCTGACGCGCGATACCGCCGCCGATGGTGGACATGAAGAAACCGAGCGAACGCAGCTGCTCTTTATAAATGTAAGTAGTTGATGTACCGGACTCGTTCCAGATACCGCCGAAGCACAGGATTATGATGGTCGCCTGTGCGTTTTTCAGCAGCGGCAGCGCGATTTTGGTGTACAGCTGCCATTCGGAAGCACCGTCGATCTTGCCGGCTTCGAAGATCTCGTTGGGCACCTGATCCATGAACTGTTTCATCAGGAACAATGCTGTTGAGTTGGCCAGACCGGGTATGACGAATACCAGGTATGTGTTGTCCAGATGCAGGCCGGTAATGATCAGGTACAGTGGAATGCCCGCCGCGGAAGCGATGAACATCAGGGAGTACGTGACCATGTTGAACAGGAATTTCTTGCCCGGGAACTCGTGCTTGGACAGCGGGTAGCAAGCCATGGTGTTGACCCAGACCAGGAAGAACAGGTACGCCACGGTGATCAGCACGGTGTTGAACAAGTATCTGGAGAAAGGCACCAGACTGTTCGACGTGACCTGAGACAGCATCTTGAAGTTATCCAATGTAGGGTTGCGCACAAAGAACCGGGGAGGATACAGGAACAGTTCCTCAGGCGGTTTGAACGCGGTACACACCAGGTATACCAGCGGCAGCATCGAGACGAGACCTGCCAGGGACAGCATTACGATAATAACGCGCCCGCCGACGTCTTTGCGTTTTTTCGCTCTCTTTAAATAATCAACGTCAACTTGATCTACTCTCAGCATGCTTATCACCCCTTATCAGAAAGAATCTTGAATGCGGCACGGCCGAGTCCGAAGATCAGCAGTGAAAGCACCACGGCGATGGCGGAAGCGTAACCGACTTCGAATCGCGTACCGGAGTAGTCGCTCAGGTGGAGCATGACTGTAAGGCCGGCGTCTTCAGGCGTCGGGTGACCGGCCAGCGTGGCACCTACCGAAAGCGAACCGGTGATCTGAAGCACGGCGGCAAACAGCAGCTGCGGCATCGTCTGCGGAATATCAACGTAAAGCAGCCTCTGGAACCGGGACGTTACGCCGTCAACGGCGGCCGCGTCGTACAGTTCCTTGTCCACGTTGGTGAAGCCGGCGACGAAGGACAGGAAGCCGGTGCCCAGCGACGACCAGAGCGCTACGATAATACCTACCGGCATTATCCACTTAACGTCCTGCAGCCACTGCACCGGGTCTGAAATAATGTTGAGCTTGAGCAGCAGCGAGTTCAGATAACCGGTACTGTCGTTTGAGAACATTACCGCCCACACGACCGACATGGCGATGGCGCTGGTCAGCGACGGCGCGTAGAACGCCAGCGTGTATATCGGTCTCACTTTCGACGGCACCTGGTTGATGAACCACGCGAAGAAGTAGGATGCAATGTACGCCGTGGGACCTACGATGATGGCGTAGTACAGCGTATTGCTGAACGCTTTCAGGAACAGCGAGTCGTCAACGAACAGATACCGGTAGTTCTGCCAACCGGTGAACACCGGGCTTTCCAGTATGTTCCAGTAGCAGAAGCTCAGCGCCAGCGAAGCCAGCAGCGGCAGCAGTGAGAATGTGATGAACAGAATGAAGAAAGGCGCTACCAGACCGTAGGACATTTTGTGCGTCCAGATCTCGTGCATAGTGTAGCCGAAGCGCTTTTCGACATTGAACAACCTTTTCTTGGGCTGGTCGGAATTTTTGGCAACTGCTGCAGTTTCTTTTTTTGCAGAATTCTTTTTGCTCATATTTCCCCACTCCCCTCCTTACGGCGTCACAGTTTCGCGGAGCACGGAACCGCCTTCGGGGATCTTGTACTCCTTCTGCTTACGCTTCATTTCTTTATTGATCTCTTTGATCGCGTCTTCCAGCGCCACGCGGGCGTTCTTGCCCTGCAGCACCGTCTGGTTCAGCGCGGTGACCAGATAACGGCTGGTGTAGTAGCCGCCCAGCGTGCTGGGAGATTCCTTCAGCCATTCCCATTGATCATATATGACGTCAAGTTCTTCCATCGTGTAAGGCAGCGTGGAAACGGCGTTCTTGTTGGCCGGATTCCAGCGGGAGGCAACGCCGAACGTCGCTTCCACTTCCCTGCCGTATTCCGCCTGCACCGCGTCGGAAGACCACCACTGTATGAACTGCCAGGCTTCCTCGGGATGCTTCGTGCTGCTGATAATGATGTTGCAGGAGCCGGCTCCGCCGTTGGAACGGTCTACCACGACCTCGCCCTCATCGTTCAGGACAGTATGGCCGGGCACGGGCAAGATCTTCCACTTACCGTTCAGTTCCGGAGCGGAATACTTAAGCTTGCAGTAGAAGCCCATGTCACCGATACCTACCGGCATCTCGCCGTTCTTAAAGCGCATGTAGAAGTCCGCGGCATATACGAAGTTATACTGGAGATACAGGTTGGCGTATTCCACAAACGCGTCGTACGCGGCCTCGGTGTTGAGTCTGGACGTCAGGCCATCCGGATCGTAGAACTCACCGCCGTGCTGATACAGGAACGGAGAGTAGTTGCCCACGCCGTACGGGAAGTAAAAGCTGTAACCGTCTTTAGTAAGGATCGGCACCAGGTCGTATACGTCTTCCCAGGTATCGGGAGGCGTCACGTCAAGTTCCGAAAGAATGTCGGTGCGGTAGAACAGCGCCGCCCAGTTCTGCGTCTCCGGGAAGCCGTAATGCTTGCCCTGATACAGGTACGGGACCAGCTCCTCTTCGTAGAACGAATTGGCCACCAGCTCATCGAAACCCTGTACATGGGTGCCGGTTTCCAGATCGTATGACTCTTTGAAGTTCTCCATAGGCAGCAGCGCGCCTCTTACGGAGAATTCGAACGGGATACCGGCACCGATGGCAATTGCCAGATCCGGCGCGGTACCAGCAACGTAGCGGGTCATGATCAGACCTTCGGAACCGTTGACCATGTTGATATTCACTTTAACGCCGTAGTCCGGCGTAAACTGTTCGGAGACCAGGTTGCGCAGAATGTCAACATACTCACGGCCGCGGGAAACGTACACCTCAAGAGTGACCATATCTTTCTTAGTCTTTTCGCGCTGTCCTACGGAAGAATAATCTTTAATGAATGTATCTTTAAAGCGCACCAGGCCAACGTAGAAATTCTGCCAGGAGTTGCTGCGGGCTTTTTTGTAGTTGTAGCCTTTGGCGGAAAGCTCCATGTAATCCACGGTAATGGCCTGCTCGCGGATGGCGACCAGCGTGTTGCTCAGACCGGTGAGCGCGCTGTTGATATCGTTCAGCGAGATCGGCACTTTCTCCATGTCGTCCGCCATCTTCTTGAACAGTTCCAGCGCAACTTTAACTGCGGAACCGTACGAAGGCAGTTTGCCGCCGTTGCACTTGGAAATATCGGAATAGCATTTGGAGAAGAGTTCAACGTATTTGTCCAGGTCTTCCTGCAGATCGGGAATGTTCTTTTCCAGATCCCAGTCGCGGTTGCGGTCGACAACATATCCGCCGGTAGAACTTCTGGTAGAGGAAGTGATCCGCGCGACCTGGTTGATCAGATCGGTGATGGAGTCCATCGACGACTCAATGGAATAATATGTATGTCTCAACGGACCGAGTTTGTTGGTGACGGAGATGGTGTGCTCGCCTTTGGTAAGGTAGAACAGGTAGGGCGAGTTGTCCGGCATCTTGAGCGCGTCTCCGATCCAGCCGTCAGCATACGGGAAGCAATATTCGCTGAGTTCTGAGAACGGGATCTCGCCGTCAATTTTAATATCTTTGTAAGCCGCCACGTTGGTGGTCATAGACTCGTAACGGAAGCCCAGCTGATACCAGCCGTCTTCGGGAACCTCAAATGTCCACTGTACGGAGTCGCCGCCGGTGCTCCAGCGCTCGCCGCCGAACACGTTGTAGCGCGTGACTTTGAAAGACTGAGGCGAGGAGCAGTAGTCATTGTCGTATTCCATCCGGATACTGACGCTCGAAGTGTAGTCGGGATCTTCCAGTTCGAAACGGATCACTTTGCCGTTATACGTGCTGTTTATGCCGCCGTTGGCGCTCACGTACTCATCGTAGGACTGCAGCACCTGCGGAGCCGTGAACTTGATCGCGCCGATCGCGCCGGGCTGGTTGTAGAAGTGCAGCGTGATCTTGCGGGTACCGGCCTTCATATACATTTTATAATTATTCCGGTACACGCCTTCGGGATTGGACATGGTCACATGCTGCCAGCCCAGAAGTTCCTGGGATTTAGGACGGATCTGGTTGCCCGAAATGTCGAGGTTCTCGGAAAGCACCGTATTATAGAACCCGTACATACGCTTGAGGGTCATATTGCTGGCGTTTTTAAAGGGCAATTTATTGTCGATCGTGATACCGACGTACATGTCGGAATCTTTCGCCGGCAGGATGAGGTAGTCGAGGTCAAGCGAATACAGCGCGGACTCCGGAACGTCAATAGTGAACGTCACATACGTGCCGTCGGCTTCGGTATAGATCGCGTCCGGGAATCCGGTGCAGTCGACCGTTACGTCCGTTTTCTCACGGTAGTCGTGGAACTTGATGCCCTCCTCATAACCTTCATATTCGGTCAGCCGGATGAACGTTCCGCCGTCAACACCCTCGAGAGAGTTCATGTCGACAACGATGTCCTCCCCTTTGTAATCCGTATACCCCTTCTGCTTGTACTTTGTAAGTACCTTACCGTACTCGAGCAAGCTGTTATCCAGACGGTTCTCCGTGGACAGGAACGGGTTGAACTCCATTTCATCCACATTCTCCACCACAAACTGTTTGGCGCCGACCTTGCGGTTGCCCCGCGATATCAGCACGATCAGCAGGATGGCTACCAGCACCGCCAGGATGATCGATATGCGAATGATCTTCTTTTTCTTCTTGTTCATACGCTCAACCTTCCCGTGACTGAGTAGAATTGCATAGCACAAATTTCGTGAGCCTCCCGGTCCACGATAACTTATGCAATATAAACAAAAACATTATACTGTTTTTGTGAACAAGTGTCAACAATTGTTTTTTCTTTTATAGAATTAGGTTTTGTCTTTGAATAGAATTAGGCTTAGCCTCTAAATAGAATGAGGGAAACTGCGGAATCGCCTGCGGCGATGAATTTTCACGCGATGAGGTCGCCGCTCCATATCGCGCGTGAGATTCGCGGCCGATCAGGCCGCACCACAATTTTCTGATTCTATACAGGCACTGAACTTAATTCTATACGGGCACTGAATCTAATTCTATTCAAGGAAGCTCTTGACATTATCGCGATTTGTGATATGATTATATATGCGTAGAGGCGCGTCGAATCATCAGTAGACGGCACAGGGCCTGCGGACAGCGTTGAAGACAGGGCCGGTCGAAAGGGATCGACGCCGAAGGCCCGGCGAAGCCGCACGTCAGGCCTGGTCCTTCCGGGAATACCGGCCGGACTGTCAGCGCGCAGGCAGAGCAGGCGCGGTGGAGAGCTATGCGTTGACGCTGTAAAAGTGCGAGGAACGCAGAACTCCACGCCGTCGGGACCGCCTGGCGGCTGTTATTTTATTGCCAGAAGGAGTTCGAACATGAAAGACCGTTACAATGTGGGTATCATCGGCGCCACCGGCATGGTGGGACAGCGTTTTATGCTGCTTTTGGAGAACCATCCGTGGTTTGACGTAAAAGTATTGGCCGCCAGCGCCAGATCCGCGGGCAAGCCGTATACCGAGGCTGTCGGCCCCAAATGGTCGATGACCGTACCGATCCCCGACAAATATAAAGACATGCGCGTGAAAGACGCTTCCGCCGACGCCGAAGAGATCGCCGGCGAAGTAGATTTCGTGTTCTGCGCCGTGGATATGAAGAAAGATGAGATCAAGGCGCTGGAAGAGCGCTACGCCAAACTGGAATGTCCCGTCATTTCCAACAACAGCGCGAACCGCTTCACGCCGGACGTGCCTATGATCGTGCCGGAGATCAATCCCGAACACGCGGCGGTCATTGAATTCCAGCGCAAACGGCTAGGTACGAAGCGCGGCTTCATCGCGGTCAAATCCAACTGCTCGCTGCAGAGCTACGTTCCCGCGCTTCATCCGCTGCGCCGGTTCGGACTCTCCAAAGTACTAGTATGCACATATCAGGCCATTTCCGGTGCGGGCAAAACCTTCCGCACCTGGCCTGAGATGATCGACAACGTCATCCCCTACATCGGCGGCGAAGAAGAAAAATCCGAGAAAGAGCCGCTCAAACTGTTCGGACGGCTGGAGGGCGGCATAATTGTCCCCGCCGACTCCCCCGCGTTCACCGCCCAGTGTATCCGCGTGCCCGTATCCGACGGCCACATGGGCGCGGTGTTCGCGTCCTTCGATCAGAAATTGCCCCCGCTTCCGGAGATCATTGACATCTGGAACAGCTACGAGGGCGAAGCGCAGCGCCGCAAATTGCCCAGCGCGCCGAAACATTTCCTTAAATACTTTGACGAAGACAACCGCCCCCAGACCGGACTTGACCGCATGCGCGAAAACGGCATGGGCGTATCCATCGGGCGGCTGCGCGAAGATACACAATACGACATCAAATTCGTCTGCCTCTCCCACAACACCATCCGCGGCGCGGCGGGAGGCGGCGTGCTCATGGCCGAACTGCTTACCAGCATGGGATATATGGACTGATCGGAGGGTATACTTATGAAAAAACCGGTATTCACCGGCGCGGGCTGCGCCATCGTAACGCCGTTCAAAGGCATCAACAACGCCGAGGTCGATTTCGACAAACTCGGTGAGCTTATCGAAATGCAGATCGCCGGTCACACCGACGCCATCGTCATCTGCGGCACCACCGGCGAATCCTCCACGATGCCCGACGCCGAGCACCTCAGCGTGATCGAGTACGCGGTCAATAAAGTCGCGGGCCGGATACCGGTCGTCGCGGGCACGGGCTCCAACGACACGCATCACGGCATCAATCTCAGCCGCGAAGCTGTCAGGCTCGGCGCCGACGCGCTGCTGCAGGTCACACCCTACTACAACAAAGCCACGCAGAAAGGCCTGATCAAACATTACAGTGCGATCGCCGCCGCGGTGGACGTGCCGATCATACTTTACAACGTGCCTTCGCGGACCGGGGTCAATATCGCTCCCGACACTCTCAAAGAGCTCTCAAAGATCCCCAACGTCAACGGCATCAAAGAGTGCAACCTCGCCCAGGTCACCGAAGTGCGCTGCAAGTGCGGCGACGAACTGAACATCTGGTCCGGCGAGGACGGTCAGGTGACGATGATGCTGGGCGCCGGCGCGCAGGGCGTCATCTCGGTGGTATCCAACGTGTATCCGCAGATCATGCACGACATGGTCATGAAGCACAAAAACGGCGACGTGCGCGGCTCCTGGGCGCTGCAGGCCAAAACGCTGGGACTCGTGAAGGCGCTGTTCTGCGAGGTCAACCCGATCCCGGTCAAAGAAGCACTCAACCTCAAAGGTTACAACGTAGGCGGCTGCCGGCTGCCGTTGTGCGAGATGGAAGACAAGAACCGCAAACTGCTGGCGGACGCGATCATAGAATTCGAGGCGAAGCTGTAATGGGGCTGAAGATACTGTTGTCCGGCGCGCTGGGCCGAATGGGCCGGGCCGTGGCCGCACAGGCCGAAGCAAAGAACGCTCAGGCTGCGGAAGCCGGCGAGCATGAGAACCTCACGAAGATCGTGTGTGGCGTTGACCCGTTTGCGGACAAATCACCGTTCTCCCCGGGTTTCCCGCTGTACAGCGATTTTGCGTCCGTGCCGGCGAACTGCGCCATAGACGTTATCATCGACTTCTCGCACTTCTCCCTCACCCGCGCGCTGCTGGAATTTGCCCGCGCCCGTAAACTGCCGCTGGTGCTGTGCACCACCGCGATCAGTACAGAGGACCTGGCGCTGGCCAATGAAGCCGCGAAAGAAATACCGGTGTTCCGCTCGGCCAATATGTCCGTAGGCATCGCGCTCCTCAAAAAACTGGTGCGCGAATCCGAAGCGTTTCTGGGCGACGATTTCGACGTAGAAATAGTTGAGAAACATCACAATCGCAAAGTCGACGCGCCCAGCGGCACGGCACTGGCGCTGGCAGACGCCGCTTCATCGGCGCGCGCGGGCGGTTTTGACTACGTGTACGACCGGTCGGCACGCCGCGAAAAGCGCGGCAAACGCGAACTGGGCATCAGTGCGGTGCGCGGCGGCAATATTGTCGGCGATCACTCTGTCATGTTCATCAGTGACAATGAGATAATCGAACTTTCCCACAGCGCCCTGTCCCGCAGCGTCTTTGCGGACGGCAGTCTGCGCGCCGCGGCATTCCTGAAGGACAAGGCGCCCGGCATGTACGGCATGGACGATATGGTCTAGCGCCGGCGCCGCCGACCGTGAATAAAGCCGGGCCGCAAAACAGACGGTCCGGCTTTTTATATTATGCGTCCCGCGCGGCGGTCAACGCCACAGCCCGGATACAAAATACAGCAGCACCAGTGCGGTGTACGCCGAGTAGAAATTGCCCTCCTCGTCGCGGCCGCGCTTTAATATGCGCTTTGCCTCCGTATCGTCCACCAGCGTATAGCCTTCGAAAAGTTCGGTGCCGCACAGGCCGTCGAAGTTGACCGAAATACCGCGCTCCGCGGAAGCGCGCACCACCGCTGCCACGATGCCGTTGCTCTCATCCGTCATGCCGGGCGAACTGAACAGCACTGGCGACAGCACGAACAGTCGGTCCCCCTGCGCTTCGTCAACGACAATCCCCGTCTCTTCCATAATTTCCCGCCTGCCCGCAGTCAACAGCGGCTCCGCTTCGGCGCGGTCCTCCGGGTCGATCAGCCCCGCGGGCGGCGACAACAGAAACCGGCCGCACGGATAGCGGTATTCGTAGTTGAGCAGCAGGCGGGCGTTGTCGCCGTTCCCGTCCGTAATGATAACTGCACATGTAACGGCGTCCGGCAGCATTGACCGCACTGCTTCCGGGGACATGGCCGCCACCAGGTCTTCGCGATCCCGGCGCGAAGCGATGAAATAATGCTGCCCCGGAGCATACCGGAGATCGTAGGCTTTAAGAAAACGGTTCTCCAGGAGCGGAAAGGCGTCTTCGGGTCGTATGATCGGTGCCTGTGTGTTGTCGTTTTTAATCATTTTACAGCCTCTTTTCGTACTCGTCTGTGATTCAGCCGCAGATCGAAATGATCGCGTCCGCGAAGATCTCCGCGCTCTTGTACAGTACATCCGTCAGCATGAACTCGTCGGGGCCGTGCATGCGGTTGTCCACGCCCGGCATCGCACAGCCGAAGGCAACGCCGTTGTCGATGGTATGCACATACGTTCCGCCGCCGATGGCCAGGGGCTCCGCGTCGCAGTCCCCCGTCACGCGCCGGTAACTGGCCAGCAGTTTTTGCACGAACTCGGAGTCCCGGGGCACGTAATGGCACGGATTGAGCGCGGTTTCCGCGCTGTCCGCACCGGCTGCTTTGAACGCGTTACGCAGCACGCCCATGAAGTTTGCCTCGTTCGCCATGGCGGGCACGCGGCTGTCGATCAGCGCGGTCAATTCGCCGTTTTCATAGTGCATCACGTTGAAGCTGGAACTGATCCGGCCGCTTTCCGCGTCCTGCATGTCGATGCCCGCCGCTTCGCCGTGGTGCACACCGAAGGGGTACAGTTTTGAAAAGTTCCGGAGCAGCGCGAGCACCGGATCCGCGGAGGGCAGCGCGGACAATATCTCCATCAGGCATGTGAGGCTGTTGACCGCGTTCTCCGGGGTGGAGGCATGGCCGCCCACGCCGCGGACGTCAACGCGCAGCGTATTGCCCCCGGTCTCCAGCTCCAGTCCGGCGCCGCAGCGCTTCGCGATCGCAGCCGCGACCCCCGCCGCTTCCGCCGCCGTAAAGCCGCCTTTGCCGCAGTCCAGGACGGCCACCGCCGAGAACGGCACCATGTTGCGGCGCAGGCCCGCGTGGATGCTGACCACCGGCGACGCGGCCGCGGCTTCCGCCGTAAACCGTTTCTTTATCTCTGTGCCGGCAATGCCCCGCTCCGCGTTGATAAGCGGATAGTCCGCATCCGGCGAAATGCTGTACCGTGCATGGGGCTCCCGCTCGAAATAATACTCTAAATCGCCGAGTCCCAGCTCTTCACAGCCGCCCAATATGAAGCGCGCCGTTTTGCGCAGCGGGATGCCCAGTTCTTTTATGGCGCGCAGCGCGTACAATACCGCGATCGCAGGGCCTTTATCATCCGCCGAGCCCCGCCCGAACACCGCGCCGTCCTTAAGCACCGGTTTGAACGGATCCGTCACCGTCCAGCCCTCGCCGCCGGGCACCACGTCGAGGTGAGCCAGAATATCCAGCTCCCGCTCTCCGGTCCCCAGATCGGACGCGATCACGTAATTGTCGTAATTCGTCACCGCGAAGCCGTACTGCTCCAGCAGTTTTGTTCCCGCGGCCAGCGCCGCCGCCGAACCCGCGCCGAAGGGTTCCGCCGCCGTCTTAGTCTCTTCCGAATACGCGCTGTCGATGCGCATCAGCATAAACAGGTCGTCCAGCATCTGCTGTTTGTGCGCCTCGATATAATCGTGTACGCGCGCGTTGTACAATTCACTGCTCATCGGTATTGTCCGCCTTTCCTTCATCTATGTCCTTAATAATAAGCGTGAGGGTGCCGTCGGCTTCGCGGCGGTATTCCATCGCTTTGGGGTTGTCGTACACTTTGACCGGTATCTTGATCTCGATGCCGTGTTTTGAATTGACCTTCTGCCGGGATATGCGCTTCACCAGTGTGGGCGGCACCGGCAGCGGCGCGTCCGTCTCCACCGGCAGCCGGTCGGCGATCTCCCGGAAATCCGGCGCCGCCTCCGGGAACTGCTCGGTGAAGTTTTCGAATATATTCTCCATTTTGAAGGAGTTCTGATTGGCCAGCTCACGGCACATCAGTCCCGCCACGCGCGGCTTCATATCCACCGTTTCGCCGTAATGCTCTTTGTACACCCGCTCCGCCACTTTGCGCACCGTGTCCAGCTGCGTCTTGACCGAAAGCGTGTCGGTGACGCCCAGGATCACGGAGGAAATGTAGAAATCTTTGACGCCGCCGATCTCGTATTTCTTTTCCAGTACGAGCACGTCGCGGGTGTCGATATTGACGAAAAACGCCTCGTCCAGTTTGGCGTTCTTGCCCGGCAGGATGCCCTGGTGTTTTACGAAGTTGATGGCGTTGGTGTGGGCGATCGCCCGGAACTCGTGCACGTACGAAGTTTTGTAGTTGAGCTTCATTACGGCCAGATAGTCATCGCCGACGATCTCAGCGGTCAATACGATCAGATCCCCCGAAGGTATCGACCCCGCGTCCTGCATCACGCCGAAAAACCGCCGCGCAAGTTCCTGCGAGAAGTCAATGAATTCGTGCCGTACGTCCGCCACGTGACTGCTGACAAACCCGTCGCGCTCGAACGCGCACTTTTTGATGTCGTCGCTGTTGAAGGCTTTTACGATGTGCGCTTTCAGGTACTCTTCGGAATCGTCGTCCAGCGCCGTGGGATAATTCGAAAGCACCGGCTCCGTGGCCTCCAGGTCCAGAAAGTGGATGATCACTTTTTCGATTTTTACGCTGTCAATGCTGATCAGTTCAGGCATATTCCGCTCCTTTTCGCGTATTGCCGCCAAAGCCGGACGTACCCACCGCGGTCAATACCCCAGCAGCACCTCGCGGTTCGTACCGTAGAAAATGTCGTCGCGCCCCGCCATCATTTTACAGAACTCCTCGAAGCGCTCCCAGAAATCGTACACTTCGAATTCATACGCATGGCCCCAGACGTAGAAGATCTGCGGATGGTCCGGTTCGAGTTTCAGGAACTGCTCGCCCAGTTCGAAGAGTTTCGTCTGCTCCAGGTGGAATACGGACGGGTCGAACACCAGCAGTTTCGTCTGCGGTTCAAAGTTGTACGTGGACGTGGTGGTGCGGGAGTATTTGACACCGGTGCGTTCCGCGAGCACGCGGACAACGCGCTCGTCCATACACCCCGTGCCCCCGGGATACGCCATGCCCACCACTTCGTAACCGGCCAGTTCGGAGAGGGCAATGCGGTCCTCCTCCACTTCTTTCACTATCTCATCGTCCGTGAGCCGGTTCAGCGCCGGGTGATGCAGCGTGTGCACCGCCAGCTCGTGGTCCTTATAAATACCGCGCACTTCCTCCGGCCGCGGCTTTACGTGGGGCGTGGTCACACCGTCCTGGAAGATGGAGTTTGCGTTGCCCAGCAGCCCGGAGTTGATATTGAACGTGGCCTTGAGCCCGTACTTGTTCAGGATCTTGATCAGCCGCCGGTCCTGCGTCACGCCGTCGTCGTAGCTGAACGTCAATGCTTTCAGTTTTCCGTCAAGATATTTCATGAGTGGCCTCCCGTCACTTTTACTATTCTGTACGCGTCGTTCCGCGTGAGTCCGTATTTTTCCATCGTGTCTTTCAGCGCCGCTTTCGGTGCCGCGCCGCGCGCGATCAGTTCTTCGTAAAATTTGCGCACAACGCCTTCATCCGCCGGTCCGTCCGGTGCGGTGCCGGCCGTATTGTCCGCGCCCGCGATGCACAGCACGAATTCCCCCCGTGGCGGCTCGGTCTCGAAGCGGGCAAGCAGTTCAGTCGCCGTACCCCGGAGCGCTTCTTCGTAGGTCTTGGTGAGTTCGCGTAAGATCGCCACACGCCGGTCCGGCTCCCCCGCGTCCGCGAAAAGTTTTTCCAGTTCCGTCAGCGTTTTAAGTATCCGGTGCGGCGCTTCGTAACATACCGTGGTGTGCGGCTCGTTCCGCAGGCGTTCAAAAAACGCGCGGCGGCGCTTGTTGTCCGTGCCGATGAATCCTTCAAACACGAAGCCGTCTGTGGGCAATCCCGACAGCACCAGCGCCGTCACGCACGCGCACGGTCCCGGCACTACCGTCACTTCGATCCCGCCGTCAATGCAGCTCTTTATCAGCTCATACCCCGGATCGCAGATGCCCGGGAGCCCCGCGTCCGACACCAGCGCGATATCCGCGCCGGCCTCGAGCTTCGCCAGCAGTTCGGGGCCGCGGCTCAGTTTATTGTGCTCGTAATAGCTCACCAGCGGTCTTTTAATGCCGAAATGCGTGAGCAGGCCGAGCGTGTGCCGCGTATCCTCCGCGGCGATCAGTTCAACTTCCGACAGGATCCGCAGCGCCCGCGCCGAGATGTCCTCCAGATTACCTATGGGCGTTGCCACCACGTACAGCATATCAGCAACCTCCGTAATTGTCCGCCATGAGCGGCGCCGTCACTTTGAGGCCTTTGCCCCCGCCCTTGCGGCCGGCGCACAGAAACATCACCGGCGGAGCGCTTAGGTCTGCGTGCACCATTGTCAGCTCGACAGGTTCCACCCCCGCCCCGCGCATGGCGCTGAACGCATCGGCGAGCCGGTCCGGCCGGTCCACCAGATACATCATCCCGTGATATTTGAGCAGCCCGGCCGCGGCAGCGATCATTTCCTCCTGCGTCCGGTACACTTCGTGCCGTGCCGCCGCGATCCCTCCGGTATCATTCGGCAGGCCGCTCCCTGCCCGCACATACGGCGGATTCAGCGTCACCGCGTCATAACTCACGTTGGCCAGGCCGCTTTCGCAGATGTCCGCGCACCGCACTTCGACGGTGCCGCCCAGGTCATTGAGGTCAACGCTCCGGCCCGCCAGATCGCACATTTCCGGCTGTATCTCCACGGCGTCAATATGCAGCTGCCCCGCCTGCGCGTTCAACTTTCCGCACAATAATACCGGGATGATGCCCGTGCCGGTGCCGACGTCAACTATGTTGACCCGTTTTCTTCCCCCGCCCGAGAGCCGCGCGCGCAGCCCGGCGGAAGCGTTTATACGGCGCGCGGCGTAATTGGCCAGCAGCACGGCGTCCGTCCCGTACCGGAACGTGCCGCGTTTCTGGATAATATACAGCCCGGCGCACTGGAGATCATCCAGCTGTTCGCCTTCCCGCAAGACCGCTTCCACTGCGTAAACCTCCGCGGATCCTGATTATACAAAACAGGGCTGTCCTTTCGGAGACAGCCCGTCTGTTACGATTTGTTAATAGTTACACCCATCATTCTTCGGGCTTCGGAGCTTCCACGGGGCAGACCTGAGCGCAGTTACCGCATTCAATGCAGAGCTCAGCATCGATCTCGTATTTGCCGTCGCCTTCGCTGATAGCTTCTACCGGGCACTCCGCAGCGCACGCGCCGCAGGAAATGCAATCGTCTGAAATTTTGTATGCCATAACACAACACCTCCAGTAAGAATCGGTTACGACGCATATTGTACCACATTTTGCGAATTTGTCAATAGGCACTATTTTGTGTTATACTTCCCCCAGCACTATCCGGCCGTGCCGCGGCATAACGGCGGCGAATTGACGCCCGGATCAGCGGAGGTAAAAATGAATAAAGAGAAATTTGCCAACGAACTGAAGCAGCACAGCCGGGAGTACGGCAGCCTGCCTTTCTGGAGCTGGAACGACCGCCTGGAACCGGAGCGGCTGCGCGCGCAGATCCGCGATATGCATGAGCTCGGCATGAACGGCTTTTTCATGCACGCCCGCAGCGGACTGGAGACCGAATATCTGAGCGACGAGTGGTACAACGCGATAAAGGTGTGCGTTGACGAAGCCAAAAAGCTGGGCATGGAACCCTGGGCATACGACGAGAACGGCTGGCCCAGCGGCTTTGCCGGCGGCAAGGTGCTGGATGATCCGTACAATCACGCCAAATTCCTGAAGGCGGAGGTAAAAGATCACTTCGATCCGGAGGCGCTGGCGGTATATGTGATCAGCGGAGGCAAGTCACGCCGCGTGACCGCCGAAGACGCAGAAAACCGCGAATACTTCTGCGTTTACCGGCACACAGACCCGACGTACGTGGATACGCTGAACGACATTGTCACCCGCAAGTTCATCGCCGCCACTCACGAAGATTACAAAGCCCGCCTCGGCGACGCGTTCGGCACCGAAATGCCCGGCTTCTTCACCGACGAACCCCAGTATTTCCGGTATGCCACGGTGTGGTCCGACATATTGCCCGAAAAGTTCCGGGAAAGCTACGGCTACGATATATTCAGCGCGCTGGACGCCATGTTCACGGATTTTGAAGGCGCGCAGGAGTTCCGGTACGATTACTGGCGGCTCGCTCACGAGCTGTTCATAAACAATTTCATCAAAGTAATTTACGACTGGTGCAAAGCCAACAACTGCCGCGTCACCGGTCACGCCGTAGAAGAGACGTTCCTGGCAGGCCAGATGTGGTGCTGCGGCGGCATAATGCCGTTTTATGAGTACGAGCATATTCCCGGCATTGACCACCTGGGCCGGAATTACGACCAGGGCATTGCCAGCAAACAGCTGGGCTCCGCGGCGGCGCAGCTGGGCAAAAAGAAAGCGTTGTCCGAAATGTTCGCGTGCTGCGGCTGGGACGTGTCGCCCCTCGAACTCAAGCGCATCGCCGAGTCCCAGTACGTGGCCGGCATCAATCTGATGTGCCAGCACCTGTACCCGTATTCAGAGCGCGGTCAACGCAAACGCGACTACCCCGCCCACTACTCCCAGCACCTGCCCTGGCAGAAACAGATGAAGCACTTCGACGAATACTTCAACCGGCTGGGCTATACGCTCTCCCGGGGCGAAGAAGTGGCGCCGGTACTGCTGCTGCACCCGATCCACTCCTGCTGGCTCAATTATAAACGCGAACCCGACGGCGCCACCGTGGCGGAGCTGGACGCGTCGCTGCGTGAAGTCTCCTGGGCGCTGTACGACCGGCACATCGGTTTCCATTACGGCGATGAAGACATTATGCGCCGGCACGGCCGTGTAGAAAACGGAATGCTCATCATCGGGCTTCAGAGCTACAGCTGCGTGGTGCTGCCGAAGATCTACTCGCTGGACGCCTCCACCGCGGAGCTGCTGCGGGAATTCGCCGCGCAGGGCGGAAAGTTCGTGTTGACCGATGCAGCGCCCGACCGGATCGACGGCCGCGTTGCCGCCCCCGGTACACTGGATTTCCTGAAGTCCAATACGGATATTGACACTCTCGCCGCCGAGTCCGAGCTGCGCGTTTCCACCCGCGTGCACGACGTGCGGTCAATGCTGCGCCGCACCGAACGCGGCCGCCTGGGCTTCGTGGTCAATCTCACCGGTGAGACAATTAAAAACGTCCGCATCGGGCTCAAAGGCGCCATCCACCTCAACATACTGGATCTGGAAGAAGGCGTGTTCCGCCGTGCGGAGACCACCCGCTGCGAGAAATGCGGCGCGCTGCGCACCGAACTGGATCTGGAGCCCGGACAATCAGTACTCATAACCGAATTTGAAGGCGAAGACGAACTGGAACCTGTAGTGCGTTCCGCGCCGGTAAAGCTCGACCGTCCTTTCGCGTCCGTCACCCGGCCTGAGAATATGCTGCCGCTCGACCACGTGCGGCTGTCCTACGACGGCGTGAATTTCGAAGAGAACCGCCCCATCGAACTGGTGCGCGACATACTGTACCGCACGCGCTATGCCGGCGAGCTGTGGCTGCGCTTCGAGTTCGAAGTAAAAGAACGGCCCGCGCTGGTATACACTGCCGTGGAACCGATGAATATACTGGGCCTCACGGTCAACGGCACCCCTGTGGAGTTCACCGGCAAAGGCTGGTTCGACCCGTCGTTCCTGACCGCAGGCATCACTTACCTGCTGCGCCCCGGCGTCAACGATATCACGGTAAAAGTCAACTACTTCCAGCGCGATTACGTATACTACGTACTGTACGGCGGCGTGTCGGAAACGCTGCGCAACTGCCTGCTGTTTGACACCGAACTGGAGACGATATATCTGTTCGGGCATTTCGGCGTTGACACCGGCGAGAGCCCGTTCGAAGCCGGCCCTCGGAATTCGCTGATCTGCACCGGTCCGGTGGCGCTCACCCGCGAGCCCGAGTCCATCGACATGGCAGACATCACCCAGTCCGGCTATCCGTTTTTCGCAGGCAGCGTTGAATTCGAGACGTCTGTCAACTACACGCCGGGCGATCCTTCCGAGCTCACGCTGAAAGGGCGCTATTCCGTGGCGGAGATCTTCGTCAACGGCGTCTTCGCCAAGGCGTTGATGTTCTCCGACCATGTGAACCTGGCGCCGTTCCTGCGCGCGGGCAACAATGTGCTGCGCGTGCGCCTGGTCAATTCCAACCGCAACCTCATGGGCCCCCACCACAACACCGACCCCGAGCCGTACATTCTGGGGCCGGTCCAGTTCTCGTATGAGATGCAGTGGTCCGCGGACGGTCAATGCGGTTGGTACCATGACCGCTACGCGCTGGTGAAGTTCGGCGCCGCTACCGAATAAAACTCATCCGGTTCAAACAGCAAATGTATGAAAAGAAGACCCCCCGGTACATCACGCTGCCGGGGGTCTTCTTTTCTGTCTCTTAAAGCGGTTAATTATTTGTCCGCGAGATACTCGTTGATGCGCTCGAGCATTTTGTCCGCGTCGATGCCGTGCACTTCGCACGCGTCCTCCAGGCTCTCGCCGTGCGCTGCCATGCAGCCCACGCAATGCATGCCCGCGTTCATCAGGATGGCGGCAATACCTCTGTCCATCTCGATAAGCGCCGCGATCTTCATGTTTTTCTCTGCTTTCATATCATTCACCCCCTTCGGAAGGCTTTGTTGACGCCGCGTTCAGCGCTTCCGCGCTTTTGCGGTATTTTCGTTGTTTTTTGACCTTGCGCACGATCCACAGCGTCCCGAGGACAACGACCACCAGGCCGATGACAACGAAATTGACCACCCGGATCGCCGTGTAGCGCCGCAGCGATCGTTCCTGTTTCGCCCCGGTCTCCACGATGAAATTGACATTGCTCGCGCCGAGGAAGCCGGAACGGTTGAAATTGAACATATACGAGATCAGGTGAGATTCGTACGCCAGCACCGGCTCGGTCTCGCCGTTTTCCGCATAAGGCGTCCGGTAGTAGAAAACCTGCATGAATTCCGGCGGCACCTTGAGACCGCCCCGCAGAGTGTTCAGCAACTCGTACGCCAGATTCTTATACTGTTCGAATGAGACCGTTCCGCCGTGCAGCGTTGCCTCCAGTTCGATCGTGCCGCCGAAGTCGGCAAGCAGCTTCGGGATATCGAAACTGTTCTCGACCGCGTACGCGCCCGCTGAGGCCTCCGGCACGCGAATAGAGGCGCTGATCTCCAGCGAAGCCTGTTTATCCTCTTCGGACCATTGCCCGGCAAAATACTGCTTTATATACGCGTCTACGGCCGCTTCCGCCCTGCGGCTGCACTTGAATTCGTCAAAGTAGCCGTCGTACCGGACTTTGAAGCGCTTGCAGGTCATCCGGAACGAACCGGCCGCACATTCGCACTCGTATTCATAGCGTTCCCGCACCGGATCGAACCCGGTAAATCGGACGGTGAACTCCCCTGCTTCCGCACCGTAATGCTTTTTCAGGTACGATCTGACGGCGAGCCGGTCCGCGAACTCCGTCACGATGCTACCGCTCGATTCCAGATAAAGGAAGAGCGAACACAGCACCAGCAGTGCCAAAAAGACAACGAGCAGCACACGCCCGGTGTGCCGCTTGCTGTCCTTCATTTTAGAGTTCGATCCAGGTGTGTTGACGCTGTTCAGCATGTGGCAATAGTCGCGAAATCCTGAAGCTTCAGGCTGGCGCCGCCGACGAGACCGCCGTCAATATCATCCATCCCGAAGAGTTCTGCCGCGTTAGCGGCGTTGACGCTGCCGCCGTACTGGATGCGCACTGCGGAAGCATATTGTCTGCCGTAGAGTTCTTTAACGGTATCGCGGATGATGTTGCAGACTTCTTCCGCCTGCGCCGCGGTGGCGGTGCGGCCGGTGCCGATCGCCCAGATGGGTTCGTACGCGATGACCAGTTTGCTGACCTGCTGTGCGGTGATGCCCAGGAGCGCCGCTTTGACCTGGTAACGCACCAGTTCCGCGGTCAGGCCCGCGTCACGCTGCGCCAGTGATTCGCCCACGCAAACGATGGGTTTCAGACCGTAGTTGAACGCCGCACGGACTTTCTTGTTCACGGTCTCGTCGGTCTCGCCGAAATACTGTCTGCGCTCGGAGTGACCGATAATAACGTATCTGACACCCATATCCTTAAGCATCTCGCCGGATATCTCGCCGGTATACGCGCCTTTTTCCTCAAAATGCATGTTCTGCGCCGCGATCTTGATCCGGCTGCCGCGGGCGGCGGTGATCGCCGTCTGGATGGCTGTGAACGGGACCGCGCACACTACTTCGTTGCGGCTGGATTTGACCAGCGGCTTGAGCGATTTGATAAATTTGGAAGCCTCGGAAGGCGTTTTGTTCATTTTCCAGTTGCCGGCAATAATTCTTTTTCTCTTACTCATGATAAATACCCCTTATTATACTATTTCAGTCCAAATATGCAGTGAGGCGCGGCGGCGCGGGGTATTCCCGCGGTCCGCCGCAATTGATCAAATAATTACTTATCTTCGAGGCATGCAATACCGGGAAGTACCTTGCCCTCAAGGAATTCGAGGGAAGCACCGCCGCCGGTGGAAATATGCGTGATAGTGTGGGCAAAGCCGAGCTTCTCGATCGCCGCCGCGGAGTCGCCGCCGCCAACGATCGTGACCGCGTCCGTATGAGAAAGCGCCTCGGCCACCGCGATAGTGCCGCGGGCCAGCGCCGGATTCTCGGTAACGCCCATAGGTCCGTTCCAGACCACGGTCTTGGCATTTTTGACCGCCTCGGAGAAAATCTTGTCGGTCTCGGGACCGATGTCAAGACCCATCATATCGTCGGGAATGGCATCAATGCTCACTGTAACGGTCTCGACCGGCGCGTTGACCGGATCCGGGAAACCGGCGGTGCAGACACAGTCAACGGGCAGCAGGATCTTGACGCCCGCCGCTTCGGCTTTCGCCATCATGTCGCGGCAGTAGTCGATCTTGCTTTCGTCAACGAGGGATTTACCCACTTTGTAGCCCTGCGCGGCCAGGAACGTGAACGCCATGCCGCCGCCCACAATGAGGGTGTCCGCTTTTTTGATCAGGTTTTCGATAACGCTGAGTTTGTCGGCAACTTTCGCGCCGCCCAGGATCGTAACGAACGGTCTGTCGGGGTTCTCCAGCGCTTTGCCCATGATGCTGATCTCTTTCTCGATGAGCATGCCGGAAACGGCGGGCAGATAGTCAGCCAGACCGGCGGTGGTAGCGTGCGCTCTGTGCGCGGTGCCGAAAGCGTCATTGACGAAGATCTCCGCGAAGCTGGCCAGCTTTCTGGCAAACTCGGGATCGTTCTTTTCTTCTTCCGCGTGGAAACGTGCGTTTTCCAGCATCAGCACTTCGCCGTCTTTCAGCGCGGCGGCTTTGGCTTCGGCGTCGGGACCGACAACATCGGCCGCCTGGATCACCGGTTTGCCCAGCAGTTCCGCGAGGCGCGCGGACGCGGGCGCCATGGAATATTTGGGATTGAACTGTCCCTTCGGTCTGCCCAGATGGGAGACGAGTATAGTTTTAGCGTTGTGGTCAACGAGATATTTAATAGTGGGAAGAGCGCCTTTGATACGCTTGTCATCGGTGATATTGCCCTCGGCGTCAAAAGGCACGTTGAAGTCGACGCGGACTATAACTTTTTTGCCGGCGACGTCAATGTCTTCTACGCTCTTCTTGTTATACATACTCATAGAATGCACACTCCTTGTTGATAATAATTTTGTTTTTTTCGGCCAATTTGTCGGTCAAACCGGCATTTATCGTGCCGAAAATGTATTATACATTAGTACAAATATGATGTCAAGCCGAAAAAAAGAGCCCCGCGGAAAGCGGGGCTTCGGGTACAGCAGAAAACGCCTGAGCGCTTTCCGCAGTATCAGCTGCCGTAGGGGTACATTGCCCGGCCGATGGGCGCGGCGTCTCCGTTTTTATAGAAACTGAATACGTCGCCGACGGTGTTGTTGTCCGCCCATTTAAACGCGAAGTCCGCGTTTTCACCGAGGCCCAGTACCGTTTTCGGCACGCTCAGCATGAGCAGATCGTCCGCGATCCGGATCTGTGCGCGGCCGCATTCGGTCACGCTGTAGGAATCCGAGGTCGCCAGCCGGCCCACGGAAGTCTCGCCGTTTTCCGGCGCCCGGTAGTTGATCACGTAGTCGTACCCCTTCCAGCCGGTGTTCAGATCGGTAGATATGTACAGCGTCATCCAGCCTTTATTGTCGAAGTCGTTGGTGCCGGGATCGGTGATCGCGGCGGCGGTCTTAACGAAGAAGTAGACGTTGTCCGCGTCTTCGCAGACTTTCATTTCGACGATATCGTTGCGGTTGGTGTTGTCAACTTTGCTTTCAAACACGGTATTGTTGCGCTTGATCGTATCGCCCGCGTAGTCGCGGTAATACGCGGTCACATCGTTCCACTGCCCGAAACTGCCCGCGAGGTCGATGGTCCGGACATCGCGGCCGGTGCTGCCCGGCGCGCCTTTGTATTTGCGGATCAGCGAGATCATCTGCATGTAGTAGTTGTCACCGTACCCGCCTTCCATGGGTTCGATGTCGCGGCTGCAGTTGGGATCGGCGTTGTCAATGAACCGTATCGGGCGGTTGGTGTCAACGACGCTCTGCCGCTGCGCGATCCACTCGTTCCAGCCGGTGATGAATATCATTTCCGGATCTTGTTTGATCGCCCAGTTGAACTGCTCCTCGAAGTTGTAACCGTAAAAATACGCGTTCTCGGACTTATCATTTTTGCCGTTGTGCCAGCTGCGGGTGCGGTCGTTGGCCCCGTACCACGCGGTGTAGCTGAAGGTGCAGGTCGCGTTGTGCTGCGCCACGGAGACGTTGACGACTTCCTTGCGGCCGTTCAAACCGTACACCGCCTGGGAGGTCATCAACCGGCCGAATTCCATCCACGGGAAACCGTCGGCATAGCGGGTGCTGTTGGGCCAGACGCTGCGCTTGATGCGGAAGAACGCCTTGGCCTCTTCGGAGATCGAACTGTCGCCGGTGTCGCCGACGATCATCGGCTTGCCGTCCCAGTTGTACCATAGGCTTTCGTACTGAGGCTTGGCTTTGTATATCTCTTTAAGGATCTTGTTGATCGTGGCGCCGGAGGACGAGTTGGTATAGAAACAGACTTTAGGTACGTCCCAGCCCTGGTCCTGGTACTCTTTCAGGATGCTCATCAGCGCCAGTGCGTTGCTGGTGTATGTATATGCGTTGGTGGTGTCAAAGCACAGGAAATCCACACCGGCGTCGGTCAACATCTGCACATGTTTCCGCATCACCCATTTCTCGCTGGAGGGATAATAGCCGAACATCGGCTTGCCCCAAAAATGGAAAGCGCTGACTCCGCCCCCGCCCGCGTTCATCCAGGCGGATTCCGATTTGAGCGCGTTGGGGTCGCGGGCAACGATCGCCGAATTGTCGTACAGCGCCGTACCGTGGAAACCGATCCACAGGAAATAGAAGATACCTACCTGCCGGTCGGTGCGCTCGGTATTGTTCGCGCTGCCAACAGTAAGCGTACGCCCCAGATCATCGATACCCACCGTGTACGACAGCCGGTATTCCGCGGTGTTGACGTAGCCGTTGGCATCTGCCGTAGGCGCCGGAGTAGGCGTAGCCGTAGGCTTCGGTGTGGCCGTGGGCTTGGGCGTAGGCGTAGCCGTAGGCTTGGGCGTCGGCGTAGCCGTAGGCTTGGGCGTCGGCGTAGCCGTAGGCTTGGGCGTCGGTGTAGCCGTTGGTTTCGGCGTAGGTGTTGCCGTGGGCTTGGGCGTAGGCGTAGCCGTAGGTTTCGGCGTAGGTGTTGCCGTGGGTTCCGGCGTCGGCGTGGCCGTGGGCTCCGGTGTGGGCGTAGCCGTGGGCTCCGGTGTCGGTGTAGCCGTAGGCTCGGCTGTAGGCTCTGCCGTGGGCGCTTCCGTCGGGGCGACGGTAGGCTCAGCCGTTGGCTCTTCTGTCGGGGTGGCGGTGGGCTCTGCTGTAGACTCTTCCGTGGGCAATATGACGACCGGCTCGGTAGGCGCCGCCGTCAATTCCGCGGTAGCCTCACCTGCCGTATTCTTCACACCGCATGCGCATGTCAGCAGCATCATTGACGCCAGCAGCAGCGCAAGTAAAGATTTAGCGATCCTGTTCATCTCTTTGTCCTCCGGCAGCAATTGTAACATTCACTGTTTATGTTGTCAATCGAATGAATCATGAACAATTGTTTGACAAAAAAAGAAGGCCGGCATTCCGACCTTCTCAATTAATCAAATAAACTTAAAACTCAGATCTCTTCGTCCTCAGTGGAAAGCCACGGAGTACCGCCCTCGCTGGCAGTGACAACATCAGCAGCAACAAGCATGATCTCGAGTTCGGCTCTTTCGTACTCTTTCTTCATAACTTTACCCCCTTATGCATACCCGCCGCGTCAGCGGGAGCAACTCTTCAACGTGAAACCGGAATAAAACCAGTTCACCGGGATTATACTACACTTTTCGTACGGATGTCAACACAAAAATCCGCCGCGCAAAAATATTTTTTATTCTATTTTTACGCGGCATACCGGTGCGTTAGATCATTCGCCGTAATAAGCGGCTGCCGCTTCGCTTACCAGGTAGAGCGCGCTCATCATATTCTGGAGGTCAACGGTCGCAGCATCGCTGGTCAGCGCAGTGTAGACATATCCGAGCACGCTGTATTCCACAACATACTCATCGTTGCCGTCGCTGACGGAGAAGGTATGGACCTCGTCCAGTCTGGTGAGCCAGATATCGGTAAGTTCAAGGTAGCAACTGGTCTTGTTGAGTTTAACGAAGTCAACTTCCTCGCCATCGATCTTGAACACATAGTTCGAGTAATCAGTGCCTTTCGCGAAGTTGAACCGGACTCTCAACGTCACAGTGCTGTCGAGTACCAGCGCGGCTTTAGTGCCGGTAAGGTTGACCGTAAGATCTTCGGGGATCACAGGCGCGAAGTCCTCAACGTCATCCGCGGTAACTGCAGTGACCGCATCAGAAACGGTGATGTCTTCCGCGTTGTAATCATAGTAGATCTGAGCGGCATTGCCGTACTGCTCAAGCGCTTCCGCAAGTTCAGGCAGATTCTCGTAATCGCTGTCTTTCGCCAGATCAAAATACATCTGCATCGTGAACTCGTAGGGTTCGCCGGTGATGTTGTTGCCGTCTTTATCGAACGTGTATACGGGCAGGCCGTCGCCGGTGAAGATCTCGACGCTTAACGCATCGCGCATCTGAGTGGGTTTGATCTCCTTGGTGAACCAGAAGTATTTACCGTCGCGGCACTCGGAAAGGAGCACTTCGTCAGTCTCTTCGCCGAAGGTAATGACCGCAAACGCTTCTTCGTCTTCAAGGATCTCATCCGCGACGCCGTAGATCAGCGAAATGCTGAGTCTCTCGCCCAGATTGATCGTTCTGCCGACGATCTTCGCGATCGGAACTTCCAGCTCATCGGTGAACACATCGCCGGTATCCTCGAGTTCCACGGTGGCAATGAACTTGACCGTCGTGTCGGTGAACTCTTTGGTGATATCCGCGTCAATGACGTACTCGGGAGCACCGTCATTCAGCGTGCAGTTCAGAGTAGCGGTAGCGGCATAATCGCCGTTGTCAACCTGATACCAATCCCATTCCGCCGCGTAGGTGTGGATCTCGTGGTAGACTTCTACAACACCGAGGATGACAGTCTCGATCAGATACTGAGCATCGTCTTCGTTGATGTCATAGGTGTAGATTGTTACTACGCCCGTGCTGCCGTTGGCGAACTTGAGCGTGAGCATCGGCTGGCCGGCCGGAATGCCATCGAGGTCAACGAACGCGAAGTTCAGAATGGTCTCGGTCAGCGTCTCGGTATCGCCGTTGGTGCCGTTGCCTTCGATCTCATACTCTACTTCATTGAGGCAGTACTCCCAGTACTGGGCGTTGCTCTCAACGGAGATCAGTTCGGCGGTATCCGGGATCTCAACGGAAACGAAACCGTTCTTGGAGAGTTCATCGGCGTTGACGTTGACAGTAACTTCAGTCGTTACGCTGTGCGTGCCGTCAGCGCGGCCGATGCGGCCTGCGGCAGCCTTGAATTCTTCGATCTTGTCGCCGGATCTTTCGATCTTGTCCTCAGAAGCAAAGCCGCGGATTTCAAGCTCGGTAGACGGAACGAATACGTTGCCGCCGGAAGCATCGCGGTTCCGATCTTCGAACAGACCGGCCACCGGCCACACACCCGTCGGGAACTCGCCCTGGCTGGAGATGAAGCTGTATTCACCGAATACATCGTAGAACATTATAAGTTCAACAACGTTGTCCGTATAGTTGAAGCGGCTCCAGAAGAGGCTCTCGCCGTCGAAGTACAGAGACTGGTAGCAGTCAACATCCACGCCATCACCGAACTTGATATACTCATCCTCGTCCTCAGCCAGAGTATTAATGCCTAAGTACGCGTAGCTGCCCTGGTAACGCAGAATAGCGGTATAGTACAGATATCCCATGTCATCAACAAGGAAGAAATAATCAGCCATACCGTACGGGGTTCTGGTCGTCTGCATGTAAGCAACGCCGACCAGATTACTGCCCTGAATTTCATCTGCCACGTCGAAGTAACCGGCATAGCTGCAGTTTACAGGATTGACTATAACAAGGTAACTCTCCAGAGTACCGACCAGATAATTTCTGCCCAGGCTGGATGAGGTCGCAAGGTCGGTATAGCTTAAAGGAGCGTAACCGACTTCAGCAAGCTCGCCGGAAGCAGTATCGAACGTGTAGACATAACCGTCACCGTTGGTGTCATCAAAGGTGTACGCGTACAGTTTGCCGTTGCTCGCGTAAGCGGCGCTGGCGATCGCAGCATTAAGCGGTGCATCGGTGAGTTTCTTATACTCCGGCAACTTAGAAACATTAAACTCGCTGAACCAGATGTCGCCCTCTTCATCCCAGATGAAACCGTTAAGCAAGGTATCGACTACCATGATGTGTACAACGCACTCAGCAGACTTGGTCTCATCATATGCGGAAGTCGCGGTGATAATGACGTCAACGTCTTCATCGCCTTTGTAAACGCTGGTCACCAGACCGTTGTCGTCAACTACCGCAATGCTTTCATCGGAAGAAGACCAGTATACCAGATCCTCCGGGAAGCCCCACGGATAGACGTCAGCGGACAGCTGCAGCGTGCCGTTGTTGATGATAAGGCCTTCATCAGGGGTGACCTCAACGTACACATCGGGATCTTCAAACTCTTCGGGAGTCAGATTGATCTTGTAAGTGGATACGTGGGCCGCGTAGTCATAGACCTCAACGAGGTAATGGTTCTCTTCAGTGTTAGCGGAAATATCGAACGGATAGTCGATCTGCTCGCCCGGACGGACCGATTCGTCTTCGACCGCGCCGTAGTAATCCACCAGTTCACCGTCTTCGGTAAACAGCGCGACCGCGGCGATGTACTGATTGTCATGTGCGGATACATAGAGATATCCGTAATCATCATAATACTCAGCACCGACAATGAACGGAGCGGTATCGTCAATGACGACCGGCAGCGAGAACGTCGTGCCGTCCTTATCAACTTCATCCCACAAAGCTCCGCCGTTGGCGTCCACGTAATACTCGGGGATCAGCTGATAATTCAGGATCAGTTCAGTGCCTTCCTTGTACAGCGCCGGCATGAAATTCACAGTGGTGCTGGTAGAGGACTGCATGTACTTAGACTGATTGTAGTGGTAGTATGCCGCGTACGAAGAACCGTACGTCTGCTGAGTGAGTACTTTCCCGTACTTGTTGGTCACGTAGAAGCGGCCCGCGGCAGCGTTGCGGATCTGGCCGTACTGCGCGGATTTGACCATTGAGTCGGAACTCATCGCGTTGCGTTCGGGGTGATACTCTTCATCATAAACGATCGGGTTGCCGCCGAGCATATAAGCATCGTCTGCGTTGGGATAGATAACTGTAAAGATCTTGTTATCAAGGCAGGCTTCGCCGATGGCGTATGCCATATACGGAACCTTGGCATCTTCGTCATAATAGAACTCAAGGAACGATGCCGTATCGAACATCGACGGAGCGGACCAGTCGCCGTAATAACCGAACACAGGAATGGAGTGCTTCACACCCAGCGCGCCGTCTTCGGTGTCACCTTCGGTAACGAAGATGAAGCCTTCGATGTAGTTGCCTTTTTCGTATCCGCCGAGCGCTTCGTCAAGTCCGGAGACATTGAGCGCGACCTGCACGGTCTCGCCGGCGGGGATCACCAGCGCCGCGTCTTTCGTAGCTTCAAACGCCAGCCGCGCGTCATAGGTGTCGATATCTTCGTCGCCGTCAAAGTCAGCGTACTCTTCATTGAACAGTTCAGCATCTTCGTCAACGAGGCAGCGAAGGATCCACTGCGCATCCAGCACGTTGGCAACGCCGTCGCCGTTAAAGTCGTAGTTGTGGGCGTCAAGACCCTCGTAGGGCTCGCCGTCGATCGTCCAAACAGTCGCCAGATACAGCGGATCGGTATCCTTATATCTGTACTCTTCATCGGTGTACTGCGTGAAGAAGTCCGCGCTCAGGTAGTACGCGATATCCTCGTCGGAGTAGTTGTGAATAGAGAAAAGTGCGTCGAATTCGTCGCCGTCAACAACGCCCAGTTCAACTTTTACTTTGCCGTCAGCGATAGATGTCGCGGCGCTCGCGGGAGCGGACTCGGCGACACCGTCAACGGTAATGAAGGACTTGGCGTTGATCGCGGCGTAAACGTCCGCAAGACCTGCGCCCTGCTTCATAATGGAGTAGTAGTAATAACCGGGTTCCATCTGAGGAACAGCCGTGGACATCAGCAAGCTGGTGATCAGCTGGCGTCTGGTCAGACCGGATTTTTCCTCAAGCCCGTTTTCACGGATGTACTGACCGAGCAGCGCGGAAAGACCGGCGATCTGCGGAGCAGCCATGGAAGTACCGGACATGGTCTGGTAATGTTTTCCGTCGGCAGACAGACCTTCGACCGAGTAAATGGATCCGCCGGGAGCGGTGATCTCGGGTTTAAGGCTGAGATCTCCGGGAACGCCCCAGGAAGAGAAGTCGCTCATCAGGTATTCGCCTTCGCCGGATTCCGCAACGGAAATAGCGCCGACATATACTTTTAGATCCCCGACCTCAGGACGGTCATTGGAAATAAGTTTGAGGTACATACCGGTTTCCTGAGTAACGGAGACCGCGGGAATATTCGTAGTGATACCGGTCAGGTTCATGTTGATGACGCCGGCCTGGTTATTGACGATGATGACGGCAATGGCGCCGGCATCCGCAGCAGCGTTGACTTTCTCATAGAAAGAAGTCGTGCCTCTGTTGCAGACCGCGATCTTGCCATCGACATACTCAGCCAGCGCGGCCCACTCTTCGTCCGTTCCGACGGAGTCAAGGTATACGTACTCGTGATCGCCCGCGATGGTGGCAATGGGTTCATTGCCGTAACCGGAAGTCTCGGTGACAAAGAACGGAATGCCGATACCGAGGTCAAGGTAAACGTATCCGCCGTTGTCGACTGAAGCGACCGTCAGCGCGTTGCCGAACGAACCGGGGCTGCCCAGCGAGCTGTAGTTGACGTCATCGCTGTACAGATCGACGCCGTACATGTTGGCCCACTGATAAGCGTTGCCCGCGGAAATGGATACCACGGTATCCGAATACGCGAAACTGTCAATGATAGCCTGATACGTCGGGCTGGTGGCCATACCGGCCATAGCGGAGCCGAGAGACAGGTTGACCGAGTCGCAGCCCAGCACGAACGCGTCTTCGATAGCGACCAGATAGTCGGAATCGTACGCGCCGCCGCCTTTGCCGAACACCTTCATAACGAGCAGCTGAGCGTCGGGAGCTTCGCCCTGAGTCTGGACTTTATCGAGAGATTTCACGAAGCCGCCTTCGTCATCGGTGACGTAGCGGTTGCCGGCGGCAATACCGGATACGTGAGAACCGTGGTCGCCCTGGCCGTCGTTATCGTGGGTGACGTCGAGGTCGCTGTCAACGTAGTTCGCGCCGAAAGGCACTTTGGTGTTGACGTACAGATCTTCGGCAGTCAGATCCGGATCTCCGATCTTGTAATAAATGTTAAGATACTCAAGCACTTCGGCAATTTCCGACGCGGTGAGCAGCTCAACATTCTTGCCGGACTCTTCGATCGCGAACTCGAGGGCCTCGGGATCGAACAGTTCGTGGTTCGTGTCGAGACCGGTGTCAACGATAGCGATTCTGCCGCCCAGACCGGTATATCCTTCTTCCCAAACGTAAGAAGAACCGACCATAGCGGAAGCGCCGGACATCAGCGGCTGCAGGGTTACGGTCTCGCCTTTCATCGGTTCGTAGAGGGTCTCAACAACGACTTTCTCTACTCCGCGCACCATGCTGATCGCTTCGATCTTGTCGTAGGGCACGTTCGCCGAGATCATGTTTCCGGCCAGCGTGATGTTCCACACTACGTCAAGTTTTTCGCCGCCCAGGACCGTCTTCGAGATCCTGTCAGCCAGCACGTTCTGCTGCGTGCGCAGCTCCGCGCGGTAAGCCTCTACGTCGGCATTGCCGGCAAGGCTTGTTGAGAAACCTTTCTGGAGAGCCGATTTTTCGGAAAGCACGATAGATACACGTACCATACCGTCTTTCACGTAAGCTTCTTCGAACTCTTTTACCTTTTGTTTGTCTGCAAAGAGACGACCGTTGCCCAGATTCTCGACCTTGGTGTAACTGACATTCTTTTTGCCGCCGTTGTTCGCCGCCGCATTCGCTTTAGTCGCGAAGCTGCCGCTCCAAAGGCCGACAACCATAGCCAGCGCAAGAACCACGGACAATGTCTTCGTTAAAATCTTGCTTTGCATGTTGTTTTCTCCTTCCCATCCTACCAGATTAATTTGACCCTAAGGGATAAAGATCAAAATCGTATCTATTTTACCGCATCGCCGCCGGGATTGCAATAAAAAAATTGCCCTCAACCGGGCAATTTTAAAACAACTACACAAAAAGTTTACAATTCATCCGTCCTTTGCCATTTGCCCCTTGCCCTTTGCCATTTGCCCCTTGCCCTTTGCCATTTGCCTCTTGCCATTTGCCCTTTTAAAGCGGTTTTCCCTTCATCAGCTTCTGCATCAGCCTTTTGAGCGGATAGACCAGCATGCCCGCGCAGAAATTGCCCGCGGCATGAATCAGATCCCATTTGAAGCCAACGGCGATCCAGGCCAGCGTGGCTTTGAAATTATAGTGGAAGAGCAGCGCCTGCGCCGGCGCGTACAGCGTGCCGTAACTCAGTCCGTGCAGCGCGCAGACGATCGGGTATACGATGACCTGCGCCTTCCAGGACATTTTTTTAGGCAGCAGCATCGTCACGCCCCACAGGACCGTCCAGATATACAGATACGGGATCCACCAGACATTGAAGCCGGCGTAAAGGCCGGTCAGAAAAACAAAAACATACAGCGGGATCAGGCCGCGCACCCGGAACACCAGCGCAAACAGCATCGTAAACATGCCGATCAGGTGAATGTTGGGCAGCGCTTCCATCAGAAGCTTCGAGCAGAAAGTGACCGCGCCGAGCATGGCAAACAGCACCATCTCGAAGGTTGAAATGCCGCCTCCGGGACGATCGTCCGTCAGTTTGTTGTCCGTTGATCCGCTTGAGATGAGATCTGCCATACTGTAATAAAAAACTCCAAAAAGCGGGCCCCGAAGCCGCTGCCCCGGGGCTCCCCTTTTAAGCCGTGCCGGAATCAGTTAATACCGCGATCGCTTATTTCTTCTTCGAAATGATCAGCATAAAGACGCCGATTATCACCGCGGCGCCGAGGATGCCGCCGGCAATGATCACGCCCTTGATTATCTCCGCGTTTTTGCCGTTGTCTTTATCCTTGCCGGAACTGCCGCCGGGTACCGTTGTCGCGTCACCGCCGGGCTCAGCGGTCACATCGTCCCCGGGCACGGGCGTAACGTCAACGCCGGGTTCGGCGGTCGCGTAGTCTCCGGGCACCGCCGTTGCGTCGCCGCCGGGTACCTGAGTCGCCGGAGCTGCCGTTGCCGGAGCGTCAGAAGCCGGAACGGCCGTTGCCGGAACAGCGGTCGCGGGCACCGCCGTGGGCGGATCAGTCGGAGCGGTCGTAGGCGCGTTCGTGGGGTCATCGGGCGGATTGTAGTCCGGCGGTATCAGCAGCGCCGAGAACAGCAGGCTGTCCTCTTTGCCGTCACAGGTGGCAACGCACAGATAATAGCGGTGGATAGTGGCCTCCTCAATATACAGACCGTTGGGAAAATCGACCCTGCTGCCCTCCGCGTAAAGCTCCTTGCGCTCGCCTTTTTCGTTCGACTCGTACCACTTGAACGTTACCTCGCCGTTCGCGTTCTTGGCAGCTGCCTCCAGTGAAAACGCCTCGTGCGGAATGTACGTGTAATAATGCTGTTCGGAGACCGGGTAAATGCTGAACGAGCTGCCCGCCGACGCGCCGCCCGAGACCGTGATATTGTACTGCGCGGCGAAACCGTCGTATTCCACTACCAGCCGTTTCTGCTCGGAGCTGTATACATTGTTAGGATATACGCTTATTTTGCTCTTGTCCGTCAGATCCCAGAAACCCTGCTCCGAATACACGCGCATTCTTATTCCGGATAGATCGATCGCTTCGCCGCCCTTGTACGTCTTCTTATTCGGCTCTTTCTGCAGATCCACGCCGGAAGTCAGTGCGCTGTCCTCGTTGGGGTCGCGGACGTTGACCCGGCAGACCTCGGTGTAGCCGTACAGTTTCTGCCCGCCTTTGCTCACTTCCACCATGCAGACATAGTACTTGGTGCCCGTTTTCGAAGTGTCCGGGATCAGCACCATCTCATTCTCATACAGGAGCGCCTGGATATGTTCCAGCGTGCCGTCGTGCGTCTCGTACCACTGATAGGTGTAATCGTAGCCGGACTCTTCGGTGATCTTGACCGGGATCTTCACGAGCTTATCCAGCGTCGTGTTGACAACATGCTTTACGGCGAACTTCGTGATATGCTCAAGCGTTGTCTTTGTGACCTTCTGAACGGCAATATGCGCCAGTCCGGTCACCGCCACGCTGCCGGAGCCGTTAACGATGCAGTAGATCTTCGCGCCGTCGAGGCCGAGTTTGACGTTTTCAAGGGTGATGTCCGCCCCGGTGGGAGACAGCGTGACTCCGTCGATATAATCATGCCAGGACGCGCTGATCGTCTCCGGCGTGTCCATAAGCGGATAATCCGCGCCCTGATAGCGCAGGAACCATTCATAGCTCAGGTCGCTGCCCGTGGCGGTCACGGAATACATCACGTTCATACCCTCGGGGACAACGTAGTTCGACGGTCCGTTCACGATCTCCAGCGGTTCCGCCGCCGCGGCAGGCAGCGCGGACAAAATCATACCCGCCAGCAGCATCAGCGCGGTCAATACCGCAAATACTTTCTTCATAGTTGACTCTCTCCTTCTGAAATCAGTCTCCGGACGGCAGCGTAATATCCGCCACCAGCGCCCGGTGATCCGACGCGATCTTCGGGTAGACCCGGCTCGCGTTCACTTCGAGATCTTTTGTCACAAAAATATAATCGATCTTACGGTTGGGGCTGTCGGACGGGAACGTGTACCCGTTGTCCCCCCGCGCCAGATACGCCGCGGTGTCGGTGAGTTTCTTCCGGACCCGCCGCAGCTTGAGATTGCCCGGTTTCATATTGAGATCACCCATAAACACGCCGCGTTCCCGCGGGATCAGTCCGGCCACCGTTTTCACCGCCAGCCGGTGCTCGTCCGGGTTCAGGCCGAAATGGCTCACCAGTACTTTGAGTCCGTCCGCAGCTCCGATATCCAGGACTGCCGACAACACACAGCGCGTTTCATAATATCCGCCGGGGATCAGGCGTATTACCGGATCCGGTATCTTCACCGTCTCTGCCCGGGTGATCGGATAGCGCGATAGCAGCGCGTTGCCGTACGGATCCACGCCGCCGAAACGGATCGCCTCGGCAAAGTAATAATTAAATCCCAGCATTTCGCCCAGTATCTGCGCCTGCGCCTCGTACTCGCCCCGGTGCTCTCCTTCCCCGCGGATCTCCTGCAGCCCGATCACATCCGCCCCGGCTTCACGGATCGTTTCCGCCATGATCTCGAAATCGATCTTCCGGGTGACGAAATTCATGCAGTGCTGCGTATTGAAACTCATTATTCTGAGCTGCATTTGCCGCCTCCGTAATGGCATTGACCCCTGTGCGTCAGTCTTCCGGCTTCGTCTCGAGCTTGAGCGGGAAATCGCCCAGATGCTTCAGTTTGAAGCCGTTTTTCTTATACTCTTCGTAGTCGAACGCTTCCAGTTCGTCAATGGCGAGCTTATGGAACTCGTAGAAGTTGTGCCACCATTCGTAGCCGCTGCCCAGCGAGGCGTTCAGGTACGCGTCGGCAATATCGCAGCCCATCTGCGGGGCAACGTAAAATGCGCCCATGGCCAGTACGTTGACGCCGTTGCCCGTAATGGCGCGCAGCGCGGCGGGAACGCTCTCCACCACGCCCGCGTGCACATGCGGACATTTGGAGGCGGCAATATGTATGCCCATTCCGGTACCGCAGAACAGGAGCGCGCGCTCGAACTCGCCTTCGGCGATCATTGCCCCCGCCCGAAGTCCGATGCGGTGAAACATGAGGTCGGTGTCGGTGTCGGGATCACTGTCGGCTTTGACGCCCACGTCGGTGATCTTCCAGCCTTTGGCCTTCAGATGCGCCACTACAGCCTCTTTGAGCGGATAGCCCGCGAAATCGGCGGCCACCAGCAGATACTTGTCTTTTACAGTCTTCATAATAAATATCCTCCGAACGTATTATTAAAACGCCTTTCCCGGCGTACATGCTATCATTTACTGCGCGTATAATTTAATACTTCATATTTGTCATCCATGATAAGCGTATCTCCGCTGATCGCGATGATATAGTAATATGAAAACACTTCCGTTTCGCCGTTATTAACTTCTTCAAATGTCAGTTCGATCACGTCGCCGAACAGATCCCAGCGACATTTATAACCGCCATAGATACCGGTTCCGTCCGCGTTGAACTGATTTGCGGTACCGTCACTGCCGTCCCACATACCGACCAGCTGATCTTTGCTTACCGCGTTCATGGCCCTGGCGCCGGTGATGTTTTTGGCATACGCATAAACATTGCCGTCATATCTGTTGTCCAGGAGCAGCTTATCGCCTTCGATGGAAATGTAAAAATACGGAGCCCGCATATTACCGGTTTTGAAGAAGACCCGCAGTTCGTCATTTTCGAGCGTCCAGCTGAAAAAGTCAAAATACTGTCCTCCATTAAACATCTCGCCGTATCCGTTTTCTCTGAATTGCATCCAGTACCCATCGGAAGAAGAATCAGTTACGTAATCCCATCTGCCGATCAGGTCGTTTTTGCTGAGCTTTCCGACGGGAAGCTGCTTAACAATAAATGTATATTTGTAGGTCTCGCCGTAATCTGTTTCCTGGCTCAGCACCAGTTTGTCAGCGGTATTTTCAATGATTTTGAACGTTTCCGGATCACTCCATAAGGAAGTGAACGATATGGTGTCATCCGTACGCTGCCAGGTATAGCGCACTACTTCGCCGGCACTCTTAAAATAAAGTGTGCCGTCATTTTCAATAATAAGTTCAAGACTTTCCTCGAGCTCCATCCCGGGTTCGTAATCATTCGGGACCATCTTCCAGTTGTTCACGAGCGGATCTGCCGGCACCGGTTCTTCGGTGGGAGCGGGAGTGTTATTGACACCCGCCTCCGTCGCGGTTCCGGGTGTTTCATTGTTTGCTGTTTTGCACGCCGCAAATGACACTAACAGCACCAGCGCCAATACGACCAGTATGATCTTCTCCATTTTTTTCATAACGATACCTCCCCGTTACGGATGTTGTTATTATTTTACCTTCTCGTCTGTCCCGTTGTCAACACTAAAAGCACTTTCAACATATGCTGCAACGCATAATAAAAAGGCTGTTTGGCGCCCGGAAAAGACCGGTGCATCAAACAGCCAATAATTATCGATCCACGATCGCGTCTTGTATGAGAGTTTTAATCTGCGACGACGCGGGTGTAAATATCCGGAGAACTGCCACTGTCATCGTCAAGCGTAAGCGTATCTCCTTCTATCGTTATATAAAAATAACGTATATCATCGCTGTCATCATCGAAATAAATGCGCAGCTCATCTCCCTTTAAAGTCCAGTGGATGGCCTCCTCGGCGTAATAGTAATAATTTAAATACGTGCCCGTGCCGTTAGAGTTGAAACTGAACATTTTTGAATAACCTTCCCAGTTACCTATCAGCTTGCTTTTGTCTACTTTCCCCGAGGTCCTGCCCTTGACCTTTACAAATGTCTCTTTATATTTACTGTTAAATATACCGTCTTCCTTCGGGATAAGGACCATCCGGCTGCCGGTAAGCTTGGACACTTTCATTACAGTCTTATTATCGCCAAATGTAACAGTCAATTTTTTATTGCTGTATTTCCATTTGAACTCTTCGATATATCCGCGGTCCTTAATGTACCCTTTGCCGCCTTTCTCGAAGACGATCTGCTCGCCGTCTTCATCACCTCTCATCTGCCATGTACCGACCAGCTTCGACGAAGCACAGCCGGTGAACAGCGTACAGATGCCCAGCATAGTTGCCAGCGCGAGTACGGCGGCAATGATCCTGATTGACTTTTTCATAATTATACCTCCCCGGCATTAGTTGCCTTACGATATACAATGCGGTCTGTCTCGTTGTCAACTCGATGGTCAACACATCGCCGTGTGAAGTCCACTCGCAGTCAGAGTCGCTTACCGTGCCGGTACCGTCCGCTTCGTCAACGTCAAGACCGCTTAAACTCCGATACCTCGCCGTTGATGTTTTCTAGTGTAAAGGTGTCTCCGTCAATCTTAATAATAAAATTCATTGTTTCGCCGGAATCATACCATTTTATCTTTAGCTTTTCTCCATTGAGACTCCAGTGAAAAGCAGATTCATGATCCGATGTTTCTGCTTTTCCCTTGCCGCCGGCATTAAACGTAAACTCATATTTATAATACCCGTTCGGAAATGGACCGGTCAATTCCCAGGTGCCGACTAATTTTGACGAAGCACAGCCGGAGAACAGCGAACAAATACCCAATAATGTTGCCATCACAAGAATCAAGGCAATGACTCTGATCGTCCTTTTCATAATTATACCTCCATGGCATTTATCGCTTTACGATTTTACAATGCGGTCCGTCTGGTTGTCAACAGTGCCGGCATTGTGCTATAATCGATTCGCTCCGGGACCGCGCGGGCGGCCGGCGCTCTCAGTTACTTCGCGGGAGTTGAACGATATGGTACTAACAATCGACATCGGCAACAGCAACATCGTGCTCGGCGTTTTTGACCGACGGGAACTGCTCTTTACGGCGCGGATCTCCACCGACATCAACAAGACCGCCGACGAACTGGCCGTGATGATGAACGAGATCTTCACTATCAGAAAACTCGACAGTGCCGCCATCTCCGGGTCGATCATTTCGTCCGTTGTCCCCGCGCTGACCGGCGCCATGAGCACCGCCGCGGAGCTGATCACGGGCAAGGCGCCGTTTCTGGTTGCCCCCGGGATCAAGACCGGTCTGAATATCCGCATTGACAACCCCGCCCAGCTCGGCAGCGACCTGCTCGTGGACTGCGTGGCGGCGGCGGCAATGTACCCGAAGCCCGTTATCGTTGCCGACATGGGCACTGCTACCACGCTCAGCGTCGTGGACGAAGGCAACAACATGCTCGGCGGCGCCATCATGCCCGGCGTCCGTACCGCGTTGAACGCGCTGATCAGCAAGACCGCACAGCTGCCGCAGATCTCCATCGACTCCCCCAAAAAAGCCATCGGCACCAACACCAACGACTCCATGCGCTCCGGCATCGTGCTGGGCAGCGCCGGCATGCTGGACGGCATGATCGAGCGCTTTGAAGAGGAACTGGGCCGGGAGGCGTTCGTGGTGGCGACCGGCGGTCTGTCCGGCGAGATCTGCAAACACACGCGCAAGAAGATCCTGCACAATCCCGACCTGCTGCTGCAGGGACTGTATATCCTCTATTTGCGAAACAATCAGACGGAATAATTAGATTTTTAACCTTTGTAGAATTAGGAAATTAGATTTAATCTTGGAATAGAATTAAAGGCTAATTACAAACTATGGTGTGACTGCCGTGCGTCAGCCACACTGATTGAAAAGACGGTTTGTGGCTGACTTCGAGATCACGATCAAAGGCAGCCGGCTGCATCTGTGACCTGCGTGAAATCCCAAATGTAAGACATTTTCGCCCGTTCAAGCAATATTGTCTTACATTTTAAGGATTTAGGAGGAACAAAATAAGACATATTTACCCATTTGAAGAATCTTGTCTTATTTGTAATGTTGATAAGCCCCTGAAATGAGCGAGAATGTAAGACAAAACCACTCGTCTAAGCATATTTGTCTTTCTTTTCCGAAAAAACGGACCACAGTTCATACCATTTGCAATTACCATTTGTCTTTGCCATTTGCCCCTTGCCATTTTCTATTCCCTTTAGTATAATATTGTCCGCGTGAGCACGCGACGCGTCCGCCCGAGCCGTCAGAGCCGGACAGGACACAGAAGCCGGATACAAGAATGTACCGGAGCCGCGTCCGCCGCGCACAGATTCATGCGCTGCATCCCGCATGCACAAAGGAGCAGCAGTAAGGAGTTGTTTTAAATGGATAAAAAGACCAGAGTTCTTGTTTTCACGTCCGTCTTAGCCGCGCTTGTGATCGTTCTGCAAGTCGTCATCACTATTACAGTTTCATCGTTTCCGATAACATTCGCGCTGATACCTATCGTGATAGGCGCCGTCGTGCTCGGCATGGTGCCCGGCACGGTGCTCGGGCTGGTGTTCGGCGTTGTCGTCTCGATCCTCTCCCTCACCGGCAAAGATCCGGGCGGTCAGATGGTGTTCGCGGCCAATCCGTTCCTGGCGTGGGCGGTCTGCCTGCTTAAAGGCGCCGCGGCCGGTTTCATCCCTGCCCTGCTTTACAAGCTGTTTAAAAAACATGAACAGGCGCTCAGCATCACCTACGCGTTCACCGGTATATTCCTGTTCCTGGGCGGCATCGGCGTCACGCGGCTGATACGCGGCAGGGGCACCGCGCTCTCTATTATTCTGGTAGTGATATTCGCGGCGGTGGCCGGCGCGCTGCTGTTTGCGATGAACAAACTGCTCACTTCGGACAACGCGGCATGCTACATTGCCTCCGTCGCCGCCCCGATCTGCAATACCGGCATATTCATCATCGGAATGGTGCTGTTCTTCCGGCCGCTGCTGAATACGTGGGCGGGCGGATCCGACACGTTCGTTTATGTGTTGACCGGGCTGTGCGGGGTCAATTTCCTGCTGGAACTCACGGCGTCAATACTGGCCACGCCGGTGGTCATTGCCGTCTCGCAATACACGTCAAAGCGTAAACTGATCTGATCGGGCTGACTGAGCTGACTGATTACTCGAACACCAGCGAACCGAAGCACTCGGGACGGTGGTAGTCCGGCGCGGGCGCGTCGATCATGTGCCACACCGAATAATACGGTTCTTTCGCATCGTCGCAGCAGGTGTAGAAATTGCAGCGCAATATCTCGCCGGGCTGCGGCGTTTTATATTCCGGCACATAGCGGCGGATAAACGCGTACGGGATCGAGTAGCTCACTTCCCAGCCGCCGGGGATACGGCCCGCAGAGGCGGAGAAAAATGAATTGTCCTTTATATCCGGATCCGTGAGCAGGCGGCTGGACGCGCGCGTGCCTTCGGGGCTGAAGCCCACGTACATAGTTGCCAGCGGATTGACTTCAAAATTGAAATACGCATCTTTATTGCGTTCGGGGGCAAAAAAGAATTCCAGGCACGAGTCGCGGCACACCGGGTCGCCGAACGCGCGGCGGACGGCAATTATCTCCGTCTCATACGCCCTCATCCGAACATACAGCGCTTTGTCGTCGTAGCACAGTTCCGCACGGCCGCAATGGAGCGGCTCCCCCGCCTTGCGCCACGGCATCACTTCCAGCACCGCGGAGGTGCGGAAACCGGACAGGGGTCTCGCCCCGCTGTCAAAACAGATAAAACCGGTGTCGTCGTGTTTTCTGAATATCATTGCGCTGTCCCCCGATCGTGCTCCGCGTTGTACATGATCCAGTAATCATACGCATCCACCAGCGCGTCCCAGCTAGCCTGGATGATGTCGCCAGACAATCCCACGGTGCCGAAACGCCGCGCGCCGTTGGTAAACTCGATGAATACGCGCACCCGGGAGGCGGTGCCTTCGCCGGAGTCAATGACGCGCACTTTATAATCCACCAGCGAAATATTCAGCGTGCACGGGTAAAAGTGGCCCATCGCGCGGCGAAACGCGCAGTCCAGGGCGTCAACGGGGCCGATGCCGTTGCCCGCGGTGATCTCGCTGCGGCCGTCCACAGTAAGGTCAACGATGGCAGAAGCGGAGTACGGATTGCCCGCCATCTCGTCCAGTGTGATAACTTTATAACTGTTCAGCGTAAACGTCGGGCGGTACTGGCCGGACAGCCGCCGTATCAGCAGCTCCAGCGAAGCGCCCGCGCTTTCGTACTGATAGCCTTCGAATTCGCGCTGTTTGAGCGCTTCCAGGATCTCTTCGCAGAGTTCGGGGGAAGTATCGGGGCCGCAGATCTTCTCCACGATATCCCGCATGCCGCTGCGGCCGGTGATCTCCGACGCCAGGAAACGGCGCGTGCCGCCCACCAGCGCAGGGTCAAACGGTTCAAAACTGCCCGGCGCCTTGAGCACGGCGTCAATGTGCGTTCCCGCCTTGTGCGAAAACGCGTTGCGGCCCACAAAGGGCGTGTACGCGGGCGCCTTGATATTCAGCAGTTCCGCGAGCCGGAAACTGGCGGATGTGAGCTCTTTCAGCCGTTCCCCGCCGATGCACTCGATGCCGTATCTGAGCTGCAGATTCGGTACGGTGACAAAGAAGTCCGCGCCGCCGCAGCGTTCACCGATGCCGAACAGCGTGGTGCCGACAAGCGTCGCGCCGTTGCGGGCGGCAGTGATCGTATTGGCGTCCGCCATGCCGCAGTCGTTGTGCGCGTGGATGCCCAGCAGCGCGTCCGGAGCGAGGCGTGCGAGCTCAGTGCGGACCAGTTTCGTCAGTTCAGCGCAGGTCTCCGGATCCGCGATGCCCGTGGTGTCGCACAGCACTGCCGCTTCCGCGCCGTTCTTTACCGCCGCCTGCAGACACGAGAGCGCGTATTCACGGTCGCGGTCAATACCGCTGAAAAACCCCTCGCCGTCGAATATCACTTTTTTGCCGGCGCGCTTTAAAAACGTCACGGAATCGGCGATCAGCGCCAGATTCGTGTCACGGTCGGTACGCAGCACATTTTCCACCAGGAAAATATCGCATTTGCCGTATATGCACACATACTCGAAGGGCGTTTCCGCCAGCGCCGAAAGCAGCGGGTCGTTTTCGGGCTTGACGCCCACCCGTGCCGTGGCGCCGAACGGCACAAAACGCGCGTTCTGGAACGGATACTCCGCGACGCGGCGGTAAAACTCATCCTCTTTGGGATTGGTATCCGGCATCCCGCCTTCAATGAATGCCACTCCCAGCCGGTCTAATTCGGCGGCAATGCGCAGCTTGTCCGGAACGCTCAGCGATATGCCGGGGCACTGGGTACCTTCCCGGAGCGTGGAATCGTATATAAGCACGCGGTCGATTGCGCTCTCGTTGTCCATCAGTATCCACCCTTGCCGGAACTGTTGTCTGCGTTGAATTCATACGGTGTATCGGAAATCGAGGCGGTGCCCCGGTCCAGCGCCACCATGCCCGTACGCGCCATTTCCAGCACTCCGTAAGGCCGCAGCAGATCCAGGAGCGCGTCGGTCTTGCCGCCGTCGCCGGTCAGTTCCACCGTCAGCGCTTCCGGTGTAAGATCCACTACCCGCGCCCGGAACACCCCGGCGATATCCAGGATCTCGCTGCGCTCTTTCTGACCGCAGCGCACTTTTATCAGCGTGAGTTCGCGGGTCACCAATGCGTTGTCGTCCAGTACTTTGACTTTGTGCACACACACCAGTTTGCCTACCTGGAATATGATCTGGCGCAGCACGCGGTCATCGCAGTCCACGCGCACGGTGATGCGGGAGACCGCCGGTTCATCCGTCGTGCCTACCGCCAGGCTGTCAATATTGAACCCCCGGCGGCTGAAAAGATTCGTCACGCGTGCCAGTACACCGGCTTCGTTGTCCACCAGTATCGAAATGGTCTTCAGCATGGTCAACACCCCTTGAGATAAGTTCTGACTTCTATAATTGCGGCCGTTTTCCGCGCTGCCGCGTCGCGTACCGCCGCCTCGAGTTCCGCCGCGCTGTGGACACGCACGCCTCTGAGTCCGAACGCCGCGGCCAGTTTATGTATATTAATATTCTGTTTCAGCACCGTAGCGCTGTACCGGCGCCCGCATTCCGTCCGCTGCAGTTCGTGCACCATGCCCAGCTGACCGTTCTTCAGCACCACAATAATTACCGGCAGCTGCTGTTCCGCCAGCGTTGCCAGCTCATTCATGTTCATCAGAAAACTGCCGTCGCCGGTAAACATGACGGTCGTGCGTTCCGGCATTGCCAGCTGCGCGCCGATCGCCGCGCCGAGCCCGTAGCCCATCGTGCCCAGGCCACCGCTGGTCAGGAACAGATCCTCCGGGTCCAGGGGGAAATACCGCGCGGTGTACAGCTGATGCAGACCTACGTCGGTGGCCACGGTCACCCGCTCTCCCGCCGCACGCTTCACCGCATCAAATATATCAGCGGGGGCAATATATCCCCTCCTGTGCGCGGCGTGGTCAACACCGCTCGTACTGCCCGGCTGCGGTTCCGTTGAAAACCAGGGCGTGCGCGTTGTCCGCTCCGGCCGGCCGTTAAGCGCCTCCAGTGCCGCACGGGCGTCCGCTTCGATGTACGCGTCTGATTTTATTATTTTGTTGATCTCCGCGCTGTCCGCGTCGATCTGTACCAGTTTTTTTCCGTTGCTGACAAAATCTACGCTCCCCGCGGACCGGTTGCTGAACCGCGCGCCGACGGTCAATATCAGGTCGCACTCTTTTATCGCGCGCGTCGCCTCCGGCGAGGCCATTGCTCCCACCAGGCCAAGATAATTCGGATGCCCGGCCGGCAGCGTACCGAGGCCCATGAGCGTGGCGCACACCGGCGCGCAGAGCCGCTCTGCCAGTTCCGAAAGCGCGCTTCCCGCACCCGCCCGGCGCGCGCCGCCGCCGCATATTATAAGCGGTTTTTGCGCATCAGCCAGCAGCGCCGCGGCTGCACAGATCTGCGCCGCATCCGGCCGCGGTGGAGTTGGTGCTTCTAAGACCGGAGAGTTGCCGGAAACCTTCAGTGCCTCGTCGTATAAAGGACTGCTGCCCTCCAGCACGTCTTTGGCCACGTCGATCAGCACCGGGCCCGGACGGCCGCCGGTGCAGATCCGGAACGCGTTCTGCATTGCCCGCGTGAGCAGTTCCGGCGAGCGCACCGCCCAGCTGTGCTTGGTGACGCCCAGCGTCATGCCTACGATATCCACTTCCTGAAACGAGTCAGTGCCGATCAGATGGTGGTCAACATTGCCCGTAATGCAGATCAGCGGCACAGAATCCATAAAGGCGTTGGCAATGCCGGTGACCAGGTTCGTTGCCCCCGGTCCGGAGGTGGCGATGCACACGCCGAAACGGCCGGTCGAACGCGCGTATCCATCCGCCGCAAATACCGCACCGGGCTCCGCGGCCGTGCGTATATGCCGGATCTCCCGGCGGTGCTTGTACAGCGCGTCGTAAAGCGCAACGACCGTACCGCCCGGGTAGCCGAACACCGTGTCCGTCCCGGAGGCGAGCAGTTCTCTTACGATATACTCAGCGCCATTCATGTTCTTCGCTCTCTCTCAATACCCCGCCGAACTTTTCCCCGATGATCTTTATAGTGATCTTATCTCCCGGTTTGAGTTCTTTTTTTGCATGGTAGCGCAGCGTGTGGCTGTCGATAAATTCGGTCTCGTAACCGCCTTTGCCGTTGACGAATATTTCGACATTATCAGTAAGACCGCTGCCGGTGATCAGATACACACCGCTTTCGGAATCCTGCGTTATGCTGTCGAAGCGGAATTCCTCAAAGCCCATTACATAGCCTTCGTTCTCGAAGTCAACATCTTTATACTCCTCAAACAGTTTGTAATACTGCAGAACAGTGAATTCTTCCACATAGTTTTCATCTTCGGCGCAGGTGCGGTGGAAGGTATTGATCTCGCCGCCCTCCAGTCCCAGCATATCGCAAATGTACGTGCTCAGCAGATTCATCTGAAGATTGTTCACTTTGTCCTTCGGGAGCCCCATATTGTTCCAGGAGTACATATTGACGATAAACCGGTTCTCCAGCGGAATGCCGGGAATGTCACGGGCAAACGTGGGCAGATGGTCGCTGTACATCACGATCAGCGTCGGTTCGCCGCGCTCCTCGAAGTACTCGCAGATGCTCTTCATCGCGGCATCGACCTGCTCCAGTTCGCCGATGTAATAACCCAGTTTTCCTACCAGCGTGCGGTCGTACAGGCCGTCGATACTGATCGCGAATTCCTCTTCGTCCATCACCGGATACGAACCGTGCGCCTGGACCGAAACAGTGAAAATAAAGTTTTTATCTTTGCCGGAGGTGTCCAGCGCCAGTTTGATCTGATCCAGCAGGATCGAGTCGTTGGCCCAGATATCGCCGCTGCGCTTCTGCACGCCCGGCATAAATTCATATGACGCGTAGCGATCGAAACCCAGACTGTCATACACATAATTGCGGCGGAAGAACTCGCCCTGGTAGTTGTGGATCGCGGCAGTACCGAATCCGACCGATTCCAGATAGCGCGGCAGAGAATCCGCGGGGTAGTCCTTGAGTTCCATCGTGTACGGAATATAGCCATAGGGCAAGTTTTCCAGACTGAGTCCGGTGAGGAATTCGAACTCGCTTCTTATGGTCTGACCGCCGAAAGTCGGAGAGACCAGCGTGCCGCTGGTATATTTATCTGTAAGCGAACGCAGGAACGGGATAGGATCGCGGCCGTATGCGGCGCCTTCGATCCGGTACGGGTCAACGAAGGATTCCAATTGAATGACGATGATATTTTTGACTTCGGTATCCGCGTCATGGTTGTCAACGCGCTCCTCCGCCAGCCGCGCGCGCAGTTTCTCGACTTCGGACTTGTCGTAATTCTTCGGCTTAATATTCAGGAACCGGTATCCGGTAGTGATAAAGCTGTAAACATATCCGTTGCGGTCGAACAGTTCTCTGGTAGAATCCGCGCTGAAGCTGATCCAGGGCAGCTTTGTGGACAGCAGGCACGTGCTTACTCCGACGACAGTTATGATCAGCGAAATGATAAAAGATCTCAGCCTGAACTTCTGCTTCCGCGTTTTTTTGACCAGCAGCACCAGCAGGAACACGACCGCCGCGACAGCCAGTACGATACCGATAATACCGAACACGCCCATAATATTGAATGCCGCGGTAAGGCCTTCAACCGCCTGGAAAACGTCCGGCACCATCAAAGGTTCCACAATATTCAGGTGTTTGAACAGCGAACTGATGGCCAGCGCGATCCAGATCGCCAGATATATCGCTGTGCCCAGCGCGGGATGCCAGATCCAGATAATAAAGGAACCCAGCGAAGTAAAATACAGCATATTGCACGCCAGAATATCCGGCGTGGCCAGCATGCTTTTCAGCGGAGTCAGGAAACTGCCGGTCTGTATTATTTCGACAATGAATATAAACACGAATGAGATCAGCAGCACCGCCGACATTTTACGGAAAAACGGCGTGTATCGCCAGTTCGTGACCGGGGCTTCGCGTTCATACTTAAAAAATACGAAAGCAGCGGCGCCCGTCAGCAGGATAAACATCAGCACGCTTTCGGTCACGCGCCCGCAGGATATCCCCTGCCAGACCAGCCAGAACGAGGACATCAGCAGCACGCCGGAGCGTCTCCACGGTACCAGAAAAGCGGGAAAAGTGAACAGCGCGAGCGTGCACAGCCGCAATATCAGCACTATCGGAAGCAGCAGTACGCGAACGCCCTGCAGAGCGGCAGCGCTTTCGGTCAGTACCATCGAAACGGTCGCGGTGGCAACATGGAACAGCACAAACTGGAGTATCAGATTGCGCGTTTCCTTATCCGGTTTTCCGGATGTCGTCAATTCCGGTTTGTTGATGTCAGGATCGCTCATACGCGTTTAACCGCCTATCTTTTCGAAATTCGAATAATCAACGCCTTTGGTATCTACACGGATCGACTCAATGACCACGTTCTTGAGCGGTCGGTCGTTGGCGGCGTTAGTGGATACTTTGCTGACGTCGTATACATGATCCATGCCGTATAGTACTTTGCCGAAAGCGGCGTATTGACCGTCCAGCCAGTCGCAATTGGCAACACAGATAAAAAATTGCGTTCCGGCGGTATCGAACGCCTTCGCGCGGGCCATGGAGACCACGCCCGGCACGTGTTTGAGGTTGTTTTCAACGCCGTTCGCTCTGAATTCGCCCTTAATATTGTACGGCGCGGTGCCGGAGCCGGTGCCTGCCTTGTCGCCGCCCTGTATCATAAAATTCTTGATCACGCGGTGGAAGATGAGACCGTCGTAGTAGCCGCTGTTGGCAAGAGTTATAAAGCTCGCCACGGTGATCGGCGCTACATCCGGGAACAGCTCGATTATAACGGTGCCGTAGTCTTTGATGACCAGCGTGGCGATCGGATCCGCCTCGTTTTCCGGCACGTACGTGATATTTTCTTTATTGCAGCCTGCAAAGCCCGCCATTAAGATCACTCCCATCATGATAGATATCAGCAGCGCTGTAGTTTTTTTAAACCGTTCCATTATTCTTCGCCGTCCTGTCTGTTGTAGTAGTTTATGAGGCAGCCGGACAACAGTATTGCCCGCTCCGAATCGCTGAGTTCTCCGGTGGTCAATTCGAGCGTTTTACGCGTGCCGTCCGCCCGCAGCAGCAGCGCTAAGAGTTTCGCACCGGCATTGTCCGCGCCCGCAATTGCGTCACGAATGTACGGGATGAATATCCGATCGCCGGGCGTAAGCCGCGCCGCGTCCAGACTGTCGATCACAAACGGCAGCATGCCCCAGTTGATCAGGTTGCTGCGGTAACGCTTCGTGGCATACCCTTCGGCAATGTTTGCCAGGCCCCCCAGCACCTTCTGGCAGGAC